>Ga0207870_100135_pt1 | contig 74763 bp, 65 predicted proteins | sample CeladaPassage60B_FD_187477 | JGI IMG/M metagenome (GOLD analysis project Ga0207870, IMG submission 187477) | Cellulose-adapted microbial communities from the Joint BioEnergy Institute, USA - Passage3 60B (SPAdes) (version 2) | ecosystem: Engineered > Bioreactor > Continuous culture > Unclassified... | reverse complement strand
ACCAGCCGCCACAATCTGGCCCTCGTGTTGAGGGGTTTGGGGCGGTTGGAGGAGGCGGAGGCCGAGCTTCGAGCGGTGCTGGAGATTTGTCGGCGGGTGTTGGGTGAGGAACACCCCGACACTCTGGGCAGCCGCAACAATCTGGCCCTCGTGTTGAGGGGTTTGGGGCGGTTGGAGGAGGCGGAGGCCGAGCTTCGAGCGGTGCTGACGGTGCGTCGGCGGGTGTTGGGTGAGGAACACCCCGACACCCTGGGCAGCCGCCACAATCTGGCCCTCGTGTTGAGGGGTTTGGGGCGGTTGGAGGAGGCGGAGGCCGAGCTTCGAGCGGTGCTGGAGATTTGTCGGCGGGTGTTGGGTGAGGAACACCCCGACACCCTGGGCAGCCGCAACAATCTGGCCCTCGTGTTGAGGGGTTTGGGGCGGTTGGAGGAGGCGGAGGCCGGGCTTCGAGCGGTGCTGACGGTGCGTCGGCGGGTGTTGGGTGAGGAACACCCCGACACGCTGACCAGCCGCAACAATCTGGCGACCGTGCTGAGGGACCTGGGGCGGCAGGAGGAGGCGGCTGCGTTGGAAAATCACCCGTGCCCTGGGGCTACTCCTGCAGAGCGGCTCCCAGGGCCGGACATGCCACCAGCTTGATCTCTGGCCAATTCGTCGAGCGGGCCACGTCGAGCTAGGCGAGGCCCCCCGTGGCGGTGGCGCGGAAGGTGACCGGTCCCTCCGGGGTCTGCACGGTCACCTTGCCGCCCGAGCAGGACACCTCGGGCTCGGCGGTGCCGGGCACGATCACCGTGAGCAGGGCGGGCGCCGCGGGGGAGACGACGGCGGGCGCCTTCTCCTTGCGCATGTAGCCGGGGGAGACCCAGCCCTGGAACGGCTTGGTCTGGCCGATCTTCACCTGCTGGCCGCCGATCGGCTTGCAGGACGGCATGGCGAGCTGCACCAGGCTCACCCGGAAGCCCTTGGCGCCGCCCTCGCCGACCACCACGTGGCCGCCGCGGTTGGCGAGCACCTTCAGGTCGGCGGGGAAGTGCCACAGGTTGCGGATCCGCGCGCCCTTGGCCGCGGTGTCGAGCACGGCCATCACGTCCTTGCCGTGGTTGACCAGCACCGACCGGGTGCGGCGCACGCCGTACGCGGTGTCGGAGAGCTTGTACGTCTGGCGCTCGCCACCGATCTTGGCGGCGTCGAGCCGGGTCGCCGTACGGGGGCGGAACCGCTTGCCGGTCACGATCGGCACGTTGTGCGCCTCCGGGGACATGGTCCAGTACCGGTAGGCGGTCTTCTCGTAGGAGTGGAAGCCGACGTCGACGAGCACGTCCCGGCCGTGGGCGTAGTAGGTGACGCCGAGGTGGTCCTCGTGGCCGTGGTACTTCAGCCCGGGGCCGAACCGGATCGAGTAGTACGCCGACTCGGGGTCGCCCCAGGCGGTCCGGCCGAACACGTACCCGGCGCGGCGGAACACCTTCACCGGCTTCTCCCGGGTCGTCTTCTTCGCGGCCTGCTCGGTGGCCTCCTTGTCGGTCGCCTCCTTCTCCGCCTCCTCGGGCGTGAACCCGGCCGGCCGGACGTCCGGGCCGCCGTCGCCGATCGGCACCATGTACCCGTTCGGCTGGGTGGCGTGCACGATGTAGGAGGCGAGCAGGTCGTACCGGCGGCGCATCTCGGCCGGCACCTTCAGCCCGCATCCGGTGATCTTCTCCATCGCGGTGGTCATCCGCCGGTGCACGTACACGCCGTACCGCGGCGCCTGCTCCTGCAGCGCGCCGTCGGCGTCGATGGCGAGCTTCGCCGAGGAGGCCATCCGGCGTACGGCGAGCGTGCTCCACTTCCGCTCGCCGAGGCGGCAGCCGATGCTGAGCAGGCCGATGTCCTGGTCGAGGCCGTGGTTGTGGCCCTTCTCGTACAGGGCCGGGTTCGCCAGCACCGTCGCGTGCTCGCGCAGGCTGCGGGTGAGCCAGTCCGCCTTCACGTGCCGGCTCAGGCAGACCAGCGCGGGGGCGCGCAGCGCCACCGGGTGCTCGTCCCACGCGTACCGGTTCGTGGTGCGGCCGCCGCGCGGGTTGTCCTTCACCCAGTCCTTGGCGACCTCGACCGCCCGGTTGAGGTAGGCGCGGTCGCCGGTGGTCTCGTACTCGGCAACGAGCCGGGCCACCCACCGCAGCGAGTGGAACACCATCGCCCACGAGCGGTTGCGGTGGGGGTTGGTGTGCCAGTTCACGTTGCGGCCGATCTTGACCGCGGGGAGGCCGACGAACTCGAGGCGGCCCGCCATGATGTCCGCCGCCGTCGGCGTGGCGGGCAGCCAGTCGCCCTGGCAGTCGGCGGTGAGCCTGCCCGACTTCGCCGCGGTGGGCCGCGCCGTGGGCTCGGCGGCGGGCGTCACCGTGGCCGCCGCGGGCGCGGCCGGGACGACCGTGCCGACCGTGCCGGCCGCGAGCAGAGCCGACAGCAGAGCGATGCCTCGTGTGCGGACGCGCACGCCTTTCCTCCCCGAGCAGGACGAGAGCCCGTGCCGGCGTGGGTTCCGGCACGAGCTCGCGAGCCGGTCACATGGACCGAATCACACCAGTTCGCTCGGGGCGCAGGCGTCACTTCCGCCCATTTGTTATCTGAGCTTTGACGGATTGCGGCAAAAATGCGTCGTTTGTCCCGTCAGGCGCGGCCCGGCCCGCCGCCTCACTCGCCGCCGGTTTTCGGGCCGGCGCTCTGCACCACCTCGAAGGACCAGATCTCGGAGGCGGCGGCCGCGGGGCCGCCCCCCTGCCCGTGGCCGTGCCCCGCCCGGTCCGCGGACGCCTGGGCGTGCCCGGCCTGGAACGCCCGGCTGCTCAGCCACCGCTGGTAGTCCTCCTCGCTGCGCCAGCGGGTGTAGACGAGGTAGCGGTCGGTGCCCTCGACCGGCCGCAGCAGCTCGAACCACTCGAAGCCGTCGGAGGACTCGACCATGCCGGCCCGGTTGGCGAACCGCTTCTCCAGCTCCTCGCGCATCTCCGGCGGCACGGTCAGCACGTTGATCTTCACTACGGACATGTCTCGATCCTCTCACCGCGCCCTGCCCGTGGCACGGACGACGTGCCCTGCGACGCGGCGCAGGCCACGCCGTACGCCGGCCGTCCACAGGCGCCCGCCCGGCTGCCACCCCCAGGTGCGGTACGGCACTAGCCTTGTGGTGTGCGCATCGCGAGGTATACCAAGGACGGTGAGGTCGCCTTCGGCGTGATCGAGGGGGCGCGCGGCGAGGAGGTCGTCGCGCGGATCGACGGGCACCCGTTCGGCACCATCCGGTTCACCGGGGAGCGTCACCCCCTCAAGGACGTGCGGCTCGTCGCCCCGTTGCTCCCGACGAAGATCATCGCCATCGGGCGGAACTACGCGGCCCACGCGGCGGAGCTCGGCAACGAGGTGCCCGAGGAACCGCTCATGTTCCTCAAGCCGTCCAGCTCGGTGATCGGCCCCGGCGAGGGCATCGTGTACCCGGCCAAGCTCTCCGAGCGCGTGGACTACGAGGGCGAGCTCGCCGTCGTCATAGGCCGGCTGTGCCGGGACGTGCCCGCCGAGCGCGCCAACGAGGTCATCTTCGGCTACACCTGCGCCAACGACGTCACCGCGCGGGACCTGCAGAACAAGGACGGCCAGTGGACCCGGGCCAAGGGCTTCGACACCTTCTGCCCGCTCGGCCCGTGGATCCAGACCGAGCTCGACCCGTCCGACCTGGCGATCACCACCAGCGTCAACGGCGAACTGCGGCAGAGCGCCCGCACCTCCCAGCTCATCCACGACATCCCGAAGCTGATCGCCCACGTCAGCGCGGTGATGACCCTCATCCCCGGTGACGTCATCCTCACCGGCACGCCGGAGGGGGTCGGCCCGCTGCAGGTCGGGGACGAGGTCAGCGTCGGCATCGAAGGCATCGGAACTCTCACCAACCGGGTGATCTCACGTGACTGAACTGCGCGTACGCTTCGCGCCCTCGCCCACCGGCATGTTCCACGTCGGCGGGGCACGTTCCGCCCTGTTCAACTGGGCGCTCGCCGTACAGTCCGGCGGGCGGTTCATCCTGCGCATCGAGGACACCGACCAGGCGCGGAACCGGCCCGAGTGGACCGAGGGCATCATCTCGGCGCTCGCCTGGCTCGGCATCAGCTCCGACTCGCCGTACTTCGAGGGGCCGTACTTCCAGTCCGACTACGCCGAGCAGCACCGGGCCGCGGTGGCGAAGCTGCTCGCCGACGGCCGCGCCTACTACTGCGACTGCACGCGCGAGGACGTCAAGGAGCGCACCGGCTCGGAGTACCAGGGCTACGACGGCTACTGCCGGGACCGCGGGCTCACCTCGGGCGCGGTGCGGTTCCGCACCCCGGACGAGGGCGTCACCGTGGTCGAGGACAAGGTCCGCGGCCGGGTCGAGTTCGCCAACGAGTCGATCGAGGACTTCGCCATCGCGCGCACCGACGGCTCGCCGCTGTTCGTGCTCGCCAACGTCGTCGACGACATGGAGATGCGCATCACCCACGTGGTGCGCGGCGACGAGCACCTGGCGAACACCCCCAAGCAGCAGCTGCTGTGGGAGGCGCTCGGCGCCACCCCGCCGGTGTGGGCGCACGTGCCGGTGCTCGTCAACGAGAAGCGGCAGAAGCTGTCCAAGCGGCGGGACAAGGTCGCGCTCGAGTCGTACCGGGACGAGGGCTACCTCGCCGAGGCGATGATCAACTACCTCATGCTGCTCGGCTGGGGCCCCGGCGGCGACCGCGAGATCATGCCGTGGTCCGAGATGGTGCGGCTGTTCAAGCTCGAGGACGTCAACCCGTCGCCGGCGTTCTTCGACGAGAAGAAGCTGCGCGCGTTCAACGGCGAGTACATCCGCGCGCTGCCGGTCGACGAGTTCGCCGAGCGCTGCCTGCCCTGGGTGCGGCCGATCCCGAACTTCGACGTCGAGGTGTTCCGCCGGGTCGCCCCGCTGGTGCAGACCCGGGTCGCGGTGCTCTCCGAGGTGCCCGGCTACGTCGACTTCCTGTTCCTCGCCGAGCCGGTGTTCGACCAGGGCTCGTGGGACAAGGGCATGAAGCACGAGGCGGCGCCGGACATCCTCGCCGAGTACGCCGAGCGGCTCGCCACCGTGGAGTGGAACCCCGACGCGCTCAAGACCGCGCTCGAGGAGGTCGGCGCGGCGCACGGGCTGAAGCTCGGCAAGGCCCAGGCCCCGGTGCGCGTGGCGATCACCGGCCGGACGGTCGGGCTGCCGCTGTTCGAGTCGATCGAGGTGCTCGGCCGGGAGCGCTCGCTCGCCCGGGTGAAGGCCGCCCTGGAGCGGGTGCGCGCCGAGCGGGCGTCCTGACCCGCGCCCGGCGCGGCGCCGCCGGGACGGTACGGCGGGGCCTCACAGCAGGCCGCGGCGCTCCAGCAGCGGCTCCAGCCGGGGATCGCGGCCGCGGAAGGCGCGGAACGCCTCCATCGCGTCCATGCTGCCGCCCTTCGACAGCAGCTCCCGCCGGAAGCGGTCGCCGTTCTCCCGCTTGAGCCCGCCGTTCTCCTTGAACCACTCGACGGTGTCGGCGTCGAGCACCTCGCTCCAGATGTAGGAGTAGTAGCCCGCGCTGTAGCCGCCGAAGAAGATGTGGGCGAAGTAGGTGCTGCGGTACCGGGGCGGGACGCGCTCCAGCGCCACGCCCGCCTCGCGCAGCGCCCGCGCCTCGAACGCCTCCACGTCGGCGTACTCGGCCGGGTCGGTGTCCACGTCGATCGTGTGCCAGGCCCAGTCGAGCAGCGCCGCGGCGAGGTACTCGACCGTGGCGTAGCCCTGGTTGAACCTCTGGCTGGCGAGCATGCGGTCGACCAGCTCCTGCGGCATCGGCTCGCCGGTCTCGTGGTGCCGGGCGTAGTTGGCGAGCACCTCCGGCCAGGTCGCCCACATCTCGTTCACCTGCGACGGGTACTCCACGAAGTCCCGCGGCACCGCGGTCCCGGAGAACCGGGGGAAGCGCACGTCGGAGAAGAGCGCGTGCAGCGCGTGCCCGAACTCGTGGAACATCGTCCTCACCTCGTCGAAGGTGAGCAGCGTCGGCTCGCCCGGCGGCGGCTTGACGATGTTGAGGTTGTTCACCACGACCGGGCGGGTGCCGAGCAGGTGGGACTGCTTGACGAGGCTGTTCATCCATGCCCCGCCGCGCTTGGTGGGCCGGGCGTAGAAGTCGGCGAGGAACAGGCCGAGCCCGGTCCCGTCGGCGTCGAACACCTCGAACACCCGCACGTCCGGGTGGTAGCCGGGCAGGTCGGGCCGTTCCACAAAGCGCAGGCCGTACAGCCGGGAGGCGGCGTAGAACACGCCGTCGCGCAGCACCCGCTCCAGCTCGAAGTACGGCCGCATCGCGGCCGCGTCGACCTCGTAGCGGGCCTGGCGCACCTTCTCGGCGTAGAACGCCCAGTCCCACGCCTGGACCTCGAACCCGGCCGTCTCGTCGAGCGCGGCGGCCTCCCGGTGCGCGTTCGCCACCGCGGGGGTGACGAGCTTGCCGAGCATCTCGGCGACCGCCTGGGTGCTCGGCGCGGTCTGGTCGGCCACCACGTACTCGGCGTGGTTGGCGTAGCCGAGCAGCCGGGCCCGCTCCGCGCGCAGCCGCGCGATCCGCGCCACCAGCTCGGCGTTGTCGCGCAGGCCGCGGCCGATCGAGGCACGGTGGATGCGCTCGCGCAGCGCCCGGTCGGTCAGCTCGGCGAGCGCGGGCTGCTGGGTGGGCAGCACGAGGCCGATCACGTACTTGCCGTCGAGGCCGCGCTCCCGGGCCGCCTCGGCCGCCGCCCGCACCGCCCCCGGCGACAGGCCGTCGAGCGCGGCCACGTCGTCCACGACGACCGCCCGCTCGTTGGTGTCGTTCTGCAGGTTCTGCTGGAACGCCGTGGAGAGCGTGGACAGCTCCTCGTTGATCGTGCGGAGCCGCTCGGCGTCGGTGTCGTCGAGCTCGGCGCCGGCGCGCACGAAGTCGGTGTAGTGGCGCTCGAGCAGCCACCGCTCGTCCGGGGCGAGGCCGAGCTCGTCCCGCGCCTCGTAGAGGGCCTTTATGCGGGCGAACAGCGCGCGGTTGAGGTAGATCGCGTCGGCGTGCTTGGCGAGCCGCGGGGTGATCTCCTTGTGGATGCGCTGGATGCCCGGTCCCGCGTCCGCGGCCACCATGTTGTTGAAGACTGCCGCGACCCGGTCCAGCAGCCGGCCCGTGCGCTCCAGCGCCACGATCGTGTTCTCGAACGTCGGCGGCTCCGGCGAGGACGCGATCGCCTCGACCTCGGCGAGCTGCTCGGCCATCCCGCGCTCGAACGCGGGCAGGTAGTGCTCCTCGCGGATGCGGTCGAACGGCGGCAGCTGGTACGGCAGGTCGCTCGGTGCGAAGAACGGGTTCTCGGCCACGACTCGGCTCCTCTCCACGCGCTGCCTATCAGCATGCCGCCGCGCGGCCGCGGGTCAAACGCGGGGCGTCGGCGTGTCCGCACCCCCGCCGACCGGCCATCTCACATTCGTTTTGGTGCTCGGTGCCAAGCTGGGCTATCCTTTCCAACGTCGCGAACGGCCGACAGGCCGCGAGCAGTGGGGTATGGGGTAATTGGCAGCCCGGCGGATTCTGGCTCCGCTAGTCTAGGTTCGAGTCCTGGTACCCCAGCGAGTGGTGACCGACGCGGATGTCTCTCCGACATCCGCGTTCGTCGTTTTCGGGCTCGTGTGACCATCCTCACCCGGACCGGTCCCGGGCGCCCGCGTCTCGGGGCCGCCCCGCATCCGGTGGACCGCCGCGACCGCCCGCGCGGCCGCCGAGCCGCCGGCGCCTCCCCGTCCGCGCCGCCGCCACGCCCCGGCGCCGTACCGGGCCCTGCGCGGTGGCCCGGTCCGCCCGCGGCGGCGACCGGCCGCTCCCGGCCCTCGCATCCGGCTTCGCGTTTCCGCAGGTCAAACGGATGATCGTCGAGCGGCGAAGAATCGATTTGGCCACGGGGTCCGGGTACGGTAGAGTTACGGCCGTCGCAAGGAACCGCCGGGAACGGCGGGGAACGAAGCGGCAGGCAAGGTCCCGTCGTCTAGTGGCCTAGGACGCCGCCCTCTCAAGGCGGTAACGCCGGTTCGAATCCGGTCGGGACTACCACGAGGATCCGCCACCCGGAGCGCCGGGCGGCGGATTTTTCGTTTCTGTGTCGGTCATGCCGCCGGTTCACGCCCGGGCGCCCCGTCCCTGGCTCGCGCCGGGACGGGGCCGGAGAGCGCGACGCGAGCCGCCCGCGGACGGCCGTGAGGCCCGCCACGGCGGCCGACGACGCTCTCCGGGAGTTCCCGGGCCGACCGGCGGGCCGAGCGGCCGTGCAGGCGGCTCTCAGCGGGCCGCGGCGGCCGAGCGGGCCTTGAACAGGGCGCGGCGGGCCGCCTTGCTCACCCGCTTGTCCGGGTGGGCGTCCGCGATCGTCTCCAGCAGTTCCGGCAGGTGCGGGTGCGGCACCTTCCAGATCGTGTCGAGCAGCCCGAGCAGGTCCCGGACCGTGCCCACGTCCCGCAGCGTGTTCACGAACTCGCGGCGGCCCAGCCCCGCCGAGATCGCCCACATGTCGAGGACCATCCACTGCACGTCCTCCGGGCCGGGCTTCGGCGCGTCGGGCACGCCGAGCCGGGCGAGGCAGTTCGTCGCGTACGGCCGCAGCGAGCGCTCGTCGAGCACCGACCGCCAGGCGGGCACCGCGGCCTCGCCGAGCGAGCCCACCATGCTCGCCGCCTGCACCCGGACCATCTCGTTCGACTCGTCCGCCGCCGCGGCGTCGAGCAGCTCCTTGGCCGCCCGCTCCGGGTCCCGGGTCTCCAGCCAGGCGGTGAACTCGGCGTCGGCCTCCTCGTCCGGCAGGTCCACGCAGATCTCCAGCAGCTCGGCCGCGGACATCACGTCGAACGCGGGCCGGGCGTCGACCTCGATCCCGGCCTCGTCGGCGAGGTGGAGCACGCCCTCCACGCCGAGCGGCGTGAGCCGTACCGTCTCGGCGCCGCCGTCCGTGACGCGCTCGACCATGCCGTAGCCGGCGAGCCAGCCGAGCGCCGGGGCGAGCGGGTCGCCGTACCGCTCGGCGGCCGCCGCCCACGCGTCCTCGCCCAGGTCGTCGAGGTCCGCGGCGGCCTCGGCGAGCTCGGCGCGCAGCTCGTCGGCCGGGCGGGCGCCCCCGGCGGCGAGCAGCCGGACCAGCACGCCGCGGGTGAGGCCCGCCAGCGCGTCGGTCAGGTCGTCGTCATCGAGCTCGGGGTCGCCGTAGTCGACCGAGCGCAGGCCCTGCACCCACAGCTCCAGCACGTCCTCGTCGTCGTCGAACGGCCAGTCCGCGGTGTCCTCGGCGAGCGTGACCCGGCCGCGCCGGTCGGCGACGAGGAACTCCAGGTCGAACGCGTGCTCCCAGAGGTTCCACAGCTCCCGCTCGTGCTCGGCGGGCACCGCGGCGCCGTCCGCGGGCCGGGGCAGCCCGGCGGCGGCGAGCGCGTCCGCGAGCTCCGGCCCGTCGGCCGGCGGGTCCCGGCGCACCCGGCGCCGGTCCGCGCCCGCCCACAGCGCCAGGTCGCGGGCGCGGGCGATGAGCGGCACCGCGCGCGCCGCGGCGGCGAGCTCGGCGTCCGGGCGCACCCGGACCGGGGGCAGGCCGGCGAGCGCCTCGGCGAACGGCTCGAAGTCGCCGAGGTCGCCCGGCTCGTCCTCCTCGTCGAGCTCGTCGTCGTCCCAGTCGCCCTCGGCGATGAGGTCCTCCATCGCCGCGACGAAGTCGTCCTCCAGGGCGTCGAGCTCGGCCAGCAGCGCGGCGAGCGGGTCGCTGCCCCGGCGCAGCCGTCCCGAGGTGGACAGGAACGTCAGGTACGCCCGCAGCGTGGGCACCATGCCGTCCGCGGCCGCGTCCGGGTCCTCGATCACCTTGGGGAGGCGGTCGAGGAGCAGGGTGCGCAGGTCGCCCTTGCGCCAGACGTGCACGTCGTCGCGGACGCTCAGGCGATGCCACAGGGCGGCCGAGCCGAGCAGCTCGGGATCGCTGTCAGGGGCGTGCTTCGGCGCCCAGAGGATGAACTCTTGGAGCAGCGGGCGCAGTTCGGCGGCGGCTGCCTCGATCCGATCGGTCACCCCGCCAGGCTAGTCGGTGCCGGATCGTGCGGCCGCCCGCGGCGGCCCGCCGCTCCGTGGCCCGCTCAGCCTCCGCCGTTCGCCCGGCGCATCGCCTCGCTGATCCGCTCCGCGGCGGCGACGACGGCGGCGGCGTGCAGCCGGCCGGGGCTGCGGGTCAGGCGCTCGATCGGGCCGGACACCGAGACCGCGGCGATCACCTTGCCGCCCGGCCCGCGGACCGGGGCGGACACGCTCGCCACGCCCTGCTCGCGCTCGGCGACGCTGTGCGCCCAGCCGCGGCGGCGTACCGCGGCGAGGGTCGTGGCGGTGAACTTCGCGCCGCGCAGGCCGCGGTGCAGCCGCTCCGGCTCCTCCCAGGCGAGCAGCACCTGGGCGGCCGACCCGGCGGTCATCGGCAGCGCGGTGCCCACCGGGACCGTGTCGCGCAGGCCGCTGGCGCGCTCGGCCGCGGCGACGCACACCCGCTCGTCCCCCTGGCGGCGGTAGAGCTGGGCGCTCTCCCCGGTGTGGTCGCGCAGCTGGGCGAGCACCGGCTGGGCGACCGCGAGCAGCCGGTCCTCACCCGCGGCCGAGGACAACTCCGCCAGACGCGGTCCGAGGATGAACCTTCCCTGCATGTCGCGGGCGACGATGCGGTGGTGCTCCAGCGCGCAGGCCAGCCGATGGGCCGTCGGCCTGGCAAGACCGGTCGCCTGCACGAGCTGGGCGAGGGACGCGGGGCCCGCTTCGAGGGCGTTGAGGACCAAGACTGCCTTATCGAGTACGCCGACTCCGCTAGAGTTGTCCATAACACGATATTGCCGTCTCGATATGCGAGATGCAAATCCCGCACTCGGGAGAGTGGCACGCAAGGAGGCGTCGCACACCATGGGTCGCACACTGGCCGAGAAAGTCTGGGAACAGCATGTGGTCCGCCGGGCCGAGGGCGAGCCGGACCTCCTCTACATCGACCTGCACCTGCTGCACGAGGTGACCAGCCCGCAGGCGTTCGACGGCCTGCGGCTCGCCGGCCGTAAGGTCCGCCGCCCCGACCTCACCATCGCCACCGAGGACCACAACGTGCCCACGGTGCTCGGCCCGATCACCGATCCGGTGTCGAAGGCCCAGGTGGAGACGCTGCGGAAGAACGCGGCCGAGTTCGGCATCCGGCTGCACCCGATGGGGGACCCCGGTCAGGGCATCGTGCACGTCATCGGCCCGCAGCTCGGGCTCACCCAGCCGGGCATGACGATCGTCTGCGGTGACTCGCACACCTCCACGCACGGCGCGTTCGGCGCGCTCGCGTTCGGCATCGGCACCTCCGAGGTCGAGCACGTGCTCGCCACCCAGACGCTGCCGCAGTACCGGCCCAAGACGATGGCGATCGAGGTCCAGGGCGACCTGCCGTACGGCGTGACCGCCAAGGACCTCATCCTCGCGATCATCGCCAAGATCGGCACCGGCGGCGGGCAGGGCCACATCATCGAGTACCGCGGCGAGGCCGTGCGCAAGCTCTCGATGGAGGGCCGGATGACGATCTGCAACATGTCCATCGAGGCGGGCGCGCGGGCCGGCATGATCGCGCCGGACGAGACCACCTTCGAGTACCTCAAGGGCCGCCCGCACGCGCCCAAGGGCGAGCTGTGGGACAAGGCGGTGGCGTACTGGAAGACGCTGCGCACCGACGACGACGCGGTCTTCGACAAGGTGGTGGAGATCGACGCCACCCAGCTCACCCCGTTCGTCACCTGGGGCACCAACCCCGGCCAGGGCGCGCCGCTCGGCGGCGTGGTGCCCTCGCCGGAGGACTTCGACGACCCGATCGAGCGCGCCGCCGCCGAGCGTGCCCTCGCCTACATGGACCTCAAGCCCGGGACGCGGCTGCGCGACATCAAGGTCGACACGGTCTTCGTCGGGTCGTGCACCAACGGCCGGCTGGAGGACCTGCGCACCGTCGCCGAGGTGCTCCGCGGCCGCAAGGTCGCCGTGCGCACGCTGATCGTGCCCGGGTCGATGGAGGTACGGGCCGCGGCCGAGGCCGAGGGCCTGCACGAGATCTTCATCGAGGCCGGCGCCGAGTGGCGCACCGCGGGCTGCTCGATGTGCCTGGGCATGAACCCGGACACGCTCCGCCCCGGCGAGCGCAGCGCCTCCACCTCCAACCGCAACTTCGAGGGCCGGCAGGGCAAGGGCGGCCGCACCCACCTGGTCTCCCCGGCGGTCGCCGCCGCGACCGCGGTCACCGGCCGGCTGACCGCCCCCGCCGACCTGTGACCGCCCGCAGCCGAAAGCGCCCTTGAGAGGAAGACGACGATGGAGAAGTTCATCTCGCACACCGGCCGCCTCGTGCCGCTGCGCCGCAGCAACGTCGACACCGACCAGATCATCCCGGCCGTCTGGCTCAAGCAGGTGAGCCGTACCGGCTTCGAGAAGGGCCTGTTCGCCGCCTGGCGGGAGGACCCCGATTTCGTGCTCAACAACCCGGCCTACGACGGGGCGACCATCCTCGTCGCCGGGCCCGACTTCGGCACCGGCTCCTCCCGGGAGCACGCGGTGTGGGCCCTGCAGCAGTACGGCTTCCGCGTGGTGATCTCGCCGCGGTTCGGCGACATCTTCCGCAACAACGCCACCAAGATGGGCCTGCTGCCGGTGGTGCTGCCCGAGGACGTGGTGCTGCGCCTGCAGGACCTCGCCGAGCAGGACCCGAAGGCGGAGGTCACCGTCGACCTCGACAAGCGCGAGGTGCGCTGGGCCGGCGGCACGGTGCCGTTCGAGATCGACGACTACACCCGGTGGCGGCTGATGGAGGGGCTCGACGACATCGGGCTGACCCTGCGTCACGAGGACGCCATCGCGGCATACGAGAATGGTCGGCAGCCATGGCTGCCGACGACCGTGTGACCCACCATTTCCGCGAGAGCTTTCCCGGCCTGCAGGGCCTGCTGGCGCGGCGGCTGCGCGACGCGCACCGCCGCGTCCGGCTGCTCGCGGTGCCGCGGGAGGAGCGGGTGCGGCTCACCAAGCGCCTGCTGGCGATCTGCGACGTGGCAAAGCGCGACATTCATCACGCGAACGCACGCCTGGAGGCGTTCCTGACCGAGCTCGAGGCCTATTCCGACACGCCGAGTGAGCGCAACATGGCCGCTGGTGATTGAGTCCCACGCCGGTGTCCCCTAATTTCAAGCAGGTAAGGGGTAACCAGGGGGGGAAACATGAACAAGCGCGAACTCGTCGAGGCGGTGGCCGGCCGGCTCGGCGACAAGAAGGCGGCGACCGAAGCGGTCAACGCCGTGCTCGACGTGATTCAGCACGCGGTCGCCGGCGGCGACAAGGTCTCGATCACGGGTTTCGGCGCCTTTGAGATGGTGCACAAGCCGGCGCGCACCGCCCGCAACCCGTCGACCGGTGAGCCCATCGAGGTGCCGGAGAGCTGGGTGCCGCGTTTTCGGCCGGGGACGGATTTCAAGGAGCTGGTCAACCAGGGCGGAAAGCGGCAGAAATAGCCGTCATCCGCAAGGGACGCCACGGCGCTCGGCCCCGCCTGGGGCCGGGCGCCGTCCTTTTCCGCCCGGTGAACGCGATGCTCAGCCGTCTTCGGATTCTTCAGGCGGTTCTTCGGGCAGCGAAAAGCCGGGGTGGGTGATGGCGGTGACCACGTCGCCGCGGAGCCTGATCGTCACCCGCTGACCCGGGCGGAGCGTGCGCAGCGGCCCGGCGTCGAGGGCCTCGCCGCCAAAGCCGACCGGCGTGCCGTCGTCGAGGAACAGCGTGCCGCTGCGGGTGCGCGGATCGAACGTCCGGACGGTGGCCTGCACGCGCGCCATCCTAGCCTCGGGCGTAGCTGGCGAGGCCGCGCAGGATCACGTCGAGGCCGAGCTCGAACCGCTCGTCGTTGTCCACTGAGAACATCGACGTGGCGAGCGCGACGAGGTTCGGGAATCGGTCCCGCGGCAACGCGGCGAAATAGTCCCGCATCTGGGCGCCGAGACCTTCCCAGAACTCGTCGTTTTCCGGTTTCCGCTCAAACCACAGCGATTCCTCGTAAACGAACCCCTCCACGTAGGTGGAGAGCATGTCGGCCGCGGCGGTCACCATGTGGTCGGGCAGCCCGCCGGCGCGCAGGATCGCGAAGACCCGCTCCACGATCGGCAGCATCTCGCGGGTGAACGGCAGGTGCCGCATGGAGATGCGGGCGAGGTCGCGATGGGACCGCAGGCGGGCGCGTACCTGCCTGGCGTACTCCTTGATCTGCTCGATCCACCGCCCGGGGTCGGGGTCGGGCACCCGGAGACCGGCGAAGGCCCGGTTGTACATGAGCTCCAGCAGCTCGTCCTTGTCGCGGACGTGCGCGTAGAGGGCCGACACCGCGACGTCGAGCTCGGCGGCGACCTGGCGCATGCTCAGCCGGTCGAAGCCCACCCGGTCGAGCACGGTGAAGGCCGCGTCGACGATGCGGTCCCGGGTGAGCGGGACTCGGGCGGGGGCGGTGCGCTTGGCCGGGCGCTCCCACGGCGGCGGGGGCAGGGAGTCCTCGGCCTTCTCGGGTTCGCTGGTCATCGATCTCCCTGTCGGCCTGCGCCTCCACTTCTACCACAGCGCACGGACCGGGCCGAGCGCTGATCAGCGTGTTGAACATCGCTCTTGACTGCGAGCGACGTTCTGTGAGAGAACAGCGTTCACTACAAGGTGAACACTGTTCTTCGCAGGAGGGGTCCATGACCGCCCCGGTTCCCGATTCCGTGTCCGAACCCGTGTCCGAACCCGTGTCCGAACCCGTGTCCGAACCCGGGTCCGAGCCGGTGTCGGCCGCGCCCGCGGCCGCCGCGGCCGAGCCGGCCCATCGCCTGCGGTGGATCGCCCTGCTCGTCCTCCTCGCCGCCGAGGTGATGGACATGCTTGACGCGCTGGTCACGCACATCGCCGGGCCCACCATCGTGGCCGACATCGGCGGCGGCGAGAGCACGATCCAGTGGCTCGGCGCGTGCTACACCCTCGCGCTCGCCGCCGGCCTCATCACCGGCGGGCGCCTCGGCGACATTCACGGCAAGAAGCGCATGTTCCTGATCGGCGCCCTCGGGTTCGCCGCCGGCTCGCTGCTGTGCGCACTCGCCTGGGCGCCCGGGGTCCTGCTCGCCGCCCGGGTCGTGCAGGGCGTCTTCGGCGCGGTGATGCTGCCGCAGGGGCTCGGCCTGATCAAGACCATGTTCCCGCCGCGCGAGATGGCGCTCGCCTTCGGGCTGTTCGGCCCGATCATGGGGCTCGCCTCGGTCGGCGGGCCGCTGCTCGCCGGATGGCTGGTCGACGCCGACCTGTTCGGCACCGGCTGGCGGATGATCTTCATCATCAACCTGCCGGTGGCGCTGCTCGCCGTACTCGTCGGGCTGTGGGCGCTGCCCGAGGCCCGTACGGCCCGGCCGCCGCGGCTCGACCTCGTCGGCGTGCTGCTCGTCACCGCGGCCGGGGTGCTCATGGTCTACCCGCTGGTGCAGGGGCGCGAGCTGGGCTGGCCGGCCTGGACGTTCGCGATGATGGCCGCGTCCGCCGGGTTGTTCGCGCTGTTCGGGCGGTACGAGGTGGCCCGCCGGCGGGCGGGCGGCGATCCGCTGGTGGTGCCGGAGCTGTTCCGCAGGCGCGCGTTCTCCGGCGGGCTCGTCACCGGGGTGGTGTTCTTCGGGGTGATCGCCGGGTTCTCCCTCGTGCTCAGCCTGTACCTGCAGATCGGCCTGGGCCGCTCCGCGTTCGACGCCGGGCTCGCCTTCCTGCCCTGGTCGATCGGGACGGCGATCGGCGCCGGGGCCGGCGCGAGCCTCGTGGCGCGGCTGGGCCGCCGCCTCGTCCACCTCGGCCTGGCGGTGATGGCGCTCGGCACCGGCGGCCTGCTCGTCGTCCTGGAGACCGCCGAGCAGGTCACCACCTGGGCGATGAGCCCCGCGCTCGTGGTCGCCGGGGTGGGCATGGGCGCGGTCATGGCCCCGTTCTTCGACATCGTGCTCGCCGGCGTGGAGCCGCAGGAGACCGGCTCGGCCTCCGGCGCGCTCACCGCGGTGCAGCAGCTCGGCGGGTCGTTCGGTGTCGCACTGCTCGGCACCGTCTTCTTCCAGTTCGAGGCGGACTTCGCCGCGGGGACCGGCGTCGCCGCCGCGATCCGGACCACGCTGTGGGTCGTGCTCGGCCTGCTCGCGGTCACCTTCGCCGCCGTGTACCTGCTGCCGCGGCGGGCCCGCCCGGCCGCCGAGCAGCCCTGACCCGGCGGCCGCCGCTAGCCGTACAGGCCCAGCTTCGCGGCGACCTCGGCGGTGTGCGGGCCGACGCCGAGGGCGAGCGCGTCCCGCAGGTCCTCGATCGTGTCGACGTCCCGCCGCACCGAGGCGACCCCGTCGAGCAGCAGCTCCTTCGCACCGCCCGCCAGGTGCCGGGCCCGGGAGGCGCCGCCGAACGCGGGCCGGAACGGCTCGCCCCGGCGGGCGGTGTAGCAGGTGGTGCCGACCTCCACGGCGTCGGGGAGGAACGCCTGCTCGAACTGCTCGGCCGCGGCGAGCACCCGGGCCAGCTCGGCCGGGCGCAGTGCGGGCAGGTCGGCCTGGAGCGCGGCCACGTGATCGCCGGGCGCGAGCCGTACCGCCGCGGCGGCCCCGGCGCGCAGCGCCGCGTTGAGGCCGCGCAGCGGATCGTCCACCACGTGCGCGCCGAGCGCGGCGAGCCGCTCGGCCGGCACGGGGTCGGCGGTGACCACCACCACGCGCCGCACCGGCGGGCAGGCGAGCGCCGCCGTGACCGTGTCGCACGCCACCGCCACCGCGAGGGCGGCCCGGTACGGCCCGGCGGCCTCGGCGAGGCGGGTCTTGGCGGCCACGAGCGTCTTCACCGGCACCACCACGGACCAGCCGGAGCCTCCCACGTCATCCATGCCTACCAGCATCCCGCCTCGACAGGCGTGGCGGCGAACCGGGAGACTTGGGGACGCATCTGTCGGCCGATCACGGGAGGGGTAATGAGTCGTCGCCGGCCCGGACGACCGTCGCTGTTCTGGGAGGCGCTGGCCGTGGTGATCCTGCGGCCGCTGCTGTTCCTCCTGGTCAAGCGGGACTGGCGGGGCACGATACCGCGCAAGGGCGGTTGCATCATCGCGCTCAATCACCTGTCCAACATCGACCCGTTGCTCATCTCCCACTTCCTGTACGTGAACGGGCGATGGATGGTCTTCATGGTGAAGGAGAGCCTGTTCCGCTACCCCGTGCTCGGGTACGTGCTGCGCAAGCTGCGGCAGATCCCGGTGGCGCGGGGCAGCGCCGACGCGGCGAAGTCGCTCAAGCACGCCGAGGAGGCGCTGCGGGAGGGGGCGTGCGTGGTCGTCTACCCCGAGGGAACGGTCACCCGCGACCCCGACCTGTGGCCGATGGTCGGCAAGACCGGCGTGGCCCGGCTCGCGCTCGCCACCGGCGTCCCGGTGATCCCGGTCGCCCACTGGGGCGCCCAGGAGCTGCTGCCGTACGGCAAGGAGACCCGGCCCCGGCTGCTGCCGCGCAAGACCTTCCGGGTGCTCGTCGGCCCGCCCGTCGACCTGTCGAAGTACCAGGGGCAGCCGATCCGCGGCACCGTGCTGCGCGAGGCGACCGCCGACATCATGGCGGCGATCACCCGCCAGCTCGAGGAGCTGCGCGGGGAGAAGGCCCCCGACACGCCGTACGACATGAACCGCGCCACGAACCGCGCCGCGGCGCGGCCGGAGCAGGGCGCATCGGACCGCTCCACGGACGGCGGCACGGCCGAGGCCGCCCGCGACACCGCCCGCGACGCCGATGACGTCGCCAAGGCTTGACGACGTCGTACGGTGAGAGAATGACCAAAGCCGCCGTTTTCGGATCCGGGTCCTGGGGGACCACCTTCGCGATGATCCTCGCCGAGGCCGGCACCGAGACGATCCTGTGGGGGCGCCGCGCCGAGGTGGTGGAGGCCATTGACAGGCGGCACGAGAACCCCGACTATCTGCCGGGCGTGCGGTTGCCCGACGGACTGCGGGCGACCACCGACCCCGCCGAGGCGATGGACGGGGCCGATCTGGTCGTGCTCGCCGTCCCGGCCCAGACGCTCCGCGGCAACCTGGCCAAGTGGACGCCCTACATCCCAGGCGACGCCGTGCTGGTGAGCCTGATGAAGGGCATCGAGCAGGGCACCTGCAAGCGGATGAGCGAGGTGATCTGCGAGGTCGCCGACGTGCCGCTGGAGCGCGTGGCGGTCGTCTCCGGGCCCAACCTCGTGGGCGAGCTGGTGCAGCGGCAGCCCGCGGCCACCGTGGTCGCCTCGGTCGATCCGGTGGTGGCCAAGCGGCTCCAGGAGGCCTGCCACCTGCCCTGGTTCCGGCCGTACACCAACCCCGACGTGATCGGGGTGGAGCTGGGCGGCGCGGTGAAGAACGTGATCGCCCTCGCGGTGGGGGTCGCGGTCGGCATGGGGCTCGGCGACAACGTCGCCGCCACGCTGATGACCCGCGGCCTCGCCGAGATCTCCCGGCTCGGCGCGGCGCTCGGGGCCGACCCGCACACCTTCGCCGGGCTCGCCGGCATGGGCGACCTCATCGCCACCTGCACCTCGCCGCTGTCGCGCAACCGCACCTTCGGGGAGAACCTCGGCCGCGGCATGACGTTCGACGAGGTCGTCGCCGTCACCAAGCAGACCGCCGAGGGGGTCAAGTCGTGCGAGTCGGTGCTCGAGCTCGCGCGCAAGCACGGCGTGGAGATGCCGATCACCGAGGTCGTGGTGGGCGTGGTGCACGACGGCCTGTCCCCGCGCGAGGCCGCGATGCTGCTGATGTCGCGTTCCCCCAAACCGGAGCGGTACGGCCTGTGACGGGTGCCGGCTCCGGCCCGCGGCGCGGCCGAGCACGCCGTCCGCGGCCGGGGCCGAGCCCGCGACCGGCCCGCCACCCGGCGGCCCGCCGCAGGCGGAACGCCCGCGGCGCACTTTCCATCACGGCACCTTTCGTCCCGGTACCTTCATTCCGGCAACTTTCATCACGAACGTGACGGCCGCCGTCGCCGCGCTGCCGTCCTTGGACACACGAGGGCTGACATCCCGGACTCGACTATGACAGCGGGGTACATTCGGACATCATGAACGAGCAGCGCGAGAACCGGCGTGGGATCCGCGTCGCGGTCGTCTTCGGCGGGCGGAACTCCGAGCACGCCGTGTCCATCATGGGCGCCGGCAGTGTGATCAAGACTCTGAACGAGTCCGGCTACGACGTGATCCCCGTCGGGATCACCACGGACGGGCGGTGGGTGCTCGCCTCCGAGAACCAGTCCTACGAGATCGAGGGCACCAAGCTGCCCCAGGTGGAGCACACGGGCGCCGAGCTCGCGCTGCCGCCGGGCGGCTCCGAGCTGATCGTGCTGGAGCACGGCAGGTTCCCCCGGCTCCGCGACGTGGACGTGGTGTTCCCGCTGCTGCACGGCCCGTTCGGCGAGGACGGCACCATCCAGGGCCTGCTGGAGATGGCGGGCATGCGCTACATCGGCTCCGGTGTGCTCGCCAGCGCGGTCGGCATGGACAAGGCGTACATGAAGGCGCTGCTCGCACACGCCGGGCTGCCGATCGGCGAGTACCTCGTGGTCCGGGACCGGGACTGGCGGCGGGACAAGGCCCGGGTGCTGAAGGAGGCCCAGGAGCTGGGCTGGCCGGTGTTCGTGAAGCCCGCGCGGGCCGGCTCCAGCCAGGGCATCTCCAAGGCGAACGACCTCGACGAGCTGGAGCGGGCGGTCGAGTTCGCCCGCGAGCACGACCCGAAGGTGCTCATCGAGGCCGCGATCACCGGCCGCGAGGTCGAGTGCGCGGTGCTGGAGCAGCTCGGCGACGAGCCGCCGAAGGCGTCGCTGCCGGGCGAGATCCTCGTGCACGGCGAGCACGAGTTCTTCGACTTCGAGGCGAAGTACTACCCCGACCAGATGTCGCTCCAGGTGCCCGCGGACATCCCCGAGGAGGCCGCGCAGCGGGTGCGCGAGCTCGCGGTGCGCGCCTTCGAGGCGCTGGGCTGCGAAGGGCTCGCCCGGGTCGACTTCTTCTACCGGCCGGACGGCTCGCTCATCCTCAACGAGATCAACACGCTGCCCGGGTTCACCGCGCTCTCGGTGGCCCCGCAGCTGTGGGCGGCGAGCGGGCTGCCCTACCCGGAGCTGCTCGACCACCTGATCCGGCTCGCGCTCGAGCGCCCGGTGGGCCTGCGCTGACGGCGGTACGGCACGGCGCCGGCCGTGGCGGCGCCGTACCCCGTCCCGGGCCGCGCCGCCCGGCCCGGCGGAGCGGGTCAGTGCGGGAACGCCTTGGTGATCGGCCCGGCGAGGTCGGCGAGCACCTCGCCGGGGGTGTGCTCGCGGGAGATCGTCACCTCGATGTACGCCTCCCGGTCGACGGCGGTGAACAGGGTGGGGCGTTCCGGGTCGGCGAACCAGGCGACGCCGTTCACCTCGGGCACCGTGTCGGTGGGGTTCATCGCGGTGGGGCGGGGCACGCCGCAGCGCAGCGCGATCTCCCCGTCGCCCCACACGGCGACGTACGGGGAGCGCGGCGTCGTCTCGCGGCGTTTCGCGCCGTCGAGCTCCTGCGGCAGCTCGCGGGCGAGCCGTTCGCAGCCCGCGGCGGCCTCGCCCTGCGGTGCGGGCGGATCGATCCGGACCGGGCCGGAGCACCCGGCCACGACCAGCGCCGTCAGGACGATCCCGGTGACGACGCGCACCCCTGCCCCCTCATGCGCTCAGATGTGCACTATCGGACAGGTAAGCGTACGCGTGATGCCCTCGACGGCCTGAATCCGGGCCACCACGAGCTTGCCGAGCTCATCGACGTCGCGGGCCTCGGCCCGGACGATCACGTCGTACGGGCCGGTCACGTCCTCGGCCTGGGTGACCCCGGCGATCGCAGCGATCTTACGGGCGACCTCGGCGGCCTTGCCGACCTCGGTCTGGATGAGGATGTAGGCCTGCACCATCTTTCCCTCCCGCGCGATGAGCCGCTCGCCGGCATCGAGAACCGGAGCGCCACCGTACATCGAAAGCACCCGGAGGTGTAAGATCAAAATCGGGGATTTGGGCGAATTTGGTGTTATTAACCGCATTACAGGTCGATTAACGCAGCGGGCGAACGTGCTGCTCGGCCCCGGTGACGACGCCGCGGTGCTCGCCGCCCCGGACGGCCGGGTCGTGGTCACCACCGACCTGCTCGTGGAGGGCCGGCATTTCCGCCGGGACTGGTCGAGCGGATACGACATCGGGCGCAAGGCCGCCGCGCAGAACCTCGCCGACGTCGCCGCGATGGGCGCCTGCCCCACCGGGCTCGTCGTCGGCCTCGGCATCCCCGCGGACACCCCCGTGGACTGGCTCGACGCGCTCACCGACGGCATGCGCGACGAGGGTGAGCGGGCCGGGGCGAGCGTCGCGGGCGGGGACGTGGTGCGCGCCGACCTGGTTGTCCTCGGCGTGACCGCCCTCGGTGACCTGGGCGGACGGCCGCCGGTGACCCGCTCCGGGGCGCGGCCCGGGCAGCTCGTCGCGGTCGCCGGCCGGCTGGGGTACGCCGCCGCGGGGCTGGCGCTGCTGCAGGCCGGGCGCGCGGCCGCCGAGTTCGCCGAGCTCGTCGACGCGCATCGCCGCCCGTGCCCGCCGTACCCGCGGGGACCGGAGGCGGCCGAGCTGGGGGCCACCGCGATGCTCGACGTGAGCGACGGGCTCGTGCAGGACCTCGGGCACGTCGCCGCGGCCTCCGGGGTCGGCGTGGAGCTGGATCCGGAGGCGCTGCCCGTGCCGGAGGCGCTGCGGGCCGCGGCCGCGGCGCTCGGGGCCGACCCACTCGACTGGGTGCTCGGCGGGGGCGAGGATCACGCGCTGGCCGCGGTCTTCCCCGCCGGGACCGCGCTGCCGGACGGGTGGCGGGTGATCGGGCGCACCGTCGAGGGCGACGGCGTGCGCGTTCCCGGACGCGCCCCGGGGCGCGCCGGTTGGGATCATTTCCGGTAAACGGCCCGTCTATATAGCCGCAATTTGTTACGAATGTTGTAAGAGGTGCGGCAGTTGTGACGTAGACCAAAGGGGTCACCATGGGCCGAAGCGGAGATCCCTGGGAAGGGGGCGCTCCGTCCTGGGACCAGGGGCCATATCGGTCCTGGGGCCGAGAGCCGGATCGGCCGGTCGCCACGCACCGGCCCCGGCGGCTCCGGGCGGCGCTGCTGCTCGCCACGGCGTTCGTCGCCACGGTCACGGGGGTGATCTCCGGCGTCCGGCTGATCGCGGCGGCGAGCCAGCCGTCCGGGACGCCCGCGGACCTCGGCGACGTCCCGCCGTGCCCGCCGAACAGCGACTGCGCGGCGCTCTTCCCGCCGCGGGTCACGCCCACAACGGCCGCCACGCCCACCGCCGAGCCGTCGGGCGAGCCCACCGGCGCCGTCGGCGACCCGGGCGGGACGCCCACCGGGAACCCGGCCACGGACGCGCCGGACACCGCCGCGCCGAGCGCCGAGCCGCCCGCGCGGGTGCCGAGCCCGCGCGCGAGCCGTACCGCGAGCGCCCGGCCCGCGCCGAAGCCGAGCCCGACCGCGAGCGTCGCCGATCCCGGGGTGCGGCTGCGGCCCAGCCCCGCGCCCACCGTCCCGCGCGCGATGAGCCCCGCGCCCCGGCCCACCGAGCCGGACCCGGCGCCGGAGGAGCCGCCCCGGGCCGAGCGGGACGGCCCGTCGAAGGCCGTGGTGAAGTTCATCGTGACCAGCGAGCGGTACGGCCGGTACTCCGCCGAGATCGCCATCGGCAACGAGGGGCACGGCGACCTCGACGGCTGGGAGATCACCCTGCCCATCGACGGCCGGGTGGTCGCGGTGGAGGGCGCGCGGGCGGTGCAGCGCGGCGACACGCTCGTGCTCCGCTCCGCCGAGTTCGTCCCGTCCGGCGGCGGCGTCGCGGTCCGCATCGCGGTGCGCGGCGAGCCGGTCGCCCCGGGGTTCTGCCGGCTGCGCGGTGGCGACTGCCGGCTGCTGTCCGACCGGCTCTGACCGCCGGTGATCAGGCGCCGGGAGCCGGACGCCGGGGCCAGGTGCCGCGCCGGGGCGAGGGAGCGTGCGGCGGTTCTCCCCGCCCGCGGGGACCGGACCGTGTCCGGATTTGATTGGATGTGGCCATGATTCCTCCACGCGTGCTCACGATTGCCGGCTCGGATTCGGGGGGAGGCGCCGGAATCCAGGCCGACCTGAAGACCATGCTCGCCCTCGGCGTGCACGGCATGAGCGCGATCGTCGCGGTCACCGCGCAGAACTCGCTCGGCGTGCAGGGCTACTGGGAGCTGCCGCCGGAGGCCGTGCGGGCCCAGCTCGACTCGGTGCTCGGCGACATCGGCGCGCAGGCGGTGAAGACCGGCATGCTCGCCTCGCCGGTGCTCGTGGAGACCGTCGCCGAGGTGCTCGCCGGCCTCGACGTGCCGGTCGTGGTCGACCCGGTCGGCGTCTCCAAGCACGGCGACCCGCTGCTCGAGCCCGACGCCGTCGACACCGTGCGGGAGCGGCTGCTGCCCACGGCCACCGTGGTCACCCCCAACCTGTACGAGGTCGAGCAGCTCACCGGGGTCGTCGTGGACGACGAGCGCGACCTGCGCCGGGCCGCCGACGCCATCCTCGAGCTGGGGCCGCGCTGGGTGCTGGTGAAGGGCGGCCACCTGCCGGGCGACCCGGTCGACCTGCTCACCGACGGGACCGAGGAGCACCGGTTCCCCGCGCCGCGCATCGACACCCGGCACACCCACGGGACCGGCTGCACGCTCGCCTCGGCGATCGCGTCGTACCTCGCCCTCGGCGAGGACATCCCGGGCGCGGTGGGCAAGGCGAAGGAGTACATCACCGGGGCGATCCGGCACGGTTTCCAGCTCGGGTCGGGTATCGGTCCGGTCGATCACGCGTGGCGGTGGCGGAACGCGTGAGTCCACCCCCCCTGACCTGGGGGTCCGGTGCGTCGAGGCTCCGTCATCGGGCCAACGTGGCCCAAATTACAGAACAGCCGAAATATGTGAGTTTCCCTGACAAATCGGTGCGCGCGCTGCTACAACATGTCGTCAGGTTTGCCAACGGAAAGGTTCGACATGGGGAGCAGCACGGGAAGCGGACCTCGACGACGGCGTGAGCGCGGGTCGGCGGAGCAGCCGGCGTGGGGCGACCTCACCGGCGGCTGGGCCGACGCGTCCGACCAGCGGTCGCCGTACGACCCGCGCTCCCGCGCATCGGATGTCCCGGGGGAGGACACCGGCCCGCTCGAGACGCTCGGCCAGGAGGCGTCCTATAACCGGTCCTACATGACCAACGGCCAGGGGGAGGGCGTCGATCTGGACGGGCCGGATCGGGCCGTCGCGTCCGGGGACGACCCCTATAGCGGTGCCGGTTGGGAAAACGCTTACCTCACCGGGCACCCGGAGGAGGGCTCCGCCGACCGAACGCACCATGGCGCGGCTCCGGCGACCGGCGACGTGCTCGCGAGCGGATACAGGGGCGACGCGTCCGCGACGCCGGACCATGTCGATGCGTACGGGGGGCACGAGACCCGGCATCTGCCGGATCCGGGCTACGGGGACGCGGACTACGGGCCGAGCACGGGCGCGATCGCCCCGGTCGGCTACGACGACCCGGACTCGCGGGGGGACCACGCCGACCGGTACGGCGACCGCGACGCGCAGGGGCCGTCCGACCCGGGCTACGGGGACGTGGACTACGGGCCGAGCACGGGCGCGATCGCCCCGGTCAACTACGGGTCCGACGACCCGAACGCGCCGGCGGGCGGCGACCGGTACGGCGACCGCGACGCGCAGGGGCCGTCCGATCCGGCGGACCCCGACTACGCCGGGGTCAGCACCGGCGCGTTCGCGCCGATCGCGCAGCCGTCCGACGGGGACGGCGCGGACGGCCGCACCCAGATGATCGACACCGACGGCGTCGCGGGTGACGCGGACGCCGGGCAGGCCGGCCGTACCGGCGAGGACGGGGAGGCCTCGCGCGGATTCCTCGGCTCGGGCTGGCGGAATGGTCCCGATCCCGAGGACGAGGCGGAGCCGGCCGGACGCCGCGGCAAGGGTCGCCTGATCGCCGCCGCCGCGGCGGTGGTGCTCGTCGTGGTCGCGGGCTTCTTCGTGTTCGGCGGCGGGGACGATCCGGACTGCGCCGCCGGGGACACCCGGTGCATGAGCCAGGCGAAGAACACCACGAGCCCGACCGCGGACCCGGCCGCCGAGGAGCCGGACGACGCGGCCGCGGAGGAGGACGAGCTGGGCGACGAGCTCGAGACCGAGGAGGAGCCCGAGGCCGAGGAGACGGCCGAGCCCACGCCGACCGCCACGCAGCCGCAGGCCACCACCAACCCGCGGCCTCCGGCGCGGCCGAACAACCCGCAGCGGGAGGAGCAGGACCGCCCGTCGCAGGACCGGCCCAGCGAGAGCTCGGTCCGGCAGAACGTGCCGCGGTCCGAGAAGCCGTCGACCTCGGCCACCGAGGACGAGGAAGAGCTCGCCGGCGACAGCTCGGGGACCCGGAGCGGCAACAACAGCAGCAACGACCCGACCCCGACGCGGCGGGACCCCAGCCCGGATCAGAGCATCCCGAACGAGATCGTGGACGACTCGCCCTGCGGCTGGTTCGACCCGAGGTGCTGAGCGGACCGGCGAGCCGCGCGCCGATCGGCCCCGCGCGGGGCGCGTCCCCGCGCCCGGGGCCCGGCGGCGTGCACCGGTGAGTCGGACAAACGAGCTCGGACAAACGAGTACGGCCCGGCGCCCCGCCCGGCGCCGGGCCGGGTCGTCGCCGTGCCGGAACGCGGCGGCAGGACGACGGTCGTGCGCGGCCCGGCGCGATCCCGCCCGGCCGCGCTGCCCTGTGCCGGGGCATCCGGGCCGCGACGGTCACGCCGGTTCGCCGGGGCGTGCGGGCGCTGCCGGGGCGCGATTCGGAGCCGGTGGCGGCGGGCCCTCGGTGGAGCCGCGGACCCGGGAAAACGGCACTAGCCCGGCACCCCACGGGTGCCGGGCCGGACGTGTGGACCGGTCAGCGGCCGACCTTGCCCGCCTTGATGCAGGACGTGCAGACCCTGAGCCGCTTGGCGGTGCCGCCCACCACGGTGCGCACCGACTGGATGTTGGGGTTCCAGCGGCGGCGGGTGCGGCGGTGAGAGTGGGAGATGTTGTTGCCGAAGGTCGGCTTCTTGCCGCAGACCTCGCAAACGGATGCCACCGTAATCGCTCCTTTAGATTCACCCTCGGCCTGACCGACCGAGTGATCCCAGCCCGTGCTGAGGGTTGACGTCTGTCAGAACCGCCCTGCGGCGAACGTCTCCGCGCCTGCACGGCGCGAGCCCCGGCCAGACCGAACGCACACCAAAACGACCGGTCGGCCACCCGAGAATACCGGAGAAACGGCAGGGTGCGCCAAATCCGCGCGCCGATCCGGGGCCGGGCCGCCGGATATAGCCTCATAAGCGCCGACCAGAGGGGGTGACAGCCGCGCAGGTCATCGAGGAGATCGACGACGCCGTCGTGCGCCGCTGGTGCCAGCGGTGCGCCGAGGTCCTCGGCGAGGCCCGCACCGAGATCGACGCGCTCAACGTGTTCCCGGTGCCGGACGGCGACACCGGCACGAACCTCCACCTCACCCTGCTCGCCGCGGTCGAGGCGCTCGAGGCGCTGCCGCGGGACGCGGGCCCGGAGCGGACCTGGCAGACCCTCGCCCGGGGCATGCTGCTCGGCGCCCGGGGCAACTCCGGCGTGATCGTGAGCCAGGCGGTCCGCGGCCTGGCGGAGGTGCTGCGGCAGGGCCGCGGCCGGGCCGAGGACCTCGCCCGCGGGCTCGCCCGCGCCGCCGAGCTCGCCCGGCACGCCGTGGTCCGGCCGGTCGAGGGCACCGTGCTCACCGTGCTCGACGCCGCGGCCGCGGCGGCCCGCCGTACCACGGGAGGGCTCGCCGAGGTGGCCACCCGGGCGGCGGAGGCGGCCCGCGCGGCGCTGGAGCGCACCCCCGAGCAGCTCGACGTGCTCGCCCGCAACGGCGTGGTGGACGCCGGCGGGGCCGGGCTCACGCTGATCCTGGAGAGCCTCGCCGCGGTGATCACCGGCACCTACCCGCGGCGGCACCGCGTGCCCGCCCCCCGGACGGCTCCCGACGGGCACGGCCCGGCCCGCGGGCACGGCGAGGCGGACCACCGGCACACCGGTGCCGCCTACGAGGTGATGTACCTGCTCGACGCCGACGACGCGGCCGTGGCGCGGCTGCGCGCCGAGCTCGACCGGCTCGGCGACAGCGTGGTGGTCACCGGCGGCGAGGGGCTGTGGAACGTGCACGTGCACCTCGCCGACGCCGGCGCGGCGATCGAGGCGGGCATCGCCGCGGGGCGGCCGCACCGCATCCGCGTCTCCTGCCTCGGCGTCCCGGGCGCGGACGGCGCCGCGGCGGCGTCCCCGGAGGGCGCGGCCGCCGGTACGGCGTGCGTCGGCGGGACGGCCGGCGGGCGGCCGCGCGGGCGCGGCGTGGTCGCGGTCGCGGCGGGCGCGGGCATCGCCCGGCTGTTCGAGCGGGCCGGGGCGGTGGTGGTACGGCGCGAGCCGGGGGCGAGCCCGCCGCTGTCCGCGCTGCTCGACGCGATCCGGGGGGCGGGCTCCGAGGTGGTCGTGCTGCCCAACGACGGCGGCGTGGCGGCGGTGGCGGCCGCGGCGGCCCGCATCGCCCGCGAGGAGGGGCTCACCGTGAGCGTGGTGCCGAGCCGGGCGACGGTGCAGGGCGTCGCCGCGCTCGCCGTGCACGACCCGATGCGCCGGTTCGACGACGACGTCGTCGCGATGACCGAGGCGGCCGGGCACACCCGGCACGGGCACGTGTGGGTGGCGAACCGGGAGGCGGTGACGAGCGCGGGGGTGTGCCGCCCCGGCGACGTGCTCGGCGTGGTCGACGGCGACGTGGCGCTGATCGGCTCCGACCTCACCGAGACCGCGATCGCGGTCGCCGACCGCCTGCTCTCGGTGAGCAGCGAGCTCGTCACCCTGATCAGTGGCACCGGCCCGGGGGAGCGCCTCGCCGCGGCGGTCCGCGACCACCTCGCCGCGACCCGCCCCGACGTCGAGGTGACCGTCTACCACGGCGGCCAGGGCGGATATCCGCTGCTGATCGGCGTCGAGTGAGGCCGCGTCCTGTCGGGGCGGCACGGTAGAACTGGGTGACGTGACCCGCTTCGACGAGCCGCTGCGCAAGGTGCTGGACCCGAAGACGGCCGCCCGGCTGGAGTCCGTGCTGGGCATCACCACGGTCGGCGGGCTGCTGCGGCACTATCCCCGGCGGTACGCCGAGCGCGGCGAGCTCGCCGGGTTCGAGGAGCTGGAGCCGGGCGAGCACGCCACCGTGGTCGGCGAGGTCTCCCGGGTGATGCGGCGCACGCTGCGCAACCGGCCGGGCACCTGGCTGGAGGTGGAGCTCGTCGACGGCCGGGGCAACAAGATCTATCTGTCCTTCTTCGGCCGGGCGTCGCGGGCCGCCGAGCAGCGGCTCAAGCCCGGGGCGCGGGGGATGTTCGCCGGTAAGGCGAGCCTGTTCGGCCGCGGCCGCAGCCGCCGCTGGCAGTTCGCCCACCCCGAGTACGTGCTGTTCGACGAGACCGACGCCACCGCCGAGGAGTTCGCGGGCGCCCCGGTGCCGATCTACCCGGCCGGGCAGGATCTGACGAGCTGGGCGATCCGCAAGGCGGTCGGGGTGGTGCTCGACACGCTCGGCCCGATCGAGGACCCGCTGCCCGAGCACGTGCGCCGCCGCCGGCGGCTGATCGGGCTCGCCGAGGCGCTCGAGGGCGTGCACCGGCCGAAGGACCGCGACGAGGTCGCCCGGGCCCGCGCCCGGCTCAAGTTCGACGAGGCGTTCCAGCTGCAGGCCGTGCTGCTGATGCGGCGGCGTGCCGCGGCCGCGTCCCCGGCCGTGCCGCGCCCGCGCCGCCCCGGCGGGCTGCTCGACCGGTTCGACGCGGCGCTGCCGTTCGAGCTCACCGAGGGGCAGCGCAAGGTGGGCGAGGAGATCGCCGCGGACCTCGCCCGGGACCACCCCATGCACCGGCTGCTCCAGGGCGAGGTCGGCGCGGGCAAGACCGTGGTCGCGCTGCGCGCCATGCTGCAGACCGTGGACGCGGGCGGGCAGGCGGCGCTGCTCGCCCCCACCGAGGTGCTCGCCCAGCAGCACCACCGGTCGATCGTGGAGATGCTCGGCGACCTCGCCCACGGCGGGCTGCTCGCCGGCGAGGGCGGCGGCGCCGGGGTGACCCTGCTCACCGGCTCGATGGGCGCGGCGGCCCGCCGTACCGCGCTGCTCGACGCGGCCTCCGGCGCGGCCGGGATCGTGATCGGCACGCACGCCCTGCTCGAGGAGCGGGTGAAGTTCGCCGACCTCGGCCTCGTCGTCGTCGACGAGCAGCACCGGTTCGGCGTGGAGCAGCGCGACGCGCTGCGGGCCAAGGCGGGCGACCGGCGGCCGCACGTGCTGGTGATGACCGCCACCCCGATCCCGCGCACCGTCGCCATGACCGTCTTCGGCGACCTGGAGGTGTCCACGCTCGCCCAGCTCCCGTCCGGCCGCTCGCCGATCAGCACCCATGTGGTCCCGGCCGTGGAGCGGCCCCGCTACCTGGAGCGCACCTGGGAGCGCATCCGCGAGGAGGTGGCGCTCGGCCGCCAGGCGTACGTGGTGTGCCCCCGCATCGGCGACGCTGAGGGCGACGAGGGCGACCTGCCCGCGCCCGCCCTCGACGGGGCCGCGGGGCAGGACGCCGGCGAGGACGGGGAGGCCGAGGCCGAGCGGCCCGCGCGGCGCCCGCCGCTCGCCGTGCTCGACGTGGCGCCGATGCTCGCCGAGGGCCCGCTCACCGGGCTGCGCATCGGCGTGCTGCACGGCCGGCTCGCCCCCGAGGAGAAGGACGCGGTGATGAACGCGTTCACCCGGGGCGAGATCGACGTGCTCGTCGCCACCACGGTGATCGAGGTCGGCGTGAACGTGCCGAACGCCACGGTCATGGTGATCATGGACGCGGACCGGTTCGGCGTCTCCCAGCTCCACCAGCTGCGCGGCCGGGTCGGCCGCGGGAAGCTGCCCGGCCTGTGCCTGCTGGTGACCGAGGCCCCGGCCGGTACGGCGGCGCGGGCCCGGCTGGACGCGGTCGCCGCCACCACCGACGGCTTCGAGCTGTCCCGGATCGACCTGGAGCAGCGGCGCGAGGGCGACGTGCTCGGCGCGGCGCAGTCCGGCCGGAAGTCCTCGCTGAGGCTGCTGCAGCTGCTGCGCGACGAGCACGTGATCCAGGCGGCGCGAAAGGAGGCCGCCGCGCTCCTGGAGGAGGATCCGGAGCTCGCCCGCCATCCGGCGCTGCGGGCCGAGATCGAGGCGCTCGTCGCCGACGAGCGCGCGGAGTACCTGGAGAAGACCTGACGGGAAAACCGTGGGCCCGGGACGGAGGATGACGACCCGGGCCCCGGCCAGGGACGGCCTCCCCCCGAATGCCGTCCCTGGCCGGACCCACCCCTCGGGTCAGGTTCCGAGGGCCCCGGCGCACGGAAGGGCTCACGATCACGCCGGTCGGCCTTCCCCTGGGTCACCCGAAGGCCGCACCACCCATCATGCGGTCCGGCCCGGCGCTCCGGAACGGTTCTTACGGTTTCGTCGCCGCCCCCTGCGCAGTCTTGACCCAGGCAGATCACAATGGGGACCGTGACACGGATCATCGCGGGGCGCGCCGGCGGCAGGCGCCTGACCGTGCCGCCCGGCCGCGGCACGAGGCCCACGAGCGACCGGGCGCGGGAGGGCCTGTTCGCCACGATCGGCTCGCTGCTCGGCACGCTCGCCGACCTGCGGGTGATGGACCTGTACGCCGGATCCGGGGCGGTGGGCCTGGAGGCGCTCTCCCGCGGCGCCGCGCACGCGCTGCTGGTGGAGTCCGACCCCAAGGCGGTGCGCGCGATCCGGGCGAACGTCGAGGCGCTCGGCCTGCCCGGCGCCGAGGTGGTCGCCGACCGGGTGGAGCGGGTGCTCGCCACCCCGCCGCGCGACCCCCGCGAGCGCTACGACCTGGTCTTCGCCGACCCGCCGTACGCCGTGCCGGACGCCCAGGTGCGCGAGATGCTGGAGCGGCTGCGCGACGGCTGGCTCGCGCCCGAGGCGCTGGTCGTGGTGGAGCGGGAGAGCCGGGGCGGCCCGCTGGAGTGGCCCGAGGGGTTCGACCACGTCCGGGAGCGCCGGTACGGCGAGGCGACGATGTGGTACGCGTTCGCGCCGGACCGGTAAGCCGGTCCCGCGGAGCCGGCCCGCGGCGTCCGGGCGTGACGACGCGGGCCGCTGAGTGACGCGGGTCACGAGCCGGGCCGGCGCCGCCCGCCGTACTCACCGATACCCGGGGGATCGGTGAGGCGGAGGGGACCTGTTGCGGTATCCCGGTGGCGCCGTTTGGTACCGTCGCGCCCGCCGGGAACCCGTCGAACCTGGGGGTGCGCCTTGCGTCGTGTTGTCTGCCCGGGGTCGTTCGACCCCGTCACGAACGGACACCTGGACATCATCGGCCGGGCCTCACGGCTGTACGACGAGGTGGTCGTCGCCGTCCTCATCAACGTCGAGAAGCAGAGCCTGTTCACGGTCGACGAGCGCATCGAGATGCTCGAGGCGGTCACCCGGGAGTACGGCAACGTGCGGGTCGACAAGTTCCACGGCCTGCTCGTCGACTTCTGCCGGCGCAACGAGATCCCGGCGATCGTGCGCGGCCTGCGCGCGGTGAGCGACTTCGACTACGAGCTGCAGATGGCCCAGCTCAACTACCGGATGGCCGGGGTGGAGACGCTGTTCATGTCCACCAACCCGGAGTACTCCTTCCTCTCCTCGAGCCGGCTGAAGGAGATCGCCAAGTACGGCGGGGACATCTCCGGCCTCGTGCCCGACCTGGTGCGCAAGGCCCTGGAGCAGCGGCTGCGCGGCTGACGGCCCCGGCGGGGCTGGTATTCTTTCATTTCGGCCTCGCACGACGGCGGTGATTCGCCATGCCACAAGAAGGCAGGATGACTCTGCACAGCCTCGACCCCCGCTCCCCCTGGGTGCTCTCGACCCACGAGCTGGGGCGGAGACCGGGGGCGATGCAGCAGATCGTCCGAACCCTTCCGGCACCGGAGGATCTCGGCGTCGAGATGATCGGCGTCCCCAAGGACGCCGATGTCGAGCTCTCCCTCAGGCTCGAGGCGGTGATGGAGGGCGTGCTCGTCACGGGCACGGCGCGGGCACCCCTGCAGGGGGAGTGCGTGCGCTGCCTGGACCCGCTGACCTCACAGGTCGAGGTCGGCTTCCAGGAGCTCTACTTCTACTCGGCCGAGGACGCCGACGAGGACGACCAGGTCCTCGACGGCGAGCTGCTCGATCTTGAGCCCACGTTCCGCGACGCGGTGGTGCTGTCACTGCCGTTGGACCCGGTGTGCCGCGAGGACTGCCCGGGTCTGTGCGTGGAGTGCGGGGTCAAGCTCGCCGAGGCCGACGCCGACCACGGGCACGAACCACGCGTGGACGTCCGGTGGGCGGCACTGAAGGAACTGAAGTTCACGACCGACGACGATCAGGAGGGCTGACGTGGCCGTCCCCAAGCGGAAGATGTCGCGGGCCAACACCCGAGCCCGCCGCGCCCAGTGGAAGGCTGCGCGCGTCGCGCTGGTTCCGTGCCCGCAGTGCCGCGCGCCGAGGCGGCCGCACGTGGCCTGCTCGAACTGCGGCACCTACAACCGCCGGCAGGTCATCGAGCCGTCGGCCTGATCGCGCCTTGACGGATGGGCCGGCCGGGGGCGTACGGCGTCCGGCCGGCTTCGCCGTCCCGGTGATCCGCGGTGGCGGTTCACCCGAGGCCGTGGTGGGCGCCGGGTTCGTGCCCTGCGGCAGCGGACCGCCCGGCGTCCACCACGTCTTCGGGCTCCTGCGCACGAGTACCTGACCTGCCACCGCGTCGTCAGCGCAACGAGCGGGAGGAAGACGTGGCCGCAGGGACGAAGCCGGTAGCGGTGGAGGTCGCGCAGGAGGAGATCGGGCGCGTCCTCGACGTGGTGATCGACGCCGAACTGCTGGAGCGGGCGCTCACGCACCGCTCGTACGCCTACGAGAACGGCGGGCTGCCCACCAACGAGCGCCTCGAGTTCCTCGGGGACTCGGTGCTCGGCCTGGTGGTGACCGACACGCTGTACCGGGGGCACCCGGACCTGCCGGAGGGCCAGCTCGCCAAGCTGCGCGCCGCCGTGGTGAACATGCGGGCGCTCGCCGACGTCGCCCGCACCCTCGGGCTCGGCCGCTACCTGCGGCTGGGCCGCGGCGAGGAGGGCACCGGCGGCCGGGACAAGTCCTCGATCCTCGCCGACACGCTCGAGGCGCTGATCGGGGCGATCTACGTGGACAAGGGCCTGGAGGAGGCCTTCCGCGTGGTGCACCTGCTGTTCGACCCGCTCATCGCCAAGTCGGCGCAGCTCGGCGCCGGGCTCGACTGGAAGACCTCGCTGCAGGAGCTCACCGCGGCCGAGATGCTCGGCGTGCCCGAGTACCACGTGGACGAGAGCGGCCCCGACCACGCCAAGTCGTTCACCGCCACGGTGCGGGTGGGCGGCCAGGAGTACGGCACCGGCTCCGGCCGCAGCAAGAAGGAGGCCGAGCAGCAGGCGGCCGAGGCCGCCTGGAACGCGATCCGCGCCCGCCGCGAGGAGCGGCTCAAGCAGGAGAAGGCGCGCACGGGCGAAACGGCCGGCAACAAGTAGCGGGCCGGGTGGATCGCGATGCCGGAGCTGCCGGAGGTCGAGGTCGTACGGCGCGGCCTGGAGCGCTGGGTCGCCGGGCGGCCGGTGTCCGGCGTCGAGGTCCTGCACCCGCGGGCGATCCGCCGCCACGCCGCCGGGGCGGCCGACTTCGCGGCCCGGCTGACCGGCCGCACGTTCGAGTCGGCGCGGCGGCGCGGCAAGTACCTGTGGCTGCCGCTGAAGGGCGGCGGCACCGATCCAAACGCCGCCTCGGACACCGACGAGGCGCTCGTCGCCCACCTCGGCATGAGCGGCCAGCTGCTCGTCGCCGATCCGGGCTCGCCCGATGAGCGGCACCTGCGGGTGCGGTTCTCGTTCGCCGACGGCGGCCCCGAGCTGCGCTTCGTCGACCAGCGCACGTTCGGGCACCTGCTCGTCGCGCCGCTCACCGAGGGGGTGGCCGGCCGGGTCCCGGAGCCGATCGTGCACATCGCGCCCGACCCGCTGGAGCCCGCGTTCGACCCCGACGCGTTCGCCGCCCGGCTGCGCGCCCGCCGTACCGGGATCAAACGGGCGCTCCTCGATCAGTCGCTCATCAGCGGGGTGGGTAACATCTACGCCGACGAGGCGCTGTGGCGGGCCCGGCTGCACTGGGCCCGGCCCACCGAGACGCTCACCCGGCCGAAAATCGACGAACTCGTGACCGCGGTGCGCGAGGTGATGCACGCCGCGCTCGCCGAAGGCGGTACCTCGTTCGACCATCTGTACGTCAACGTAAACGGCGAAAGCGGTTATTTTTCGCGGTGGCTTGCGGTGTACGGCAGGCGCGACGAGCCCTGCCCGCGCTGCGGCACGCCGATCCGGCGGGATCCGTTCATGAACCGCTCGTCGTTCTCGTGCCCGCGCTGTCAGCCACGGCCGAGGAGGGCACGGATATAAGCGAAACAACAGGTATCGGCAAACGCCTATGAGCGAAAAGAAGGACCAGGAAAACGTACGGCTCACCGCCTGGGTGCACGGGCGGGTGCAGGGCGTCGGTTTCCGCTGGTGGACCCGGTCGCGCGCGCTCGAACTGGGTTTGGTAGGGTCCGCGTCAAATCTTGCTGATGGCAGGGTCGAGGTCATAGCCGAAGGACCTCGAGAATCTTGTGACAAGCTGCTTGAGCTGCTGCGTAGCGGCGAAACACCGGGCCGGGTGGACGCGGTTATCGAACGTTGGAGCGAGGCGCGCGGGGGTTTGGTTGGTTTTGTAGAAAGGTGAGCGCTTTACTTATCGGCCCGGAATCGGGTATATTTGTACGTCGGGAGTCGCCGGTTCCTTCTCGGGGAGTGTTCAACTTGACCGCCTCCATTGCCAGTGCGACTCTTGATAGGAACCACGCGCACCCCTCCCGCGGCTACATGTGCGCGAACCAGTCTGGTCACTCAGCGTGGAGGACCCTTAACCATGGCGAAGGCTCTATTCGGCCACGTCGGCGGTCCTGACCCTCGGATGGTCTCGGAAATGCGCCGCCTCCAGCAGCGAGTCCGGGACCTGGAGGCAGAGCTCATAAGGCTCCAGGCGCAGAACGACGCGCTTGCGGCTCAGTCGCGTGACGAGTCGCTCGGTCTGAAGGATCGCGAGCCGGCCCTCACCTGAGAGGCCGGAAGGCAGCAGTACAGAGAGTCAGGGACGCCTCGCAACAGGCGTCCCTTGTCATGTCCGTACCGTCTCGCCACGGTCCTCCGCCGCCTCCCACCGGCTCCGCCACAGGCCGCTCCGCAAACCCCTCCACACTCCCCTCCACGGTCCCTCCACCGGCTTCCCGTCCCCCCGTTGACCCGCATGCGGTCGGTGCCGGGCTGTAGTCTTCCGCCAGAAGTCGACCGGCGGTCCGCTGACGGGGGGAGGGCTCTCGCTTGTACCTCAAGACCCTCACGCTGCGCGGCTTCAAGTCCTTCGCCTCCACCACCACGCTGCGCTTCGAGCCGGGGATCACCTGCGTGGTCGGCCCGAACGGGTCGGGCAAGTCCAACGTCGTCGACGCGCTCGCCTGGGTGATGGGCGAGGGCAGCGCCAAGTCGCTGCGCGGCGGCAAGATGGAGGACGTGATCTTCGCCGGTACGGCGAGCCGTCCGCCGCTCGGCCGTGCCGAGGTCACGCTCACCATCGACAACTCCGACGGCGCGCTCCCGATCGACTACACCGAGGTCACGATCAGCCGGCTGATGTTCCGGTCCGGCCAGAGCGAGTACTCGATCAACGGCGAGCCGTGCCGCCTGCTCGACATCCAGGAGCTGCTGTCGGACTCCGGCATCGGCCGCGAGATGCACGTGATCGTCGGCCAGGGCCGGCTCGACGAGGTGCTGCACGCCGGGCCGGAGGAGCGCCGGGCGTTCATCGAGGAGGCCGCGGGCGTCCTCAAGCATCGCAAGCGCAAGGAGAAGGCGCTGCGCAAGCTCGACGCGATGCAGGCGAACCTCAACCGGGTGCAGGACCTGTGCAACGAGCTGCGCCGCCAGCTCAAGCCGCTCGGCCGCCAGGCGGAGATCGCCCGCAAGGCCGCGGTGATCCAGGCCGACCTGCGCGACGCCCGGCTGCGCCTGCTCGCCGACGACGTGGTGACGCTGCGCGAGGCCCTCGCCAAGGAGGAGGCCGACGAGGCCGCCCTGCTCGCCCGCCGTACCGAGGTGGAGGCGGCCCTGGAGCACGCCCAGCTGCGGGAGGGCGAGCTGGAGGCGGCCGCCGCCCAGGCGCAGCCCCGGCTCGCCGCCGCCGCGGACACCTTCTACGCGCTGTCCGCGCTCAAGGAGCGGCTGCGCGGCGTCGAGGTGCTCGCCGCCGAGCGGCGGCGGAACGCGGAGGCCGCCGCCGCGGTGGAGCGCCGCGGCCGGGACCCGGAGGACTACGAGCGCGAGGCCGCGCAGGTGCGCGAGACCGAACGCATGCTCACCGAGGAGCTGGAGCAGGCCCGCGAGCTGCTCGACGCGGCCGTGGCGCGGCGCGAGGAGGCCGAGCGGGAGCTCGCCGCGGAGGAGCGGCGGCTCGCCGAGCTCACCCGGGCCGCCGCGGACCGGCGGGAACGGCTCGCCCGGCTGCGCGGCGAGGTCGCCTCGGCGCAGAGCCGGGCCGACGCCGCCGGTCAGGAGATCGGGCGGCTGCGGGCCGCGCTGGAGGAGGCGCGGCGGCGTGCCGAGGCGGCGCGGGCCGAGTACGCGGCCGCCGAGCGCGAGGAGCCGGAGACCGACCCGGGCCTCGCCGAGGAGATCGCGATCGCCGAGGAGCGGGTCGAGACGGCGAAGGCCGCGGTCGAGGCGGCCGAGGCGGCCGCCGCGGAGGCCGAGCGGGGCCTCGCCGGCCCGCGGTCCGCGCTCGCCGCGGCCGAGGCGGAGGTGAGCGCCGCGCGGGCCGCCGACCAGGAGGCGCAGCGCGCGGTCGCCGCGCTGCAGGCCCGCCGCGAGGCGCTCGAGCTGGGCCTCGCCAAGGGCGCGGACGGTGCGGGGGCGCTGCTCGCCGCCGCCTCGTCCGGGGAGCTCGACGGCGTGCTCGGGCCGGTCGCGGCCCTGCTCACGGTACGGCGCGGCGCCGAGGCGGCGATCGCCGCGGTGCTCGCCGACGCGGCCGAGGGGGTCGCGGTGGAGTCGGTGGACGCGGCCGTCGGCGCGCTGGAGTTCCTGCGGGCCAAGGACGCCGGGCGCGCCGGGCTGCTGGTCGCCGACGGCGCCGCGCCGCGGCCCGCCGACGCCCCGCCTGGCGGCGGCGAGTGGGCGGTCGACCTGGTGGAGGCGCCCGAGCGGCTGCGCGGCACGGTCGCGGCGCTGCTCTCCGGGGTCGTCGTGGTGAAGGACCTCGAGGAGGCGCGGCGGGTGGTGCGCGAGCGGCCCGAGCTGCGCGCGGTGACCTGGTCGGGAGACCTGCTCGGCGCCCGGTTCGCCCGGGGCGGCGCGGGCGGCGACTCGGTGCTGCGGGTGCGCTCCGCGCTCGACGCGGCCGTGGCCGACCTGGAGGAGGCGCGCCGCGGCGCCGAGGCGACGGCGCGGCGGCTCGCCGAGGCGGTCGCCGCGGCCGAGGAGGCCCGGGCCGCGGTGGAGGCCGCTCAGGAGCGGGTGAGCGAGGCCCGGGCACAGGTGACCGCGGCGCAGAACGGGGTGAGCGCGGCCCGCGCCGAGCTCGACCGGCTGCTGGCCCGGCAGCGCGAGGCCGACCGGCAGGCGGCCGCGAGCGCCAAGCGGCTCGCCGGCCTGGAGGCCGCGGCGAAGGCGGCGCACGACGAGTGCGAGCGGCTCGCGGCCGCGATCGCCGCGGCCGAGGAGGCGCGGGAGCGCGGCCTCGCCGAGGCCGAGGAGCTCGCCGAGCGGCTCGCCGCCGCGGAGACCGAGGACGAGCTGGCGGGCGAGCCGACCACCGAGCGGCGCGACGAGCTCGCCGAGGCGTGCGCGGCCGCGCGGCAGGCCGAGATGAACGCCCGCCTCGCGGTGCGCACCGCCGAGGAGCGGGTGGCCGGCATCGCCGGGCGGGCCGACCGGCTGCTCGCCGCGGCCCGCCGCGAGCGGGAGGAGCGCGCCCGCGCGGCCGAGCTGCGCGAGCGCCGCCGGGTGCAGGCCGCGGTCGCGGCGGCGGTGGCCGACGGGGCCCGCCGTACCCTCGAGCTGCTCGACCGGTCGCTCGCCGCCGCGGCGGCCGAGCGGGACGAGGCCGAGCGGGCGCGCGGGGAGATCGAGGCCGAGCTGAAGGCGGTGCGCGGTCAGGTGCGCGAGCTCGCGGCCGAGCTCGACAAGCTCACCAACCGGGCGCACGGCAGCGAGATGGCGCGCACCGAGCGGCGGCTGCGCCTGGAGCAGCTCGAGGCGCGGGCGATGGAGGAGTTCGGCATGGACGCCGAGGCGCTCGTCGCCGAGTACGGCCCGGACAAGCCGGTGCAGCTCGCCGACGGCACGACCGTGCCGTACGTGCGCGAGGAGCAGGAGCAGCGGGCCAAGACCGCCGAGCGGCAGATGGCCCAGCTCGGCAAGGTGAATCCGCTCGCGCTGGAGGAGTACGCCGCGCTGGAGGAGCGGCACGCGTTCCTCACCTCGCAGCTGGAGGACCTCAAGAAGACCCGCCGCGACCTGCTGCTCGTGGTCAAGGAGGTGGACGACCGGGTCGAGCAGCTGTTCCGCTCGGCCTACGAGGACGTCGCCCGCGAGTTCGAGCAGATCTTCAGCCGGGTGTTCCCGGGCGGCGAGGGCCGGCTGTACCTCACCGACCCCGACGACATGCTCACCACCGGGGTGGAGGTCGAGGCCCGGCCGCCGGGCAAGAAGGTGAAGCGGCTGTCGCTGCTGTCCGGCGGGGAGCGGTCGCTCACCGCCGTGGCCTTCCTCATCGCCATCTTCAAGGCGCGGCCGTCGCCGTTCTACGTGATGGACGAGGTGGAGGCCGCGCTCGACGACACCAACACCCAGCGGCTGCTCACCCTGTTCGAGGAGCTCCGGGAGACCTCCCAGCTCATCGTGATCACGCACCAGAAACGTACGATGGAGATCGCCGACGCCCTCTACGGCGTGACGATGCGGGGCGACGGCGTCAGCCAGGTGGTGAGCCAGCGGCTGCGGGAGCGCACCTCGGCCTGACCACCGGCGCCACCACTCCGAACCGTCTGGGAAACTGACATCTTGTGAGCGACTACCTCGGCATCATCGTGATCGTGGCCGTCATCGCCGTGCTCGCGGCGGGCGGCCTGTTCCTGCTGGTCCGCCCGCGCAAGGGCGGAGCGGCGCCGACGTTGCCGCCGCCGGAGGCACCGCCCGCGCCGGAGGCGGAACGGCCCGCGCCACCGAAGGAGGTGGCCGAGGAAGGCGGCGCCACCACGACCGTGCCGCCCCCGGCGCGGCCGGTCGAGGTCGTCAAGGTGCCCGAGGTGGAGGTCCCGCCGCCGTCGGCGGGCCGCATGGTGCGGCTGCGGGCGCGGCTCGCCCGCTCGCAGAACGCGCTCGGCCGGGGGCTGCTCGAGCTGCTGTCCCGCGACCGTCTCGACGACGAGGTGTGGGACGAGATCGAGGAGACCCTGATCACCGCCGACGTGGGCGTCGGGCCGACCCGCGCCATCGTCGAGGAGCTGCGCACCCGGGTGAAGGTGCTCGGCAGCCGCACCCCGGAGGAGGTGCGCGCCCTGCTCCGCGAGCTGCTGCTCGCGCAGGTCGGGCCCGACATGGACCGGTCGCTGAACGTCACGCCGCACGGTGAGCGGCCCGCGGTGGTGCTCGTGGTCGGGGTGAACGGCACCGGCAAGACCACGACCACCGGCAAGCTCGCCCGGGCGCTGATCGGCGACGGCAAGACCGTGCTGCTCGGCGCCGCGGACACCTTCCGCGCCGCCGCCGCCGACCAGCTGCAGACCTGGGGCGACCGGGTGGGCGCCGAGGTGGTCCGCAAGGACGAGGGCGCCGACCCGGGCAGCGTGGCCTTCGACGCGGTCGCCCGCGGCATCGAGAAGAAGGTCGACGTGGTGATCGTGGACACCGCCGGCCGGCTGCACACCAAGACCGGGCTCATGGACGAGCTCGGCAAGGTGAAGCGGGTGATCGAGAAGAAGGCGACCGTCGACGAGGTGCTGCTCGTCCTCGACGCCACCACCGGGCAGAACGGCATGCGCCAGGCCCAGGTGTTCGCCGAGGTGGTGAACATCACCGGCATCGCGCTGACCAAGCTCGACGGCACCGCCAAGGGCGGCATCGTGATCAGCGTGCAGCGCGAGCTGGGCGTGCCGGTCAAGCTGGTGGGCCTCGGCGAGGGGCCCGACGACCTCGCCCCGTTCGACCCGGAGGTGTTCGTCGACGCGATCCTCGGCGACGACAAGTCCGGAGGCGACCAGAAGGACCAGAAGTCCGCGTAGGACCGGGTTCTCGTCAGGCGTGGGGCGCCGCCGCCGGCCGCAGGGCCGGTGGCGGCGCCGTCGTCTTACCGCGTGGGTTACCGCGTGGGTCGGCTTGCCGCGTGGGTCGTCTCACCGTGTGTCGTCTTCGCGGGCGCCGTCTTCGGGTGTGTCGGCTTCGCGGGTGTCGCCGTACCGTGCGCCCGCCGCGCCCGCCGCCGGGCCCGCCACCTGCGGCGACGGCGGCCGCCGGGCCGTACCGGATGCGCGGTGATTTGGGCGGTTTGCAGGTTTTACTGTGTGTCGCGCCACAAAATTGGTTGATCCGAGCGGTAAGTGTTACGATACTGATACCTGTTTGGCTGTGGGCTTGGGCTGTGGTCTGTTCCTGCCGCGCCCGCGCCTCTCTTCCCTGCCGCGTCCAGTGCGCCCTACGGGCGGTCCCCTGACGGAGTTCTTACTCGAGTGCTGCGACCCTGGGCGTGGGCACGGGCGGATGGCTGCGCAAGTGCAAGGTGAACCGGTCGTGCCGTGCACGCGTGTGCGTGTACGGAGGTGCCGGAAGGGTAGTGGGGGATTCGGTTCGTAGGGGGTTCGGATGATCTCGATGACGGAAGAGCAGAGGCGTGCCTGGTTCGAGCGGGACGTCGTGCCCGTGACCCAGCAGCTCTACGCGTCCGCCATGAGGCTGACCCGCAACACGGCCGACGCCGAGGATCTCGTCCAGGAGACCGTCGCCAAGGCGTTCACCTCCTACCACCAGTTCCGTGAGGGCACCAACCTCAAGGCGTGGCTGCACCGGATCCTCACGAACAACTTCATCAACGAGTACCGCAAGAAGCAGCGGTCGCCGAAGCTGTCGGCCACCGAGGACATCGAGGACTGGCAGCTCGCCGCCGCCGAGTCGCACATGTCCACCGGCCTGAAGTCCGCCGAGACCGAGGCGTTGGAGCAGCTCCCCGACTCGGCGGTGATGGACGCGCTGCGCGCCCTGCCCGAGGAGTTCCGCATGGCGGTCTACCTCGCCGACGTCGAGGGCTTCCCGTACAAGGAGATCGCCGAGCGGATGGGCACCCCGATCGGCACCGTGATGTCGCGGCTGCACCGCGGCCGGCGCCAGCTGCGCGCGATGCTCGCCGACTACGTGCGCGAGCACGGCTCGCTGCGCGGCTCCCTGCGCGAGACCGAGCCCGAGCTCGCCGCCTGACGGCCGGCCGTACCCGGCTCCGCCGCCCGGACCGCCGGGCGCGACCTCACGCCGCGGCGATCAGCGCCACCGACCCGAGCGCGAGGCCCACTCCCGTGACCTGCACCGGGGTGAGCCGTTCCCCGAGCACCTGACGGGCGAGCAGCAGCGTGCTCGCCGGGTAGAGCGAGACGATCACGGCGACGAGGCTGAGCAGGCCCCGGTGCACGGCGAGCATGTAGAGCACGTTCGCCGCCATGTCGAGCACGCCCGCGAGCACGATCGTGCGCAGCGACCCCGGGGCGGGCCGCAGCCCGCGCCGTGAGGCGAGCGCGATCCCGGTGACGAGGAGGATCGAGGTGAACCGCGCGCCGAGCAGCGGCCACGGCCCCGCGTCCTCGGGCGCGTTGCCGAGCAGGATGAAGAACCCGCCGAACCCGGCCCCGGCGATCGACGCCAGCGCGAGCGGGCCGAGCCCGCGCGCCGCGGGCTCCTGCGCGGGCCCGCGGCTCACCAGCAGCACCGCGAGGATCGCGAGCGCCACCCCGGCCAGCGCCGCGGGCGCCGGGCGCTCGCCGACCGCGAGGCCGAACAGTACCGGCAGCCCCGCCGAGATCGTCGCGCTCACCGGGGCGACCACCGACATCGTGCCGATCGCGAGCGCCCGGTAGAAGAACACCAGCCCGCCGCCGCCCGCGAGCCCGGCGACCATGCCCCACGCCATCGCGGCCGTGCCGTTCCGGCCGGGCAGCACCGGCAGGAGGCAGACGATGAACGCGAGCCCGGCGAGCTGCGACAGCACCACCACGGCGAACACCTGGGAGCGCCGGCTCGCCAGCCCGCCGCAGAAGTCCGCCGCGCCGTACACCACGGCGCACGCCGTCGCCAGCGCGATCGCGGTCACAGAACCTCCTTCGGTGCAATGCAATGAACCCGAAGTACATTACACCGAAGTGCAAAAGACTAAAAAATTGATCTAATACACTGCACCGCATGCCGGAACTCGAGACGCTGACCGCGGCGATCGCGAACAACGTCCGGGCCCAGCGGGCGCACCGGGGCATGACCCTCGACGAGCTGGCCCTGCGCTCGGGCGTGAGCCGGGGCATGCTCATCCAGATCGAGCAGGGCCGTACCAACCCGAGCATCAACACGCTCAACCGGATCGCCGACGCGCTCGGCGTCTCGGTGGGCCGCCTCGTCGAGGTGTCCGACACCCCCGTCGTGCGGGTGGTGCACGAGTCCGACGTGGTGACGATGTGGCGGGGTGCCAAGGGCGGCTCGGCGCGGCTGCTCGTCGGCAGCGACCTGCCCGCGATCCTCGAGCTGTGGGACTGGCGGCTCGGGCCCGGCGAGCACCACGACAGCGACGGGCACGCCGCCGGCACCCGCGAGCTGCTCACCGTGCTCACCGGCGAGCTCACCCTCTCGGTGTACGGCAAGAGCCACGTGATCCGGAAGGACGAGGCGGTGCTGTTCACCGCGGACCGGCCGCACCGGTACGCCAACGAGGGCGACGAGGAGGTGCGGTTCGTCATGGTGGTGACCGAGCCCCGCGACACGCCGGACCGCTGATATCACCCCTCACACCCATCTCTCGTGACACGCTCCCCCGAGAGGTGAAACGCAGACATCTGGGTACTGCTCCAGATACCTGGCCGGAGTGTTCCGCGGGCGACCCGGTCAGGGGGGTGGCATCGAGGTCCCGCGGTGCTTTCGGGGGGAAGCGTGCGAGTGGGGGGCACGTCGGCGTCGCGCCGCGCGACGCCGTTACTGGTGATGACACTGGTGGGCGCACTGGTGGGCACCGCCGGGTGCGCGGGGATCGGCATGTTCCGGCAGGCGAGGGAGTCGGCGGCGGTTCCGGAACGCCCGTTGAGCAGGCCGATCGACGCCGACCTGTTGCGGCACCGGCTGGTCGCTCAGCAGCCCGAGTGGCCGACCGGGCGGCTGCCCGCCGGGCCGGGGTTCCGGACCGTGGACTGCTCGCGGATCAAGTGCGTCGCGCTCACCTTCGACGACGGCCCGGGCAAGTACACCGCGAGGTTGCTCGACATCCTCGCCGCGCACAACGCGCGCGCGACCTTCTTCGTCATCGGGCGGAACATCACCCGGGAGGCCCGCCCGCACCTGGTCCGCATGGTCGCCGAGGGCCACGAGATCGGCAACCACACCTGGAGCCATCCGGACCTCACCAGGCTGTCGCCGGCCAAGCTCGCCGAGGAGATGGCCAAGACCAACCGCCTCGTCAAGGCCTACACCGGGACGGAGCCGCACACGCTGCGGCCGCCGTACGGCACGACCAACGCCCGGGTCGCAAAGGAGGCGAAGCGGCAGGGGCTCGCCCAGATCCTGTGGACCATCGACACCAACGACTGGCAGGAGCGCAAGACCGATGTCGTGGTGAAGCGGGTGACGGCGGCGAAGCCCGGGGCGATCGTGCTGCTCCACGAGACCGCCGCGACGACCGTGGCCGGGGTGCCGAAGATGCTCGAGTACTTCAATCGCCAGGGTTACACCTATGTCACCATTTCTGAGCTTTTCGGCGAGCAGTACCTGCAGCCAGGGGAGAAGTACAGGGAGCACGCCGGCATGATCCAGTGACGCGTGCGCGCGTGCGGTCACACGTGCGGTGGCGTGCCGTCGCGGGCGGACGGCCCGGTGGCCGCGAGGTCGCCGGGCCGTCCGGGCGGCGGCCCCGGCGCGGTACGGCCGGGCGCCGGTCAGGCCGGATGGTGGCCGCGCTTGGCGCGGGCCGCGATGCGGGCCCGCTCGGCCGCGTTCAGCACCACCTTGCGCGGCCGGATCGCGGTGGGCGTGACCTCCACGCACTCGTCCTCGCGGATGAACTCCAGCATCTCCTCGAGGCTCATCGTGCGCGGCGGGCTGAGCCGCTCCAGCTCCTCCGCGGTGGACGAGCGCATGTTCGTGAGCTTCCGCTCCCGGGTGATGTTCACGTCCATGTCCTCGGCCCGGGAGTTCTCCCCGACGATCATGCCCTCGTAGACCTCGGTGCCGGGGGTCACGAACAGCGTGGCGCGCTCCTGCAGGTTGAGGATCGCGTACGCGGTCGCGGTGCCGGCGCGGTCGGCGACGAGCGAGCCGGTCGGCCGGGTGCGCAGCTCGCCGAACCAGGGCTCGTACCCCTCGAACACGTGGTGCGCGATGCCGGTGCCGCGGGTCTCGGTGAGGAACTCGGTGCGGAAGCCGATGAGGCCGCGGGCGGGCACGAGGAACTCCATGCGGACCCACCCGCTGCCGTTGTTGACCATGTTCTCCATGCGGCCCTTGCGCACCGCGATGAGCTGGGTGACCGCGCCGAGGTACTCCTCGGGGCAGTCGACGGTGAGCCGCTCGACCGGCTCGTGCACCTTGCCGTCGATCACCCGGGTGACCACCTGCGGCTTGCCCACGGTGAGCTCGTAGCCCTCCCGGCGCATCGTCTCGACGAGCACGGCGAGGGCGAGCTCGCCCCGGCCCTGCACCTCCCAGGCGTCCGGCCGGTCGGTGGGCAGCACCCGCATCGACACGTTGCCGATCAGCTCGCGGTCGAGCCGCTCCTTCACCAGCCGGGCGGTGACCTTGGTGCCCTTCTCCCGGCCCACCAGCGGGCTGGTGTTCGTGCCGATCACCATCGAGATCGCCGGCTCGTCCACGGTGATCCGCGGCAGCGGACGCGGATCGTCCGGGTCGGCGAGGGTGTCGCCGATCATGATGTCGGGGATGCCGGCGACCGCGATGATGTCGCCCGGCCCGGCCTGCTGGGCGGGCTTGCGCTCCAGCGCCTCGGTCATCAGCAGCTCACTGATCCGCACCCGCTCGATCGAGCCGTCCGCGCGGCACCAGGCGACCTGCTGGCCCTTGGTGATGGTGCCGTGGTGGATCCGGCACAGCGCGATCCGGCCGAGGTAGCTGGAGGAGTCGAGGTTGGTGACGAGCGCCTGCAGCGGCGCGGTCGGGTCGTAGGTAGGCGGCGGGACCGTGCGCTTGATCGTCTCGAACAGCGGCTCCAGGTCCGGTGAGTCGGGCAGCTCGCCGTCGGCCGGCCGGTTGAGCGAGGCCCGGCCCGCCTTCGCCGACGCGTAGACGATCGGGAAGTCGATCTGGTCGTCGGTGGCGTCGAGGTCGAGGAAGAGCTCGTAGGTGGCGTCGACCACCTCGGCGATGCGCGAGTCGGGCCGGTCGACCTTGTTGATGCAGAGGATCACCGGCAGCTTCGCGGCGAGCGCCTTGCGCAGCACGAACCGGGTCTGCGGCAGCGGGCCCTCGGAGGCGTCGACGAGCAGCACGACCCCGTCGACCATCGCCAGGCCGCGCTCGACCTCGCCGCCGAAGTCGGCGTGGCCCGGGGTGTCGATGATGTTGATCGTGATGCCGCCGTGCCGTACCGCGGTGTTCTTCGCGAGGATCGTGATGCCCTTCTCGCGCTCGAGGTCGTTCGAGTCGAGCACCCGCTCGTCGACCTCCTGGTTCGCGCGGAACGCCCCGGACTGCCACAGCATGGCGTCGACCAGCGTGGTCTTGCCGTGGTCCACGTGCGCGATGATGGCGATGTTGCGCAGGTCGTCACGGCTCTGCAAAGGCATGATGAGATCTCGTTCCGGTCGTGGGGATGGTCCGCGCCTCGGAATGCCCGCTGGCCGCCGCCGGGACGATCGCTCCGGGTCGCCCCGCCATTTTAGTTGATGGGAATTACCGCCGATTTCCGCCGCGCGGGCGGCGAGCGCGCAGGTGGGCGGGCCGTCGCAGGCCGGCCGGGGCGCCGCGGTTACCCTCTCTGCATGCCGTTCGCTCCCGTTTTCGGCGCGATGATGCGCACCGTGGACGGCGTGCGCATCGACGCCGCGCACATTCCCGGCGATTCGCTCGACCTCGGCATCGTCGTCGCGCACGGGTTCACCGGATCCTGGCGCGAGCGGGCGACCCGCCGCATCGCGCACCTGCTGAGCGCGTACGGCGGGGTGCTCGCCTTCGACTTCCGCGGCCACGGCCGCTCGTCCGGGCTGTCCACCGTCGGGGACCGGGAGATCTACGACATCGACGCGGTCGTCCGGCACGCCCGGGTGATCGGGTACCGCCGGGTGGTCACGGTCGGGTTCTCGATGGGCGCCGCGGTCGCGATCCGGCACGCCGGGTTGCTCGGCGGGGTGGACGGCGTGGTGGCGGTGAGCGGGCCCGCCCGCTGGTACTACCGGGGCACCCGGCCGATGCGGCAGGTGCACTGGGCGATCGAGCGGCCGCTCGGCCGCCTGGCCGCCCGGCTGGTGAAGCGCACCCGGATCGCGGTCGGGCCGTGGGACCCGGTGCCGATGCCGCCGTACGAGGCGGTGCGGCGCATCGCGCCGACGCCGGTGCTCATCGTGCACGGCGACGCCGACGCGTTCTTCCCGGTGGAGCACGCCCACCAGCTGTACGCGAACGCCCGCGAGCCGCGGGAGCTGTGGATCGAGCCCGGGTACGGCCACGCCGAGGCGGCGGCCACCCCCGCGCTGGTGCGGCGGATCGGGGAGTGGGCGGCGCAACGGGCGAAAAATTCTCCCGAACCCCGAACTTCTCCTCGCGACCTGTCGTCTACCTAGGCACAGCGCCCGCTTAGAGCGGCAGCGTGGCGCGGGAGCGCTCGGGTGGGGGCGCGCGGGGTGCCGATCAGGCTCGGGAGCGCTACCGGCACTCCGCCGCGCACCACCCGAGCTTTTTTCATGTTTGGGACGGCTGTGCTCAAGCAGCACGATTGGGGCAAGAGTTGGCCGTTCCGACGTTGTGGGAGAGAGGTATCTCCTATAGTTCCCTTCCGTCTGAGGAAGGGGAGAGCGGCGTGAAACGTGGCCGGGTCCGCGCTCTGGCCGTCGTTCTTGCCGGGTTGACCGCCTTCGCCGGTGCTCCGGGAGCCCAGGCGGAACCCGATCGGCAGGCGAAGCTGAACCAGCTCACCAAACGGGCCGCTGCGCTCACCAAGGCCTACCGCGGGGAGATCCAGAGCCTGGAGGAGGCGAAGCGGGCGGTGCGCCGGGCCGAGGCCCGCGCCAAGTCGCTGAAGACGAGGGTCGCCGCCGCCCAGCGCGCGCTCACCCAGTTCGCCCAGACCTCGTACATGAACGGCGGCGTCGACCCGGGCGAGCTGCTCGCCTTCGGCGACGGCGACCTCGGCCAGGCCGCCACGCTCAGCTACCTCGCCGCCGAGCGGGCCGAACGGCTCAACCGCCTCAAGGAGATGATGGCGGAGGCGAAGAAGGCCGAGAAGGCCGCCGACGAGAAGGTCGAGGAGCTGCGCAAGAACATCGAGGAGCTGCAGCGCAAGCGGCGCGAGGTGGAGAAGCTGCTCGCCCGGTTCGGGTTCCAGAAGCCGGACGCGGGCACCGGGCTCACCCCGCGCATGATCAACGTCCGGAACCAGATCATGGCGCGGTTCCCGATGCCGTACGGCGTCGGCTGCCTGCGCCGCGGGGACTCCGGCGAGCACGGCGTCGGCCGGGCGTGCGACTTCATGATGGCCCCGGGCGGCCGGTACGCGACCGGCGCCGACCTCGAGCGCGGCAACGCCCTCGCCGAGTGGTGCATCAAGAACGGGCGGCGGCTCGGGATCATGTACATCATCTGGCAGCAGAAGTACTACGACATCCGCACCGGCAGCGGCTGGCGGATGATGGCCGACCGCGGCAGCCCCACCGCCAACCACTACGACCACGTGCACGTTTCGGTGCTCTAGCCGGTACGGCCGGCCGTATCCGCAGGTGAGCGGCTCCGGCGGCGGCGAAGGTCGGCCGCGGGCCGCGGCGGCCGGAGATAATGGCGGGGTGACGAGGGTCTCCGACGGGACGCTGCGGCGTCGCCCGGCCCAGCGGCGCAGCCAGGAACGGGTCGAGCGCATGCTCGACGAGTGCGCCCGGCTTCTCGACGAGGTCGGGTACGACGGGCTGACCACCAAGGAGGTGGCGCGCCGGGCCGGGGTGCCGATCGGCACCTTCTACCAGTTCTTCCCGGACAAGCAGGGGCTCGTGCGCGCCCTCGGGCTGCGCAACCTCGACGCGTTCCTCGACCGGGTCACCGCGCGGCTCGCCGAGCGCCGGCTGGACAACTGGACCGAGGCGGTGGACATCCTCGTCGACGAGTTCGTCGAAATGAAGCACACCATGCCGGGCTTCGGCGTCATGGACTTCGGCGAGGTGCTCGTCGCCCCGGGCGGCCCCGGGCTGCGCGGCACCGAGCGCATGCTCGACGGGCGGCGGGAGAACAACCTCGTCGTCGCCGACCGGGTGCGGGCGCTCGCCGTGGAGGTGCTCGGCGCGCCCGCCGGGCCGGAGCTCGACCGGGCGATCGTGGTCGCGGTGGAGGCGGCCGACGCGGTGCTCAAGCTCGCCTTCCGCGTCGACCCGCAGGGCGACCCCGCGCTGATCGCCGAGTGCAAGCGGCTCATCCGCCGGTACCTCGAGGACTACGCGTCCTGACCCGCGCGGCCGAAGGGAGGACGGAGTGACCACGGGTACGGCCGGCCGGGCCGGCACCGGCTACTACACCCCCGGGCAGGTGGCCCAGGCGACCGGATTCAGCCTCGACACGCTGCGGTACTACGAGCGCATCGGCCTGCTCAATCCGGTGGAGCGGAACGCCGCCGGGCGGCGCCGGTTCACCGACGAGGACCTCGGCTGGCTCAACTGGATCCGCTGCCTGCGGGACACCGGCATGCCGATCGCCGAGATGCTGCGGTTCGCGGAGCTGACCCGGGAGGGGGACCACACCATCCCCGACCGGATCGCGCTGCTCGAGGCGCACGACCGCAACGTCGAGGCGATGATCGCCGACCTGCGGGAGAAGCAGGAGGCGATCAAGCGCAAGATCGCCCACTACCGCGACCTGCTCGACCTGGCCGAGGCGACCGCGGACGACGCCGCGGCCGAGGCCGACCCCGCGCCGCAGGCCTGAGCGCGGCCGCCGCCCGCCTCGCCGGGCCGTACCGCCGCGGCCGGGGCCGCCCGGGCTCGCCGTGCCCGAAAATCCGGCCGATGTGACCTGCGAAAACAGCGGCGCGGCTGGGCTGACCAGGGCATTTCCCGAGAGATTGCCGGTATGCGGATACGTTACCGGTCTGTTCTTGACCGGAGCGCCCGGCGGTGGCTTCATGGGCGGTGGTGACAACGTTGTCAAGCCCGTGCGCTGAAACCTTCGGGGGAGTTTCGTGGCCGGGGTCCGAGACCGAAGGGATGGGCGATGCGGAGACGGTGGATAACGGCCGCCGCCATCGGCTTGGCCGGAATGCTCGCGCTCGCCGCCTGCGGCGGCGGAGGTGACTCGTCCGGGGACGGTGGCCAGGGCGGTGCCGCCCGCAAGCGGGTGGAGGTCTTCTCCTGGTGGACCGGCCCGGGTGAGGCGGACGGCCTCAAGGCGATGCGGCAGATCTTCGAGCGGCAGAACCCGAACTACACGTTCTTCGACGCCGCGGTCGCCGGCGGCTCCGGCGACCAGGCCCGGGCGCTGCTCGCCAGCAAGCTCCAGGCGAACCAGCCGCCGGACACCTTCCAGGGTCACGCGGGCGCCGAGCTGCAGGGCTACATCAAGGCCGGCAAGCTCGAGCCGCTTGACTTCCTGTACGACGAGCTCAAGCTGCGCGAGGTCTTCCCCGAGCAGCTCGTCGAGCAGATCACGGTGGACGACCACATCTACTCGGTGCCGGTCAACATCCACCGGTCGAACGTGCTCTGGTACAACCCGGGCGTGCTGAAGGAGGCGGGGGTCTCCGGCCCGCCGAAGACGATCGAGGAGTTCATCGGCGCGCTGGAGAAGGTCAAGCAGACCGGCAAGATCCCGCTGTCGATCGGCTCCCAGTGGACCCAGGTCCACCTGCTGGAGAGCGTGCTGCTCGGCACGCTCGGCACCGAGCGGTACAACGCGCTGTGGACCGCGAGCGCCGACTGGTCGTCCTCCGACATCACCAAGGCGCTGGAGAACTTCAAGACGATCATGTCGTACGCCGGCACCCCGCAGGAGGACTGGCAGCCCGCGGCGAAGCAGGTCGCCGACGGTGAGGCCGCCTTCAACGTCATGGGGGACTGGGTCTACGGCTACTTCGTCAACCCGCCGGACGGCGGCCTCGGCAAGACCGCCAAGCAGGACTTCGACTGGGCGCCGGCCCCGGGCACCGACGGCACCTTCATGTGGCTGTCGGACAGCTTCACCCTGCCCAAGGGCGCCCCGAACCGGGACGGCGCGATCGCCTGGCTGAAGGTCGCGGCGAGCAAGGAGGGGCAGGACGCGTTCAACCCGCTGAAGGGCTCGATCCCGGCGCGTAAGGACGCCGACAAGTCGCTCTACAAGGACTACCTCGCCTACAGCCTCGAGCAGTGGGCGAGCAACCGGCTCGCCGGGTCGATCCAGCACGGCGTGGTCGCCAACGACGCCTGGCGCAGCGCGATCAACGACGCCGTCGGCCTGTTCCTGCAGGACCAGGACGTGGCGAAGCTGCAGCAGGCGCTCGTGGACGCGGCGAAGAACAGCGGCCAGTAGGCCGGGCCCGGCCGCCTCGGCCCGCGCGGCCGGGGCGGCCGGCCGTACCCGAAAGGTGGGGTCGTGACCGCCAAGACAGCATCCGTCCGGGCCCGGATGCCGCGCTGGCTGCCGGGCCTGTTGCTCGTATCGCCGTCGATCGTGGCGATCGCCGTCTTCGTGTACGGCATGCTGGGCTGGAACTTCAAGGTGGCGCTCAGCGACCAGCACGACGAGGTGTCCGAGGGGAGCTTCGTCGGGCTGGAGAACTTCATCAACATCTGGCAGGAGACGCGGTGGATCCTGTCGGTCCAGCACGCCATCGTGTTCACGGTGGTGTTCGTCGGGGGCGCGCTGGTCCTCGGCTGGTTCCTCGCCTTCCTCATGGAGAAGGGGATCAAGGGCGAGGGGGGCTTTCGGGCGATCTACCTGTTCCCCATGGCGATCTCGTTCATCGCCACCGGCGTGGTGTGGCGCTGGCTGATGAACAGCGCCACCGGGGAGCGGGCGGTCGGCCTCAACGCGCTGTTCCGGTTCCTGGGGCTGGACTTCCTGCAGTGGCAGTGGTTCCGTGACCCGGACTGGGGCATGGCCGCGATGGCCATCCCGGCGATCTGGCAGATGTCCGGATATGTCATGGCGCTATTCCTCGCCGGGTTCCGCGGGGTGCCCGAGGAGCTGCGGGAGGCGGCGCGGGTGGACGGCTGCAACGAGTGGCAGGTCTACCGCTGGGTGATCCTCCCGCACCTGCGGCCGGTCACGCTCGCAGCGCTGATCATCCTCGGCCACATCTCGCTGAAGGTCTTCGACCTGATCGTGTCGGTCTCGGGCAAGCAGATCATCACCGACGTGCCCGCGATCTTCATGTGGACCGCGGTGTACGACGCGCACGACCCGGCCAAGGGCGCGACGATCGCCGGCTACATCGTGCTCTCGGTGGCGATCTTCGTCGTGCCGTACCTGATCTGGAACGCCCGCAGGGAGAAGCGCAAGTGACCGTGATCGCGAAGGTCCGCGGGACCACCGCGCCCCAGCACGCCAAGGTGGTCCGGAGGGGCGGCGCGCCGGTGTGGCGGGCGGTGCGGTTCGCGCTGCTGCTCGCCTTCGTCGTGCTGTTCCTGATCCCGGTGTACGTGCTGCTGGTGACGAGCTTCAAGCCGCTCACCGAGGCCGACCCGAGCCAGGCGTGGAACCTGCCGCGCACCTGGACCACCGAGGCGTGGCAGGTGGCGTGGGAGCGGCTCGCCCCGGGCGTGTGGAACAGCGTCATGCTCGCCGTGCCGGGCTCGCTGATCTCGGCGATGCTCGGCTCGATGAACGGCTACGTGCTGTCGAAGTGGCGGTTCGCGGGCGCCGACGTGGTGTTCACGCTGCTGCTGTTCGGCATGTTCATCCCGTACCAGGGCGTGATGATCCCGCTCGTGCAGCTCCTGGTCGGGCTCAACGAGATCACCGGCACGCAGCTGTTCTACGGCGGCATCCCCGGGCTCACGCTCGCGCACATCGTCTACGGCATCCCGATCTGCACGCTGATCTTCCGCAACTACTACGTGACGATCCCGGACGAGCTGATCGAGGCCGCCCGGGTGGACGGCGCGGGCATGCTGCGCACCTACTGGTCGGTGATCATCCCGGTCTCCGGCCCGGCGTTCGCGGTGACGGTGATCTGGCAGTTCACCTCGCTGTGGAACGACTTCCTGTTCGCCGTCTTCCTCACCGGCCCGCAGAGCTGGCCGGCCACGGTGATGCTCAACAACATCGCCGGGGCGCAGACGGTGCCGTACAGCCAGCAGATGGCCGCGGCGATCCTCGCCTCGATCCCGACCGTGGTGATCTACATCCTGCTCGGCCGGTTCTTCATGCGCGGCCTCATGGCCGGTGCGCTGAAGGGTTGACGAGCGAGTCGCCGAGCGGCGTGCGGTGGTAGAGCACGCTGCGGCCGGTGCGCACCCCGGCGATCAGCCCCGCCTCGCGGAGCGCGGCGATGTGGTCGCCGGTGCCGCCGATGCTCAGCCCGAGCCGGGCGGCGAGCTGGGTGGTGGTCGCGGGCACCTCGAGCTCGGTGAGGATGGCGGTCCTGGTCCGGCCGATGAGCCGGGCCAGGCCGCCGGGCGTCCGCTGCGGGGCGGCCACGCCGCGCGCCGGGTAGATCAGCGCGTACGGCCAGGCGTCCGTCACGTAGTCCAGGTAGGCGCCCGCCTTCTTGATGAAGACGCTCGGCACGAACAGCAGGCCGCGGCCGCCGAGGTGGCAGGTCCGGTCGTCCGCGCCGATCCGCATCTCGATGTGGCCGCAGGCGGCGTCGTCGTCGCGCCAGCGCACCTGCGGGGAGAGGTCGTCGAGGGCGGCGCGCCAGCCGTACGTGGCGAGCCGCCCGGCCCGCTGCACCACGTCGCGCTCGAGGATCGCGTGGAACCGCGGCCAGCTCGGCGCGATCACCTCGCGCCAGAGGGCCTCCAGCGCGTCGGCGATGCGGGCGACCACGTCGCGGTCCCGCAGCACCCGCATCACCGGCTCGGGCAGTGGCGCCCGGTCCTGCAAGCTGCGGGCGATCTCGGCGTGGGCCTGCTCGGCCGGGGTGGCGCGCATCGTGGCGATCTCATCCTCGAAGGTGACGTTCACCCCGGTGGGCGGCGGCGCGATGAAGTCCGGGGTGTACCGCCGCGGCACGTACAGCGCGACCAGCGCGCGCAGCTCCGGCATGGACTCCTGCAGCCGCAGGTACGCCGGGCGGGAGCGGGCCACCCAGTCGCGGAGCGCGCCGACCTCCATCCTGCCGGAGATCGCCCACACGGCGTGCAGGGTCTCGATGAGCGGTGAGATGGCGAATCTGCTCGCCATGATGTCCTGCGCGCTGACCTCGATCCGGAGCATCCGATCACCACTCTTCAGGTGAGTGCGTAGAGCACAGTTTGCCGCTATCGGCCCTGCTGCGCCCTCCTTGAGCACATCTTTTCGGCTATTTCCGAATTTCTGGCTGAGTGATCCGGGGCGGGGCGAGCATCGGGGCCATGACCACATTCGGCCAGGTGTTCGCCGAGCCCCGCTTCCGCGTGCTGTTCGCCAGCCAGACGCTGCTGGTGGCCGGGGACACCGTGAAGATGCTCGCGTTCTCCGTGCTCGTCTACGCCCACACCGGATCGCCGGGGCTGTCCGCCATGGCGTACCTGTCCGGCTTCCTGCCCGAGGTGGTGGGCGGGATCTTCCTGCTGTCGATCGCCGACCGGATGCGGCCGCGCGCCCTGATGATCGCTGGTGACCTGCTGCGGGCGGCGACGTGCGTCGCGCTCGCCGTGGCCGGGCTGCCGGTGTGGGCGGCGCTCGCGCTCGTCTTCGTGACCGGGGTGCCGAGGCCGGTCTTCAGCGCGGCGCGCGCCGCGATGCTGCCGGAGGTGCTGGCGGGCGACGCGTTCGTGCTCGGCCGGGCCGCGCTCGGCATGGTGGCGGCCGGGGCGCAGATCGCCGGGTTCGCCGCCGGCGGGCTCGTGCTCGCCGCGACCGGGCCGGAGCGGGCGCTGCTGGTGACCGCGGCGCTCTCGCTGCTCAGCGCGGTCGCGGAGCGGCTGGGGCTGCCCGACACCCCGCCGCGGGCGGGCGCGGGCGGCGCCGGGACGGGGACCGTGCGCACCACGCTGCGGGTCAACCGGGAGCTGCTCGCCGACCGCCGGGTGCGCGGGCTGCTGCTCGCCGGATGGCTGCCGATGCTCCTCTTCGTCGGCGCCGAGGCGGTGTTCGTGCCGTACCTGACCGAACTCGGCTCGCCGTCCGGGGCCGGGCTGGTGCTCGCCGCCACCGCCGCGGGCATGGGGCTCGGCAACCTCGTGGTGGGCCGGTTCGTCTCGCCCGCCGGGCGGGAGCGGCTGGTCTTCCCGCTCATGCTGCTGAGCGGGGTGCCGCTGGTGGCGTTCGCCGCACGGCCGGGCGTCGCCGTCGCCGCGGTGCTCGCCGCGGCGGGCTGCGCCTGCCTCGCCTACAACCTCGGCCTGCAGCGCCCGTTCGTCGACGCGGTGCCGTCCGACCGCCTCGGCCAGGCGTACGGCCTGCAGAACTCCGGGGTGATGACCGCGCAGGCGGTGGGCGCGATGCTCGTCGGCGCGCTCGCCGAGGCCGTGCCGACGCACCACGCGATCGCCTGGGCGGGCGTCGCCGCGATCGGCTGCGCGCTCACGCTGCGCGCCACCGTGCTCGGCGGGCTCGGGCTCAGGCGACCCGGGCGGGCGGCGGGATCTCGCCGGAGCCGCGCACGATGAGCCGGGTGGGCAGCAGCACCCGCTGGGCCGGGCCGCGGTTCCCGGCGAGCCGCCGGAACAGCAGCTCGGCGGCGGTCCGGCCGAGCCCGGCGGGGTCCTGGGCGACCACGGTCACCCCGGGGGTGAGCAGGTCGGCGAGCTCGAGGTCGTCGAAGCCGACGAGCGCGGGCCGGTCCGGGCCGGGGCGCGCGGCGAGCGCGCGCAGCACGTGCGTGGTGATCAGCCCGTTCCCGGTGAACAGCGCGGTGGGCGGGTCCGGCAGCGCGGCCATCGCGGCGAGCGCGGCGCGCACCCGCTGCGGATCCGGGCGGCCCATGCTCACCAGCGCCTCGTCGTACGGCAGGCCGGCGGCGGCGAGCGCGTCACGGTAGCCGCGCAGCCGTTCCCGGGCGGTGAAGATCGCGGGTGAGTCGCCGAGGAAGGCGATGCGCCGGTGGCCGTGCCGGATGAGGTGGGCGACCCCCTGGGCCGCGCCGCCCGCGTTGTCGCTCAGCACGGTGTCGGCCTCCAGGCCGGGCCCGGGCGGCCGGTCGACGAAGGCGACGACGACGCCCGCCTCCAGCTCGGGGCACAGGTAACCGTGGTCGGTGCCGGCCGGGACGATGACGAGCCCGTCGACCCGGCGGGCGCAGAACGCCAGCACGATCTCCCGCTCCAGCGCCGGGTCCTCCTCGGAGACGCCGGTGAACAGCAGGTGGCCGTGCCGCCGGGCGACCGCTTCCACGGCCCGGCTGAGCCCGGAGTAGAACGGGTCGGAGACGTCCCCGATCACCAGCCCGATGCTCGCGGTCCGGCCCGCGCGCAGCAGCCGGGCGCTCTCGTTGCGCCGGTAGCCGAGCCGCCGGATCGCCTCGTGCACCCGTTCGGCGGTGGCGGGATTGACGCCGGGCTCGCCGTTCACGACCCGGGACACGGTCTTGAGCGCCACCCCCGCCGCGGCGGCCACGTCGCGCATGGTCGGCCGGCCACGTCTGGTGTGCGTCACGCAACAGATCATCCCTCAGGAACGGCGTGTTGACAACGTTGTCAACAGGGGCGAGGGAACGGTGCTCATGGCCCGGCGGATCAACGCCGTCTCCCGCACCATACAAGACTGTTTGACCACAAATGGTCATGGGACATACGTTCTGACTGGTCGTCCCGCCGGCCCGTCCGGTCCCGGACATCCTGCGCGCTCGCAGCGGCGATCCGGCGCGGTGGCGCCGCGGACCGCAGGGCCGGGTGGCCGGTCGCGGGTGGCCGGACGGCACGGCGGCGTCCCCGCGCCCCGGCGCGGCGATCACCCTGGTCACCGGGAAGGACGGGCGAGTGTGAGGACGGTACGGGACGCGGCGTTCGACGTGGTGCGCCGCACCGGCATGACCACGATCTTCAGCAACCCCGGGTCCACCGAGATCCCGCTGCTCGCGGGGCTCCCCGACGACCTCGAGTTCGTGCTCGGCCTGCACGAGGGCTCGGTCGTCGGCATGGCCACCGGGTGGGCGATCGCCCGCGAGCGGCCCGCGCTCGCGCTGCTCCACACCACCGCCGGGCTCGGCAACGCGGTCGGCGCGATCGCCACCGCGCGGGCGAACCGCGCCCCGGTCGTGATCGTGGTCGGCCAGCAGGACCGCCGCCACCTCGCGCTCGAGCCGTTCCTCGCCGGGCACGACCTCACCGCGCTCGCCGGGGCGTACCCGGTGTGGACGGCCGAGCCGGTGCGGCCCCAGGAGGTGCCCGGCGCGATCGCCCGCGCCTGCCACGAGGCGGTCACCCGGCGCGGGCCCGCGATCGTCGTGGTGCCGCAGGACGACTGGGCGCAGCCCGCCGAGGAGGCCGTGCTCGCCGCGCCCGGCACCGTGCTCCGCCCGGCCGCGGTGACCGACGCCGACGTCGCCGAGCTCGCCCGGCTGCTCGCCGGGGCGCGCTCGCCCGCGCTCGTCACCGGCGCGGGCGCGGACTCGGCCGCGGCGTGGCGCGCGCTGGTCGCGCTCGCCGAGCGGCTGCGCTGCCCGGTGTTCGCCGAGCCGTTCGGGTCGCGGGCCGGGTTCCCGCAGGATCACCCGCAGTACGCCGGGCTGCTCCCGGCCGAGCGGGAGGGCCTGCGCGAGCGGCTGCGCGGCCACGACGTGGTGCTCGCCGTGGGCGCGGCAGCGTTCCGCCAGTACGTCTACCGGCCCGGCCCGCTCGTGGCCGAGGGCACGACCGTCGCGGTCGTCTCCGACGACCCGGACGAGGTGCACCGCAGCGCGGCCGAGCTCGCCGTGCTCGCCCCGCCCGCCGCGGTCTGCGAGCGGCTCGCCGCGCTCGTGCCCGAGCGCACCGGCACGGCCGCGCCGTCGTTCGCCCGCGCCGCGGCCCCGCCGTACGCCGAAGGGGAGCCGCTGCGGGCGGTGCACGTGCTCGGCGCGCTCGCGGAGCGGCTCGCGCCCGAGACGATCCTCGTGGAGGAGACCCCGTCGTCCCGGCCGGACCTGGTCCGGCTGATCCCGGCCCGGCGGCCGCTCGGCTTCCTCGCCGCGGGCATGGGCGGGCTGGGGTTCGCGCTGCCCGCCGCGGTCGGGCTGCGCATGGCCGCGCCGGACCGGCCCGTGGTGGCGGTGACCGGGGACGGCGCGGCGCTGTACGGCATCCAGGCGTTGTGGAGCGCGGCGCACTACGGCGTCGGCGCGTTGTTCGTCGTGCTCGCCAACGGGCGGTACGCGGTGATGGACCGGCTCGCCGAGAGCGTCGGCGCCGGCAAGGCGCCGTGGCCGCCGTTCCCCGAGGTGAGCGTGGCCGGGCTGGCCCGCTCGCTCGGGTGCCCGGCGCGGCGGGTGGAGGATTTCTCGGACCTCACCGCCGTGCTGGACGAGGTGATCCCGGCACTCGGCCGGCGTGACGAGCCGCTGCTGCTCGACGTCGCCGTGGTGCCCGACACGGAGTACCGGTTGTGAACCACAGCATCCTCAAACGCGCCCTGCTCGTCATCGCGTTCACCCTCGCGGCGCTCAACCTGCGGCCCGCGCTCGCCAACGTCTCGCCGCTGCTCAACGAGATCCGCGCCGATCTCGGGCTGAGCGCGGCCGCGGCCGGGGCGATCACCACGGTGATGGTGCTCTGCCTCGGCGTGCTCAGCCCGTCCGCGCCGGTGCTGGTCCGCCGGTTCGGGCTCGACCGCACGCTGCTCATCGCCCTGGTCGTGCTCACCGCCGGGATCGCGCTGCGCAGCACCGACGGGGTGGTCTGCCTCTACCTCGGCGCGGCGGTGGCGGGCACCGCGATCGCGGTGATGAACGTGATCATGCCGGGCGTGGTGAAGGAGCGCTTCCCCACCCGGATCGGGCTGTTCACCGGCATCTACACCTCGGCGCTCGTCGCCGGCGCGGCCGCCGGCTCCGCGCTCATGGTGCCGCTGGAGGAGCGGTACGGCTGGCGCGTGGCGGCCGGGTCCGCGGCGGCGCTCGCGTTCCTCGCCGCGGTGCTGTGGTACCCGCACGTCCAGCGCGGCCCGGCCCCGATCCAGCCGGTGGAGCCCGGCCGGTACCGCAGGCTGCTCGGCCGCCCGGTGACCTGGTACGTCACCGGCTTCCTCGGCGTGCAGTCGATGACCTTCTACCTCATGCTCGCCTGGCTGCCCACGGTGTTCCGGGACGCCGGGCTGTCCGCGGTGGACGCCGGGAACCTGCTCGGCCTCACCAACTTCGTGCAGATCGCCGCCACGCTCGCGATGCCGCAGATCGCGGCCCGCGCCCGGACCCAGGCGCCGCACGCCGTGCTCTCCACGATGCTCACCCTCACCGGGTTCGCCGCGGTGATGGTCGCCCCCACCACGGTGCCCTGGCTGTGGATGATCATCCTCGGGCTGGGCCAGGGGTCGACGATCTCCCTCGCGCTGCTCATCATCACCCTGCGCGCGCCCGACCCGACCTCGGTGACCGCGCTGTCCGCGGTCGCCCAGTCGGTGGGGTACGTGTTCGCCGCGGCCGGGCCGGTGATCATCGGTCTGCTCCACGAGCTCACCGGCGGCTGGACCGTGCCGCTGGGGGTGGCGGTCGGCCTCAGCGTGGTCCAGCTCGGCTTCGGGTACCTGGCGGGCCGCCCGGCGCCGCAGCCGGCGCGGCCGGTCCCGGTCTCCTCCTAGCGTCCGGCACAGATCTTCGTCATGGCTCGGCGGGCGACCGGCGTGGCGTCGCGTCGCCCGCCGGTGCGCGCGGTAGACATTCGGCCGGAGATCCGGCCCGCCGCCGCGAAACGGGCGGCCGCGGTGGTGCCGGAATTCGCAGATGTCGCCGTTTGCGTCGGATCAAGCCATGTTCATGCCTTCGTACGCTGCTTTTCTGGCCGGGCCGCTCGCGGTGAGCCTCGTTTCCGGGCTTCTCGCCGGTGCCGCGCCGCCGGCGGACGCGGCCGCACGGAAGAAACCCGGTAAAGGGTGCCGTATCGCCTCGTTCTATAAAATCGAGCACTTTCGGCGGCGAAATTTTTATATTCCCGGCACGCGGTACATCGACGGCCCGGGCGGCGTGATGCGGGTGTGGGTGATGCGCGCCTACACCATCAGGTCCGAGTTCGAGATCGAGGACTGGCACGAGCGCGAGCGGCGCCGTACCCGGTTCGCCGGCGCCCGTCCCGGCGGCGCCCCCCACGAGATCGCCCGGGAGGTCGAGCGCGAGGTCGAGCGCGAGCGCGGGCGCACCGTCCGGCGCGGGGGCGACGGCGCGGCCGGGCCCGGGGCGGACGGCGGGCCGCGCCACGACGACGAGGTCGAACGCGAGGTGGAGCGGGCCTCCGGGGTCCGGGTCAAGGACGGCCGGGCCGTGCTCACCAAGGGCGACGAGCGGGAGCTGATCCGCACGATCCGCCACATGGTGAGCCCGCTGATCAGCGACGACCACACCGTCGAGGTCGGGCACGAATACACCCGAAAGATATCTCCGGGAAAATATGGATATGCGCGGTATCGGGTGATCGGTTATCGCGTGCGGTTCTCGAAATGGTGGCGCGGCGACGACTGCCGGGTGCACTGGGCCGCGTCCGGGGTGGCGGGGGTTCCCGCGCGCGTCGAGGGCTGGGTGTATCGGGAGAGCAAACGGATCCGCCCGAAATGGCTGCGGGGCCGCTGACCGTTTTCGTTATTCGCCGCACTTTCTCCGGCCCATCGGGTTAATGTGCCCGTTGTCACCGGAGAAAGGGGTGGGCGGAGAAATGACGAACCGGTTGCTGGCCGGGACGCTGGCCGTGCTCACGGGAGGGGCGCTCGCGTCCCACGCCGGGGCGAGCGGGGCGGCCGCGGAGGGGACCGCGGCGACGCCGGTGCGGACCGCGAGCGCCCGGATCGTGATCGCACACCGCGGGGCGAGCGCGTACCGGCCGGAGCACACGCTGGCGGCGTACGAAACCGCGATCCGGATGGGTGCCGACTACATCGAGCCCGACCTGGTGGCGACCAAGGACGGTGTGCTCGTCGCGCGCCACGAGAACGAGATCTCCGCCACCACGGACGTGGCCGAGCGCCCGGAGTTCGCCGGCCGCCGCACCACCAAGACGATCGACGGCAAGCGGGTGACCGGCTGGTTCACCGAGGACTTCACCCTCGCCGAGCTGCGCACGCTGCGCGCCCGGGAACGCGTGCCGGAGCTGCGCCCGCGCAACACCGCCTACGACGGCACGGCGCGCATCCCCACGTTCGACGAGATCGTGCGGCTCGCCAAGCGGCACGGCGTGGGCGTCTACCCGGAGACCAAGCACCCGACGTACTTCGACTCGATCGGGCTGTCGCTGGAGGAGCCGCTGCTCAAGGTGCTGCGGCGGCACGGCTGGACCGACCGGGACGACCCGGTGGTCATCCAGTCGTTCGAGACCCGCAACCTGCGCGAGCTGCGGCGGCGCACCCGGGTGCGGCTGGTCCAGCTCATCGGGGCCAAGGGCGCGCCGTACGACCTGGTCGCCGCGGGCTCCAAGCGCACCTACGACGACATGGTGACCCCCGCAGGCCTGCGCGCGATCGCCGCGTACGCCGACGGGATCGGGCCGGCCACCGAGCGCATCTACCCGCTGGGCCCGGACGGGCGGCTGCGCCCGCAGACCACGCTCGTGCGCGACGCGCACCGCCGCGGCCTGGTCGTGCACGCCTGGACGGTGCGCGGCGAGAACGCCTACCTGCCGCCGGAGTTCCGGCAGGGGGACGCGCGCAGCCGCAGCTACCGGCGGGCGATCGGCGACGTGGCGGGCTGGCTGGACAAGCTGCGCCGGGCCGGGGTGGACGGCGTGTTCGCCGACGACCCGGCGATCGCCCGGGCCGTGCTCGACCGCGCGGCACGCCGTACCTCGTCCTGACCCGGGGCCGCCGTCGCGCCGCGCCGGTGTGCACGTTTCACGAAAAGTCCGCCGATGACGGGCGGTGACGGCCGTCGGATCGCCGCCGCCGCCCCGCGCTCGGCGTCCCCGGGGCGCGGCCCGGGCTCAGTCGTCGCCCAGGATCAGGTTGAGCAGCCAGCTGATCACACCGACGATGATCGCGCCCCAGAACGCCGCGATGAAGCCCTCGACGTGGAACGGCACGTCGATCTGCTCGGCGATCCAGCCGGTGAGCAACAGCAGCAGCGCGTTCACCACGAGCGCGAACAACCCGAGGGTGAGGACGTAGAACGCGCAGCCGATCGTCTTGATGATCGGCTTCAGCACCGCGTTCACCAGCCCGAAGATCAGCGCGACCACGAGCAGCGTGCCGATCTGCCCGGGGGTGTCCTCGGCGTTGACGGTGATGCCGTCCACGAGCTGCGTCGCGGCCCACAGTGCGGCGGCGACGATCAGGATCTTAACGATGACCTTCACGCCCCCGATCCTGTCACCTCGATCGCGAACCCGCGAGGATGCCCGTGGCGGCCCGTCCCGCAATCGGACGAACGCCGCACACGTGCGATGCGTTTCGTGTAGAGACATCAGGTGTGAGGTCCTAGCGCGGTTTGAGGAGAGTGCATGGTGTTCACCCGGCCCGAGCCCGTTACCACGTGGGGATCCCTCGGTGGTCCGCTCCTCGCCCGTGAGATCCATCTCGCCTCGCTCCCGGCGGGCCTGCCCGAGCCCGGCGACTTCGCCGTGGTGACCGTGGAGCTCGTCCCGCCCGGCCCCGGCCAGGTCCTCGTCCGCAACCTGTGCATGGCGGTCGAGCCGCACCTGCCCGGCGCGTCCCCGGCATGGGCCGCGCCACCGCCACCGGGCCTGCACGCCGCCGCGCCGCCCGGCCCCGCCGGCCAGGCGCTCGAGGGCCCGGCGGTGGGCGAGGTCGTGGAGTCGATGGACGACGAGCTGCGCCCCGGCGACCTCGTGCTCCACGGGTACGGCTGGCGCGACCAGGTGGTGCTCGACGCGCGCAGCGTGCTCCGCATCGACCCGGTCCCCGGCGTGGACCCCTCGGCGTACCTGGGCGCGCTCGGCATGTCGACGCTCGCCGCGTACGTGGGCCTCCTCGACATCGCCGGGTTACGGCCGGGCGAGACGGTGTTCGTCTCCGGCGCGTCGGGCGAGATCGGGACGATGGCCGGGCAGATCGCGCGGCTGAAGGGCGCCGCGCGGGTGATCGGCACCGCGGGCTCGCAGGCGAAGGCGGATCACCTCACCCGGCGGTTCGGCTTCCACGCCGCGTTCGTCGACGCCGAGGGCTCGGTCGCCGAGCGGCTCGCCGCGGCCGCGCCGGACGGCATCGACGTGTGCTTCGACAACGTGGGCGGCGAGCACCTGGAGGCGGCGATCGCCGCGCTGCGGCCGCACGGCCGGGTCGCGCTCTGCGGGGTGGCGCAGCAGAACGCGGCCGAGACCGCGCCCGGCCCGCGCAACCTCGCCCTCGTCATCGGCAAGCGGCTCACCCTGCGCGGGTTCAGCGTGCACGACCACCTGTGGCGCATGCCGGACATGCTCGCCGAGGTGGGCGGCTGGCTGCGGGAGGGCCGGATCGTGTTCCAGGAGACGGTCGTGCACGGGCTGGAGTTCGCCCCCGCCGCCTACGTGGGGCTGCTGCGCGGCGAGAACACCGGCAAGATGATCGTCCGGATCTAGCCGGACATAACGCCCACCCTGCAGGGAACAGGGCGGGCATGACCGACCCGGAGCGGCTGGACGAGCTGTCCACCCGTGAGCTGCACGACCGCGCCGTGGCCTTCGCGGTACGGCACGGCGACGTCGCGTTCCTGTGGCGGCTGCTGCGCACCATCCCCGTGGCGTGGGCGGCCGCCGGGCACGCGAAGGAGGCCGCCGGTGACCTGAGCCGGATCTCCGCGCTGCTCAGCGACGCGATCGGGGCGGGCGAGGGTGAGCTGGGGGAGGCGCTGCGCCCGGTGTACCTCGACTACCTTCTCAACCATCCGGAGGCCTGAATACCCTGGAATCATTCCCCCTGACAGCGAAGGTGCCGAAGATCGATACGCCTGCCCGGGTGCTCGTCGTCGAGGACGAGCCGCAGCTTCGTAACGCCGTGTCGCGCGCCCTCCGCATGGAGGGGTATGCGGTCGAGGTCGCCGAGGACGGGCCGGCCGGCCTCGCGGCCCTGGCGGCCGGGCGCCCCGACCTCGTCGTGCTCGACGTCATGCTGCCGCGGATGGACGGCCTCGAGGTGTGCCGGCGCATGCGCCGCGGCGGCGACACCACGCCGGTGCTCATGCTCACCGCGCTGGACAGCGTGGGGGACCGGGTGGCCGGGCTCGACGCCGGGGCCGACGACTATCTGGTGAAGCCGTTCGCGCTGGAGGAGCTGTTCGCCCGGATCCGGGCGCTGCTGCGCCGCGCCGGCCCGGCGGACGGCGACGCCCCGCTCACCTTCGCCGACCTCACCCTGTATCCGCGCAGCCGCCAGGGCAAGCGCGGCGAGCGCCGGTTCGACCTGACCCGCACCGAGTATGCGCTGCTCGAGCTGCTCATGCGCAACGCCGGCCAGGTGCTCACCCGGGAGGTCATCCTGGAGCGCATCTGGGGCTACGAGTTCACCCCGGGGTCGAACTCGCTCGAGGTGTACATCGGATACCTGCGGCGCAAGACCGAGGCGGGCGGCGAGGTCCGCCTCATCCAGACCGTGCACGGGCTCGGCTACACGCTGCGGGAGCCGACGTGACGGCGCGCAGCGGGCGGGCCGAGCCGGGGGGAGGGGTGCGATGAGGCGGTTGCCGCTGGTGTGGCGGCTGGCGCTGTGCTCCGGCGTCGCCGCCGCGGGCAGCGTGATCACGGTGCTGGCCGGGGCCTACGTGCTCGCCTGCCGCCGGGTGGCGGACCTCGGCAAGGAGGGCGCGCTCGGCCCCTACTACGGCGACTCCGGCCTGTACGTGCCGGTCGGCCCGGCCGGCGTGCTCGACAAGGTCGCCGCGCTGCAGGCCGAGCTCGGCTGGCCGTTCATCGTGGTCGCGCTCGGCGGCCTGCTGCTCGCCGCCGTGCTCGGCTACATCGCCGCCCGCACCGCGCTGCGCCCGGTGGCCACGCTCACCGCGGTGGCCGAGCGGGTGGCCGCCACCCGCGACCTCGGCACCCGCATCGAGGTGGACCGGGACGACGAGCTGGGCAGCCTGGCGCGCAGCTTCAACACGATGCTCGACGCGTTGGAGCGCTCCGCGAAGGCGCAGCGCAGGCTCGTCGCCGACGCCTCGCACGAGCTGCGTACCCCGCTCGCCGCGCTGCGCACGAACGTGGAGCTGCTGCGCCGCGCCGACCGGCTCGATCCCGCCGAACGCGCCGAGCTGCTCCGGGACACCCTCGAGGGGCTGGAGGAGCTGAGCGCGCTCGTCTCCGACGTGGTGGAGCTCGCCCGCGACGAGGAGCCGTCGGTGCTGTTCGAGGACGTGCGCCTCGACGAGATCGTCGAACGCGTCACGGCCCGCGCCCGCGCCTACTACCCGCGGGTGCGGTTCACCGTCCACCTCGAGCCCGCCGTGGTGTACGGCGTGCCGGACCGGCTCACCCGGGCGGTGGCGAACCTGCTCGACAACGCCGGCAAGTACAGCCCGGAGGGCGGCGTGGTCGAGGTGCGGCTGCGCGGCGGCGAGCTGACCGTGCGCGACCACGGGCCGGGCATCGCCGAGGAGGACCTGCCGTACGTCTTCGACCGCTTCTACCGGGCGCCGAGCGCGCGCTCGATGCCGGGCTCCGGGCTCGGCCTCGCCATCGTCCGGCAGGTGGTGGAGGGCCACGGCGGCACGGTCGAGGCGGCGAACGCGCCGGGCGGCGGCACGGTGGTGCGGATGCGGCTGCCCGTGACCCGGCCGTACGCGCCGGGGCGGCCGCGGTCCCGGCGGCCGGTGAACGCCTGAGCGGGGCGGCGCGGCCGTCGGCGGGGCGGTCCGGGTGGATCCGGGTGGGTAACGCCCGGCCTGACGCTCCCTCGACCTGACCTGGCACGTCATCGGCGGATGTATGCGATGTTTCCACCTGGCCATGACGCACTCATGACGTGCGTCCCGATAGTGTTGAGGCAGGTCATGGGACCTGGGGCGCTACCGGCGCACCACAGGACTTTTCTCCGATAGGGACGTGGAGGGGGGAACCACGTCCGGAGCGGGACCCGTGGCGCTTTGGGGGAGGCGCCGGAACGGGCCGCGTGAGTCGGGGCCGGGCAGCAGGGGGAACTGCCCGGCCCCGACGTATGTCCGGGGACGGTCCGCCACATCCGCCGTGCGCCCGCCCCATGTCGGGACGGCCGCCGTGCGCCGCCCCGCCCGCCGTCTCCCGGTCCTCCGGTTCTCGTCCTGCGGCCGGCCCATCCACGCTGTCCTCGCCGCGTCGCGCGGCTTTGCCGGCCTTACCAACCGTTGACGCGCCGCCCGGCCGTGCCGCCGCTCCGCATCGCCTGCTCCACCGCGGTTTCGCCGCCGCGCCGCCGTCCGCCCGCCCCGGTGCAGGTCTCCCGAGAGTAGATCTTTTTGGGTGTTTTGGGTGGTTATCTTGGCGTTTGACTGACTTAGCCGCTAATGTCGTGTTCCGTTATCCGACGGAGACCTGGCCCCCAGGGGCCGGCCATCCGACGCCGAATCCCGAGGGCGCCCGGCGCCCCGGGAACCGGGGACCCAGCCGCGCGGGCGGCGGACGACGCCGCGCCGCGATGGGGTGAATCCGGCGACGCGTGGCGAGCCGGTAGGGCACTCCTAGCCCGAACCCGTCAGCTAACCCGGTAGGCGCGATAGGAGAGGAGAACCAGGTGGAGAACCCCGACTCCACGGCCTCGCCCCGCCGACGGGCGCCGTCCCATGACCAGGGCGACGGCCGCGACAGCACACGGCGGCCGCACCGCAGAAGCGCGGGCTGATCGCCTTCCGCTTCGTACGAGGCCGGGCCGGACGACCTCCATCTCGGCTCTCGGATGCAGGTGAGCGGTCCGGCGGACACCTCCGCGCCGTCGCCTGCACATCCTCGCACAGATCCCGCCGCGCCGTGCTGCGGCGTGTCCCATATCGCTTTGTCCCGGGCGCCACCCATGTCCGTGCCTCCGGCCGGCGTCATCCGGCCGCACGGCGCCCCGTCCACGCGCCTCGCATCCGCCGTCGCGGGGCCGAGGCATGCGTGGCTGTCTTGCCCCCTCACGGAAGACCTCTGTTCGATGAAGTTCCCCTTTGGCCTGAAGACGAACGATGTCAGGACGAAGTTCACCCCCCTCGCCGCCGGTCTCGTCGGCATCACCACGGCCGGAGTGGTCCTCGCGAGCGTCGTCGACGACGCGCAGGACCCGGCCGAGAAGGCCGGGAACGTCGCCGCCGCGGACGTCCAGCCGCTCGCGATGACCGCGGGCGCGTCGGCCGCCGAGCGCCTCGCCGCGGCGACGAAGCAGAAGGACGAAGCGAAGCGGAACGCCGCCGAGGCCGCACGGACGGCCGAGGCCAAGAAGGAGGCCGCGGCGAAGCGGGCCGCGGCGAAGAAGAAGGCGGAGGCGGCCGAGCGCAAGCTGCTCGTCGGCACCACCAAGGCCTCCTACTTCTGGGACGACGGCTCCGGACGCCAGGGCGACACCGGCCTGCCCGCCTCCGGCAAACCGATGCAGAAGGGCCTGTTCGCCTCCCCGAGCTGGCCGCTCGGCACCGAGGGCTACGTCATCTACAAGGGCAAGAAGGCGAAGTTCTTCATCGGTGACCGCGGCCCCGGCGTGCCGTCCAGCCACGGCGTCATGCTCGACATCGACGGCAAGACTTTCGCCGAGCTCACCGGCGGCACCTGGGACCCGAACACGCTCACCGTCCGCGGCAACGGCGGCCTCGGCCACATCAACGTGACCTACGTCATCACCAAGTGGGGCAGCGGCCCCGGCCGTCCCGGCAAGCCCGTCCCGTTCTCCACCGGCGCCTGGCGCGAGTAGGCCCACCCGGCGATTCGGGCGGGACGCCGCGCTCCGCGCCACGACGGGAGCCTTTCCCCGGCGGGACGCAGGAATCGCCCCGGCGGTGCGAGTCCGCCGGTCACGCCCGATCGAGGGCGCTGCGGGCCCCGTTCCTCGCCACCGGCGGCGACCCCGCCCGGCGAGCGCGACACCCGCTCCCGCCCCCTCCCGACGCGGCACCCTCACCAGCGCACCCTCACCCTCGCACCCCCTCCAGCGCGCTCCGCCGTCACACTGTGCCGTCGCACTCCGCCGCGCCCGCCCGGGAGCGAGCCGCACGGCGGCGGCCGGTACGGCGACCACCCGATCTCCACCTGCCACTTCCTGCTCGGCATGCCGGAGTTCGCCGAGCCTGTGACCACTGTCGAGCCCTGAGGCATCCAGGGCGGGGTGCCCGAGCAGGTCGTGCAGGTTCCGGGAGAACCGCGGCCGCTCGCGTTCCACCGCCGCCTCGGCGAGCTCTTCCCGGGGCGCCGCACGCTCGCCTTCCCGGCCTCCCCGGCGCCTTCCCCTGGACGCCGTTCGCCGTCAACGCCTTGCCGGACAGGTCGGCGCCCTCGAGGGGTACGGCCCCGCATGCCCGCAGCGGGCACTCTCCCTGCCCTTGACCGTCCGAGGCCGACGCCGAAAAGCCGCAAGCCGCGGATCCGCGTACCGCCCACAGGCGCGCTCGCGGCCGGCGGCGACGCGCCGGCCCCCTGCTCCATGCCCCGCGGGGCCGGCACGGGCCGGAGCCGCCCGGTTCGCCCGCCGCCGCATCGCGGAGCCGTACCCACACCGCCCAGGGCGGCCGGAGCGGCGCGCGGGAGCCCGCCCACATGCCCGGGCCAACCCGCCCACCAGCGGAAATGCGCGGCCGCGGCCGCCCCGGCCGTTCCCGGCGAGGGGCGCCGGCGGCCCCGATCCGGTGGGCCCCGCGGATTCCGATGTGCGGAGAGGCTCCGGGGCTGCTATGGTTACCAACGTCGCTCGCGCCGCTAGCTCAACTGGCAGAGCAGCTGACTCTTAATCAGCGGGTTCGGGGTTCGAGTCCCTGGCGGCGCACGCGGAAACGCGATCTGGGCACCGTCCATCGGGCGGTGCCCAGATCGCGTTTTCGCTCGCACTTCTCCGCCGCTGGTCCGGCCGGCGGCGCCGTGTCGAATCCGGACCGCGGGCGGAAGGCGTCCTCCCGCCCGCGGAACGCCGCCCTACGGCGGCGAGCTCCGGGAGCCCGGGCGCGTGGCGGTCACACGAAGTACCGCAGCCACACGTACACCCACGCCATCACCATGGTGAGCACGGTGACGAGCGCGCCGTACTTGGTGAACTCCCAGAAGCTGATGCGGTTGCCGGTGCGCTCCGCGATGCCGATCGCGACGACGTTCGCGCTCGCCGCGACCGCCGTGCCGTTGCCGCCGAAGTCGGCGCCGAGGGCGAACGCCCACCACAGCGCCTGCCCGATCTCCGGGGTCGGGGCCTCCGCGACCAGGCCTTCGACGATCGGCGCCATCGTGGCGACGTACGGGATGTTGTCGAAGAAGGCGCCGAGCACGCCGGAGCCGAACAGCAGCGTGGTGGCCGAGAGGAAGGGCGCGTCACCGAGCAGGTTCACCGCCCAGGTGCCGATCGTCTCGATCACGCCCGTGTGCACGAGCCCCGCGACCATCACGAACAGGCCCATGAAGAACACGAGCGTCGGCCACTCGACCTCCTCCATCGTCTCGGCCACGTCGGCCTTGGCCACGAGCATCATCACGCCGGCGCCGACGAGCGCGACGATCGACGGCGCGACGTGGAGGACCGAGTGGAGCGCGAAACCCGCGATCACGCCGCCGAGCACGATCAGGCACCGGACGAGCAGCTTGGAATCGGTGATCGCCCGCCGCTCCTGCAGCGCCATCACCTCGGCCACGCGCTCGGGGTTGTACTGAAATTGCCGGGCGAACAGCACCCGGCAGAGCAGCACGAAGGCCACGAAGATGATGGCCACGGCGGGGGTCATGTGGATGAGGAAGTCGTTGAACGTCAACCCCCCGCGGCTGCCGATGATGATGTTCGGCGGGTCACCGATGAGCGTCGCCGCCCCGCCGATGTTGGAGGCGAGGACCTCGGCGATGAGGTACGGCTGAGCCGGGATCTGCAGGCGGTTGCACACGACCACCGTGACCGGCGCCACCAGCATGATCGTCGTCACGTTGTCGAGCACGGGGGACGCGACCGCGGTGATGAGCATCAGCATCACCATCAGCCGGTACGGCCGGCCCTGGGAGCGCTTCGCCGCCCAGATCGCGAGGTAGTCGAAGACGCCCGTCCGCTTGATGATCCCGACGATGACCATCATGCCGAAGAGCAGGAAGATGACGTTCCAGTCGATGCCCTCGTGCTCGGAGTAGAACACCTCCTCTCCGGGGATCAGGCCGAGCACGGCCATCAGCCCAGCGGCGATGAGAACGGTCTTGACCTTGTTCGCTTTCTCGGTGGCGATGAAGAAGAACGCCACGCAGAAGATCGTCAGTGCCAGGAATGCGGTCATGCACCAGGCCTCGGCGGTGCGGCTCCATGGGGGACGGGGGTCAGGGCGAGGCGGTGGACGTCGCCACCGAACCCGGGCCGTGGCCGCCACGATGATCGAGGCACCCGGTGTTCTGCGTGGACGGCTTCAAGGCACACGAAAATCGCCTCCGATCTGAGACACGAAACGAGAGGGGAAACGATCAGGGCTCCGGGGCGGGATGGGGTCCTCACCCGGAGTCAGTCGCCGAGCCCGGACAGGACCAGGTGGGTGAGCAGCCGCTCCAGGGTGATCACGCCGATCAGCGAGTCGTCTCCGTCGACCACCCCGATCAGCGGCCGCTGGGAACGTGCCATCACTGCGGCGACCTCGAGCAGCGTGGCATCGGCTGGAACGGTCACCGGCCGCTCCACCTGGCGCGGCATACAGTCCTCGAGGGTCAGGTCACCGAGTTCCTGCCAGAACCGGTCCGCGTGGGCCTCGTCGATCGCGCGCGCGAGCTGCGGGTCCTCTTGGTACGCTCCAGGAATCCCCATGTGGAGCACCTGGGTGCCGGAGAGCACCTTCCGGGGTCGTGCGTCGTCATCGACGAGGATGAGGCCGGGCAGCCTGCCCAGCGCCATCACCCTGATGGCCTTAACGACCGGGTCGCGGACCGTTACCGTCGGAAGGCTTACGGCGATATCGCTGGCTTGCATGAATCCTTTCCGGTAGCGGGGCAAGCGGGTCGTTTCCGATACGGTCACGGCACCTCCCCGCGGCTCGGTGACGACAGGGCAAAGCGACGACGTCCGCCGGGAAAAAGGCTTACATCGCCGCCCAATCAGTCTTGTCCGGTTGGTCGGGAGTGGCCATCGGGGTCAGTCCCCATTTGTGGTGGGTGTGACCATGTAAACGCGTGGTACGGACTTGCGGCGACGGCCGGTCTGCTGTAGCGCGGCGGGCCCGCCGCGTCCCGGGACCGGCCGGGAGGGCGGGACCGGCCGTACCGCGCGGCTCCGGCGGCGTCAAGATCAACGAGCCGGGACGGCGATCCGTTCCTGGGTACGGCCGCGGCTTCACGCTCGCCGGGGCATGACCGGAACGGAGCCGGAACGGCGAAGGCCCCGGGCGGCGCGCCGGGCGGTCCCGGGACGCGCCGCCGCAGGGCCTCGCGGCCACGAGCGTCAGCCGCCGAGCGTCGCTCCCTCGGTGAGCGGGCGGACGGTGCGCGCGTAGACCGAGAGCCAGCCGCACCCGGCCGGGGCCGGGGTCGCGGGCAGGGCCGCCCGGCGCTCGGCGAGCTCGTCCTCGCCGACCTCGAGGTCGATGGTGCGCGCGTCCACGTCGATGCTGATCATGTCGCCGTCCCGGACGAGCCCGAGCGGGCCGCCGACCGCGCCCTCCGGGCTCACCTCGGCGACCACGAGCCCCTTGTTCACCAGGCCGGACATCTGGCCGTCGGTGACCACCGCGACCTGCGGGCCGAGGCCGGCGCCGTCGAGCGCGAACACGAACGCCGAGGTGAGCCCCATGCCGGGGGAGCCGCGCAGGCCCAGCCCGGTGAGCACGAGCACCTGGCCGGGCTCGACCTCGCCGTTCCGGATCGCGGCGATGCCCTCCTCGCGGGAGCGGAACACCTTCGCCGGGCCGCGGAACCGGCGCGGGGCCTCGTCGGCGACCGTGCGCTTCACCACCGCGCCGTCGGGGGCGAGCGAGCCGCGGATCACCACGATGCCGGGGTGCCGGGCGAGCGGGTCGTCGAGCGGGCGGATCACGTCCGACTCGGGCGGGGTGGCCGAGGAGACGATCTCGCGGACGGTACGGCCGGACACGGTGGGCCGGTCGAGGGCGAGCATGGGGGCGAGCCGGTGCATGAGGGCGAGCGCGCCGCCCGCGGCCTCGAACTCGTCGATGCGCCGCGGGCCGTTCGGCTTCACCGCGGACAGCAGCGGCACCTGCGGGGCGAGCTCCTCGAACAGCGCGTACACGTCCACGTCGCAGCCCGCCTCGACCGCGACCGCCTGCAGGTGCTTGAGCGTGTTCACCGAGCCGCTGATCGCGAGCACCGCGGTGACCGCGTCGCGGAACGCGCCCGGGGTGAGGATGTCGCGGGGCCGTACGTCCGCGGCGACGAGCTCGACGATGCGGCGGCCGGCCTGCTCGACCGTGCGCCACATCTTCTCGCTGTTGGCGAGCACCGGGGTGCTGCCCGGCAGGGCCATGCCGAGCACCTCGGCCGCGATGTGCATCGAGTTCGCGGTGCCCATGCCCGCGCACACCCCGGGGCCGGTGATCGCGCAGGCGCTCATCTCGGCGAGCTCCTCGACGGTCATCTTGCCGGTGGCCACGTGCCCGGCGTAGAGGAACACGTCCTCGAAGTCGACGTGCTCGCCGCGGTACACGCCGGACGGCTGGTAGCCGCAGGCCACGATGATCGTCGGGATGTTGAGCCGGCCCGCCGCCATCAGGTGCGCGGGCGTGGTCTTGTCACACGACGACAGGCAGATCATGCCGTCGAGCAGCGCGCCCTCGGCCGCCACCTCGATGTCGGCCGCGATCAGGTCGCGGGACGGCAGGATGTACTGCCCGGCCGCGCCCGCGCTGGTGATCGCGTCGCTCGGCGCCGCGGTGCGGATCTCGAAACCGACGCCGCCCGCCTCCCGGATCGCCCGCTTGAGCGGGCCGACGATGTCGTCGAGGTGGGCGAAGCAGCTCGCCAGGTCGGACGAGGTGTTGACGATGGCGATCTTCGGCTTCTCCATGTCCTCGGGGGTGAGCCCGAGGGCGGTCCACTGGGCGCGGCGCATCGCCCACCGGGTGGTGCCCGGCTCGAAGTTGCTGCGCAGCGGGCTCACTTGACCTCCCGGCCCAGGTAGGCGCCGTGGTACTCCAGCCGGCGCTGCAGCTCCGGCACGTCGATGTCGGCGCAGTCCACGCCCGCGTCGAGGGCCATGCCCGCCGCCATGCCCGCCGCCTCGCCCATGGCAAAGCACGGCCCGGTCACCCGGGCGGCCGACTGGGCGTCGTGGGTCATCGACGCGCACCGGCCGGTGACGTACAGGTTGCGCACCTTCTGCGGCAGCAGCATGCGGAACGGCAGGTGGTTGAACCCGCGTGGGTTCTCGCCGCGCGGCCAGCGGAACTCGACCGTGCCCGCCACGTGGGCCTCCACCGGCCAGCCGTTCACGCCGATCGTGTCCGGGAAGTCGACGCAGTCGCGCACGTCGTCCTCGGTGAGCATGTACCGCCCGATGATGCGGCGGGTCTCCCGGATGCCGATCTGCGGGGCGATGTCGACGATGTACGAGTTGCCGAAGCCCGGCGTGTTGTCGCGGATGAACGCGAACGCGTCGAACACCTGCCGGCGGCCCTGCAGCTCGCCACGGGTGAGCTGGTCGACGTCGGTGCCGTCGATCGCGCTGCCGTCCGGGTTGCTGAGCTGGGTGAGGTTCGCCCGCCACTCCAGCGGGTTGCGCTGCGGCCGCACGATCGGCTTCTTGCGCGGGAACTTGTGCGTGCCGGCCCGCTCCGCCTCCTCCATGAGCCGCTCGACGGTGCGCCACGGCTTCTCCCCGGCCGCGGCCGCGTCCACGCCGTTGATGCGGAACATCAGCGACGGGTAGAGCATGCCGTTGATGCCCGGCGACTTCTCGTACGGCACGCCCGCCCACGCGGCCACGTCGCCGTCGCCGGAGGCGTCGATGAAGATCCGGCCGCGGACCGCGGCGCGGCCGGACTTCGACTCGATGAGCACCGCGTCGATCCGGTCCTCGTCGGCCATGACCACCCCGACCGCGAGGGCGTGGAAGAGGATGCGGGCGCCGTGGCCGGTGACCAGCTCGTCGGCGGCGAGCTTGTAGGCGGAGATGTCGAACGCCTGGGCCTGGATGCCGTCGTTGATGGTCAGGTGCGGCTTGGACAGGCCGTCGAGCTTCTCCAGCCGCTCGAGCAGCTCGTCGGCGAGGCCGTGGATCACCCGGCGGTGCTCGCCGTACACCTTGGCGTGCAGGCCGCAGAACGTGCTGAGGCCGCCGGCGGTGCCCGCGCCGCCGAGGAAGCCGTAGCGTTCGAGCAGGATCACCGAGTGCCCGGTGCGGGCCGCGCTCGCCGCGGCCATGATGCCCGCCGGGCCGCCGCCCACCACGACGACGTCGAACTCCCCGTACACCGGGGTCTTACGGCTGGGCTCAATGATCACAGGGCGCTGTTCCACGGGGGGTTCCCTTTCCTTATGTATGTCAGTGGCCCGGGGTGTCCGCGGGCAGCTCGATCCGATCCAGCGAATACGGCGTGCCGGCCAGCGCGTCGGAGATGATCGCCTGCATCACCGGCAGCGGCACCAGACAGTCGGCGCACGCATCCGGG
>Ga0207870_100133_pt1 | contig 75630 bp, 58 predicted proteins | sample CeladaPassage60B_FD_187477 | JGI IMG/M metagenome (GOLD analysis project Ga0207870, IMG submission 187477) | Cellulose-adapted microbial communities from the Joint BioEnergy Institute, USA - Passage3 60B (SPAdes) (version 2) | ecosystem: Engineered > Bioreactor > Continuous culture > Unclassified... | reverse complement strand
CGACATTACGACGGGCGAGACGGTGATCGCCATCGGAACCCCGATATCGTTCGCGCTGCGCAATTCGGTAACCGTCGGCATTATTAGTGGCATTGACCGTTCGGTCAACTCCAAGTACGCGCTGCTGCAGACCGACGCGGCGATCAACCCCGGAAACAGCGGTGGGGCGCTCGTCAACACGCGCGGCGAAGTGGTCGGCATCAATTCGATGAAATTCGTCGCCGACAGCGTCGACAACCTCGGATTCGCGATTCCGGTCGATACCGTGCAATATGTGCTTGATCACTTTTTCAAATACGGAAAAGTGATGCGACCCTATTTGGGCGTGGAACTGGAAGAAAGCTGGGAGGCGCTCGTCGGCCTGCCTTCGCAGGATTCGCTCACGGTGGCTTACGTCGATCCCGACTCGCCGGCATCGAAAGCCGGCATCCGGCAAGGTGACGCGATCGTCGCTTTCGACGATAAGGAAGTCCGCACGATCGTCGAGTATAACGAGCTGATGAAACGGTATTTGCCGGGCGAAACGGTGCGCGTGAAGGTCATATCGGAAGGGGTGACGGCCGTCCGCGAAGTCGTGCTGGGCGAAGAATCGCCCGGCGATATGAGCTGGATGAACGATGCCGACGACGGAAAAGGCCTCGATCCGGATCGGGGTAAAACGCGGATCGGCGACAGCCATTTCGGATGGTCGATGAAATATCCGTCCGGTCTCGTCAAAGTCAACCAATCCGACGAAGGCGACTACGTCCTTTTCGCCGACGCGAAAGGCGAGTTCGGCATCGAAATATCGGTGGAAGATGAATCGGGAGCGCCTTTATCGACCGCTGCCCTGCTGCGCCAAATATCGCGGTATGCGATGGGTACGGTGCTGGAAAAACGGATTGTCGAATCGGAGGATGGAACCGATTACGTCAGGCTGGTCGGCAAAGACGTAAGCGGCTCATACTACGAATTGCGGGCGTTCCCGAAAGAAGGAAAAGTGTATTATGTCCACCTTTACGTCAAGGAAGAGGACAATTTCAAAAACAAAAACAAGTATAACGTCTATTCCGATTTACTGAACAGTTTTCGGCTGACGTTCGATACGGAAGACGAGGCATTGAAAGACATTTCGGTATACCGGTCGGGACCGACGACGGTTACGAACGAATACGGCCTGTCTTTCGAATTGCCGGCGGGTTGGGAAGAAGATTTCTGGAGCAACGACTCCTGGCACAGTGAAGACCGCTCGCGCAAAATTCACGTGCGCGTGACGTCGGCGTCGTCCGGCGAAACGGTGAGCGGTTGGGCGGCCCGCGAAAAGCGGTTGTTCGAGAGCATGTTTGTCGAACAGTTCCGCGAAACTTCGGGCGAGGAAACCGTCAGCGTGGCGGGAACGACGGGCAAGCAGAACCGGTATTCGTGGACGATGGGCGACAAATGGAAGTCGATGCATGCGGTATATTTCATCAAAGACAAATACAAGTACGAAATCGACTTTATATTCGACAAAGACGACGACCAGGAGGAAATCGACGATCTCATTCGCGATGTCGTCGCTTCGGTCGCCGTATCGAAAGATTTGATCAATACGAGCCTCGGCTTTATCCAGGATGATAACGAATTGATCGACGAAAACAGGAGCGCCACCTATCGCAACGACAAATACCGGTATGCCGTCGACATTCCGGAAATGTGGCTCGACGGGTCGGCAGGTCCGCTCGTCGGGATAGACGAATTCGATTCTATCGATTATGATGGTGGTATAGATCGTTTGGGAAAAGACAGCGACAATGTCATCGTTTCGTTTTTTGGCGGCACGATGACGATCAAAGCGGACGAAAAGAGCACGGTCGACGAAGTGGTGCAGGAGTTGGAAAAGTCGCACAAAAAAAGCAAAGACAACGATAGCGACTACAAATACACGATTTCGGACGACAATCGGTTCGGCGTGCCGGGGAAAAAGATCGAAACGACATATCCGGTCAAAAAGGCGCCTTATCAAATGACGGAATATGTGTTCAGAAAAGACGGCGTCACATTCACGGTGTCGGTTCGCATGAACGACGCCGTGCGCACGAAGGAAAATGTCGCGCGTGTCGAAGCGGTGTTGAAATCGTTCCGGACAAATCCAAACGGATCCTAACATAAAGCAGGGCATCTCCCGCGGAGATGCTCTCTTGTTTGCCGTGCCGCGAAAAAAGCGGCGCGGAATGTGAAGGGCGTTAGGGCGGTGCGGTTTCCGGGGCAGCAAGGAAGCCGACGATCAGATGTGGAAAACAACTAAGCGCGGAAGAAGGAAACCGGATGCTGCGTTCGTACGCATGGTTATTGTTTTGTGTGACGGTCTGGGGCAGCAATATCGTCGTCGGGGCCGTTTTGGTTCGGGAATTCCCGCCCTTATTGCTCGCCGCTTGCCGGCTTTTGTTTACGACGTCATGCTATTTCCTGTTTGCTCTGACAACCGGGCGGCTCGTCAGACTGGCCCGCAAGGAATGGGGATATTTGCTTTTTCTTGGCGCCATCAACATTTTGATCAATCAGATGTCCTTTTTCATCGGGATCCAATACGCGGATACGACGACAGCGGCGCTCATACTGGCGCTGTCCCCGATTACGGTCGGCATTTTCGCTTCGCTTTTTTTGAAAGAACCGTTCACCCTTCGGATGGCGGTCGGATCGGCGGCCGCGCTGGCCGGCGTCTTTTTCGTCGTCGGCAAAGGAGAAGCGATTTCGGTTTCCGCGGGGGACTTGTGGATGATCGCGGCGATGTTGTCCGCTTCCGTCTCGATGATCGTGACGCGCAAATGGGTCGAGTTTCGCGATCCTTTCGTGGTGACCAGTTATACAACGGCGACCGGAACCGTCCTGTTAATCCCGACCGCCGTCATGCTCGAACCGGTCTCGGGTTTGCTTGACTCCCCTTTGTGGGCGTGGGCGCTCCTGTTCGGAAGCGCATTGGTGATGCAGGTAATCGCCAACGTCATCTGGAATCGCGAAATGCGGACGGTCGGCGCAGGAAAAGCGTCGCTTTTCTTGAACATGCAGCCGTTCGTGGCGATGGTTCTCGGATATTTGGTGCTGGGCACGACAGTGACGGCGATTCAGGCGGTCGGCGCGACGCTCATTGTCGGCGGTGTTCTGATCGCGACGACAAAGGCGGGACGATCGGTCAGGTCTGGAACCGCAAGAAAGACCGGCGGATTGTCGTCCGGTCCGTCGGGCTGAACCGAAAACATGCTGAGGTTAAAAACAGGGTTCCCTGTTATCATATGTACCGCAAATTTGACATAAGCGGACGAGGAGGGCAATTCGATGACATTGCAGCGCATTACCGGGACGTGGTTCGATTTTTACCACCCGAACCCGTACGAAGGGGACTTATGGAATTCAACGACGCAACAGTTTACCGAACAAGACTGGCATTTGAAACTTGCGGAAATGGCGGAAGCGGGGATGGATACGCTCGTGCTGTTGCATGTCGCGTTGCACGGCAGGTCGTTTTACCGGTCCGACATTTGGCCGCACCGTTGGGATACGGTTTGTCCGGACCCGCTGGAAGCGGTATTGTCGGCCGGAGATAAGCTCGGACTGGATATCTACGTCGGTCTCGGGTTTTTTACGACGCCGATTATGGGCAAAGCGTCGATCGCGCCCGAAGCGAACGCCCAACGGAACGAGTTCGCCAAAGAATTGGCGGAAAAATACGGGCATCACCGTTCGTTTGCCGGTTGGTACTTTCCGGTCGAAGCTGCCATTTTCACGCATTTTCCCGAGGAATATATCACTTTCGCCAATACGCAGGCCGAATTTTGCCGCAAGGTCGGTCCGCAGCGGGTGCTGATCGCCCCGTACGGAACCCGTTCGGTGCGGGGCGACGACCGTTTTGTCGCGCAGTTAAGGTCGCTGGAAGTCGACTATATCGCGTACCAGGACGAAATCGGCGTCGACCGGACGACGTTCGAGGCGATCGACGAGACGTTCGCCCGTTTGCGGGAGGCGCACGACCGCGCCGGCAAACCGCTTTGGGCCGACATCGAGCTGTTTCGTTTTGCGGGAAAAGTGCTTCATCCCGGACCGTTCGAACGGATCAAGCGGCAGTTGGAAATCGTTTCGAAATATGTGGACAAAGTGTTGTGCTATCAGTATCTCGGCTTGATGAACAAACCCGGCAGCCCCGTGCATGCCGGACACGAAAATTCCGTCCGGTTGTATGAAGAATACATGTCGTTCATACGCGAACGCGGGCTGTTGTAACTTGTAACGAATCGAGGTGATTTGAATGGAAACGAATGTAGTCGTCGGGCTCGATATAGGCGGAACGAACATTAAAGCGGGCCTCGTCGATCCTGCGGGACGTCTACTGAAGTCGGAAACGTTCCCGACGGAAGCGGCGTCGGGCAGAGACTCCTTGTTAAAGAGGATTTGCGATATCGTCCTGCAAATGAAGGAGCAGGCCGAGCAGGATGGCCGGCGCGTGCTTGCGCTCGGCATCGGGACGGCCGGGTACGTGAACGCAAAGGAAGGGCGCATCGGTTACGCGACGTCCAACTTGCCGGAATGGACCGGAGTGCCGCTGCGCCAAGAGTTGGAGGCGCGGACGGGCGTTCCGGTCGCGCTGGCCAACGACGCGCACGCGTTTGCCGTCGGCGAAGCGTGGATCGGTGCCGGCCGATCATGGCCGGACTTTGTATGCGTCACGCTCGGAACCGGCGTCGGCGGATGCGTCGTGCTGGACGGCCGGCCGTTTTACGGCAAGGAAGGTTACGCCGGCGGATTCGGCCATCACGTCATACGGCACGACGGCCGGCCGTGCAACTGCGGACAGGCCGGCTGCTGGGAACAATACGCTTCCGTGACGGCGCTCGTCCGCCAGGCGGCGGAAGCCGGCATCGATGTCGGCGGGTCCGCCAAAGCGCTGTTTGATGAGGCACGGCGGGGCGACGAACGGGCGCTGGCCGTCATCGACCGATACGCCGAATACGTCGCCGTCGGGCTTGTCAACCTGATTCATACGTTGAACCCGCCCGCTGTCATTGTCGGGGGCGCTGTTACCGCGCAAGGCGATTTTTTGTTCGACCGGATTCGCGCGCAAGTCCGCCAGCGGTGCATGCCCGTGTATGCCGACGTGGCCATCGTGCCCGCCGAATTGGGCGCATATTCGGGCTTGGCCGGCGCCGCCCGGCTGGCGTTTCACCGATTGTCGGAAGCCGGGGCGTAACACCGGTTGCGATCCGTTATGTCCGGTCCCGTTCCTCGAGCCACAAGTCCATCTGCCGGGCGAACCGCTGCGTGATGAGCTGAGGCCGCGTGATCGCGCCGCCGACGACCACGTAAGCGGCCCCGGCTTTCAACGCTTCCACCGCCTCCGCCGGGCTCCAAATCCGCCCTTCGGCGACAACGGGTTTTTGAACTGCGGCGCTCAGCCGTTTGACCAGTTCCAGATCGGGCCCTTCCTGCTTAGGGCTGTACGGGGTATACCCGGACATCGTCGTCGAAATAAAATCCGCTCCCAGCTTTTCGGCCAGCACCCCTTCCTCGAACGTGGAAATATCGGCCATGACCGCCACGCCGGCTTGATGGCAATATTGAATCAACGCTTCGGCACGCTCCGGTCGGTTTTCCCGGTTGGTCATATCCATCGCCACCACGTCGGCGCCCGCTTCGATAATCGCCCGGACGTCCTCCAGTTCCGGCGTTATGTAAATGTCCGAACCGGGTATTTCCCGTTTCAATAAACCGACAACGGGCAATTTCACCGTCCGTTTGATGTCGCGGATATCGTCGGGTCCGTTGGCGCGAATGCCGACGGCCCCGCCTTGTTCGGCGGCCAACGCCATACGGGCCATGTAGCCGGGCACATGGAGCGGTTCTCCCGGCAGCGCCTGGCACGAAACGATCAGTCCTCTGCGTGCGAAAACAGTTTTCATGCGTATGCCGTGTCTCCTTTCGTGTCGTCCATTTGTTTGTCATTTGTCGTCGCGGTTTTTTCGCCGCCGTTCTTTCGGTTGAAAACTGCGGCGGAAGCGACTACAATGAGTATATCATAAGACGGGAACGGCGTTTTTCGCAAATCCCGATACGGCCCCCGATTGCGCACGTTTCACGGCATGCGCCACAGGCTGCAATATTCTATTTCAGTGCGGCCTGTGAAAGGGTCGGCCGTTTTTCGTTTTGGCTCGTTTGATCATGCGAGAGGGGAATGCGATTTGGGTGCGCGTCATTTTGTGAGGAACGCCTCGTTCAAAAAGAAACTGGTGCTTTTTTCGCTCACGCTTTGCTTCGCGCCGGTCATTTTGCTCGGCTCGCTGTCGTCAATGATCGCTTCCCGCATGATTCAGGAAGAAGTCGATCTTAACGACCGCGTCATGCTGAGCCAAATTCAGTATCAGGTCGACGGTTTCCTGCAATCGTTGGAACGGGCGTCCGTTCAGTTGGCCGACAGCCTTGCCGTTGAGAAAGCGGCGACGCACGGACCGTCGATCCGCAACTACGATCTGTTGATCGAAATGGTCGACACGGTCCAAAAACAACGCTTGTTTTCCGAAATTCCGTACGATGTTTCGCTTGTGTTCAACGATTACGGCAAAGTGTACTCGAGCCGGTACGGTTTCATCGCCGAGGATGAGTTTCCGTACGAAACGATTACAAAAGCGGTGCGCGACAATTACGGCGGGCCGGTCGTCCTGCCGCCGAACGTGTATCCGAACCAGAACGATCTGTTGATGATTCGTTCCGTGCCGCTGTTCTCGGAAAAACCGATCGGTTTTTTGTACTTGCATGTCAGCGCCGGCCAGTTGACGAAGTTTTTGCAGCAGGTCCAGTTGGAGGAAGGCCGCAAGCTGCTCGTGCTTGACGACAAGGGGAGAGTCGTCTTGAGCCGCGATCCGGCGGAAATCGGGACCCGTCTGTACGCGAACGAGCTGTATCGGTTTTGGGCGAATCCGGAGGCGACGTCCGGCACCTTTGAGATGGACGGAACCGACTACCGGCTGTCTTCGTTGCGCTCTTCGTTCAACGGCTGGTCGTATATCGCCATGACGGAAACGCGGCTTTTGACCCAAAAATCGCGGCAAATCCAAATGGTCACCTGGCTGCTGGTCGGCGCGCTCGCCGTCATATGGTCGATGATCGCCCTGTTCGGAGCGAACCGGCTGTACCATCCGATCAAACGGCTCGTTTTCCGTTTTTCCGGGACGTCCGCCTCGAAAGGCGAATTGGAAGCGCTTGACTCATTCATCCAGCATATGGTTTTGACGAACGAGCGACTGAAGTCGCAGTTGGACGACCAAATGCCATATTTTAAGGAAACGGTGTTCCAACGGTTGTTAAGGGGCGAGTTGACCGACGCGGAAATTGTCGAAAAAACCGAGCAGTACGGATTCCCGCTGAAAGGAAAGACGTTTTTCGTCTGTGTCGTCGATGTCGACGAATACGTCCGGTTCCGGGAAAATTACCGGGAGAAAGACCGTTCGCTCATGCTGTATGCGTTGCGCAAAATGATTGAGGAACTGTGCGGTGAGGAACCGTCCATTACGTTCGCCACCGCGGCGCCGCTTCCCGGGCAGCTCGCCGTCATTATCGGCACGGAACGATCGGGCGAAGCGACCGAGCGCACCGTGCGCAATTTGGCATCCCGCATTCAGGAAAACGTCAAGCGTTTTTTCCAAATTACGGTGACAGTGGCGTTAAGCCGGCCGGCCGAAGGTTACCGCGGCGTCAGCGAAGCTTACCAGCAAGCGTTGGAACTGCTCAGTTACCGTTTGCTGCTCGGACACGGCCAACTGATTGCACATAGCGACATCCGTCCGTCCGTTCGTCAATCGCGCTCGACGATCGTCAAATGGCAAAAACGGATCGTTTCCTGCATCGCGCAAGGCGACATTGAGGGGGCCAAGCGGCAGTTGCACGAAACGGTGCACGTCGTTCCGCAGGTGGTGCAAAATTCGGAAACCGTATTGGGGCTGTTTTCGTATTTGCTCGGCGAGTTGGATGTGCTGATGCAAGAAATGGGGATTGACCCGAAAACGTTTTTTGCCGAAGATCCTTACAAACAATTGTACGCCATGACCAGCTTGGACGAAGTGACGGAGTGGCTGACCGGCACGATCATCCCGTCCGTCGCCGAACATCTGGCCAGCCTGCAAGTGTCAAGATCCAAAAGAACGATCCGGCAAGTGCTCGATTACATCCACGAGCGTTACGATTCCGATTTGTCGCTTCGGCAAGTCGCGGAACAATTCGGCCTTTCGCCTACCCAGTTAAGCCGCGCCTTTAAAGAAGAGACGAACATCCCGTTCGGCGATTATTTGCTCCAGTACCGAATGGAAAAGGCAAAAGAATTTCTTGTGCATACCGACATGCCGATCAAGGACATCGCCGAAAAACTGCGGTATACGTCGGTGCAAAATTTTACGCGCGTCTTCAAGCAGACCGTCCGCGTCCCGCCGGGCCAATACCGGAGACAGTACCGGGAAGGCGGAACGGCCGGATCGGAGGAGAAAAGCGGATAAACGGATGATAAACGGTTCGCAAACGCGAAGAGACCGGCCCGTTGTCGTCGGACTTTGGGCCGGCCTCTTTGTTTTAAGGCAACCGGACGGATGCGCGGTACAACTTTTGGTTCCACTCGACTTTCGCGTTCAGCGTCTCCGCCACAAAGCGAAGCGGCACATACATCCGGCTGTCCTCGAGAATTTGAAGCGGCACGGGTACTTTTACGGATTTGCCGTTCACGATTGCCGTCGAGCTGCCGTCCTTCAGCTTCATCGTCACGCCGCCGTAGGTCAGCGTTGCGGTCCGGTTTGCCGCGTCCCACTGAAATCCGGCGTTCAACGCCGTAATGAACGGCCGGATCGGCACAACAGTCGTATCGTTTACAATGAAGCCTTTGAAATCGGGTACGTATCGGCCGTTCAATTCAATCTGCACCTTGGGCCGGTCCAGTTTCCGGACGACCAGCGCGTTGCTGAGTTCACGCCCGGGAGCGGTCAACATGCGGCCGTTCGCGTACAAAGCGGAACTGGCTCCTCCGTCCATGTTCATCGCTTCCTTCAGGCCCAGCTTGATGGCGATATCGGCGAGTTGCCGAATTGTCGCGCTGCCGACCGTGCCCATCACCAGGCGGTTGGCGCCGTCAATGCCGACGAAGCTGCGGGCTGAGGAAGATTGGGTGATTTTCGGATCCGTGAAGCCGTCCCGGCTGAAATTGATGTCTACGGCCCCGTTCGTGACCAGCTTCGGTCCCACGCCGATCGCGGCGAGCCAGGATTCGACGTCCAGCCGGCGGTCTCCTTCACCGGTCGCCACAAGCTCCAGCTTGACCGAATCGCCCACGTCAAGTTTTGGCAGCACATAGGTGCGGTTGTTGTTGCTGTGGCCGACAAACAGCACATACCCGTCTTCCGGCACAGGCACGGCGTCTTCCGTAATCCGGACAATCCGGCCATCGGTCACAACAACTTTGATGCCTCCGGGAAATCCGACCCAGCCGCCGAATTCCGGCGTATACCAGACGACTTGATCCGTGCTGCCGGGCCCGTAATATTTGTTGACCCCCCACGGGCGTACCGTATACGTGCCGTTGCCTTCGCTCACGTGCACGGCGACGCCGAGGTCCACCCATTCGATATCCGGGACTTTGTCCGCCGTAAGGAACAACGTTTGATTTTCCCCGGAATGAATCACTTTCCCCGATTCCACCAAAATCCCGTTCGGGTAACGGGTGTACGGATTTTTCTCGTACGCGTTGAAAAAAGTGCCGTTGATGGCGGCCACCGCGTTTTCCCTTTGCACGATGGAAGCGAACGGTTCGTCGTGGCCGATTCCGCCGGCGCTTAAGGCCGGAGCCAGTTCCAGCGTAGGATCGGTCAGGTCGACGGTCACCATGTTGACCGTAAACGTTTTACCTCCGACGGTAACGCTGCGGGTTTCGGCGATTACGGAGTCGGCTGCCGCGGTGCCGGCCGCTACGGCGAACAAAAAGGCGGATATGAACAGAGCCGCTGCGTTCTTCATGCAACAACCAATGGACATGATGTCGGACCTCCTGCGAATTCCGGACTTACATAGCTCTCCATATCTTTCGTGCAGGCATGTCCGTTTGCGACGTAAGGCCGCTTTTTTGTTTACGTTTACGGCGTGGACGGCGTTATCTTTTGTTGCGGACGTTTATCTTTTGCTGCGCAGGGCTGGTTACAAGTGATCATTGCGCGTTAAAACGTACCGAAGCTATCATGGTCATGCGATGACAACGATCATGGGCAACGGGCGGAAACGCAACGAGGTTTATGTACATAACGGAAAAAGGGGGGCTAGCAAAGCGATGGCAACGGTGGAAGCGTACCCAGAATCGCCTGCGCCGGTTCCGGCCAAGGCGACCGGATGGCGGCGGCTAAAGTCCCGCTTGTGGAAAGACCGCTATTTGATATTGCTCGGGCTGCCGGGAGTCGCTTATTTCCTGGTTTACAAATACGCCCCGATGTTCGGACTGTATTTGGCGTTTATCGACTTCAACCCGTTCCAGGGTATTTTCGGAAGCCCCTGGGTCGGTATGCAACATTTCGCCCGCATTTTCGAAGATCGGGAAATTATTCTCGTTTTGTGGAACACGCTTGTCATTTCGTTTTTGCAGATTGTGTTCGCGTTTCCGGTGCCGATTATTATGGCGCTCATGCTGAACGAGCTGCGCAGCGAACTGTACAAACGGATCGTGCAGTCGATCGTCTATTTGCCGCACTTTTTGTCGTGGGTTGTCGTCGTCGGCATTTGTGTCATTTTTTTGCGCAGCGAAGGGCTGATCAACGTTTTCTTAAGAGAAACGTTCGGCTGGGAACCGATCCCGTTCTTGACCAATCCGGCGTATTTCAAACCGTTGATTGTATTGCAGGTGATTTGGAAAGAATCCGGATGGGGGACGATCATCTTTTTGGCGGCGCTGGCCGGAGTCAATCCGCATTTGTACGAAGCCGCGGTCGTCGACGGCGCGGGCAGGTTTCGCCGGATGTGGCATATCACGTTACCCGCGATCCGCAGCACGATTGTCATCCTGTTGATCCTGAGGCTCGGTCACGTGCTGGACAGCGGATTCGAACACATCTTTTTGATGCTCAATCCGTTCAACATGGATACGCAGAACGTGCTCGACACGTTTGTCTACTTCAAAGGGATACAGCAATCCGACTACAGTTTCGCGACGGCTGTCGGGCTGTTTAAAGGCGTCGTCGGGCTCGTGCTCGTGGCGGCGGCCAACTACACGGCCAAAAAGTTCGGGGAGGAGGGCGTTTACTGATGATGTGGGAAAGGACCATTTCCTCCCGGATTTTCGACGCGATCAACATCGCGCTGCTCGCGCTGACGGCGCTCGTCATGTTGTTGCCGTTCGTCTACGTGATCGCGGTGTCGTTCTCGTCGTATACCGAATTTATGCGCAGCGAATTTATGCTCATCCCGAAAAAATGGGTGCTTGACGCGTACGAATTCATTTTCGTTTCCGATTCGTTCGTTCGGTCGCTGATCGTCACCGTCGAAATTACAGTGCTCGGCACATTTGTCAATCTGGCTTTTACGGCGACGCTCGCCTATGTGCTGTCCAGACCCGTGATCGGGCAAAGAATCGTCCTGTTTCTCGTCCTGTTCACGATGCTGTTTTCGGCGGGCATGATTCCGACCTATTTGGTCGTCAAAGCGACCGGGCTGCTCAATTCGATCTGGGCGGTCATTTTGCCCGTAGCGATCGCGCCGTTCAACTTGATCGTCATGCGCCAATTTTTCACGACGATTCCCGGCGAATTGCACGAGGCGGCGTACATCGACGGCGCCAACGATTGGCAGACGTTCTGGAAAATCGTGCTGCCGTTGTCCAAGCCGGCTTTGGCAGCGTTCGGCCTGTTTTACGCGGTCGGCCATTGGAACAACTATTTTTCCGCCATCCTTTATTTGAACGACCCTGCCCAATGGCCGATTCAAGTCATTCTGCGGCAAATCGTCGTCGTGAACGAAGCGCAGACGACGCTGGCCAACGGGCAAATTTTGCTGGAACACGCGCCACCCGCGGAAACGATCCAGATGGCGGCGATCATCGTCGCCACGGCGCCGATTTTGGTCGTTTATCCATTTCTGCAAAAGCACTTTGCCAAAGGGGTGATGCTTGGCTCGATCAAAGGTTGATGGATCGTGTGGAATAGGTTCATCCGTCGGAATGTCATGTTGTGGGCTTCCATGAATCAACAATTTGGAGGGGATCTGTCGTGAAATTGAAAAAACATCTGGCTGTCGGCCTGATCGTCACTTTGGCGACGGCCGCCGGTTGCAGCGCGGGGAAAACAGAAGAAAAACCGCCCGAAGCGCAAGGCGGACAAGGTACGACGAATCAGGGTAACGCGAATGACAACGAAAAATATACGATCACAATGATCGATTACCGGTACGGTGCGCTTCCGCCGCAAGACGGAAAAGGCATCCAGATGATCAACGAGAAGTTCAACGTCGACTTCAAACCGCAGTATGTCGTACGTTCCGATTACCTTCAGAAATTGAGCGCCGTCGTCGCTTCCGGGGAAATTCCGGACATCATCGTCATGGAAGCGCCGGATGCCAACTTCTACAAATGGGCGAAGCAAGGCGCGTTTCTGCCGCTTGACGAGTTCATGGACCAGTACGAAACGTTCAAACTGATTCCGGAGCACGTGCGTAAAGCGGTTACGGTCAACGGGAAAATTTACGCCATCCAAAAATATTTGACCGAAACGTATGGGCTGACGCCGATGATCCGCGTCGACTGGCTGGAAAAACTGAATCTGAAAATGCCGACGAACTACGACGAACTGAAACAAGTCGCGATCGCGTTTACGAAAAACGACCCGGACGGCAACGGCAAGGACGACACGTACGGCATGGCGATGGCGGAAAACATCAACCCGCAGTATGCCATGGGGGCCTACTGGGATCTGGAAGCTTGGTATCATAAAGACAGCGAGGGCCAACTGATTCCGGGATTTATTTCCGAAGCGCGCAAACAGCATATTCAATGGCTGGCCGACTTGTACAAAGAAGGGGCCATCACGAAAGACTTCGCGTTGATGAACTGGACGCAAGTCAACACGAAAGAGTTTTACGCGGGCAAAGCCGGCATTTTCATCGGCACGCCGCGCGGCATGAACCCGACTTGGATGCAAGCGTTGGTCGACGTCAATCCGAACGCGAAGCTGGCGCCGATTCCGCCGTTCAAAGCTCCGGACGGCTCACAAGGATTTATCACGTCGCCCGGTTATTACGGCATCGTGATGTTGAGCGCGAAACTGAAAGACAATCCGGGCAAAGTGAAACGCATCCTGGAAATGATCGACTTCGGCCGCAAATTTTATCCGATCGAACAGCGCAACGCAAGCAACAAAGATTTCGACTGGCTGAACGGTTACGAAGGTCAAGGATATAAAATCGAAAACGGCAGCGTGCGCAGAGAGTCGGAAGAAAAAGGATTGGCGCCGCTCAACTATTTGCCGGACAGCCGGATGTGGGCGCCGAGCGACGAAGCGAACGGCTACTCCAAAGAATACACCGTGCCGCTTCTGCGCGATGTCGCCGCACAGTTCGAGAAAATGCACACCGAAATCAAACATTACGTCAACCCGGTCAACATGGTGTATTCCGAGACGAGGGCGGCGAAAGACAGCGAACTGAGCAAGTTCCTGTACACCGAACAGACGAAAATGATTTTCGGCGAAAAACCGGTGTCCGATTGGGACAAAATGGTGGAAGAGTGGAAGAGCAAAGGCGGCGCGCAAGTGATCAAAGAAGTGAACGACGCGCTCAAAGAAATCGGATACAGCGGACCGCAGTGGAAATAATCCGCTCCCGGCCGCGAAAGAAAAAGGGGCTGCCTCAAAAGGAGGCGGCCTTTTCATTTGGAAACGGAAGTACCTTAAGCCGTGGGTTCTGGCTCCGGGTTGAAAGTTGCCCGGCCTTTGCTTCCGAAGCAAGCTTTCCTGGCGGAAAGCTCTCCGCTCAAACATTGATTTGCCTTGTTCTACTTTGGGTTGAAAGATGCCCAGGGCTCAAACATCTTGTTTTGCCTTGTTTTGAATGGATACTTAAGATACAAGGCAAAGCCAAACACTCCATGTCCTTTCGGACGCCGCCTTGAATGAAAATGTGGCGTAGCTCATCCGTTCTTCCTATATTTGAATGGGATACAGGTCTGAGGTCGTGAGTTTATTAGTGGGAAAACCCTGAAAGCCAAACCGACCTATTACAACCTGAAAGCGCCGCCGATTGTGCCGTGAGCACGTGTATAAAAATTTGAACCTTTCATGGTTGTATGACCTGTATCCCGTTTTTCATTGTATAGGAGGATGTGGAATGGACGCAATTATCGAACGCTGCGCAGGGCTGGATGTCCATCAACGAACCGTGGTTGCCTGTATTTTGTATGGTCCTTTGGATCGGAAACCGAAGCAATTGGTTCGCACGTTCGGAACCACTACTCGAGAGTTGTTATCTCTGCTCGACTGGCTCACCGAGTACGAAGTGACCCATGTGGCGATGGAAAGCAGTGGGGTATATTGGAAACCGGTTTGGAACATCCTTGAAGGCGATTTTACACTCATACTGGCTAACGCCCAACGAATCAAAAACGTGCCGGGCCGGAAAACAGATGTCAATGACGCGGTTTGGATCGCCCAGTTACTCCGCTGCGGGTTGATCGAAAGCAGCATGGTGCCTCCCAAGGATATCCGGAATCTTCGCGATTATACCCGTTACCGCAGAAAACTGCTGAGCGCCGCCACATCCGAAAAAAACCGGATACACAAAGTACTTCAGGACGCCAACATCAAACTGACCACGTTTATGAGTGATGTGTTTGGCGTGTCCGGTCGTGCGTTGCTCCAAGCCCTCGTGAAAGGTAAAGTCCTCCAACACGATCAGGTTCAATCGATGGTGCACACCCATCTCAAAAAGAAAGTGCCTGCTCTCGTCGAAGCTTTAAATGGCCGGGTGGACCAGCACCATCGGAAAATGATTCAGTACCACTTGAACCATCTGGATTTTGTGGAAAAGCAAATTGCCGAGATCGAATATGAAATCGAACAGCTTCTGATTCCGTATCGGGAAGAAATGGGCTTATTGAACTCCATCCCGGGAATTGACAAGAATGCGGCGGCGGCCATTCTTGCCGAGACAGGAGTCGATATGTCCAAGTTCCCGACCGAACCCCAGATAGCATCCTGGGGCGGTGTTTGCCCCGGTAATCATGAGAGTGCCGGCAAGAAGAAAAGCACGCGGACCCGAAAAAGCAACCGGACCCTGAAAGCGATATTGTGTCAGGTAGCCCATGTCAATGCGAGATCGCAAAACCGAATATCCGCTTTTTTTCACCGAATCCGAAAACGACGAGGTGCATTAAAAGCGGTGGTGGCAACGGCTCACCTGATTTTAAGAATCATATACCATATTCTGAAAAACAGGATTCCTTACCATGAATTGGGTCCGGAATATGATAAGGCGCAAAAACCGTCGGTACATCACTGGGTTCAGAAAATAAAACAACAAGGCTACGAAGTATTCGTTACACCCGTCAATGGTTTACCTTAAATAGAACACAATGCAATTACCATTTTCATCCATATCGGATGTAAAGAGGGGTGGGTCCTTTTGCGCCATTTGGGAGCGTGGGCATTTTCGTATAAAAACTCGCCTTTGGGCAATCTTTCAACCCTCAAATGATAATGAAACGGAAATGCCTCAAGCCGCGAGTTTTGGCTTTGTGTCCTGTCATTAGATAGTTCAATCCGAAGGACACAAAACAAGATGTTTGAGCGGCAGAGGTACTTCCGTTTCTTTGTGACACAAAACAAGCTGTCTGAGCGGCGAGGCATTTCCGTTCCTATGCAAATCTCGCCCTTGGGCAATCAACGCCAAACGGTTTGGTGGATGCCGAAGGAAGCGACTTTTAAAGGCGTGTTCTAACAAAATCAATTTTATCGAAAGAACACGCCTGCAACGGAGCCCGGAGGCACCACCAAACCGTCCCTGCACGGGGCCCGATGCATCCCCACGCCCATTACGGAAGGACCAGTTGTCCTTTAACTTGCCATGTCGCCATGTCGTTCGCCTGGATTTTGCCCTTCGACAGCGTGTAAAGCGTATCGCCGATATACAAAATGCGCTCCACATTGTTTTTGCTGTCGTACCATCCGTTGCCGGCTTTCCGCAACTCCGCTTCGGACAAATGGGTAATTTTCGCCTGCAGGTCGAACCCGTTCGTCAAATCGAGACGGTATACGTAAGCGCCCTGAAATGTGAATTGGCCGTATTCCGTGACGTTTTTCGCATCCTGCGTCTTATTGGCGAGTTCCATAACCTGTACCGGAAAGGCGAGCAAATGTTTCTCTTTCGCGAACATGAGCGCTTTATGGTTACGCAAAAGCTCCGAGTCGGTGCCGCGGTCGCCGATCGTTTCTTTGAACAGTTCCACCGGATTGGCCACGTCGCTTACGTCGAACAGGGCGATTTTCATCCCCTGGTAGTACGCCATAGTCCGTTTCGGATCGGTCGGATCGCCTTTGACCGGGACTTCGACGGTCTCTTTGCCGAAGCCGATCAGATGGGTTTCGTCATACGGGTGCAAGTAATCGCTGTATCCCGGTATTTTGAGCGCTCCCAAAACGGCCGGTTCGCGCGGATTGCCGAGATCGAGCACAAACAGCGGATCGACCGTTTTGAACGTGACCATGTAGGCGCGGTTGCCCATGAAGCGAACGGCGTAAATTTGCTCGCCCGGCGCGATGTTTTCCAGCTTGCCGGTCAGCATCATCGCTTCGTCCAAAACGTAGACGTTGTTTTTCGACGTGTCTTCGTCCGTCCGCCACAATTTGCCGGTCGTCGTGGCGATCCGGAAATGTTCATCATGTTCGTCCATCGAGAACTGGTTCAGGACGCGGCCGGGCACTTCGCCTTGGGCGACGAATGTCGTTTTGCCTTGGTCGAGACGGAATTTGTAAACGGTCGTCTTTTCGATGTAATCGGCCGGTATGCTTCTTTTCGGCGCTTTTAAATTGCCGTCCGCGCTCTCGCTCTCCGCGGGCGTCGTCTTTGCCGGTTCGTATCGGGAGACCGCCGCGTACAAATGTTTTTCCGAGACGTAAACGTTTTGGCCGGACCCGAGGTAGGCTTGCACGTCCATCGGTTCGTCCGGCCGGCGCAGGTCGAAGCCTGCGACCAGCAAATAGCTCGCCTCCGGCGAACCCGGGAAGTAGCGAATGTCTTTGAAATCGACCGTCGCGTATTGATCGGATACGGCCGAATCGCGGTATGCGGGCGCCGCCGTCGACGGTTCCGCGGAGTCGGTCCGGTTTGCGGGATAAAAGATGTTTGCGTATTTGTTGGTGACCAGGTAGACGGAGGAACCGATTTTGCGCGAGGTGACGTACCGCCCTTCCAGTTCCAGTTTGCGGACCGATTTCGGGTTCGATTTGTCGGCGATGTCGTAGACGAACACTTTGACGGACGAGTTTTCGTATATTGGGGCGATCGCGAGTTTCCGCTCCGCCGCGGAAGCCGGTTTGGGCATAGGCCAGCGATCGGACAATGCCGAACCGATCACGATCAGCTCATCGCCGTCGACATACAGTTCCTGCGGCTGAAAGCCGTTCTCGCCGAAATCGATCGTGCCGGCCAACCGCATGTCGGAAGCGGGGGAAGCTTGGACGATGAAGACGCGCTGCCCGTTCACCTGGTACAAATACGTGCCGTCCGTTTTGACGAGATCGGCTTCGTCGACGCCTTCGACCTGCGTGTTGGTGGAAGAAAAGTCGACCGCCTTCGTCTTTTCGGCCGAAGCCGCCGGAGCCACCTCCGCCGCGACGCCGCTAGCCGATTTTCGGATCGCCGTATCCGCGGTCGCCAACGATTGGTCAACCACGATCATGCCCGCGACCGGGCCCGCGATCATGCCGTACTGCTCGGCCTCTTTGACGATTTCACGCAAACGTTCGAAGCTGCCGACCGTCGGAAGTTCGGGCAACTTGTCGATGACAACCGCACGCGCGTCGTCGTCCCAACGGACCAGCGCGCCGAACGATTCGCCGAGCAGTCGGGCGGGGGCCATGACGACGCCGCCGATCCGTTGCGGAGCGGCGGCTAGCGCGATCGTCCGCCCGTTTTTGTCCGCGTGGGCGGAGCCGACGGTCAACCGGATGACGGTGGAGCCTTTTGTGACCGTGGCTGTCTCGGTCGCTTCATTCCAATCGACGCGTGCGCCGAGCGCTTCGGCCACTTCGCGCAACGGGACTAGCGCGACGCCGTTGACGAGAAGCGGGTTTGGCTCAATTTCCAGCGGCTGGCCGAACAGCGACACGGCGATGCCGCTCGCGGCGCCGCTTTCCGCGTGCGCTTTCGATTCCGGCACTGCGGCGGGCGTTCGGGACAACGGAACGGTCGAAACGAGCAAAACCCCGAGCAACAAAACGAATAAGCATCCTTTTTGCAACCCGAATTTCCCCTTTCGGACACGGACACAAAAATTTACCGTATGTTGCCCTTTAGACGCAATCCCGCTGCCAAATGTTGCAATACCGTGCAAACGTTGACTAAGGTACCGGCGGCCTGACAAATCCGAAAGCCGCGTGGCATAACCGGGATGAGCTTTTTTGTCACGTCGCCATCCATTCCCTGCGCAGGGCGAACAGTTCGCGCAGTTCGGACGCGGACAGCTCGGTGATCCACCCTTCGCCGCTGCCGACGATGCGGCGGCTCAACTCCAATTTTTGCTCGATCATTTCGTCGATTCGTTCCTCCAACGTGCCGAGCGTCACGAATTTGTGCACGTGCACATGTTTCGTCTGTCCGATGCGGTACGCGCGGTCGGTCGCCTGGTTTTCCACCGCGGGATTCCACCAACGGTCGAAATGGAAGACGTGGTTCGCCGCTGTCAAATTCAGTCCCACGCCCCCCGCTTTCAGCGACAAAATCATAATGCCGCACGGTTCCCGCGTATCGGCGGATTCGCCTTGAAAACGGGCGATCATCCGGTCGCGCTCCGCTTTGGGCGTGCCCCCGTGCAAAAACAGAACCGGCTCCCCGATATCCCGTTCCAACATATGCCGCAAAAGACGTCCCATTTCCACAAATTGGGTAAACACAAGGCAGCGGTCGCCTTTCCGGCGCAACTCCCTCACCATTTCTAACAGCCGTTCCGTTTTGCCGGAACGGGATTCTGCGCCGGCAACGCTCGTTTCTTTCGTCACGAGCGCCGGATGGTCGCATATTTGTTTCAGCCTGGTCAGCGCCGCGAGTATCGCGCCGCGACGTTCCATCGTTTTCAGCTTTTCCAGCCGTTCGAACAAATCTTGGACGCACTGTTCATACAGAGCGGCTTGTTCGATCGTCAGCGGCACGTACGTTTTCGATTCGATTTTGTCCGGCAAATCGAGTTCAACCGCCGGATCGTGTTTGGTCCTCCGCAACAAAAACGGCTGAACGAGACGTCGTACTTGGGAGACGGCATCCGGCTCGCGGGAACGTTCGACCGCTTGCGCGAACCGTTGTGTAAAATCGCGCAGGCTGCCCAAATAACCGGGGTTGATAAAGTCGAAGATCGACCACAATTCGGTCAGCCGGTTTTCGACCGGCGTTCCCGTCATGGCGATGCGATGGTCGGCGGACAGTTTGCGGACGGCGGCCGCCTGCTTCGTATGGGCGTTTTTGATGTTTTGCGCTTCGTCCAGACAAACCGACGACCAATGTACGGAACCGAGTTCTTCCGCATCCAGATGGCAAAGCGCGTACGAAGTCAATACAAGATCGCAACCTTCAATCGAGGCGGCGAACGATTCCCCTTTTTTCCGGTTCGGGCCGTAGTGGAGCCGTACGTTAAGGGACGGGGCGAACCGCTCCAATTCTTTTTGCCAGTTGCCGAGCACGGACGTCGGGCAGATGATGAGCGCCGGAGCCGTCGGCCGCTCCCGTTCTTTGACGAGCAGCAAGTACGTGATCCACTGGATCGTTTTGCCGAGCCCCATGTCGTCGGCGAGACAAGCGCCGAGTCCGAACCGCCGCAAAAACATAAGCCACGATACGCCCACAACCTGATACCGGCGCAGCGTTCCGTGAAACGAAGAGGGGGGATCGACGAGCGGGATCGACTGCGTTCGCTGAAGCTGTCGGATAAACCGCCGCAAATGTTCGTGGAGTTCGATTTCCATCCGGAGCGCCGCTTCCGGCCGCTCGTTTTCGCCGTTGTCCGGTTCGATCGCGCCGCTTTCCGCGAGTTCCATCGCCAGCACTTCGCGGAACGAAAGCCCGTTTTTTCTCCGTACCCGTCTCAGCAATTGCCGAATTTGGGTCAGCGCCTCGGCGTCAAGAAGCACCCAATCGCCGCGCACGCGGACGAGCGGGACGTTTTCGTCGACGAGACGGCGAAATTCGTCCTCGTCCAGTTCATGGTCGCCGATCGCCAGTTTCCAGTCGAAACGGATGATCTGGTCGAGCCCGAACAGCGATTCCGCGAGCGGTCCGGCCGTCGGTCTCATTTGGGCTTTCATTTTCGGTTTTGTCCGCCGAAGTTTGTGCCACCAGGGAGGCAGCAATACGGTAAAACCGAGTTCCGCCAGCAGCAAACTTTTGTCCGTCAAAAAATCCCATGCCTCTGCGGGGCCGAGTCGCGTCCGGATATGCCCGGCGGGATCGCGGAGCCACGGGATCAGACGCATCCATTTTTCGATGACGGGCCGGATCCGCCCCGTATGCGGCCGCCAATCGTCCGGGAGCGCCGTTTCGTCCGGTTGGCCCGTCGGTCCGCACGGGATGACCCGATCGGGTCGATTCCGATCCTGAAGCGCGACGCGAAGCGACCACGACGTGTCCAGGTCGGGTTCCTGAAGTTGCAGGCAGACCCGGAACGGCGTTTCGTCCGGGATCCAACCGATGTCGCGGAGCCATTCTTCCTCGCTCGCCCAAAGTTCCGCCGGCCAGTCGCCGTCCGCCGTTCCGTCCTCGCCGCCGGGCTTGAAACGCTCCAAAAGCCGAAGCGCCGGTCTGTAGCCGCCCGTCCGGTTTTCCATGACGCGCCGGAGCCAGTCGTCCCAAAACGGCAACGCGCGGCAACGCGCGGCTTCGTCGGTCCGGTATCCGTCCCGCAGTTTCCATCCCCAGCTTCCGGCTTTCCATGCTTGGAAATCCGGGACGATGCGCGCCGTTTCCAACGCTTCCCGGATAACGGAGGCGGCTTCGATTACCGTTTGGGCCGTATCGCCCCAGCGGATTTCGACGGATTCGGTCCAGGTCGGTTGCGCGAAAAAGTCGACGGCGTCTTCGGCCGAAATCGCGATCCCTTCTTTGCCTTCCGTTTCGACGCAGTCGACAAACGTTCCGTAGTAAGTCGGTTCGTGCCAGGCGAAGAGCAACCGTTTCAGCCGTTCCGCCTCGATGGCGAATCCGCGATGCTCCCCCCATATGAAAAAGCGTTCGTCGATCCATTTGGCGTATACCGTAACCGGTGCCCCAAAGGCCAGCATGTTCAGACCAACTTTCCTTTCCTTAGTTCCTCCTGAAAGGCGTGCAGCCGCGCGTAACGTTGCCGAAGCCGGTCCATGTAATCGGCGAAGCGGTCGGCCCGACCGGCTTGACGGTACAACTCGCCGAGCTTTTTCAACAGGCGCACGGATTCTTTGTACGCGGTCCGGTTTTTTTGGGCGATGCGGCGTTCCACCGCATGGTGGTACAAAGGAAAAGCGAGCGTCGGATCGTGCGCCTCGACGGCGCGCAAGTCGGCGGCGTACATCCCCGTTACGTCGATTTCCGCGGCCAGATGGAAGTCGATCCATTGCCGGTATCGCTTCGTTCGGATCAAAAAGTCGGTGTATTCGCAATAGCTGCGGGGCAGCATCGAGGCGAGCAGACGGATCCACTCTTCCTCGTGATTCAGCCGCACGGCCGCCTCGCCGCCCCGTTTGCACCATTCCTGAAACAAAGGTTTGGAAATGCGTTCCGGCCAGGCCAACAGGCGCATCAACCAACGCCACAACCGCTCCCACCGGCCGGTCCGCGCGAATTCGTCCACGTAAAATTGCGCGTCGACGGGATGAAACGCGGACATGCCGTTCCAGACGGACCAGGCGCGATCGTCTGCTCCGGATATTGTTTCCATGTGCCCGCGGGCCAAAAGCAGCGCGTCCCGTTCCGTTCCGGTCAGTCCGGTATCGGCCAGCTTCCGGTCAAGCCGCTCCGCTTCCCGTTCGACCCAAGGCGGATGGCCTAACAAGCTCGTCCATACGCGGCGGTACACGTACCGCCAGTCGACCGGCGATTGTCCCGCCGCGAGCAGTTCGGCCGGAACGAACGAAGCCAGCGCTTCCAGCCGGTCCGGCATGGAGGCGATCGTTTCCGAAATGTTGATGGCGGCTGCGGCCTCATCCAGTTTTTTCGCCAACCGACCCGCGGCCGATTTCCATTCGCTGTCTTCGCGGATGTGACGCTGTGCGCCGTAACCGTCGTGCAGTTTGCGCAACGTGAACAAAACGGCGTGCACCGCGTGCAGCTTTCGCGCGGCCGCGCCCCACCACCGCGTATGGGAGCCGATCGACTCGAGAGCGCCTTCGAAATATTGTCCCGGGTCGTAACGGTACCAACCGTGCCTCGCCGCGTATGCGTCATATGCGGCGGCCATGAATGCGTGCCATTGTTCGGCGGACGCGGATTGTTCCGGCGCATCGGGCGACGGCGGTTTCGGCGGTTGGAGTCCCGCTGTCACGCGCGGCTGCGTTTCCCCGACCCCCGAAGTCGCATTCGGCGATTGGCGGGCACGTTTCCAACGCCTAACGAGCGCGTCCGGGGGGGCATACGCCGCGTATACGTAAAAAAACGTGGCCGCCATATGTGCGCAGAACGTTTCGTTACCGCAAGTACATTCGCTCAGACCGAAAAAATCGAGGTCGATCTTGATGTCGTATACGCGCTCTCCCTGCACTTTGGATACGATAACCCGGTTCGGCAGCACTTCGGTGTTGTAAACGAACCCTTTTTGTTGGTATTCCAGACCTTGCTCCAAAATCGTCAAGTTTGCATGTTTTTCGATGTCGGCTGTCAGCCGGTCGAGTTCCGCTCTGGAAATTTGGGATTTCAGCAATTTCCGATCATCCCCGTCTCGACGATATGATGTATTATAGCACAATCCGCCGGCCCGGCGTATTTGCCGTAACAGGCGGGGACGGGGGGTGCGGGCACATTGGAACATTAAAAAAAATTTTATGTCATGAATTGAATGTTGAAACATTATTTCATCGTCTTTTATAATGGGAGCAGATTCAGTGTAAGCGATAACAGGACGGAAACAAAAAATAAAGGAGCCATGCCGTATGGGAACTGTCAAAGTGCTCTCGGGCGCGGACCGTCTGGAGCGCGACGCGCGCCGTTTTGTGGAAGGCAAGCGCATCGGGCTTGTCACCGGCCCGACCGGGGTTACGTCGGACTTCCGGTCGACCGTCGACGTGTGCGCCGGATTGCGGTCGACGAAGCTGGTCGCCTTGTTCGCCTGCGAACACGGAATTCGGGGCGAGCGTCAGGCGGGCGTTTTGTTCGAGGACGAGACCGATCCCGACCTGGGCATCCCCGTGTTCAGCCTTTACGGCAAACACCGGGCGCCGACCGGCGAAATGTTGTCCGGTCTTGACGCTGTCGTGTTCGACATTCAGGATTTGGGCGTTCGGTTTTACACCTATTTGACGACGTTATTGTACACGATGCAAGCTTGTGCCGCGCACGACAAGGAACTGATTGTGCTGGACCGCCCGAACCCGTTGGGCGGGTACAACGTGGAAGGCGGTTTGCTGCGCGACGAGTACCGGTCGATGGTCGGCGGGTGGAACATTCCGATCCGGACCGGGCTCACGATCGGAGAATACGCTCGTCTTGTCAACAGCCAGCTCGAACGCCCGTGCCGGCTGAACGTGGTGACGATGGATGGGTGGACCCGCGACATGGAGTATCCGGACACGGGGCTGCCATGGATCATGCCTTCTCCCAATATACCGACGATGGATACGGTCCGCGTCTATCCCGGAAATTGCCTGTTCGAGGGCACGAACGTGTCGGAGGGGCGGGGGACGACCCGGCCGTTCGAAATCGTCGGGGCTCCTTGGATCGACGGCAAGGCGCTTGCGGAGCGGATGAACCGGCTTAACCTGCCCGGCGTCCGTTTTCATCCGGTGTTTTTTACGCCGATGTTCTCCAAGCATCAAGGGGAAATATGCGGCGGTGTTCAGGCGCACGTGACGGACAAACGCGAATTTCGCCCCGTCCGTGCGGCGCTTCATCTTTTGCACGTCATCATGACCATGTATCCGGATCGGTTCGAATGGCTAAAACCTTTCAAGGAAGGGGGAAAACATTTTATCGATTTGCTGACGGGCAGCGACCTTGTCCGCACGACGCTGCATGAGCCGGGGGCTCCGGAGCGCATTGTCGCGCGGTGGGACGAAGAATTGGCCGAATGGATGAAAGTCCGCGAAGCGGCTTTGCTCTACACCTGAAGAACGATCGGCGGAAAACGGTGCGAACACCGGGCAGCGGCTCTTTGCGCCCCGCGGCAACGCGGTGAACCGAGCGGACCGGACGGCTGCCGATCCGGTTCGGCAAAGTTTTGCATTCATGACAGGAAGGGTGACATCGCATGGAAAACGTGACGTACCGGCATTACAGGCCCGGTGACGAAGCGCAGATCGTCGAGTTGTGGAACCGATGTCTGGCTCATGATCCGATTACGCCAGAGCGGTTCCGGAATTTGACGCTGCTAGACGCCAACTTCGAACCGGAAGGATTGCAGACGGCGTTCGCGGGAGACCGGCTCGTCGGCGCCCTGTACGGCGTGCGCAGGCTCGTGCCGATGCACGGGACGGATCTGGAACCGGATAACGGATGGATTCCGTGGTTTTTCGTCGATCCCGAATTCCGCAGAAGGGGAATCGGCGCTCGGCTTATGGCACTAGCCGAATCGTTTTTCATAAGATGCGGCCGGAAACAATTGTATTTTTCCCCGTATGCGCCCCATTACATTGTGCCCGGCATCGACGAAGCGGGCTATCCGGAAGGATACCGTTTTTTGCTCGCCATGGGATTTTCCCGGCTGTATTCGCCAGTGGCGATGGACCGATCGCTGGTCGATTTCACCGTTCCGGATGAGGTGGCTCAGTTGAAACGGCAGCGCGAAGCGGAAGGGTACACGTTCGGCACGGCGCAAGACCGCGACTTGTACGAACTGATCCGGTTCGCGACCGACGTGTTCAATCCCGATTGGGGCCGAGCGATCCGCGAAGGCGTGCTCAGAGGGCTAAAACTGTCTTCCATCCACGTCGCCCGCCGCGGCGACAAACTGGTCGGGTTTTGTATGCACGGCGGTTACGAGGGAGTTCGGGAACGATTCGGCCCGTTCGGTGTTGATCCGGCCGAGCAGGGCAAAGGTCTCGGCAAAATTTTGCTGTGCGACTGCCTGTTTTCGATGCGGGCGCAAGGTTTGCACTCCGCATGGTTTTTGTGGACCGGGGAGAAAACGCCCGCCGGCCGGTTGTATCTGAAAACCGGATTTCAAATTACGCGTTCGTTCCACGTCATGATGAAGAAATTGCGGGAGAATTGACGGCAACATAAGAGGAGATGGAAACGATGCCGAACGAAAAAATGCACATTTTAGCCATCAGCGCGCACGCCGGCGACCAAGAGCTCGCCGCCGGCGCCGTCATCACGAAATATACGCTTGCCGGACACAAAGCGACGTATTTGCATCTGACTCCCGGCGAAAAAGGCCATCCGCGCCTGTCGCCCGACGAATACCGCAAGCAAAAAATCGAGGAAGCGCACAAATACGCGGAAATCACGAAGGCCGACGTTCGGTTTCTCGACTACAGGGACGCGGAATTGCCGGTGAACGAGGAAATCAAATTTCAGGTCGCCGACATTATCCGCGAACTGAAGCCGGACATCATCATTACGCACTGGAAACATAGCATTCACAAAGATCACGCGAACACCCATCTGATCGTGCAGGACGCGCATTTTTACGCTGCTCTGAAAACAATCGAACGCGAACGGCCCGCCCATTTCGTGCGGAAAGTGTATTACAGCGAAAACTGGGAAGACATGCACGAATTTGTTCCCGAAGTGTTTGTCGACATTCCCGAAGAAGCGTTCGAAACGTGGGTAAAAGGATTGAGCCAGTACGCGTTCGCCCGCGGCGAAACGTCCGGTTTCCCGTACATCGAATATTACAAGGCGCTGACAATCGTGCGGGGGGCGCCGGCCGGTTTCAAACGCGCCGAAGCGTTCATGGTGCCGCGCGGAAGCTTGAACCGACGGCTCGAATGGTTCGACTGATCCGTCTCCGATCGGCGCCGGACGAAACTTGAGGCGGGGCGCCCCAAACATAAACAGGCCGGCGCTTCACAGAAGCGAAGTATGAACCCCCCCGGATTGCGCCACACTGAATATATCACCATGGTTGGCGTTTTTCGGATAACGGCCGGCGTATGTCGGCGCGCGTAAAGGAGGGGGCTGGCCGGTGGGCGTGCAGTTTACCCGCGATTACCGGCTCATCGTCGACGAATTGTCGGAAGCGATTCAACGGATGGACGGGTTTTACGGTTTTTTGGAAATGAGCGCGGAGCAATGGAATTTGTTGAGCGACGACGAACAAAAACAATGCGCGAGAGCGTTGGCCGACGACGTCATTTACGCGCTCGGCGGTTTGCCCACGGTGGAAATCGGGGACGGCGTCGCCACGTATGACCGGCGACGCCACGTCATCAAACTGAAAACAGGGGAAAACCGGGTACATGTTGTCTATTTGATGTGAATATTCCAAAACAACCCCGGCGTCAACCCGCCGGGGTTTCATTTTTCGGCGTCCGGCGTTACGAAACCGCCGCTTTTTGTTCCAACCGTTCTTTCAAAAATTGGGGCAAGCGGAAACATTGGCGCAAAACGTCTTCGTTGACGTACTTCGCCGTCTTGTCGAAACGGATGCGTTCCGGGTCCGGTAGCGGGCGCTTGGAACCGAGCGTAAAGCTCCACAGGCCGCCCGGATAAGTCGGAACGACAGCCGTATACATTTTGCGGTAAGGGAACGTTTGCCCGATCCGTTCGTACGATTGGGCCATGACGTCGGCGTGGAAGATCGGGGACTGGCTCTGGCAAACCATCAGGCCGTGGTCGTTCAGCGCCCGGTGCAGGCTTCGGTAAAAGCTAAGCTCGAACAACTGGCGCGCCGGACCGACCGGATCGGACGAATCGACGATGATGACGTCGTATTCTCCGTGCGCCTTTTTGGCGAATTCCACGCCGTCTTCGTAAATGTACCGTACCCGCGGGTCGGACAAGTTGCCGGACACTTCCGGCATGTAACTTTTGGATGCGCGTACGACCGTTTCGTCGATTTCCACCAGATCGATGCGATGGACGTCTTCGTATTTGGCAGCCTCTTTGGCAGCGCCGCAATCGCCGCCCCCGATGATGAGCACTTTGCGCGGCATCGGGTGGATCGACAGCGGCACATGGGCGATCATTTCGTTGTAAATGTGTCCGTCCCGCGACGTCGTCTGCACGACGCCGTCGAGCACCAGCATGCGTCCGAAGTCGTACGAATCGACGATCATCACATGCTGAAAAGGACTTTGTTCCTCAAATAAAACGTCTTTGATCCGATAACTGATTTTCAAATTGTCCCTTTCGTCTTCGGTCAACCACAGTTCTCCCTGCTCTTCGCGAATATACTTGGGTAACCGTTTCATTTCAACCTCCTCGAAAGTCCGTATTTCTTACTATTGTATCAAAAGATGGGCGCCGTGTCGCGGAACCGATGCGAAAAGCCGTTTTTGCTGTCGTTCGCTTCGTTTTTTCGCTATGGCGGCGAGTTGATTTCGGCACAGCGCCATGGTAATGTAACTACAAACTTGGAAAACAAAGCCGCATTTTTTTTGAAACCGGTATCATTTTATATTATCCGATCGGGAGGGACGTATGGCGTGACATTGAAAATCGGCTTTATCGGAACAGGCGGCATTGCGAACGGCCATCTCCGAAACTTGGCGAAAATCGAAGGCGTGGAAGTCATCGCGTTTTGCGACGTTCAGCGGGAGCGAGCGGAAGAAGCGGCCCGCCAATGGCCCGACGCAAGAGCATATGCGAATGTGAAGGATATGTTGGACGACCGCCCGCTTGACGCGGTATACATTTGTTTGCCGCCCATGGCCCACGGAGAAGCGGAACTGGAAGTGATCGAACGCGGTATTCCGTTTTTGGTGGAAAAGCCGATCGGCCTGGACATGGAGTTGCCGCAACGCATTTTGCAGCGCATTCGGGAAAAAAAGCTGATGAACGCCGTCGGCTTCCAGTGGCGATACCATCCGGCCGTGCAAAAGGCGGCCGAACTTTTAAAAGAATGCGAATTCGGCATGGCGCTCGGATACTGGATGGGATCGATGCCGAAAACGCCTTGGTGGAGAGTGCAATCGGCTTCGGGCGGGCAGTTTGTGGAACAAACGATCCATATCACTGATATGTTGCGCTTTTTGTGCGGCGAAGTGACGGAAGTTTACGCCGCATTTGCCAGCCGCGTCCTGCACCGTCGGGAAGAAAACGTCACCGTTCCGGATGTCGGTTCGGTTACCATGAAACTGAAGAATGGCGGGGTCGCCACCATCTCGAACGCCTGTTTGTTGCCGTACGAAATCAAGGTCGGCCTCGATCTGTATACGGACCGGGGATGCCTGGAAATTCGCGGCTCAGGTTTGCGTCACGTGAAAAAATTGAACGATGTCACCGAATATCCGACGGACGTTAGCGCGCACGAACGGGAAGATGTCGCGTTCATCAAAGCTTTGCAGACCGGCGACGGTTCGCACATTTTGTCCGACTACGAGGATGCGTTTCGGACGCACGCGGTTGTCATTGCGGCCAACGAGTCGGCGGCATCGGGTGCGCCGGTCCGGTTGAACGGAGGGTGAGCGTAACGTGAAATTTGCGATTAGCGCAGGAGCTTACCGGGGGAAAGACGTTTTTGATTTGCTCCGCAAAGTGAAAGAGCACGGTTTTGACGGGCTGGAATATTTAAGTTGGTGGACGCTGGACGATTTGCACGCCGTAGCGGCCGAACAACAAAAAATCGGCGTGGGCATTAGCGCCGTCTGCACCCGTTTTTTCAACCTGGTGGACGAAACGAAACGGGAACAATATTTGGAAGGATTGCGTCCGACGATCGAAGCCTGCAAAATTCTCGGCACGAAGTCGATCATTACGCAGACCGGCAACGAGATGGAAGGCGTCCCCCGCGAGCGGCAACGGCAGGCGATGATCGAAACGTTGAAGCGGTGCGCCGCGCTGCTTGAAAATACCGATATCGTGCTGGAAGTGGAGCCGTTGAACGGGCTTGTCGACCATCCCGGACATTTTTTGCAGCGGTCGGATGAAGCGGTTTACGTGATCGATGAAGTCGGCAGCCCGAACGTGAAGCTTGTGTTTGATGTGTACCACCAGCAAATTACCGAGGGCAACGTCATCCGAAACGCGACGGCGTATGTTAGCCGCATCAATCATTACCATATCGCGGACAATCCGGGACGCAAACAGCCCGGCACGGGCGAACTGAACTATGTCAACATTTTGAAGGCGATCAAGGAAACCGGATTTGACGGGTTTGTCGGTCTCGAATGCGGGTACACGATCGACACGGACGAAGCGTTGCGGCAATTTAAGGAAGACATTTTGGCGAAAATATGACGGTCTTCGGAACATGAAAAGCCCCGCCGGGGAAGCGGGATTCGTTTCCCCGACGGGGCTTTTCGTTCGTTTGTGTGGGTTACTGCTCGTCCGAGGCCGGTTGTGCGTCCGTGGTCAATTCGTCGTATTGTTCATCCGACAAAATGCGGCGCGCGGTGACGTACCGTTTGGCGTAGTAACGGTCGTTAAGACTTGTGAGCACGATGCCGTCGTCGGTGGCGGCGTGGGCGAATTCGCCGTTGCCCATGTAAATGCCGACATGGGAAATGCCTTTGCCGTCCGTGTTGAAAAATACGAGGTCGCCGGGACGCAAGTTTTCTTTCGCCACCCAGATTCCTTCTTTCGCCTGGGCTTTCGACTGATGGGACAATTCAATGCCGAATTGCGCGAAAACGTACATCGTAAATCCGGAACAATCGAATCCTTCCGGACTCGCGCCGCCGTATCTGTATTTCGCACCGATTAATTCATTTACCGTTTTTTCAAGCGCCGATTCCGCGAACACGTTTCCCAGGTTGAAACAAAAAAACATCCAAACGCCTGCAACGACCAATGCTGCCTTTTTCAAAAAGATATGGCTCCTTCCTGCGCCTACGAGGTTAGCTGAAGGGTTCGGTCGAAGGTTCCCTATGATCCGCGGGCGGGCCGGATCAATTCACCCGAAAATGGTTCCCCCGTTTTCCCGATCGGGAAATTCGGCGAAATTCGATTTTTTGCACCTCTCAATTATTCGCGCTTAAAATCGGAAAATCCTGCCGCAATCAAACATTTTTCGCGAAAATTTTGGCGAGGCCGTTTTGGAACCATCATATTCCGTCCGTTTTCGGAAGGAGCGGGTGCGTGCGGGGAAAAGGCCGCCTCCTGTGGAGACGGCCCCGTCGAAAGAGGTCAACCGTTGCGGAACAAATGGTACTGAGCGGAAACGAACCATAACTTGAACAACGTGCTGCCGACGAACTGCAGTTGGCGGAGCGCAATGGCCAATATCCCGGCCCAAAACAGCGAGACGGTCAGCGAAAATGCCGCGGTGGCGAGTGAAACGAGGAGCATGGCGGAGGCCAAAAGCATAACGCCGGGCCATCGCCGAAAGTATATCGCCAATGAGCGATACCATTTGGTACGAAGCGTGATTCCGAACCGGATATACATGAAAGCGAGATGCAGCGCAAAGGCATACAGCGCGTAGCCGGCCAGCCAAGGCAGCAGAGCGGACCCGAAGGATTCGTAGGAATCGAGCGTAACCCATAACTTCGCGGCGACCCGGTACAGCGCGTAGAGCGGGGCAATCATAAGCGCCATCTCCAGAACGTAAACCATCAAAAACGGTTTTCCCAGTTCGCGGATTCCTTTCAAAAAACGGTACCCCGAATGAAGATGCCCGTTATGGATCGAATAGTAAACGCCGGCGTTCAGAAAGGGCGTCAGCACCATGCGCGCCGCCAAAATGGCGGCGAGCGCCCATAAGTACGGATGACTGATGTCGGTTTTCAGCAGCCGAAACTGGCTTTCGGCCCAAAAAATGTGCACCGCCGTTCCGTCCAAATGTTGCCCGGGATACCGCCGCATCAGCGGCAACACCGCCGACTTGACCAGCTTGATCAGGATAAGGCCCCACGCGGCTTGATACAAACTGAGTAAGACCAGCGCCGCATATTGGGACATCGCCGTGCGGAAACCCGCCGTGGCGTATCGGATCATACGTTTGTCACCTCACCATGCGACTGAGCCGATGATCGTCTCGATCAGTTTGGCGATTCCGATGTTCAGGCGGACGTTCCATTTGCCGTCGACGGATGTCCGCATGAAGTTGTTGATGCGCCGGTTTTCCAGCACGATCGTACGTTCCGGATCGATGGCGACCCATTCGAGCGGCGACCGGCTGATCAGCTTAAACTGCGTTCGGGCGTCTTTGCCGTCCCAGCTTTTCTCGACGCTCGTACCGTCGGCAAAACGGAAGACGATCGGCACCGTCGTGTAGTGGCCGTCGTATTTTCGGACGATGACGGTGTTTTCGTAGGCGGGACGGCCGTCCTGTTCCACGCGGCGGATATGGAGCCGTTCTACGGCGTAATCGGTCATTTTGCCGCCGTATACGAATTGATCGAAATAATCGCTCCAGCTCGTTCCGGTCACTTCTTCCAGCACCGTCTGAAAGTCTTTCGTCGTAGGATGCTTAAATTTCCACCGTTCGAAATACGTCCCGAGAACCCGGAGCATTTGTTCCCGGCCGATTTGCCGCTCGATGCCCGCCAGCACCAGTTTGGCCCGAGTGTACACGTTGTCGGCGTAATGTCCGTGTCCGTCGTATTGCCAGGAAAATCGCGAGAGCGGCGCGGGTGACGTCATGTAACTCGCTTCGATCGGCAAATTGGGCGTTTGTCCGAATATGTCCGCCATCGCCAAATCTTCCGCGTATGAGGTAAACCCTTCGTCCAGCCACGCTTCCTCGAATTCGTTGCTGGCGACAATGCCGTACCAGAACTGATGGCCGATTTCGTGCACGACGACGCGTTCCAATTCGAGGCCGGGCGTCTTTTTGGAAGCGCCCCATGCGGTCACCAGCGTCGGGTATTCCATGCCGCCGGCGCCGTTCGCGTCGGCGGGAGGAACGACGATGGACAACGTCGAATACGGATATGCGCCGAACCATTCCGCGTATTTGGCGAGCGACCGTTTGGCGGCGTACAAATAACGGTCTTTCCAAACCCGGTGTGCGGGGTCGAGATACAGTTTGATTTTGACGCCGGGAACGTTCGGCGCCGAAAACGGTTCCTCGACGTAGATGAAATGCGGCGAAGCGGCCCACGCAAAATCGTGAACGTCCTCGGCGTAAAAGTGGTACGTTTTGTTCGGCCCGTCGACGGCGGGCGGTTCGGTCAAAAAACCGGTGGCGGCTACCGTATAGCCTGACGGGACTTCGATGGTGACGTTGTACAAGCCGAAGTCGGCGTAAAACTCCGAATTGCCGTGATACTGATGCAAGTTCCAGCCTTCTTCCGCGCGGCCGCGCGTTCCTTTCGGCTCGTAGACGGCGATTTTCGGAAACCATTGGCCGGCCATCACGAAATCGCCGGCGTATCCCATCCGGGCGAACACATGCGGAAGTTTGACACGAAACGCCATGTCCACCTGCACCCGTCCGCCCGGATCGACCGGTTTCGGCAGACGGACGCTGATCAACGTCCGGTCGTGTTCGTTGCCGTCGTCGGGCTGAACGTACCGGATCGTCGGCGTCAAATCTTCGCCTTCCGCCGTGCGGATCGACGCGACGTCCATCCAACCGAAACTTCCCGGTTTCATGGTGTCGCTGCGCAACTTGCCGCCCGATTCGCGGAAAAACGTCGTCTGTTTCGACCGAAAAGCGTTCGGGTACAGGTGAAAATACAATTCGCTTACCGGTTTTGTTCCCGGGTTTTTCCAGACCATCGTCTGGACGCCGTTCAATTGTTTTTCGTCGGCATCGAGCCGCACCGCGATATGGTACTCGACGATCCGGTCGCTGAGCGGTTTCGCTGTTTCCGGCTCGGCCGGGGCGGGCGGTTCAAGAGGGGGAAGCGTAACGTTCGGATCCGTTTCGGTCGCGGTGATCGATTTCGGGTCTTTGGCTAAAACCAGAACGGTTGTGATCGTTCCGGCAAACAGTATGGCGAGGAGCGCCCAATGGAGCGTTCGTTTGGACAGGCGGACGCGCATGCGGTTTTCTCCTTCCCCGTTGACAAGCGTTTACCGCATGTATATGTCCGCCAAAGCACGTTTATGTACGGTTGTCCGGGTTAGACAAAGCGGATGTCCGACGTTACAATGAAAATACGGTGAAAAAATACGGTATGACGATCGAACCGGCGTCGGTTCGGGAAACGGAAGGTGACGTTTTCGATGGAACAGGAGAAAGGAAAAAAACAGATCAGTCTTAACGTGATCGGCAGTTCCGCGAATCATCGCGGATTCGGCGCCGGCATGCTCGATTTGTCCAATTTGTCGAGCGTCATCATCGACGGCGACGAAGCGTATATCGATCTGGGAGCCATACATGCCAAAAGCAAGGTGGAACGGGGAATCAAATTTTCGGTAAACAAGGAAGACGTGCCGAACGGCAGGAAATGTTGGGTCGTCTGGGTATACGTGGGCCGGACCGAGGAAGGGCCGTATTACGCGGGCGTCACCGCTTGCGAAATGCTGATCGATTCGGAAGCTCGCAAAGGCTGGAAAATTCTCGCCGACCACGTGAACAAAATGGATTACGCGCTGAAAAAACGCATCATTTTGGACGGATTGAACGAGACGGAAAAAGAAGCGCTGAAGCGGCTGCTCATCAACCATAACCCCGAATGGTGGGAACGTTCGGACGAACAGTTAAAACGGGCGCTCGCGACCGCCGAGTGACAGGCGCGGGCGCGACCGCTTATTTCGGTTCGAGAACCATCAGTTTTTGTTCGTAGAGCGTCTCAAATCCGGCTTCTTTCAACGCGGCGACGGCATAAACGTTGGTCGCCCGCAAATTTTCCGCGAACCTTTCGAATCGGGATTCGAAAGGTTCGTACACTTTTGTAAGGGCGAAACGGACAATGTCATCCGCGTCGCGCCTGTCCGGGTCCGCTTCGCATTGGTACAGCACGACCGAAGACAAGTTTCCCGCGTCGTCGTATTTGCGCTTAAACAGCGCGTATCCGACAATCCGGCCCTCCGTACCGCACACGAGAAGGGAGTTTCCCTCGGAAAGATTGAACCATTGCCCCGTCCAACCCGACATGGACCGGTAATAGGGCAGTTTCGCCACTTCCGCCGCATGGCCGACCCGCGCGCTGTATCCCGTTACGGAGGCGCGTCCGAACGGGGCGTTGCCTGACGTTCCGGCATGTTTGAGTCCGACCAGCCGGTCGACGGTTCGAAAATCGACCGATTCGTAAGCGGCAATCGCTCTCGCATTGTGGGCGACGACTTCCAATAAGGCCGTATCGACTCCGTATTCGCGCATTCGGTGGACGGCTTCCTTCATCATCGTTTTGGCGATGCCTCTTCCTCGCAATCGCGGGTTGACGGCGGTCCCGCCGTTCCAGGCCCATATTTGGCCGTTCACTTTTTTCGCGGCGATCATAACAAAGCCGGCCGGTTGCTGTTCGAGGTAGGCCGCGAGGGAAAGATCCGGACGGATGCCCAGCTCCCCGAAATAGGCGATCAATTGGTCCAACGTTTTCGTCATGTCGCTGTAATATTCGCTGAAACAAACGTTCCACAGTTCGAGCGTCTGTTCGAACGTGCAATCGCTTAATGTTCGGATCGACAATTCGTTTTCCACCGTGTCGCGCTCCTTTCATACGCTTTCATTTACGATGTTACCGAATTCGCCGCGAAAGTACAGAAACATTTTGTCGGAATATATGCAACATGTTCGGGCGACGTAAAAATCGGAATGGCCGCAGACAAATGATGATCTTCGCATGGAAGTTCATGGTATACTGGTATGGGAGCGACTTTTGGTCGTAAATGGACGTTGTACATCTTCGGCGGTTTTGTATCATCATTTCAATAAAGAAAGCGCTATCATATCTTGTTCGTCGCCGCATCGCAAGCCAAGCCAATGATGCAAGTCCATAAAAAAATTGGGGAGGAAGCCAACATGTCCAAAATTCGCACGGCGGTCGTCGGGCTCAATATGGGATTGGCTCACGCCCACGCATATCATCTGTCGGACAAAGCCGATCTGCGTTGGGTGGTCGACCTGGACGAAACGAAAGCCGCCAAAGTGGCCGAGCAACTCGGCTGCCGGTATACGACCGATTGGAAGACGGTTCTCGACGATGTCGACGCCATCAGTTTCGCGACCCCGCATCATTTGCACGCACCGATGGCTTTGGAAGCGATCGCGGCCGGCAAGCACGTGTTGATGGAGAAACCGCTCGCCAATACGGAGGAAGACTGCCTGAAGCTGATCCGGGCGGCCGAGGAAAAAGGCGTTACGCTGATGGTCGCCTATATTGTCCGTTACCGTCCGGAAGTTCGGCGTTTGAAAGAGGCGATCGACAACGAAGAATACGGCAAACCGTTCAACGCCCATTGCTGGATCGAAGCGTATTTGCCTCCGATGCCGGGTTCCTGGTTTTCGCGAAAAGAAACGTTGGGAGGCGGCGTCCTGTTCAGCCACGGCTGCCATTACATCGACATTTTGCTTTGGCTGTTCGGCCGCCCGGTGGAAGTGGCGGGACTCGGCACACGTCTCGGCACCGAATGGATGGAAGGCGAAGGGACGCATCACGCCTTGCTGAAATTCGAGAGCGGCGCCCTGGCGCATCTTGTGACGAGCTGGGGGATCAAATACAAGAGTACGCCCGCTTTGCTGCATGTTCACACCCCCGAAGCGTGTTTCGTGCTGTCGAACAAATTGGAAGTCATTACCGCCGACGGACGGAAAACGTTGTGCGAGCCCCGTGAACCTTCCGATCAAAACGACACCGCGTTGGCGGAATGCGAACATTTCCTCGATTGCATCGCGAAAGGCGAACGGCCGCTGACCGACGGGTACGAAGCGCTGAAATCCCATCGCGTCATCTGGTCGTTATATGCCCATCAAGGCACGCCGGTTCGCCTTTAGCCATGCGTCAACCCATAACCTATTGACGGGGAGGTTTTGAGTCCATGATCAAAGTGGGCATTATCGGCTGCGGTTTGATGGGGACGTTGCACGCGCGCACGTTGCGCACGTTTCCGGACGTGAAGATCGAGGCGCTGTACAACCGTTCGCGAAACAAGGCGGAATCGCTGGCCGCGCAAGTCGGAGGAAAAGTGTGCGATTCATATCAGGAACTGTTGCGGCACGATCTGGACGCCGTATACGTAGCGACGCCCGACCATCTGCATGTGGAGTACGCCAAAGCGGTTCTCGACGCGGGGAAACATCTGTTTCTGGAAAAAGCGATCGCCACGTCGCTTAAAGACGGCGCCGAAATTGTCGCCGCGGGCGAGCGGCGTCCCGAGCTTAAGGCGATGGTCGGCTATCCGCTCCGCTTCGACCCGGCATACGTCAAAATGAAAGAGATCGCCTCCCGACCGGACGCGGGCCGGGCGTTGCAGTCCTGGTCGATCCGCACCCATTTTCTCGGTCCGAACGAAAAAATATACGACAAGTATCGCGATGAATTTTACGACATTCCGGACTGGTACTATAAAGGAGAGCATGCCGTCGGGCCGATTTATTCGCACGCTTCGCACGATTACGACATGTTAATGTGGCTGTGCGGGGAAGTGGAGAGCGTGTTTGCTTACGGCGACACGTATTTGTTCCCGCAACAGACGATTGCCGACGGATTTACGGTGGCGATGCGCTTCAAAAACGGCGCCGTCGGACAAGTGGCCACGCCCTGGGTGACGCGGGTGGAATACGATATGGTCGGCGTCGCTTTGGAACGTCTGACCGTCATGAACAACAACGGGGAAGTGCGCGTCAAGGACGATCACGGGCCGGAACAGCGCATATCGTTCAAAGAGAACGACATGTGGATCCGGATGCACCGCCATTTTATCGATTGCGTGAAAAACGACCGGAAACCGCTCGTTTCGCTGAAAGACGGTCTGAAAGCGATCGCCGTATCGGAAGCGGCCCGTCGATCGCTGAAAGAGCGCAAAGAAGTTTTCGTGGAAAGGGTATGATCCGATGGCCAAATTGGCTTGCATGACGCTGCCTTACGCCAGCTTTCCGTTTGAAAGGGCCCTTGCGGGCATCGCCCGGACCGGGTACAAATATGTCGCCTTCGGCCTCGCTCACGCGGGGGAGGAAGTGCCGGACGAAAACGACGAACGCGCCGTATCGAAATTGGAAAAGCTGTTCGGCCGATATTCGTTGCAGCCGATTATGCTGATCGGCAATCGGCAACTCGCTCCCGGACGGCCGGCGGAGCGGGTCCGCAACTATTTGCGGACCGCCAAGGCGCTTGGGATCGAGGAAGTGTTGTCCGTCGGAACGTTCGGGTACCGCCAATTTCCGGACGAACCGTTGAGCGCCGAAGAAATGGAAGCGAAAAACCGCGCTTTTGCGGAACAGTTCCGGATGGTGGCCGAAGAAGCCGAAGCGCTTGACCTCGTCATTACGCTCAAGCCCCATACCGGCAACACGGCGACCGCCGAACATCTGATCGAAACGTTGGAGCGCATCGGGTCCGAACGCGTGAAAGTGAGCTACGATCCCGGCAATGTCCAGTATTACGAAGGAATTGCGGCCGACGCCGATTTTCTTAAAGTCGCCGACAAAACGTATTCCATTATTGCGAAAGATCATCGCGGGGCGCGGGCAAACATCGATTTTCCGGTGCCGGGGACGGGCGATGTGAATTTCCTAGCCATTTTCAAAGCCTGGAAAGAAGCCGGTCGTGACGGTTCCGTCGTCGTCGAACGGATCGACGGCCCGAACGAACCGGAATCCATCGACCAACGCTTTGCCGAGGCGCGGATTCGCGTCGAGCGCCTGCTCCAAGAGGCCGGTTTCGTTCTGGCATAACGGTCGTCTTGGAATCAAAAACGGCGAAAGGAGTTTCCGGATGATCCGTTGCGGAATGAGCGAAGTCGATATCACGCCTCCGCTAGGTCTTCCGATTCCCGGATACTTCCGGCCGAGAACGGCGACAGGCGTTTTGGACGAACTGTGCGCGAAGGCGATGGTCGTCGACGACGGAAACCGAAAAATCGCTTTTGTCGTCGTGGACGCCATCGCCCTGGAACGAGCGGAAGTGGAGCGCATCCGGCGCAGAGTGGAACAATGGACGGGCATCGCGCCGCATCATGTGATGGTGTCCGCCACCCATACGCACACCGGAGGTCCCGTATACAGGCAACCTCCGTATGATCATGAGGAATACCTTTCGATGGTCGCGCAGAAAGCGGCGGATGCGATCGTTTTGGCCGATCAAAGGCTCCGGCCGGCGCAAATCGGCTTCGGCCGGGAGAAGGTGAAGGGCGTTTCGTTTAACCGCGGGTATTTCATGAAAGACGGGACATTGATGACCAATCCCGGTGTGTTGAATCCCGATATCGTCGGGCCGGAAGGGCCTGTCGACGACGAGTTGGCTGTTATTCGCGTCGACGATGCTCAAGGAAATCCGATCGGGGCCGTGATCAATTTCGCCCTTCATCTCGACACGGTCGGCGGAAATTTGTACAGCGCCGACTATCCGGGCCACATCAGCCGCGTGTTAAAGGCGACAATTGGGGGAACGTGCCGTTTGCCTGTTCATGCTGGGCGCTTGCGGAAATGTGAACCATATCGACGTGTCCCGGCCACTCCGGAAAAGTCCGCAGCTAATCGGGGAGACGATCGCTCGCGCCGCTCTTCACGCGCATCGGCGGATCGGGACGACCGACCGTCTGCGAGTCGACGCCAGACAAACGTTTTTCCGTTCTCCGCTTCGTCAGCCGACCGATGAACAATTGGCATGGGCGAGGCGGATCGAGGAAGCGGCGCAGGCCGGTGAAGCCGTTTCCGACCGGGACTGTTTTTTTGCGCGCCATATGCTCCATTTGGATCGAAGCCAAACCGAAACCGAGATCGAAGTTCAAACGATCAAAATCGGCGAAATCGCCGTCGTCGGCTTGCCTTGCGAGTTGTTCGCAGAGTTCGGGCTTGATTTGAAGAGACGTTCGCCTTTTAACAACACGATCGTTCAGACGTTGGCCGGAGGCATTCACGGTTATGTGTGCACCCGGGAATCGTTTGCCCGCGGCGGTTACGAGTCCCGGCTCACGTCCCGCACCCGGCTCTATCCGGACGCCGGATACGAAATGGTCGAATCCGCACTCGAACTGCTCGGCGAAATGCGGACGGACATTTAAGACGCAGTGCGCGCGCCCGACGCGGTTTTTAATCGTCGGTCCACCACCGCTTCAAATGTTCCCACCAAGAGCGATGTTGTTTCTGCTCCGCGGTCTGGTTCATGTCCGGTTGGGCTGCCTGGCCTGTGCACGTTTCCTTCGGTTCGGTTCCTTTCACGAACACTTCCAACCGCGCGTTCGGGCAACCTTCCGCTGCGATTTTTCCCGTTGCCGGATCGATGTACACGCTTGTGACGCGATCCGGCAACGGAAACATTTTGGGCGGTATGGCGGCGAGAGACCGTTCCGTAAATTCGGCGAAAATCGGCGCCGCTTTGTACGATTCCGCTGCGCTGATGGCGCGATCGCGATCGTAACCGACCCATACCGCGGTGGATAGTTCCGGAGTGAAGCCGACGAACCAGGCGTCCGTATTCGTCGTTCCCGTCTTGCCGGCCGCCGGTCGTTTCAGTTGACCGGCCACGCGGCTGGCGGTCCCTCCTTCGGCGAATACGCTTTGCATCAAATTCGTCAACACATACGTATATTCCGGTTCGATCACCCGCTCTTGTTTCGGCTGCGCTTCGTACAACACTTTGCCGTTCGCCGATTCGATGCGCAAAATCGCCGTCGGTTCGACCCGGACACCCTGGTTGGCAATGACGCCGAAGGCGGACGCCATCTCCAGCGGACTTACCGGAAACGCGCCGAGTGCGAGCGACGGAAGCGGCTGAAGCGGGCTCTTGATGCCGAGCTTTTGCGCCGTATCGATGACGTTTTCGGCGCCGATCTGCAAAATCGTGTGGACGGCGTAAATGTTGTCGGATTTTGCGATCGCTTCCCGCATGTCGATATAGTCGTTCGGATATTTGTTGCCGAAGTTGCTCGGCGCGTATGTCTTTCTGCCGTCGTCGTACGTAAAGACGGTCGGCTCGCTTTTGACGCGGGTGACGGGGGTGAATTTCCCGCTTTTCAAAGCCGTCAGGTAGACGAACGGTTTGAACGCGGAGCCCGGCTGGCGGCTTCCCGCCACGGCCCGGTTGAACTGGTTGTCGGAGTAGTTTTTTCCGCCCACCATCGCTTTGATGTAACCGTTGCGCGGGTCGACGGCGACGAGCGCGACCTGCAGTTCGCCGGCATCGGGCATTTGGCGGGCGATCGCTTCTTCGGCGATTTTTTGCATGTTCAAATCGAGCGTCGTATAGACGCGAATGCCGCCGTCGTCGAACTCCCGCTCGGTGATGCCGAGCAAGTCGACGGCCGTTTTGCGCACATAATCGCGAAAGTACGGCGCTTCTTGCGGCTCGTTGTTTTCGAGAGTCCGGAACGTAAGTTTCTCTTTTTTCGCCCGTTCCGCTTCGGCCTCGCTAATGTAGCCGAGTCTGGCCATCGTGTCGAGAATGAGTTCCTGCCGGCTTTTGGCGTTGTCCATATCGTAAAAAGGCGAATAATACCGCGGCCCTTTCGGAATGCCGGCGAGCAAGGCGCTTTCCGTCAGCGTCAAATCTTTGGCGTCTTTGCCGAAAAAGAGACGGGACGCCGCTTGAACGCCATAGGCCGAATGACCGAAGTAAATTTCGTTCAAATATTTTTCCAGTATTTGATCCTTGCTCAATTGCATTTCCAGTTGCAAGGCGTACAGCGCCTCTTTCATTTTGCGGGACCAGGTCCGTTCCTGGGACAAATACAAATTGCGCGCCAACTGCTGCGTCAGCGTGCTCGCGCCCTGCACTTTTTCCATATGTTCAAGGTTGACGAGCACCGCCCGGGCGATTCCTTTCAGATCGATTCCAAAATGGCTGTAGAAACGCTGGTCTTCAATCGCCAACGTCGCCTGCACGACATAAGGCGAAATTTGGTTCAGCGGAACGTATTCGCTCGCGTGACCGGAATAATACGAGCCGATCAGTTCGCCGTGAATGTCGTATATGACGGAAGGTTGCGCGAACGTGCTTGCGGGAAGCGCCTGCCCGCGCAAATAGAGGAGAAGCGCGGCGACGCCGACGACGCCTGCGAGGCATAGCGCCGCGATAAACGAAATCGTTTTTTTCCAAAAACCCGACTTGCGGCGATCGGCATGTTTCACCGCCTTCCGACCCCCTTTCCGGCGATTCCTTGTCGTTGTCCGACATCGCGAACGGAACAATCCGTCGCGGTGCGTTCCCGTCACGGGAACGGCCGATGTCGGAACTACCTATCACCAGTATGGAAAACGTTGGGATCGTGTATTCACGGCCGTCATAAAAAAGCTTCGCCGCGTTACGACGTAATGAAACGCCGGGCTTTTCGGCTTTGTCTTCTCCGTTGCTTTTTCGCGCCGTTGCACTATAATAATGGTTGTCTTGCATATCATAAGGTCGATTTCCGGCGGAAAGAAGGTTGAAACCCGATGGAATTGTGGTATACGGAGAAACAAACCGAACATTTCGGCATCACGGCGAAAATTAAGGAAACGCTTGTGACGGAACAAACCCCGTATCAGCATTTGGCGATGATCGATACGGTGGAATGGGGCCGGATGCTCGTTTTGGACGGGATGGTCATGACGACCGTCCGCGACGAATTCGTTTATCACGAGATGATGGCCCACCCGGCGCTGTTCACCCATCCGAATCCGAAACGGGTATTGGTGGTCGGCGGCGGCGACGGCGGCGTCATCCGCGAAGTGTTGAAACACCCCGAAGTGGAAAAGGCGGTACTCGTCGAGATCGACGGCAAAGTGATCGAGTATTCGAAAACGTATTTGCCGGAAATCGCCGGGGAGTTGGACAACCCGCGCGTCGACGTCATTGTGAACGACGGGTATATGCATATCCACGACAACAAAAACGCGTACGACGTCATCATGGTCGATTCGACGGAACCGGTCGGCCCTGCAGTGGAATTGTTCACGCGCGGCTTTTACCAGGGCATATACGAGGCGTTGAAAGACGACGGCCTGTTTGTCGCGCAGACCGACAACCCTTGGTTCAAGGCGGACCTGATCCGCAACGTCAACCGCGACATACGCGCCATTTTTCCGATCGTTCGCGTGTACGGCGCGAACATCCCGACTTATCCAAGCGGTTTGTGGACGTTTACGATCGGCAGCAAAAAGTACGACCCGTTGGCGGTGGACGAGGCGAGCATACCGGAAATCGACACGAAATATTATTCGCCGCGTCTGCACAAAGCGGCGTTCGTACTGCCGAAGTTCGTGGAAGAGCTGTGCAAACCGGTCGAGGCGGAAAGGGTGTGACGTATTTTGCGGGTGGATCAGGCGTACTCCGGCAACGTGTTCATCGCAAGCTGCGACGATTATGAAGCGTCGCGCGCGGTCATTTATGGGATGCCGATGGATTATACGGTCAGTTTTCGGCCCGGTTCCCGGCTCGGTCCGGCACGGATTCGGGAAGTTTCGGTCGGACTGGAAGAGTACAGCCCGTATTTGGACAAAAGTTTGGGCGACATCCGGTATTTCGACGCAGGCGACCTGATGCTGCCGTTCGGCAACGCCGCCCGCAGTCTGGAAATCATCGGCGAATTCGTCCGCAAGCTGCTTCAGGACGGCAAATTTCCGCTCGGTTTGGGCGGAGAGCATCTCGTAACGTGGCCGGTCATCCGGGAGATGCACGCGAAATATCCCGATTTGGCGCTGATCCATATCGACGCGCACGCCGATCTGAGGGAACATTACGAGGGGGAACCGCTCTCCCACGCGACGCCGATCCGCAAAGCGGCGGAATTGATCGGGGGGCGCAACGTATACCAGTTCGGCATTCGCTCCGGCACGAAAGAAGAATTCGAGTACGGAAGGCGGCATTTGCGCTTTTATCCGTTCGACGTGCTGGAGCCGCTCCGAAAAGTGTTGCCGGAACTTGCCGGACGACCGGTTTACGTGACGATTGACATCGACGTTCTCGATCCGTCGGCGGCGCCCGGAACGGGAACGGCGGAAGCGGGAGGCATCACGTCGAAGGAACTGCTCGCCGCCATTCACGTGCTGGCCGAATCGGAGGCGGTCGTGGTCGGGGCCGATGTGGTGGAAGTCGCGCCGGTGTACGACCCGTCCGAGCAGACGCAGATCGTCGCGGCGAAACTGGTGCGCGAAATGTTGCTTGGCTTCGTCAAATAAAAGAGGAGGCGTCGCCATGAACCGGTCCGAACAACAAACGCTGCTCGCCGAATACAGACGGCATTTGGAGGAAACGCTTCTCCCGTTTTGGATGAACCGCGCGCTCGACACCGAACGCGGCGGCGTATACACTTGCTTTTCCAACGACGGAACGCGGCTTGTCAGCACGGACAAGTACAGCTGGTCGCAAGGGAGGTTCGTCTGGCTGCTCGCCCGGCTTGCGGACGACGCGCGCAAAGGGCTCATTTCCGGAAACACCGACGCTTATTTGGCGCACGCTGCCCGGACGGTTCATTTTTTAAGCGAACACGTCTTTCTCGACAACGGCAACTGCGCTTACCTGCTCACGGAAAAGGGCGAAAAGAAAGAGGCGTTTCCCGGCAGAGGGCACGATGTTAGCCTGTTCGTCGATTGCTTCGTGGCCATGGGATTTGCGGAGTTCGGACGGGTCTCCGGCGACCGGGACGCGGTGTCGCTGGCGCTCCGCATGTTCGACCGATTGGAGGAGCGGATCGCCGACGGGGATTTGCGCGCCGAGCCGTACACGCTGCCGGCGGAATACAAGTCCCATTCGATCCCGATGATTATGCTCAACGTGGCCCAGACGGTGCGCGATGCGCTGGCGTCGGCGGGACATCCCCGCGAGGCCGAGCTGTCCGAGCGTTGCGTCGAATATGTGCGCCAGTTGTTCGATACGATCCGACAACCTGACGACACGATGCGGGAAGTATTGTATGCCGACGGCAGGCTCGATACCGAATGGCGGGTAGGCCGGCACTTGAATCCGGGGCATACGCTGGAATGCATGTGGTTTGTGTTGCACGAGGCGAAAAGGCGGGAGCGAACGGACTGGATCGAAACCGCGGCGCGGATCGCCCGCAAAGCGTACGACATCGGCTGGGACGAGAAGTACGGCGGACTTCTGCATTACGTGGATTGCGACGGCGGCCCGCCCAAAGGGATTGACAAAGGAACGGCGTTCGACCGCAATGTGGCCGAGACTTGGGACAGCAAATTGTGGTGGATTCATTCCGAAGCGCTGTATACGACGCTGTTGACATACCGACTGACCGGGGAAGAGGATTTTTGGGCGTTGCACCGAAAAACGCGCGACTACACGTTCCGCACGTTCCCGAATCCGGACAAAAACGTCGGCGAGTGGATCCAAATTCGCGACCGAGAAGGCCGTCCGCTGGACCGGGTCGTCGCGCTGCCGGTGAAAGACCCGTATCACATTATTCGCAACATGTTGCTTTTGATCGAACTGTTGGCGGAAGCGTAAATGAGCGCTCCGCTCTTTTGTTCCGAAAAGACGTCACTCCGTCCGTTTGAGCGATTCAAGCGAATGACCGGACCCGTTCCGCATTGAATTTCCGCAACGGCTGGTATACACTTAACTCCAACAAAAAGGAAGAACGTCCCGCTTGCGCTTGATGCGAAACAGGCGGGCTTCATGCGCGGTTAGCCGGATATTCGGGAGGTAAAAGGCATAATGAACGTGATGGAACAAACCAAAGCGGCGGTGAAACAATGTTTGCGCGACGCGATCATCGCGTCGGGAATCGCCGAGCCGTCGCAAATACCCGACATTGCGCTCGAGGTCCCGAAAGAAAAAGCGCACGGGGATCTCGCGACCAACATCGCCATGCAACTGACGCGCGTCGCCAAGACGAATCCGCGTCACATCGCGGAACGGATCGTTGCGGCATTGGATACGCGGAAAGCGAACATTGCCCGGGTGGACATCGCCGGACCGGGTTTCATCAATTTTGTTCTGGACAAAAGCTTTCTGCACCGCATTATCGGCGAAGCGATCGCGCAAGATGCCGATTACGGGCGCGCGAACGTCGGCGCCGGCAAAAAAGTGCTGGTCGAATTCGTCAGCGCCAACCCGACGGGAAGCCTTCACCTCGGCCACGCTCGCGGGGCGGCGGTCGGCGACGCGCTGTGCAACGTGCTCGAATTCGCCGGATACGATGTAACCCGGGAATATTATATCAACGATGCGGGCAACCAAATCGATAATTTGGCCAAATCGATCGAAGCCCGGTATTTGCAGGCGCTCGGCTTAGAGGCGGACATGCCGGAAGACGGATATTACGGCGAAGACATCAAGCAGTTCGGAGCCGAACTGAAAGAACGGGAAGGCGACCGGCTGACCCGGCTTCCGGAACATGAGCGCCGGGAATTTTTCAGGTCGTACGGCCTGGCGAAAGAATTGGAAAAAATTAGAAGAGACTTGGACCGCTTCGGCGTCCGGTTCGACAATTGGTTCAGCGAAACGTCGCTCTATACGGAAGGAAAAATCGAGCCGGTTTTGCGGCGGTTAAAGGAAAGCGGCCATACGTACGAGAGCGACGGCGCCACCTGGTTGCGCACGACGTCGTTCGGCGACGACAAAGACCGGGTGCTCATCAAAAACGACGGCACATTTACGTATTTGACGCCCGACATCGCTTACCACGAAACGAAGTACGAGCGCGGTTACGACCTGATGATCAACATTTGGGGAGCCGACCATCACGGATACGTACCGCGGATCAAGGCGGCGATGGAAGCGCTCGGACACGATCCGAACAAATTAATCGTGCTGATCACGCAAATGGTCAGCCTGTTCCAAAACGGCGAAAAAGTGAAAATGTCCAAGCGAACCGGCAAAGCGGTCACGATGGAAGAATTGATGGACGAAGTGGGCGTCGATCCGATGCGCTATTATTTCACGATGCGCAGTACCGACTCCCACCTCGATTTCGACATCGACCTTGCCATTTCCCAGTCGAACGACAACCCGGTGTTTTATGTCCAATACGCGCATGCCCGCATTTGCAGCATATTCCGGCAGGCTAAGGAGCAAGGCATCGAGCTTGCCCCCGTGGACCGCGTCGATTTGTCACCGCTTGTGAAGGAAGCCGAATTCGACCTGTTGCGCAAAATGGGCGAACTTCCGGGGGAGGTCGCCGAAGCGGCTGCCAAATACGAGCCTCATCGCCTGATCCGTTACGCGTACGAACTGGCTTCGCAGTTCCACAGCTATTACAAGGCGGAACGGATCATTACCGAAGATGCGGCGCTGACGCAGGCGCGCCTCGCGCTCATTGCCGCCGTGCGGATCGTCATCCGGAACGTGTTGCGGTTGGTCGGCGTTTCCGCGCCGAGCAGCATGTGACCGGTTATTTCAGGCTGCGAACCGCGCGCAACGCGTCGATTTCACCGGCGCCGGCCGATCCTGCCGATTTCGACACGTTGATCGGGTTCGCCGTCTTTTTCAGCAGCGACTTGATTTCGCTCGGTCGCAAATCCGGTTTTAATTGGAGCATCAGGGCGATCACGCCCGTAACGTGGGAAGTGGCCATGGACGTGCCGCTTAGTTCGGCGTAACTCCGGTTAAGCCAGGTCGAGCGGATTTTGTCGCCCGGCGCGTAAATGTCGATCGCTTTCCCTCTGTTGCTGAAACGGGCGAGTTTGCTGTTTTTCGTAGTGGCGCCTACCGCGATCGTTTGGGTGAAGCGGGCGGGGTAATCGATGCCGTTGCGTCTTCCTTCGTTTCCCGACGAGGCGACAATGACGATGCCTTCGGCGTATGCGTGACGTACGGCGTCGTGGAACGATTGGCTGCGGGTGCGCATGCCGAAGCTCATGTTGATGACGTCCATCCGGTTGCGCACGCACCAGTCGATGCCGAGCACGATATCGGACACGTAGGCGGTGCCGTTCCGGTCAAACGCTTTGACGGGGTGAATCATCGCTTGCGGCGCCACACCGATAATGCCGGATGTGAAATTGGAGGCGGCGATAATGCCGGAAATGTGCGTTCCGTGCCCGTTGTCGTCGACCGGCAGCAGACTGCGGTGGATCAGGTTGACGCCTTTGGAAATGCGGCCGCGCAAATCGGGGTGCATGTAATCGATGCCGGTGTCGATGACCCCGATTTTGACCCGGTTGCCCCGGGACCATTTCCAGGCTTCCGTCGCCCTGATCTGTCTGACGCCCCAGGGCACGTACGGCACTTCCCGCAAAGATACGGTCTGCGGTTGCGGCGAGAGGCGAATATGGGAAGTTAGCATTCTGATCCGCTTATCTTCTTCAACGAATCGGATGCTCGGATGGTTGGCGATCGGTTTGCACGAATGCAACGTGCACGTAATGGCTCGAATCAACGGAATCGGTTGAACGGAGTCGGGAACGGGAAACGACGTTTTTTCGCGCTGGAATGTGCGGATAAACCGGATGTATTCGTAATGGTTTTTGAAATGAATAATATGCCGTTTCAGCATGCCGCCGTTCGAATTCATATCGTCGTACAGCATTTTTAAGAGCGCCGATTCGTTCAATGCGGATTCCTCCCATGCAGGTCAGATCGATCACCCACCTATCATATTCCGGCCCGTCCTTGCCCGCTTGCATGAACGCCTTTTTTCAAGGAATTGGGCCGTTGCTTATGTCAGCGCTTGCTTGGGCTCATAGTATGAAGGAAGAGTCCCATTTGTCGGACTCTTCCGTGGTGAAGGCTGCGGAACGGTTGCGTTCCACAGCCGATGCGGATACAGTCGGGGAGCGGAAGCCGAAGCGCTTCCGCTTCTCCTTTTCGTTTAAGTTTTTCCCCCGCTACACATTTACGGTACAGGTGGTAAACCGTTGAGGTGTCAAGCGTCTGTGAAAATGTCAGGTTAATTGTTCTATGAAAATGTCAGGATTCGTGCCTGACCGGAGAGCTGAATTATCCGAAACGGCTCTCCTCCGTCAAGGGTTGCCGGCGAACCGGCAATCGTCTGTCGACGACGGCTTGCGCCGCCCTTGACGTTCGGATCGCCGTTTTCGGGCAAAGGGGATAAGCCGGTCAGGCCGCCCTTCGCCGCTTGCCTGTTACCCGCTGTTTGTGCTACGCTGGAATTGCTGTAGTTGTTTCCTGGAGAATGGTGCTCTCCAGGGATGGTTGGCAGCGGGCTTGCGCGGGGGCGCGGGTTCCGCTGTTTTTTTGGCCGTCGACAACGATTGAGCCTGGATCTGCTGCGTTTGCACACAGGGCCACGCACGCCCTTGGTGCCATAGCCATACTTGTCCATCCATGCCGATGCGGACTTCGACAACCGCCTTTTCCTCCCAGCGCGGAACGCCGGAACCGGGCTTGGGCATATAGCATTTGCCTTTCCAGGAGAACGTCTGTCCGCCGCTGATTCGCCGGTATTCCCGCCGGGTGAAGATATGCTCCAAGGGCGTTTCGGGCAGCGGTCGGTAGGCCGATTCGTCCTCTTGCGGCGGAACGGCGAACTGTCGGTTATGCTTTTCGATCAGTTCCGGCAGTACCCGGTTGGCTTGCTCCATCGTGCATACATTCCTCAGGCGCAGTTCGATCACCAAGCGATCCTGAAGCGTTTGCCAGAGCCGTTCAATCCGCCCTTTGGCTTGCGGGGACAGCGCCTCGATGTGGATCATGCCCAGATCGGCGATCGCGCGTCCGAACGTGGAAAGTGACTGCGGTTCGCCGGCCAGTTCCTGCTCAATCGTTCGTTTGCCCTTGGGAGGGTGGAAAATCGAATGGCAGTCGCTGTACAGCGCAAGCGGTACTCCTTTGCGGCGCAGTCCCTCGATCATCACGGTCACGTAACCCTCCAACGTCTCGGTCGGTCGGAAAGCGGCCGCGATGACTTCACCGGTGGCATCGTCGATAATACCGTGCAGGGTCAGTTGAGGACCGCGATCCTCCAGCCAGGCATAGGGGGACGCATCGATTTGCCACATCATGCCCGCTTGGGTTTTGCGAGGCCTGGGTCTGTGGACTTTTGGACGACGGCGTACCCGCGCAGGGCGCAACCCGCCTTCAAGGAGAATGCGCCGTACGGAAGACACGCTTAAGTGAATGTTCTCGTGTTCGGCTAACAGTTCGGCAAAGTGAGTCGAATTGCTTCCGAAGTAGCGATCTTGATACAGGTGCTGCACGCGTTGTTTGAGCGAATCGGCCAAGGTGTGAGCGGGCTTTTTCCCTCGATTCCCATGAGCCATTGCTGGCGCACCTCCGTTCCGATATTTTGCCTTGAGCCGATACGCTTGACGGACGCTGATGCCCAGGTTGCGTGCAACGTCCTGTTCCGTGAGATGACCGTCGATCCATTTCTCAATGACCATAACGCGTTTCAGTTCGTCCTTTGTCAAAGTGATCTGCTCCTTACTCATACTGACATTTTCTCGGAACAGTTACACCCTGACAATATCACAGAACAACAACAGCGTTCACAAAATTGCATTGACATCGTTTTCGATTGCGTTTACAATTAGATAGTAAGTGAATATATGTGATGGAGACTGAGAGAATCACATAAGTTGTTCCCGTATTGCAAGGGGCAATTCAAGGGGCAATTTATGTGTTTTTTTTGTCTCGTCACCCAATTCAAGAAAGCGCTTACCAAAAATTAGACGGGGGGAAGGGGAAAACGGAATGTCCGCTCAGGTCAAGACATTAAAGAAAAAAAACAATTGGCAGGAGCATTTGCTCGGATATTTGTTTTTGGCGCCCGCGTTGATCGTGTTCACCATGTTTATGTTCTATCCCATGCTCCGGTCGATCTATTTGAGCATGACGATCACCGATCCGCGCGGCCGGGTGGCGGAATTTGTCGGGTTTGAAAATTACATCGACTTGTTTTCGTCAGGCCAATTTTTCACGAACTTGAAGGCGACGCTTCTGTTTATATTGCTCACAGTGCCGACTTGCATCGTATGGTCGCTCTTTCTGGCGGCACTTACGCACAACAAGTTGCGCGGCATGAAATTGTTCCAATTCGTTTTTTCGTTGCCGATCATCGTTTCGGTCGGTACCGGTTCGATCATTTGGTTGCTTCTGTTCCATCCGACCGCCGGCATGCTGAACTACTTTTTGAGTCTCGTGAACATTCCGCCGGTTTCATGGCTCTCCGACCCGAAATGGGCTATGATTTCGGTGTCGATGATGACCGTATGGATGAACATGGGCTTTGTGTATATCGTCCTGCTTTCCGGTTTGCAGGGCATTCCCGACGAAATATACGAAAGCGCCAAAATCGACGGTGCCGGTCCGGCGCGGACGTTCGTGCGGATCGTGCTGCCGCTTTTGTCCCCGGTCATCTTTTTCGTGCTGGTCGTTTCGATTATCGGCGCGTTTCAGGCGTTCGGCCAAATTCACATTTTGACCCGGGGCGGCCCTGTCAATGCGACCAATGTCGTCGTGTATCAAATTTACCAGGACGCGTTCATCAACTTCCGGTTCGGCATTGGCAGCGCGCAGGCGCTCGTGCTGTTTCTCATCATTTTGGCTCTTACCGTTCTTCAGTTCACGGTGCTTGAAAGGAAGGTGCACTACCAGTGATCGCGAGAAGATTGCAATACTCGGTTCTGTACCTGGTGCTGACCGTGCTGGCGCTGGTGGTGTTGTACCCGTTTTTGTTTACCGTTTTTTCATCGTTCATGACGGAGAAAGAAGTGTCCGTCTATCCGCCGCCGATTTTTCCGAGCCGTCCGTATCTCGGCAATTTCATCGAGGCGATCGAAACAGTGCCGGTGCTCAGGTTTATTTTGAACAGTTTTATCGTGTCCGGCGCGATTACGATTTGCCAATTGATCACGTCGAGTTTGGCGGCGTACGCGTTCGCGTTTCTCCAGTTTCGCGGCAAATCGGTTCTGTTCATGCTGTTTTTGTCCACGATGATGATCCCGTGGGAAGTGACGATCATTCCGAACTATCTCACGGTCAAAAATTGGGGGTGGATGGACAGCTATCAAGGCCTGATCGTTCCGTTCATGGCCGGCGCTTTCGGCGTATTTCTGCTTCGGCAGTTTTTCCTGCAGCTACCGCACGAGCTGATCGATGCGGCGAAAATCGACGGCTGCGGGCACCTTCGCCGCTTTTTCACGATCATCATGCCGCTTGCCCGGCCCGGACTGTCGACGTTAGGCGTTTACGTATTCCTTCATCAATGGAACAGTTACCTGTGGCCGCTTCTGATCACGAACCGCCCGACGATGCGGACGGTGCAAATCGGCGTGGCGATGCTGCAGCATGAAGAAGTGATGTCATGGAACTTGATTTTGGCGGGAGTTACGCTCGTTCTCCTTCCATCGCTCCTATTGATCGTGTTCGGCGTCAAGCAGCTCGTCCGGGGCATAACGGCCGGCGCGATCAAAGGTTGAACCGGCGCGAAATCGACCTGTCGTTTGGGCAAGCCCGACGGCGGGTTGATCATACAAAATACAAATTAAAAAAGAGAGGGGAAAAATAGGTATGAACAAGAAAAAAAGTGTGATCGCGCTTTTGCTCACCGCTCTTATGTTGTTTGTCGCGGCTTGCGGCGGCGGTTCCGGCGGCAAGAGCGGATCCGAATCGACCGGACAGACCGGCCAAACGGGCCAGTCCGGCGGAAGTTCCGATTCCGGCGGGCCGCAAAAGGTTGTATTTTGGCACGCGATGGGCGGCAGCAACCAGAAAGTGGTTGAACAAATGGCGGCCGATTTCAACGCTTCCCAAAACAAAATCCAGGTGGAAGCCGTTTACCAAGGTTCTTACGACGACCTGCTCAGCAAGCTGAAAGCGACGATGGGCACCAAGGAAGGCCCGACCGTCGTGCAAGTGTACGAGATCGGAAGCCGTTTCATGATCGACTCCAAAGCGATTACCCCGATGCAAAACTTTATCGACGCGGATAAATACGACTTGTCGCAGCTTGAACCGAACATTACCGGCTATTACACGTTCGACGGCAAGCTGTACTCGATGCCGTTCAACACGTCGAACCCGATTCTTTATTACAACAAAGATTTGTTCAAGGCTGCCGGACTCGATCCGGAAAAACCGCCGCGGACGTACGAAGAAGTGCAGCAATACGCCGACGCCATCACGAAAACCGGCAAGGCGGCCGGCGCCAGCTTCGCGATCTACGGCTGGTTCATGGAACAGTTCTTCGCCAATCAGGGCGCCGAATACGTAAACAACGCAAACGGCCGCAGCGCCCTGGCGACCGAATCGCTCGTGAACAGCGAAGCCGGCGTTAAAACGTTGACCTGGTGGAAAAACCTCGTCGATTCGAAAGCTGCCATCAATTTGGGACGCAAGACGGACGACACCAAGAAGGCGTTTGCCGCCCAGCAAGTGGGGATGATTCTCGACTCGACGGCGGCGCTGAGAGGGATTGTGGACAACGCGCAAGGCAAGTTCGAAGTCGGGACCGGATTTTTGCCGAAACCGTCCGACGCCAAAGAAGGCGGCGTGATCGTCGGCGGCGCGAGCCTGTGGATCATGAACAACCGTCCGGAAGCCGAGCAAAAAGCGGCCTGGGAATTCATCAAGTTCCTGACTTCGCCGAAGGAGCAGGCATATTGGCACGTGAACACCGGTTACTTCCCGATCACCAAGAAAGCTTACGACGAGCAAATCGTCAAAGAAAACTTGCAAAAATTCCCGCAATTCCAGACCGCGATCGATCAATTGCATCAGACGAAACTAAATACGGCTACCCAGGGCGCCGTCATGGGCGTGTTCCCGGAAGCGCGGCAAATCGTCGAAGGCGCGATCGAAGAAGTGCTCAACAACCGCAAATCGCCGAAAGAGGCGTTGGACGCGGCGCAAAAAGAAATTACAAGCAAAATTCAGCAATATAACCGTACGGTAAAATAACAATTTCGCATCATTATATGGGGGCTGTCTCGGCAGGAGACCAGCCCCCTTGAAAGGATAAGGGCCCATGAGCAACAACCGCAAACCTCTCATTATCGCGCATCGCGGCGCCAAAGGTTCGGCGCCGGAAAATACGCTCGGATCGTTTCGCCTTGCGATGGAGCAAGGATGCGATGCGATCGAACTCGACGTGCATCTGTCGAAAGACGGGGAAATCATCGTTTGCCACGATTTCACGCTGGACCGGACGACGAACGGCGCCGGCTTCATCGGCGAACTGACTTTGGCCGAAATCAAACGATTCGATGCGGGGTCGTGGCACAGCGAGGCGTATCGCGGGGAAACCGTACCGACGCTCGGCGAAGTGTTCGATCTCGTGCCCGAGACGATCATGATCAATGTGGAAGTGAAACATCATTACGACGGCAGGCTGGAACAAAAGCTGGTCGCGCTTTTGAACGAATGCGGCCGGTTGGACAGCGTCGTCGTTTCCTCGTTTGATCACAAAAGCCTTTGCCGCATCAAACGGCTGGAACCGAAAACGCGCATCGGCTTGCTATATTCGGCCAAACTGGTCGACCCGACCGCGTACGCGCGCAGTTTCGACTGCGAAGTGTATTCGCTGCATCCGCATTTCTCTTTTATGGATAAAGAAGACGTCGAGAAAGCCGTCGCGAACGGACTGGCCGTTTTTCCGTGGACGGCCAACGAGGAGAACGATTTGCGCAAACTCGTCGATTACGGCGTTTCCGGCATCATTACCGATTATCCGGGCAGACTGCGGGCGCTTCTTTATCCCGAAGCGAATTGACGCGGTACGTTCCGCGTTCCAGCACGAGCTCTTTCGTCGCCCATTTGGACACCGTGCGGATATCGTGCGTAATCATGACAATCGCTTTTCCTTGTTCCGCGTAGTCCGCGCAGACGGCCATCAGGCGGTCCGCGCTCGCGTAATCTTGCCCGGCTGTCGGTTCGTCGAGCACGAGGACGTCCGGCTGCAATAGAAGAGCGGAGGCCAGGTTCAACAGCCTTTTTTCGCTTTCGCTGAGCAGGTGCGGATTGCGGTCCCGGTGGGCGAACAGGCCGAACCGCCTCAACCATTCCTCGCCTTGGGAGACGATCCGCTCCGCCTCCGGTTCGGACGTTTTGCCCCATGGCGTTAGTCCGCGCTTGACGCGGAGCCCGAATACGCATTCTTCCAGAACGGTGTCGGCGACAAATTGATGTTCGGGAGTCTGAAACAAGTACCCGACCGTCTGCGCCCGTTCTTTGAACGTATACCCATTCAGATCGCGGCCGTGGATCAAAACGGCGCCCGCGGGGGGCGTAAGCAATCCGGCGAGAAGCTTGCCGAACGTCGTTTTGCCGGAACCGTTCGGACCGAGAACGGCCAAAAAATCGCCTTCTTCCAGTTCGAGACGAACGTCCGACAATACGGGCGGCCCGGAGCGTTCCGATTGCGGGCCATACCGGAAGCTGAGCCCGCGAATTTGCAGTAACGGCGGTTTGTCGGATGCGGCGCAACCGGACCGCTTTCCCTCCGGCGAAGCGGAGGCGTCGTCCGGCCGGTTCGGCGCCTTCGGCGCCGCGCCGGGCCAGCAGCCCATCCGGACGAGCGCGCCTTCGTGGCGGGCGAGAACGTCCGCCGGTTTCCCTTCCGCCACGATCCGGCCGCGCTCCAGGACGACGAGGCGGTCGGCCGCCGCGACGGCCGCTTCGTCCAGCCTGGCCGAAGCGACGATCATCGTATGCCCGCGCCGACGCAGCTCGGCGAGCGTCGCCATGAGCCGCTCCGCGCCGGGGGCGTCCAGATGCGCCGCCGCGTCGTCGAGAACGAGCACGTCCGGCCGCATCGTCAATACGGAGGCGACGGCGATCCGCTGCTTCTGTCCGCCGGACAATTCGCTCGTGCGCCTTCCTCTCGCCTCCGGCATGCCGACGGCCGCAAGCGCATCGTCAATCCGCCTCTCAATCTCGTCCGGGGGCACGCGCAAATTTTCGGGGCCGAAGGCGAGTTCGTCTTCCACGTATTCCATCACGAGCCCCGCCTCCGGGTCCTGAAACACCGCGCCGACTCGTCCCGCAAATCTGCCCGCCTTGTCTTCCGTTCGTTCGCGCGTCCATTCGTCACCGTCGATAAAAATACCGCCGGTAAGCGTTCCGCCCGGCCACGATTGCAGGATGCCGCTGAGTAGCCGGCAAACGGTCGTTTTGCCGGAACCGGAAGGGCCGACGATCCACACCCATTCCCCCCGCGTCACGGATAAGCGAATGTCCCGAAGCGCGGGTTCCGCTCCGCCTTCGTATGTATAACTGACGTTGCGAAGCTCAATGGCAGGCGTTCCGGCCATCGGTCAAACCTCTTTTCGCGAATGGCCGGCTTCGTAATATCGGAGCAGGCCGGTTTTAACCAATCGGTCGCCGATCCATTTGGCGAGCAGGCCGCACAAGACGACGCCGCTGATGCAGCGGACGACGAGCGCCGTAAGCAGCACGGGCAAGCCCCATTTCAGGTAGCCGAACATGTAAGCGGCGAAGACGAACCAAAGCGGTACCGCGCACAGGCTGGCCGTCACAACGCTCAAATATCCCCAATGCCTGTAGCGGAACAAGGCGAACACCGTCTCCACCGCCACGGCGTAACAGAGCGCCGCCACATACGCCGACGCCATGCCGTAGCTGTTGCCGAGCAAACTTTGCACGGTCGCGCCGATCAAATACGTGATAAGCGCGGTTCCCGGTTTTCGGATGATGTAGACGGCCAGCACGCCGTAGATCATATAGATGCCGGTAATCGTCGAGGTGGCGATCGGTCCGCCGATGGCGGTCAGCGCTTTGTTGACGAACGCGAGATAGTTGGTGAGCACGCCGTTGGCGACAGCGAGCAAGGCCATGAGCACGATGTCGAATGTGGTAAATGATTTTCGTTTCATTGACGTTCTCCCCTTCCGTGAATCCGCAAAAATGCGTTTACAACCAAACGAGCAAGCCGGCCGTGACAAGGCCGCTAATCGCCGACAGGACGATTCCGGCGGGCGGCACGGTAATCGTCTTTCGGTATGTACGATCCCGGTATGCGCCGAAATGTTTCGCTTCCATCGCTTCCGCCGTTTTTTGGACGCGCCGGATCGCGTTGGCGAATACGGCCAGAGCGAACCGTTTCCGCCACGACAACCAATGTTTCAGCCCGACCGGCTCGCCAAGCCCGCGCAACTGTTGCGCGGCGCGGACGAGCGCCGCCTCCTGTTCCAGCACCGGCACGAAGCGGAGGGCGATCGAGATCGCGAAAGCGAACCGGTAAGGGACGCGCAGTTTCTGCGCCAACGCGAGCACGACATCGCGCGGATCGGTTGTGGCGACAAACAGAAGCGACGCCAAAATGAGCGTGACAAGCCTTAGCGCGATCGCCGCGGCGTAATCGAGCGCCTCCGCCGTCAGCACGAACGTTCCGACTCGCGCCAGTTCCGTTTCGCCGGGAACGAAAACAAGCTGGAGGACAAAATACGGAACGACGAACCAGAGCGGAAAGCGAAGTCCTCTCCATAACGTTCGAAGCGATAAATGCGCCAGCAAGACGCCTTGCAGCGCAACCGCGCAAAACAGCGCCGCCTGTATCGGCGCATTGGCGTAGCGGAGCGCCAAAATCGAAACGGAGACGAGCCACACAAACTTCGACAACGGATCAGTCCGATGAAACAGCGAATCACCTGGTTCATACCGAAAGATCATGTTCACGCTTCCTCGCAACGTTTGGTCGTTCCCAGTATCGGACAAAACGCGGAAATTGTCAACTAATTTTTACACTAAAATGGTTAACAATTGAACGGAGCTTGGACGAATGAACGGGTGTTGACGAAATTCGCCGAAACCGGATTGTGACTGTTCCTCGAACGCCCGTATTTGCCGGGCAGAGGGGGGTGAGGATGATGTTCGCTTGACAACCAATCTGGTTGAGTGTATGCTCAAATTGAGCGATTGCTCAAAAAAGGAAGCGGAGGGATATCGTGGCTCGTTCCGACCTTGGCGAATCAAAACGGGAACGGATTTTGCAGGCGGCGCTTCAACTTTTTTCCCGGCAAGGCTATCACGCCACGACGACGAAAGAAATCGCCGCCGCGTCCGGCGTAGCCGAGGGGCTTATTTTTTACTATTTCGGCGGGAAGCGGGAATTGCTGCGGCACGTTGTCCGTCGGTTTTCGTTTCTGGAAACCGTTCGCGGCGAGGCGGACCGGCTGATCGGCGAGGAACGGGAGGAGGCGCTTGTCAGGTTCGGGCGCATGTACCTCGCCTTTCTCGATCACCATAAAGACTATTTGCTGTTGATCTGGTCCCCTGAGTTGCTCGGGGACGAAGAAGTCACCGGGGAAGTGCGGCATCTGCTGGCCGGAATGGCCGAAATGGGAGGGAGACTTATCGCCGCGGGGGGGCGGGAAGCGCCGCCGCTCGATGAACAAACGGCACAGACGGCCGCGTCGATGATGTTGTCGGCCCTGCTGACGCACTTTATCATCGGGGAACGGGTGAAAAACCGGAATCCGGAGACCGATGAAGCGTATATCCGGTCGGTCGTTTCGATTGTGCTGAACGGCGTTCGCTCCGGACAAAACGGGCAAGACGGACGAAACGGGCAAGACGCGTAGCGGGCCGCTTCTTTTTTTGCCGCGATTTGAGCGAATACTCAAATTTAGAGGTGGTACAATTGCGCCGTTTGTGCGCTGACCGGTTGTATCGTTTTTACGCCGGCAGCGATGATGCCGGCCGCAAAATCAGTCCGGCGAATGGCCGTCTTCGCGGCGGGAACTTGGCTTCGGCGGAGATTTGCGCGTGATTTGATGCTTCTGGGGACGAATCGTGATATCGGTAATCACCGTGCCTTCCCGTTGGGAAAGCGCCGTTTTGACCGCGTCGGCGACGCATTCCGGAGTCAAAAAGCTGAGCGGATCGTCTCCTTCCCGAAAATCGGCGCGCTCGTAAAACGGGGTGCGTGTCATATCCGGATGAATATTGATCACTTTCGCCCCGGTTTTCCGGATTTCATCGAACAGGCTGACGCCGAAATGGGTCAAAGCGGCTTTCGTGGCGGCGTACGCGCAGCCGTGCGTGCTCGATTTTTTGGCCGTCACGGAAGAAATGTTGATAATGAACCCTTGCGATTGTTTAATATCCCGTAAAAACCGCTGGGCCAGAATGAGCGGAGCTTTCAGGTTCGTGTCGACCATCGCCGCAATTTGGGCGGGGGTCAGCTGTTCGTGCGGACCGAAATAGCCGACGCCCGCGTTGTTGACGAGAACGTGCAGCCGTTCCCCGCGGGATCGGATCGTTCGGCGCACGTTTTCGGCCGTTTCGGCGAGCATGGCGATGTCGGTTACGTCGCACGGAAACGGGATGAACCGGTCGTCCGAAAGACCGGCTTTGCCGTAGTCGCGGGCGATTCCGTATACGGTGTATGACAGTTCCAGAAGGGCGCGGGCGATTTCCAGCCCGATTCCGGAGGAGGCCCCGGTAACGACGGCGGCTTTCGACATTCGGATCGTCCTTCTTTCTTTTCCGGCTTTTGAAAAATTGGTTTCGGTCGCTTTTACACAAAAATGCGTTGATCGGGCACATATGTCCTGACCGCGTCGTAGACGTGCCGGACAAGCCGGCGGCCCAGTTCGTCCGGGTATCCGAAGACGCCGTTTTTGATCTCGAACGGGTAATGGAGCAGGGCGGATTCCGGACGTTGTTTTCGCATCGTTTTCAAATAATCGCGAGGGATGCGGAACGTGCCGACGCTGACGTCCAGGACGCGTTCCGGCGGAACCGCCGCAAACGTCTCGTTCACGCAGCGGGAATATTGTTCTTCCCATCCGTCGACCGGAAGGACGGGATCGAAACAAAGACGGACGGTCCATCCGTCGTCCGCCGCCGCCCGGACACTGGCGAGACGGGCGGACAAGCCGGGCGTTAAAGGCTCGTACTGTCGGATGACCGGCTCCGGGGAAATCGTCCAGGCCAAAATGACGTTGGACGCCGGACGCAGATGACGGATCGCCGGGTAGTTGGCGCTTTTGGTCCGTATTTCGACGGTGAGTCCTTCGTGGCCGCGGGCGAATTCGATCCAACGCGACGCGACCGGAACGACCGATTCCAAAGCTAGCAAGTCCGATTCGTACGAAACGCTCAAGTACACCGGGTGCCGGCGAAGCAGACGTTCCAGATTCTCGAAATAGTCGTCCAAATTGACAAACAGCACCAAATTCGCCGATGGAAACATCCCTTGCAAAAAGCAATATTCGCAATCGTACAGACAGTTCAACACGGTGGAGGCGTAATAAAAATGGTCGTGGCCGAAATCGTGGCAAACTTCAGCCCCCGGGTAGAAGTATGGCGGCTTTTTTACGGCGACGATCCATTTGGGCGACTGTTTTTGCAGGACGAACCGCTGTCTCGGCCGGGCGAACAGTTCCTGGTACCGATCGATCTCGACAATCGACGCTTGCGGAAACTTTTCGATGAGCGTCCGGGTCAAAGGGTAGCCGAGCGCTTCTTTTTCCACATATATATGGGAAAATTTACGGATGAACAAGCCGCTCTCGGATTTGCGCAAAGCGGATCTTCCCTTCCTGTTTGGAGGCCGGCGGAGGTTCGGACAGTTCCAATAAAAAAGAAAGGTTCCGGCCGGTGTTCATTTTGTACGTCCGCGCCATTCGGAGAAGCTCATGCCGCATCGTGGCCGACAGACGCAGGCGGGTGCAGACGAGTTCCAGCAGCCGTTCGTCTTCTTCATCCAGCGCATCTTGGCGGAAAGCAAGCATGTCCATGCATTGTTCGAACAGCCGTTCAATAACGGGCGCGTTTTTCCGGATCAGGCCGGACACGTCCCCCGGCGTCAAGCGGGCGGCGTCCAGATGATCGGATACGATTTTGACGAACAACAGTTGGTGGGGCGACAAGTACGCCGAAGCGGCTTCGTAACATCCCGCCCCTTCCATGTCGACCACGTCGCCGATGAACGATTCGTTTCCCCCGGATCGGTACGATCCGGTTTCGTTTGCTTCCTTCCGGTTTGCGCCGGATTCGTCCGCGCCGGTTACGGATGAACCGGGTTCACAGCCGCCGTTCGTCCGTTCCACTTTCGCAACGTCCGCGCGCGTTTCAAGCACCGCTTCCCGGAGCGGATGCGGGATCAACATATCGGGGTAATAGGCCCGTCCGGTGCACCGATGAACGATTTTATGGCACAAAACCGCCTCGCCCCGCTCCAGTTCCGGCCGGACCGCCCCGCACAGGCCGACGTTGGCGAACAAATCCCGGCTTTTCGGCCGCCCGGCCGCGAGCATCGTTGCCGTCGCCGCGGCCGCCGACAAAGCGCCGGTGCCGCTCACGATCAACGTCATTTCATCGTTGGCAAACATTTGATACTTGCCGGCAGGCGATTCGGTTTTGGCCAAACGAAAATGTTCGATGATCGGTTTCGCCTCGGCAAACAGCGCGGTGGTGACGTAAATCAAACGGATTCCTCTCCGTCCACGGTTCGTATCGTTTGATCGTTTTTATCCATTATACCACAAACGGTTAAACCGAAAGCGAAGCGCGGGCAAGGCGGCTTGTTTAACGGAATGGAGGGGACGGCAATTTCGGCGGAAAGGAGGGAAGGCTTATTTGGCGGAAGGATGAAAGCGGCCGAACCGGCGGGAAGCCGGTTCGACCGGGGTGGAATGCGGTGTTTTGTCGTGAGCGGCGCGCCCCGGGCGGTTGCGCAAACGGATGAGAGCGGCGCAGCGCCGAAGCGATTGTTCGGCCAACGAAGGCCGCGATTGGGGTATCGGCTATTGTCGGGCGGCCGGAAGCTGATCCAGGCCGACGAATTCGTATCCTTGTTTTCTCGCGTCGTCGATAATTCGACCGATCGCTTCAGCGTTGTCTTTGGAAACGGAATGGAGCAGAATGATCGCGCCGGGATGCAGTTGCGAGATGACGCTGTCGTAAGCGAACTTCCAGCCTTTTTGGCTGCGCGTATCCCAGTCTTTATAGGCGATCGACCAAAAGACGGCGGTATAGCCGAATTTGCGGCTTAACGACAGCGAGCGGTCGTCGAATATGCCGCGCGGCGGCCGCATCCAGCGCATTTCTTGCTGTCCGGTCAGCTTCGTCACTTCCTCCTTGACCCGGTCGAGCTCGTTTTTCAACTGCTCTTCGGAAAGGCGAGTCATGTCCGGATGGCTCCATGAATGGTTGCCGATCGTATGTCCTTCCGCGACCATCCGCTTCAAGAGATCGCCTTGGGTTTTCACGTAGTGGCCGGTCACGAAAAAGGCGGCCGGCACGTTTTTCTCTTTCAACACGTCCAATATTTTCGCGGTGTAGCCGTTCTCGTAACCGTTGTCGAACGTCAAATACAGTACTTTTTTGCTCGTATCCCCCAAAAAAATCGCCTGGTTTTGCTCCAAAACGGATTTGAAACCTTCCTGGTCGATCGAAGGCAATTGTCCGTTTCTGCTCTTTTTGAAACCGAAATGATACGGCGTTCCTTCCGCTTGCGCAGGTTGGACGGCCGCTGCGGCAAAGAGGCCGGCTACGCAGGCCAGCGCGAGCGACAGAAGGGCGAAACGTTTCATGACGCGATCACTCCCCGCATGTTGTTGTGCGCCTTGGCGCGATCAACAGGTAATATTCCACCGGTGCGGAAAAATCATCCGCAAAGACCGGGGAATGGCGGGGACGTTGCGGAATAGCGGTGATGCCGGGAGGAATGGCGCCAAGTCGGCCGGCGTCCGGGAATCGGTAAAACTTCCCTCGAACGCCGGCTTGTTGGCCAAGGCGGGGTTAACGAGCGGCGGATAACGGAATGTACAAGGAAGCGCCTTCGGAAATGTCGTAAATATATCCTTTCGCAAAATCGGAGTTGTCGGCGAACGAGCGGATCAGCGTCGTGCCGCCAATGTCAAGTTCGTAAAGGCCGTCCCCGATTCGGGTGGCCGCCTCGATCCGGTAAACGGCGTTTCGTACTCCGTCGTCGGCGACGTAGACGTACCGGCCCGCCAATTGGTCGGGAGGCGTGCCGTCGGCATTGAGCCGCGCCACGATCCGGTTGCTTGGGCTCAACTCCATCGTAAAGTCCGCCACCGCACCGGTAATGCGGTCGATGGAGACGAGAGGGGGGACGGAGTCGACGGGCCCGATCAGCGATCCGTCGTGCAAATACGCGGACAGTTCCGCGCCGTTTCGCTCGGAATAGTAGCCGAAAAAGCCGCGGAACGCCAGTCTGCCGTCGATCAGAAACGTCCGGTCGCCGTCCAGCGAGCAGATGACGTAATCCGTCCGCCCGTCCTGAAGTTCGATCCGGACCGCCCGGATTGTAATGTCGTTTCCGTCGAGCGGGCGTCCGCCCTCCATCATCGTGACGTCGGCAAGGCGAATGTCGCGGATGGCGGGATGCCTCCCGTAAGGTTCGATCACGGACGTAAAAACGCTGGCGAGATCGCGGCCGGAGCGGCGAACGAGCAAATATCGGAGCGAAGCCGGGTTGCCCGGTTTGTTGCGCGGCGGAACGCCGTCGGCCAGAGCCGCCTCGTCATATCGCCCCAACATCGTCAGTTTCAGCCGCGCAGGCTCGCCATCTTCCGCCACGTTCCACGTGTCGACGGAGTCCCATTCGACGCTGAACCTTTCGCGGGGAGAGCGGTCGCGCTCCACCCGGCGGAGCCAATGATATCCCGGACCTTCGTACTGATGGCCGGCGACGCTGTCCCCTTCCGGGCGCACGCCGAACGGAACGTCCGGCCCGGCGTAAGTGCCGGTCGGCTGCGGAACGAGCAACAAGTTTTCCGTTACCGTTTTCCCTTCCGCGCCGTGGAAACTGTAAACATGTTCGTTGCCGCCGGCGACGCGGAACCAGTCGACGATATAGGAACGTTCCGCGTCAATACGTATCATCGCCGTGGTCCGCCTGTACATGCGCGCTTCGGGGTATGCGTTCGGTGCTTCCACGTCCATGACCTGAACGCGTCCCGCGTCGTCGAAATGAAGCGGCCGTCCGACCCACTGAGGGCTTTGCTTCCGGTCATTGACGACGACCGTGTTGTGGCTGACCGTATTGATGACCCATTGCGCCCGGTGCATATCCACGTGATCGGCGTATTCGGGGTACCCCAAATCCGGGGCGAGATCCCGGCCGAACGCGTGAATGCCGATATTGAGCGCGTCGCGATGGCCGTGCCCGATGTTGCGTCCGTAATACATCCAGACGTCCCGCTGCGCTCGCCGGTCGCTTCCGTTCTCCCGCCCGGGATCGGCGCGTCCCGCGTCGTCGCGCAGCGCGTTAAAACCGTAACCGGTCCATTGGCCGCTCGGCAGCCGGAGCGGACCGTATTGCCGGATGACGGCTTCGATGTCCCGGGCGATCTTTTCCGGATCGGGATCGTACAATCCGCCGTGTATGCCTTCGACCAAATTTCCGTTCAGCAAATAAGCGGCTTGCGCGAACACCGGATCGCCGTATATTTTGAACGCGTCCACCATCAGATTGGGGCTCAAATAGTCGAGGCCGGGATCGCCCGTTTTGCCGGCGTCTCCGATCGTCGGAAAGTAACGGTCGATGCAAATGAGCGGCAACAACGCGTAAAACATCCGTCTGAATTTTGGATGGTCGTACAAGTCGGAAGCGGGATTGTCCGGATATTCGCGCAACAGGTCGGCCACCTGCTTGATCGAGCTGAGCCAGCCGCTGTTGTAACTGGGAGCCGCTTCGTTGCCGTGTCCGTCGCGATCGACGTCGTTGACGAGCGCGGCCAACAGGTTGCCGCCCGTCACCCGGTAAGGATCGCGCAACAGTCCGCCGGACCGTTCGTTAAAAAGCAACCATTCCTTCGTTTCCGGCGGATGATCGAGCACGACGGCGGCCATGGCCAGAGCGCTTTGATGAAATCCGGTATTCCCGAAAATTTGCGAGGACTGCACCGACGGGTATATTTGGCGGACGATGCCGTTTTCCACATTGCTTCGAAGCGCGGACGCGCTGTTTTTCGGACCGAGTCCGTAGCGCTCCGACTTTTCGCTCAGGAAGCGTATCGCTTCCGCGTCATCCATCGCCGGGAAAAAGGCGTCGTACGCCTGAAGCAGCTCCTTGACGAGAGAAGGTTCCCAGATCGAACCGATTGCTTTGCCCGGTCCGCGTCCGCCGTGGGAATTCAAAAACACGGTTTTGTCGTAAACGCCGACATCGAGATCGGGATACACGTCGGCCACCCGGTCCAAAAGCACGATGCCCGCCCGCGCGTACGATACGTCGCCCGTGAACAGGTAGGCGTTTCGAAGCGCTTTCAAAGCGTTCGGAATAAAACCGGTTCCCGTGCACCACAGAAACCAATGGACGTAATACGCGACAAACGTGTACGGATTCCCGTTTTCGTCCCTCCAACCGAAGCCGTCGTCGACGCCCCAGTCCGGTCCTTTATCGGGATACAGCGTGTTGACGAGCAACCGGCGGTCGGCCCGCTTCGGATCGAACGTGCCGCGCTCGTCGAGTCCGCTTTCGTAATAGGCCGCGAAATCGTTCGTCGGGAACACGTAACCGCTGCTCGGGTCTTTGATTTTCCAAGGTTCCCGTATCACGTCCGCCGTGTACGGATAGTTTCCGAACGCGTCGATCGCTTTTCCCGTGACGGGGCTGCCCAAACGCTGGTTGACGCCGTAACTGCGCGGAAGCGACTGAGGGGGCACGATGCGCCATAGACGTTCCAAACCTAACGACAAGTAGCGGTCCGCCTCGCGCACCGCTTCATCCCGCATGTTTCTCGCCCATTCGTATTTGTCGGCGTTTTGCCGCATGTTGGCGATTTTCGTGGGCGTAAACAATGTGCTTTTTCGTTTGATGGCCGCTCAACTCCTTAGGTTCATTTTGTCACGAACCTCGGTTCGTTCTACTTTTATTATGCCATCGGGGTAGGGGCATTGCACCAGTTTTTTCAGGTACAAGCCCGGTAAAAAAGAAATTGACAGTCACTTGCATTGGCATTAGAATGTGGTTAAATTTAATTCCTATCCGAAAAGTAGGAATAAAACGTGTATGCTCTAAGGAGATGAGCGTGTGGAAAACAATTTGATTGATGCGATCCGAACGAACTGGGTAAGTCTGCTCGTTTCGCTTGCAGTGATCGGGTTTCTTTACGTATTGGCGCGCAAACGCGTCGGCTTCGGTTACCGAATTCTCATTGCGCTCGGGCTCGGCATATTGGCGGGCGTCTTTTTCAACGCGTTCAATTTTCAGGCCAACAGCGTCAACACCATCGGCACGATTTACGTCAACCTGATCAAAATGATCGTCATACCGCTCGTCGTCGTGCTTGTCATCACCAGCATCACATCCGTCAGCAACTTGGGCCATTTGCGCAAAATCGGCGTCAAAACGATTTCGTTGTTTTTGCTGACAACCGGTATCGCCGCATTAATCGGCTTGCTGGTGGCGCTTGCCATCGACCCCGGCAACGGGATTCAACAGAGCCCTCCTCAAGATTACAAGCCGCGGGACATTCCGACGTTTTCGCAAGTTATTCTCGATCTGACGCCAGTCAATCCGATCAGCGATATGGCCAACGGAAAAGTGGTTCCCGTTCTCATTTTTTCCATCTTCGTTGCCATCGCGATCGTGCATGTCGGTTCGAAAAAACCGGAATCCGTCACCCCGGTGAAGCAGGTGCTCGAGTCGTTCGCGCAAGTAATGCACCAGGTAACCAAATACGTTATTCGTTTGACGCCTTACGGGGTCTATGCGCTCATCGCCGCGATGGCTTCGAGATACGGGTTCGAAACGTTGGCGCCGCTCGTCAAACTCGTTCTGGCGACTTACGCCGCGCTTTTGATCCATTTCGTTGTGACGTTCGGCGGACTCGTGTCGCTCGTCGCCAAAGTGAACCCGGTTAAATTTTTCCGTAAAGCGTACCCGACGATCGCCGTCGCCTTTACGACTCGGAGCAGTTACGCGACGTTGCCGGTCAACCTGGAAGTCATCACGAAACGGCTGCGCGTGTCGCAGCGCATCGCCAGCTTCGTCGCGCCGCTTGGCGCCACGATGAACATGAACGGGTGCGGCGGCGTCTGGCCGGCGGTCGTGGCCGTTTTTGTAGCGCGCGTGTTTAACATTCCGCTCAGCGTCTCCGACTGCATTTTGATCGTACTGGTCAGTATGATTTCGTCCATCGGCGTTGCCGGCGTTCCGGGTCCCGCCTCGATTTCGACGACAGTCGTTTTGACCGCGCTCGGACTGCCGCTTCAAGGTATCGGACTGGTGCTGGCGATCGACGCCATCGTCGATATGGGCCGGACGGCCGTCAACGCGACGGGAACGACCGTCTGCTCGCTCCTTGTGGCCCAATCGGAAGGCGAATTTGACCGCGAGTCGTTCAACCGCGACGAAGAAGACCAGTTGGAACTGAACATCGCCTAAAACCGGAAGACCGTATGAAAAAGTTAACGCGAAAAAACGAAAACGAATCCTGCCATTGGACATAACGGACCTCCCAATGCTTACGGAGGTCCGTTTCCTTTACGATTGCCCCGCCCGCGCTATTCTTTTGCCCGTATTCCAAAATATACTTGAACATTTTCGCAAACTGCAAGATGTTCGTCCCGGCAATGTTGTGAATCGTGAGCGATTAACGGTAAAATAAAAACGGATCCGTCTCAGGTTGCGGATCGTAACGGTGCTAATCACGATCAGATAAGGTAAGGAAGGATTCGCATGTCCTCTCTGTCCGTATCCCATATCGCTTCCCTTTGCGTGTCGCTGGCCGCCGGAGCGGCCGTCATCGCGATCAGGCTCAGGGCGGCGAAAAAACCGACGTCTTGGCAAAAAATCGTCATGCCGCCGATCGGCATGGCGACCGGGTTTGCCATGTTTGCCGTTCCCGTGACGCGGATTCCGTGGAGTTGGGGAATTGCGGCCTTTTTAGCGGGCGCTTTGCTGTTTTCCTTACCGCTCATTTGGACATCGCGCTTTCAAATTCGGGATGGGCAAATTTATTTGCAAAGGTCCAAAGCGTTCGTGCTGATTATTGCCGCCTTGTTGATCGTCAGGTTGCTCATGCACGATGTGGTGGAGCGATACGTCAGCATTCCGCAGACGGCGGCGATCTTTTTTGTGCTTGCGTTCGGGATGATTTTGCCGTGGCGGCTGGCCATGCTGTGGAAGTATGCGAAGATCAGGCGCACGCCCCCAACGGACGAAACGTAAAATGAAAAAAATAAGCATGATTAAATTTTTACCACATTACATAACGGTCGGAAGGTCCTGACAAATGACGGCGGCCGAAGGACGACATTTGAGGACTTGGTTTCGTATCCGTTTGCACATCCTCTATGTCGTTGCCTTCGGCCGTCTTCGCAGCGGCGTTGGCGGGGAATGCGCTTAGCCGCCGTTAAGCATGGGCGTTCCGTCGCCGCTTCCTTAAGTTGAGAGCTCCCATCCGGATCGCGTCGGCCGAATCTTGAAAACGGTCATGTTTCCGTCCGGCGTTTCCGCGGCGACTTGAAGTCCGTCGGGAGCGGGCGTCACATGATGAATTTCGCCCCCCGGGGCCCGTTTTTGGACAAGCGGCGCGATGACCGGGATCAGCAAGTCTTCGAGCCACATGCGCTCCCGGTACCATAGCGGCGCGGGTTCGGCGGGCGGATATCCGCTGAGGGGGGCCCCGATGACCGTCGCCAGTTCCAGAGGGCTGCCGGGAAGTTGTGCTCCCGCGCCGATCGCCGCGACGAAGCGCAGGCAACATTCGGCGGCTCGAATGACTTCGTCGTAGTCAAGCGATCCGTTGGCATAACGGATTTCCACGGTGCCGAAATCGAACCAGCCGGCCACATTGATGCCGCAGCGGTGGGACTGCGGCCGCCCCGGACGATGAAACGCCGCGCGGTCCGGATTTTTCCGGTATCGTTCGAGCATATGTTCCGTGACGGGAGGACAGTAGAGAAGGCGGTGCTCGCTCGTCTGAAACAAATCCCGCAACGCTTCTTGGCAAAACAAAGCGGTTTTGACGAGCGGAACGATGATGTCCGCCCCCCACGGGTTCAAATCGACGTGTACGTGCAACCCGCAACTCCAGTTCGACCGCGCTCCCTGTTCGCGAAGCCGGGACAACATCGTTCGGATTTGGTCCCGTTCCTCCCATGTGATCGGAGGCGGTCTCAACTCGCCGCCGGATTCCGTTCCGTCCTCGTCCAACAGCCGCTCGTCGAGCGACAACGTCCATCCCGGAAGCAGTTCCATCCTTTTCGGCGACCCGCCGACAAATTCAATTTCGACGCCAAATTTCAACGCTTTCCAGTCGATCCGTAACGGCCACATGTCGTTTGCCCTCCTTCGGTTTATGCCTTGCGGAAAATGCCGAAGAAGGGAGGCCGCGGCATTAACGGGGAACCGTTTTGGGGAACATCGGCCCAACCTCCGTATCGCGTTCGTTTTTTCCAGTATACCCCATCACGGAGCGTTCGGAAAATCGTTCCGATTCGTGAAATTCGTAACGTTCGTGCGGCGAAAGGAATGAATTGTATTCGTTTTGGTTTATGATATATTATATTTTATACTGAAATCTCGGACTTTTTTGGTCAGGGAAGGTTGGTTTCGTTGGACAATTCGTTGCAAAACAAAGCTGCGCCGTCCAATTTTATCCGGAATATTATCGTTGAAGATTTGCGGTCTGGCCGGGTCAAGCAGGTGGTGACCCGCTTTCCGCCCGAACCGAACGGATATTTGCATATCGGCCACGCCAGGGCGATTTGCATCAACTTTGAATTGGCCGAAGAATTTCAAGGCAGGGTACATCTGCGGTTCGACGACACGAATCCGGTGAAAGAAAGCGCCGAATATGTCGAAGCGATTAAGGAAGACGTGCGCTGGCTCGGATTTCAATGGGACGGGCTTTATTTCGCGTCCGATTATTTCGAAGAAATGTATAACCGCGCCGAATTGCTCATCCGTAAGGGGAAAGCGTACGTTTGCGACTTGAGTCCGGACGAAATTCGGGAAACGCGCGGCACGTTGACCGAGCCGGGCATCGAGAGCCCGTACCGCAACCGGACCGTGGAAGAAAATCTGGATTTGTTTCGCCGGATGCGCAACGGAGAGTTCAAAGAAGGGGAAAAGGTGTTGCGCGCCAAGATCGACATGGCCTCTCCGAATATCAATATGCGCGATCCGGTCATTTATCGGATTTTGCACGCGAAGCATCATAACACGGGCGACAAATGGTGCATTTACCCGACGTATACGTTCGCCCATCCGTTGGAAGACGCCATCGAGGGCGTCACCCACTCCTTGTGTTCTTTGGAATTCGAAGATCAACGGCCGTTCTACGATTGGGTCATCCGCGAGTGCGAAATGCCCCACGTGCCTCGCCAATACGAATTTGGAAAGCTGTACATTTCAAATTCCGTCAGCGGCAAGCGACACATCAGGAAACTGATCGAGGACGGCGTGCTGGACGGATGGGACGATCCGCGGGTGATGACGATCAGCGGGATGCGTCGCCGCGGATTTACTCCGGAGGCGATCCGCGCGTTCATTCGCGAGACCGGCGTGTCGAAAAGCAACGGAATCGTCGACTCCCGGATGCTGGACCACTTTATCCGGGAAGATCTGAAGCTGAAGGCGCCTCGTACGATGGCGGTGCTCAGGCCGCTCAAAGTGATCATCACCAACTACCCCGAAGGGCAAGTGGAGATGCTGGATGCCGAAGTCAACCCCGAGAATCCGGAGATGGGAATCCGGCAAATTCCGTTCTCGCGGGAAATTTATATCGAGCAAGACGACTTCATGGAAAACCCGCCGGCAAACTATCACCGCCTGTTTCCCGGCAATGAAGTGCGCCTGAAACATGCGTATTTTATTAAATGCGAACATGTCGTCAAGGACGCGGACGGACGAGTCGTGGAACTGCATTGCACGTATGATCCGCAAACCAAAAGCGGCACCGGCTTTACGGGCCGCAAGGTGAAAGGAACCATACACTGGGTCGAAGCGACTCAGGCGGTGCCGGCGGAATTTCGGCTGTATGAGCCTCTTGTGCTTGACGGCAATTCGGACGGGGAAGAGGACGGGGAGGAAACCTTTCATATCAACCCCAACTCCCTCGAAATTTTGCAAGGTTTCGTCGAACCGAACATGCGCGACGCCAAACCGCATGACAAATTCCAGTTTTTCCGCCACGGTTACTTCAACGTCGATCCGAAGTGGTCGACATCCGGCAAACTCGTTTTCAACCGGATCGTCTCTCTGAAAAGTTCGTATGACCCAAAAAAATAATGCCGTCCCGGCCGCCTTTACGCCGGAAACGTGGCGGCCGTGGCCAAGATGGAGCGTCTTAACGACGCTCCTTTTTTTGTGTTCCCCACCGGCCAAACTTTGCATAATTTCGTTCCGGAAATGGCACATTAATGGAAAATTGCTTCCGGGGGGACGGCATTGTACAGGAGCAAACGGAATACACAACGACTCCCTTTCGAGCCGGTAAGCGACAATTTGTATATCGACAAATTGAAGGGGCAATCGCTGTGCGATTCGTTGGAAGAAAACAAACGGATGCTCAAGGCGATTATGTCGGACAGTTCCGATTTCGTGATGCGCGAATTCGTGATGGAACACGGGCCGAAGGCGTTGGTCTGTTATATCGACGGATTGTCTGATGCAAAATCCGTCGACCACGTCATTCAAAGCTTGATGGTCTGGAAAGGCGAGTATTCGGAACTGAAACAAGTCAAGCAACGGGCGTTGCCCGTGTCGCAATTGAACGAAGCCGACAATTTCGGCGACCTGCTTCGCGGCGTGCTGTCCGGAGATGTGGGCCTCCTGGTCGACCGTCAACCGTCCGCCTTGCTGCTAGGCTTGCGGGGACCGAAACACCGTTCGATCAGCGAGCCGGAAACGGAATCGACAATCCGCGGCCCGCGCGAAGGGTTCAACGAGCTTTTACGGACGAATACCGCGCTGCTCCGGCGAAGAATCAAGTCGCCGCGACTGAAAATGAAACCGATGGTAATCGGAAAAGAGGCCAATACCGACATCGTCGTTGCCTATATTGATGGGTTGGCCAACCCGACTCTCGTGGAAGAAGTAATCCGTCGTCTTGAAAACATCGACATCGACGGCGTCCTCGAATCGGGCTACATTGAAGAATTGATCCAGGACAACGGTTACTCCCCGTTTCCGCAAATCCAGTATACCGAACGTCCCGACACGGTGGCCGCCGCCCTTCTGGAAGGGCGGGTTGCCATCTTGACCGACGGAACGCCGTATGTCCTTCTCGTTCCTTTGACGTTTTGGATGATGTTGCAGGCGAACGAGGACTATTACGAACGATTTTTGATTTCGTCGTTTTTACGGTTGGGCCGTTTTATGTTTCTCATCATCGCGCTGACGTTCCCGGCATTATATATCGCGATCACCACATTCCATCAGGAAATGATACCTACCCCCTTGCTGTTGAGCGTTGCCGCCGCGCGGGAATCGATTCCGTTTCCCGCCGTCATCGAGGCGCTCATCATGGAAATTTCTTTCGAAGCGCTCCGGGAAGCTGGCGTCCGCTTGCCGAAGGCGGTCGGGCAGGCAGTCAGCATTTTGGGCGCGCTGGTGGTCGGTCAAGCCGCCGTGCAAGCGGGCATCGTTTCGGCGCCGATGGTGATCGTCGTATCCATTACCGGCATCGCCTCGTTCGCTATTCCGAAATTTAACGCGGCCATTTCCGTCCGGTTGCTTCGCTTTCCGCTCATGTTGATCGCCTCGATTTTCGGGTTGTTCGGCATCGTGATCGGCCTGATGTTTATCATCGGTCACCTGGCCAAAATGCGCTCGTTCGGAATTCCGTATTTGGCGCCGGTCAGCCCTTATTCGTCGGACGATATGCGGGACACGATGGTGCGCATGCCTTGGTGGAGCATGAAGCGGCGCCCCGAAATGTTCGGCCTGCGCAATTTGGTGCGGCTTGGCAAAAGCGTGACGGAAACGATCGCTCCGGAAGGCGGACAGACATTCGAGTCAACGGATCGTAACATGAATCGAACGGATAGAAATGGTTCGCCAAATCAGGGGGATGATGATGCGTAAGGTTGTCGTTCTGATCGCTCTTCTCGCGACGCTTCCGCTGTCCGGTTGTTGGGACCGGACCGAGGTGAACGATGTCGCCATTGTGCTGGCGATGGCGATCGACAAAGAACAGGACGGTTACCGTCTCAGCGTTATTATTCCGCTGCCCGGCAATTTGGGCGGACCGTCGGGTGGCGGCGGAGGCACCAGCGGGGAAAAGTCTTACATTGTCGATTTCGATACGGGGCCCACGATCAGCGAAGCGAGCAGCCGGCTGCAATCCCGGCTGTCCCGGAAGCTTTTCTACGCGCATCTCAAAGTGCTTTTGATCGGCGAGGAAATGGCCAGGGAAGGGCTGCGCGAAGTGATGGACGTGATGGGGCGTGTCCCGAGAAACCGGCTGTCCAGTTATATCGCCGTTACGAAAGGAAAGGCGTACGATGTGTTGAACTCAGAGCCGCACCTCGAACGATTTTCCGCCGAAAAGTTGCGTGAATTGCTTAAATCGGATGTGACGATCCCGATTAAGATCAAAACCATGGCCAACCAGTTGAACAAGGTAGGACACGATCCGATTCTCCCTTACGTACGGTCGAAGCGGGTGTCGAATGGCGAAAAACATTCCGAAAGTCTTGAAGTAGACGGTTTTATCTACACCAGAGACGGCAAAATGATCGGCGTGTCGGAAGGTGACGCGGCCAAAGGAGTGCGCTGGCTGAATCGCTACAATTTCCATCCTTATTTGGAAACGGTGCAGATGAAAGGCGGCGACGTCAGCATACTGATCCGGCGCGGTTCCGTATCGATAAAACCGCGCGTGGCCGGCGGCCAACCGCATTTTGACATCGAAGTGAAGGCGGAAGGCTCGATCGAGGAAGCGCTGGACAAACGCGATTACGAACACGAAACGAATATTCGCGAGCTCGAGCGAGAGCTCGAACAAAAAATTGAGCGCGAACTGTCGGCCGCGCTTGACATCGTGAAGCGGCAAAAAAGCGATATCGCCGGTTTCGGCCACTTTGTCTATCGCACCTATCCTAATTTGTGGGACGGATGGAAACGCGACTGGAACGAGCGGTTGAGCCGGGCGTCGTTTCAAATCACCGTGCGGGGGAACGTGAACCGGACCGGCAAGTTTTCCGAAAACATCGCGCAATTGGAGGAGACGTATGAATGACTGGCTGTTTGTCGCTATGTTTCTGACCGGATTGGGGCTGTCGCTGAACGCGGAACGGAAAGAAATCCGAAAAGCGACGGCGCCGTACAAATGGCTGTATTACGGATTTGCCCTGCTGTGCGTCGTTATGCTTGTCGTTTACTTTTCCGGCGTCATGTTGCCGTTACCGGCCCAGTGGCTGGCCCAACATGTCGCGCCGCTTGTCGAAAGGCAGGTCAAAGGAGGGTTAATGTGAACAAACAACGGATCGGCGGTTATCAGTTGGTCATGTTTGTCAGCATCCTGTATATTCACAGCGGCACGATCAGTTTGTTCAAGGTGCTGGCTGAAGTGTCCGGCCAGGACGCCTGGTTCAACTTTTATTTCCCGATGCTGTACGCTCTGTTTATTTCTTTTTTGCTGTACCGGTTGTCGTGCCGGTTTCCCGGAAAAAACATGTTCCAGATCAGTGAGGAAATTTGCGGCAAAACCGTCGGCCGGCTGATCAACGCCCTGGCCCTCTTCGACATCATTCACTTGCTCGTCCGCGATTTGAGGCTGTTTGGCGACTTTGTCGGAACGTCCATTCTGACCAGGACCCCTCTCGAATATATTCTTTTCATTTCCATCCTCGTCCTGATCTATTACGGGACCGGCAATTTGGAGGAATTGGCCCGCGCGGTCAACCTATTGTTTCCTTCGTTCATTTGCAGCATTTTGTTGATGCCGTTTCTTTTGCTCAACGAAATGCAAATCAACAATATCGAACCGGTTCTGGCGAACGGATGGCAACGCGTTCTGAACGGTGGATTCCTGGGCACGGGATGGGCGGGCGACGTATTTGTCATGGGTATGTTTTTGCCGAACGTCAAAACCGCCCGCCAGTTTTACGTGTTGACGCGGTACGGTATCGTTTTGTCCGCCGCGGTGCTGACGATACTGATGGTACTCAACACGACGGTACTCGGCGTGTCTATCACTTCGCGTGCGATGTACCCGAATTATACGCTGATGGAGCAGATCAACATTACCGATTTTATCGACCGGCTCGATTTGGCGCTGATCGTGTTCTGGATGCCGATGTATTTGCTCAAGGTCATTTTGCTTTATTTCGCTTTTATGGCCGGACTTTCGACGTTTCTGAAGACGGACAAAATGCGCAGCATGAACATCATGAGCGGCTGGTTTTTGCTGATGCTGACGCTCGTATCTTTCAACAGCGTCATCGAAGCGTACCTGTTCGGAAACTATGCATTCACCCCGCTTACGCTGTTGGTGCACGCCTGCTTTTTCGGCGCCGTATTCGGCTTCGCCGCAATTCGGCGGCTGAAAGGGAGGAGGCTTGGCGAGCTCCGCGCCGATGACGCTAACGATGCGGGGCCGGGGGCGATGCGCGATCCGGAACGTCAAAACGGCCCGATGATCGGTCGCTTCCGGGGCGGCGTGCGTACATACGGTATCCGGGCTGCGCTGGCGGTTTGTTTCATCGCCATTTTGTTCGGCGGATACACGGGTCATTTCAATCAAAAATACGGAATCATGGGCGGAGCCGCATACTTCGCGTCGTTCATCGTGTTGTTGGTATTGGTAGCCCGCGAGGCTCGGGCGCTCAGGAAATCGTAACCAGAAAACCGTATTGCCAGATTTCTCCCGGTATGGTAGATTCGGACTAGCAGTTGAACACATACCCGAGGAGAGGGACCGACAGTTGAAGAGCATCGCGGTAAAATGGAAAGTGTCGATTGTTCTGGCCTTCGTTCTGTGGTTTGGCGTCGCGAACACAGGCGCAGCGTTTGCCGCATCCGGAACCGATGTCATTCCGCAAGTGATCGAGAAAGCGGCGCCGTCCGTCGTCGCTATCATCGGCAAGCCGACCGGTTCGACGGAGAAAATGTCCGGCTGGGATCGATTCGACTTGGAGCACGGAACCGGCGTTATTGTTCGATCGGACGGCTATATTGTGACGAACGCTCACGTTGTAAAAGAAATGCGGAATTTGGTCGTCATTACGTCCGACGGAACATCGTATCCGGGAAAGACGACCCATTACGATGAGGAAAGCGATCTGGCGCTTGTCAAGATCGACGCGACAGGACTGCCTGAAGCGAAGTTTGCCGATCCGGCCGACATTA
>Ga0207870_100132_pt1 | contig 75690 bp, 75 predicted proteins | sample CeladaPassage60B_FD_187477 | JGI IMG/M metagenome (GOLD analysis project Ga0207870, IMG submission 187477) | Cellulose-adapted microbial communities from the Joint BioEnergy Institute, USA - Passage3 60B (SPAdes) (version 2) | ecosystem: Engineered > Bioreactor > Continuous culture > Unclassified... | reverse complement strand
AGCGCGTTTTACGATGAACAAACCGGACGGATTTCGATTATGAAGAAAGAGACAGGAGCGCAGGCCAGTTTGGTGCTGGATGACGAAGAGACGGCTAACTTTTTCGCGCAAAAGCTGGGGTTTACAGGAGCAGCGGCAGAGCAGGAGCTCACTGGAAAAACCGAAGGACAGGATGCGCAAGTGACGATTAACGGCTTAAAGTCTAGCCGTTCATCGAACACGTTCACGATTAATGGTGTGACGTATACGGTCAAAGGGACGGGGACGGCGACGGTGTCGGTGGAGACCGATGTCGATGCGATGGTGAACGTGATTAAAGGGTTTGTCGATAAATACAATGAAGTGATCGCCAAAATCAACGCCGAGCTGAAAGAGGAGCGCTACCGGAGCTATCCACCGCTCACTGACGAGCAAAAAGAAGCGATGACGGAAAAGCAAATTGAGCTGTGGGAAGAAAAAGCGCGAAGCGGGATGCTTCGCGGCGATTCGATTTTATCAAGCGCCCTTAGCCAAATGCGGATGGATTTGTATACGAAAGTGGAAGGAGCGAACATCCCGAGCGGGCTTTCGCAGCTGGCCCAGCTCGGCATTACAACGTCGTCGAACTATCTCGATGGCGGGAAATTGATCATTGACGAGACGAAGCTGCGGGAGAAGATTAAAGAAAACCCGGAAGCGGTGTATCAGCTCTTTAACCAAAACGGCACGACGGACGCGGAAAAAGGCATTGCCCGCCGTTTGCGTGATACGATTAAAGAAACGATCGGGAAGATTGAGCAAAAGGCCGGGAAGGCGCTTTGGACGAACCAGCAGTTTGCGATCGGGCGTGAGTTGATTCAAATCAATAATCAAATGGACCGGTTTGAAGACCGTCTGAAACTGATCGAAGACCGCTACTACCGACAATTTATGGCGATGGAAGAGGCGATTCAGCGCGCCAATCAGCAAAGCATGTATTTAATGAACGCCTTCTTCGGCGGCATGCAAGGGTGATAGTGGATTGGACGGCCGTTTGATTAGATCAGGCGCGCCCAGTTGAGTGGTGAATGATGAGCAGGGGCTGGCTTCAGCGTTTTTTGATTTTTTCATAACGTGCATGACTTACGGTGATGAAGACCCTTGCAATGCCTACAATCGTTTTTCTAGAACACTATATTGCTTGTCTAGTATATATGGTGAAGGCCGTTTTTTCGGGACAGAACGCGTTAACAATCGTTGCTTGTTTAATTTTATAGCGAATCTCGCATTTTGTGATGATCGAGAAGGAGTGAAGGTGATGGCAATGAACAACCCGTATCAACAATATCAAACGAATGCCGTGCAGACGGCATCGCCCGGTGAGTTGACGCTCATGTTGTATAACGGCTGCTTGAAGTTTATCAAACTCGCGCGCCAGGCGATCGAGACGGGCGATGTGGCGGCGCGCAATGAGAACTTGATTAAAGCGCAAAACATCATTTTGGAACTGATGAAGACATTGAAGATGGAGTATGAGGTCGCGAAATCGATGATGACCATGTATGACTACATCTACCGCCGCCTGATCGAGGCGAATGTGAAACATGATGCGGCGATTTTGGACGAAGTGGAAGGGTATGTCACGGAGTTTCGCGATACGTGGAAGCAAGTGATTCAGTTGAATCGGCAACGGCAATACGCGGAAGGCGGACAGGCGTAATGGGCGTAGTGCACGATGTTTGGGTGGTGACGAAACAGCTGCTTGAAGCGACGGCGCTGCCGTGGCCAGCTGAGGAGCGCGAGACGCGGCTGTCGCAGGTCGATGAGCTGCTTCGGCGACGCGAGGGGCTGCTTCACAAGCTACGGCCGCCATACAGTGAGGAAGAGCAACAGCTTGGCCGCGAGATCGTCGCTTGGAATCAGGAGATTGAGGCGCGGCTTCGTCAAGTGCGCGATGAGATTCGTAGTGATTTGCGGATGGCAGGGGCGAAGCGGCAGGCGAATGCTCACTACGTTCACCCATACGAGCAGCCGCTTTCCTTTGACGGGATGTTTTATGATAAGCGACGATAGGTGGGATTCAGGATGGTGGAATTGACAAGCACGGCGCTAAATATCATCCGCCAATACGCGGCGCTGCTCGAGACGGTCGAAGAAGGACTTGATTATGTGGAGGCGAGTTTTTCCGACCCGCGGCGGATGCATGCGGATATGGTGCTGGCGGATATTTTGTTGGCGCTTGGGAAAATCGGCGAGACGAACGTTTACTTATGCCAGCTGTTCGCTGATGAGAGTGATTTCGTCGGTCATATCGAACGGTTTGCAGATGTGCTCGAAGCGGCAGCGGCGCTTGATGGGCAGTTTGCCGATGCGGCGGCGAAAAAACGGATTATATGCGGACGGTTGTCGCCGGCGTTTCAGGCGTGGAAGATCGCGGTGGAGAGCGGCTTGCGGCGGTATGTTGTTCAATGAGAAACGGAGCGTGTGACAGGAGAGGCGTGCGATCCCATTGGTGAGGATGGGGCTGGAAGTTGGGGTGAAGATGCAGCCAACCATCAGCCTCTTCGAACGCAGGAGAGGAGTCCTGTCATATGTCAGTCGTTTGTTGGATGTCGAAATCACAAACGAACGGTGGAACTTGCGGCGCAACGCGATAGGGAGCGAATGATTGACAGAGGGCTGATGTGGATTGTTTGGCAACGGTGGGTAACTTGCCGTGGCTGTTTCTTTTGGTGTACCGGTGTTCAGGTTGGGAGTATGGAAAAGGACAGCACAGACTGTCCTTTTTCCTTATCCGATTTTCGTTACTCTCCACCGAGCGAAGAAACGAGACGAAGCAGCATTTTTGCCTGACGAAGGTGGTCATCATGTCGTATACGCACCAACTGCTGGCGTAAAATCAGGCTAATCAGCGGACGGATGTCATATATTTGCTTGCCATCGATATACATGTATTGAACCCCTTTGCCAAAGAGAACGAATGTCGTCGTTGGTCAGCCGTACGCCGCGCGAGAGCCGCACGTTGCTGCTTTTGGGAAATATGGACCTTTCCCATTTGTTTACAAACTACATATGTCCAACGTCATAAGGGAAAATGTATCTCTATGACTATATTTTTCTATGCTTTTCACAAAATCTTCGCAAATATTTTTGATTGAAGACGGGGGTTAGTGGGTAATTAAAAAGTGTAGGGATCTATAGTTTGAAAATAAGGAGTGGTCAGCAATGATGTATAACATTCGTGGGGAAAACATCGAAGTAACGCCAGCTTTGCGCGAGTATGTGGAGAAAAAAATCGGGAAACTGGAGCGGTACTTTGATGACACCGATCACGTTCATGTAAACGTTAACTTGAAAGTCTACAACGATGGACAAGGAAAAATCGAGGTGACCATTCCGATTCCGCATCTATTGTTGCGCGCGGAGGAGCGCCACGACGATATGTATGCGGCCATTGACTTAGTAACCGATAAATTGGAGCGGCAAATCCGCAAGCATAAAACGAAAGTCAATCGGAAGCTGCGCGACCGTGAGAAAGGAGTGAAGTTGGCGGCTCCTGTGCCAAACGGCGCTGCTGCGGCGGAGAACGACGAGGAATTTGAAATCGTGCGCACGAAACATTTCAGCTTAAAGCCGATGGACAGCGAAGAAGCGATTTTGCAGATGAATTTGTTAGGGCACAACTTCTTTATCTTTACGAACGCCGAAACGAATCGGACAAACATCGTCTACCGCCGCAAAGACGGACGATACGGATTGATTGAGGCAAACTGACATCGGTTGTTGATAAGACGCATCCCCTGCTTGTTGGGCAGGGGATGTTTCTCATGATACGGGGAGAATGTTTAGGGAAATATTGGTTAACGTTCGGCAGATGAAAAAATGGATTTCGCTTTTCCAGACGACGTTCGTTAGCGCTTTGCGCAGGTTGACGACCGTTTGGCAAAAAGGAACGGGCCATGGCCTCGTTGACTGCTCGCGTCAAGGTGTTTGCAGGCTGCACGGATGAAAGGAGTGGCCCGCCTTGAGCGGGAAATGGGGGAAGTAAAGGAACGGTTGGATCGTGGGGAAGCTGAAATAAACAGAAGTGAAGGAGTCGTTTCAGCGAGTGGGATACAGCTAGGGGAGATGGGCAAATGCGGCTTCATACAATCCATGAAAGGCACTATACCAACAGCGATCGAACAACTGCAGACCAAGGTATGGCTGCTCCGTGGACAAGCCGCATCCTTTTACGCCTGCGCGATGGTTGTCACTGTACCCTCTCAAGTGATATGATTAATAAGTAAGTCCATTGAAAAAATAAGGAGCGTTTCCTATGCTTGGAGTCTTAAAAAAGGTATTTGACCCGAACAAGCGCCAGTTGGCACGGCTTGAGAAAATCGCTGATCAAGTCGATGCGCTCGGGCCGGAGATGGCGCGGTTGTCGGATGAACAGTTGCGGCAAAAGACCGAGGAGTTTAAAGCCCGCTACCAGCAAGGTGAATCGCTGGATGATCTGCTTGTGGAAGCGTTCGCTGTTGTGCGTGAAGGGGCGAAGCGTGTTCTCGGCTTGTACCCATATAAAGTGCAAATTATGGGCGGTGTTGTCCTGCACGAAGGCGACATCGCTGAGATGAAAACCGGGGAAGGGAAAACGTTGACGGCGACGATGCCGGTCTACTTAAACGCGTTGACCGGGCGCGGGGTGCATGTGGTGACCGTCAACGAATATTTGGCATCGCGCGACGCGAAAGAAATGGGCCAGCTGTACGAGTTTTTAGGGTTGACTGTCGGCCTGAACTTAAGCGGCATGTCGCGCGAGGAGAAACAGGCGGCGTACAATGCCGATATTACGTACGGGACGAACAATGAGTTCGGCTTTGACTATTTGCGCGACAACATGGTGCTGTATAAAGAACATATCGTGCAGCGCCCGCTTTATTTTGCCGTTGTCGACGAGGTCGACTCGATTTTGATCGATGAGGCGCGGACACCGCTCATCATTTCCGGGACGGCGCAAAAATCGACGAAGCTGTATGTGCAGGCGAACGCGTTCGTGCGCACGCTTCGCAAAGATGTCGATTATACGTATGATGAAAAATCGAAAAGCGTTCAGCTGACTGAGGAAGGGATGAACAAAGCGGAGCGGGCGTTTGGCATCGACAACTTGTTCGATTTAAAACACGTCACGCTCAACCATCATATTCAGCTGGCGCTGCGGGCGCATGTGACGATGCAGCGCGACGTCGATTACGTCGTGCAAGACGGGAAAGTCATCATCGTCGACCCGTTCACCGGGCGTTTGATGCATGGCCGCCGCTACAGCGACGGGCTTCATCAGGCCATCGAGGCGAAAGAGGGCCTCGAGATTCAAAACGAGTCGATGACACTCGCGACGATTACGTTCCAAAACTATTTCCGCATGTATGAAAAATTGGCGGGGATGACCGGGACGGCGAAAACGGAAGAAGAGGAATTCCGCAACATCTACAACATGCGCGTCGTTGTCATTCCGACAAACCGTCCGGTTATTCGCGAAGACCGTCCGGATTTGATTTATCGGACGATGGAAGGGAAATTCCGCGCTGTCGTCGAGGATATCGCCCAGCGCCATGCAAAAGGGCAGCCGGTGCTTGTCGGCACAGTGGCGATCGAGACGTCGGAACTGTTATCAGAGATGTTGAAAAAACGCGGTATTCCGCATAACGTCTTAAACGCGAAAAACCATGCGAAAGAGGCCGAGATCATTGCCCAAGCGGGTCAGAAAGGCGCGGTGACGATCGCGACGAACATGGCCGGGCGCGGGACGGACATTAAGCTCGGCGAAGGAGTCAAGGAGCTTGGCGGGCTGGCCGTCATCGGCACGGAGCGGCATGAAAGCCGGCGGATCGACAACCAGCTGCGCGGCCGTTCGGGGCGCCAAGGCGATCCGGGAGTGTCACAGTTTTACTTGTCGCTTGAAGATGAGTTGATGCGCCGCTTTGGCTCCGAGAGCCTCATGGCGATGATGGATCGGCTCGGCATGGACGATTCGCAGCCGATTCAAAGCAAAATGGTGACACGGGCGGTCGAGTCGGCGCAAAAACGTGTCGAAGGCAACAACTTTGATGCCCGTAAACAGTTGCTTCAGTATGACGATGTGTTGCGCGAACAGCGGGAAGTCATTTATCGCCAACGCTTTGAAGTGCTCGATGCCGACAATTTGCGCGGCATTATCGAGAAAATGATCCGGTCGGTGATCGAGCGCGTCGTCAACACCTACACGCCGAAAGAAGACTTGCCGGAAGAGTGGAACTTGAAAGGGTTGGTCGATTACCTTAACGCCTACTTGCTTCCGGAAGGCGACGTGACGGAAGGCGACTTGCGCGGCAAAGAGCCGGAAGAGATGATCGAGCTCATCTGGGCGAAAGTTAAAGCGCGCTATGACGAGAAGGAAACGCAAATTCCGTCAGAACAAATGCGCGAGTTTGAACGGGTTGTTGTGCTGCGCGCTGTCGATATGAAATGGATGAACCATATCGATGCGATGGAGCAGCTCCGCCAAGGCATCCATTTGCGCGCTTACGGGCAGGTTGACCCGCTCCGTGAATACCAGATGGAAGGCTATGCGATGTTTGAAAACATGATTGCGGCGATTGAAGAGGAAGTCGCGACGTACATCATGAAGGCGGAAATCCATCATAACCTCGAACGCCAGGAAGTGGCGAAAGGCGAAGCGGTTCACCCGAAAGAAGACGGTGAAGAACCAAAGAAAAAACCGATCCGCAAAGCGGTGCGCGTCGGGCGTAACGATCCGTGCCCGTGCGGAAGCGGCAAAAAATATAAACATTGTTGCGGAAGAGCGGTATAACCGTTTATAAATAATAAGAGAGGCATCGCCTCTCTTTTGAATGGCAAACGCAAATGATGCGCATACGATATTCATGATGAGGTGAGGACAACATGATCGATTTAGTGGAAATCAAGCAAGAGTTAGAAAAAATGGCTAAGCGATTAGCGGAAATCAGGGGGTCTCTTTGACCTCGAAACAAAGCAGACGCGCATTCAAGAATTAGAGGAGCAAATGGCCGCGCCCGGCTTTTGGGATGACCAGAAAGCGGCGCAGGCGATCATTTCCGAAGCGAATGCGCTCAAGGAATTAGTTGGCGAGTTTGAATCGCTCGCGGAACGGTTCGACAACTTGGAAGTGACGTATGAGTTGTTGAAAGAGGAGCCGGATGACGAGCTGCAGGCTGAACTTGTGGAAGAAGCGAAAAAATTGACGAAAGACTTCAGCCAGTTTGAGCTGCAGCTGTTGCTCAACGAGCCGTACGACCAAAATAACGCGATTTTGGAGCTTCATCCGGGCGCGGGCGGCACGGAATCGCAAGACTGGGCGTCGATGCTGTTGCGCATGTACACGCGCTGGGCGGAGAAAAAAGGATTTAAAGTCGAAACACTGGATTATCTCCCAGGCGAGGAAGCCGGGGTGAAAAGCGTCACCTTGCTTATCAAGGGACATAATGCGTACGGCTACTTAAAGGCGGAAAAAGGGGTACACCGGCTTGTGCGCATCTCCCCGTTTGACGCCTCAGGCCGCCGCCATACGTCGTTCGTGTCATGCGAAGTCGTGCCGGAGATGGACGATAACATTGAGATTGAGATCCGTCCGGAAGAGCTGAAAATCGACACATACCGCTCAAGCGGTGCGGGCGGGCAGCACGTCAACACGACCGACTCGGCGGTGCGCATCACCCACTTGCCGACCGGCATTGTCGTTACGTGCCAATCGGAGCGGTCACAAATTAAAAACCGCGAAAAAGCGATGAATATGTTAAAAGCGAAGCTGTATCAAAAGAAAATGGAGGAACAGCAAGCTGAACTCGCCGAGCTGCGCGGCGAGCAAAAAGAAATCGGCTGGGGCAGCCAAATCCGCTCCTACGTCTTCCATCCGTATTCGCTTGTCAAAGACCATCGGACGAATGTGGAGGTCGGCAACGTGCAAGCGGTGATGGATGGGGAAATCGATGTGTTCATTGACGCGTATTTGCGCGCAAAATTGAAGTAAAGAGCGATCATCTGATCGCTCTTTTTTTCTTTATCATAGTAGACCATTATCGCGTTAACTGACTGTCATTTACTTAAAAAAACGGGCATGCTATACTCACAGAGGAAGGTGGGGAAGCATGCGGAGAAAAAGAGATAAAGCGATGTCTCCAACGGTGGAGACGGCCTTGGAGTATGTGTACGTTCTTGTTGGCGCGGCGATTGTCGCCGTCGCGTTTAACGTGTTTTTGTTGCCGAACCGGATTGCTTCCGGCGGGGTGAGCGGCATTAGCACGATTGTGCATGCGCTGTTTGGCATCCAGCCCGCCTATGTTCAATGGGCGCTCAACATCCCGCTGTTTATCGCTGGCGTCGTGCTCTTAGGCCGGCAGTTTGGCATCAAGACGTTTGTCGGGACGGTGTTTTTGCCGCTTGTCGTCTACATCACCAAAGGGATGGAGCCGGCGACGGTCAATCCGCTTCTTGGAGCATTGTTTGGCGGCATCGGCGTCGGGCTTGGTCTCGGTATTGTGTTTCGCGGCCGTGCCTCGACGGGCGGTACGGATTTGGCAGCGCAAATCATTCATAAATATACCGGACTGTCGCTTGGGCTGTGCGTCATTTTGATTGACGGCTTGATCGTCTTGACGGCGGCGTTCGTGTTCGATATTGAACGGGCGCTTTATGCTTTGATCGCGTTGTATGTGACAAGCAAAACGATCGACCTCGTCCAAGTCGGGCTTGGCTATTCAAAAATCGCCCTCATCATTACAAATGAAGAGGAAAAAGTGCGGCGCGCCATTTTGCATGAAATCGACCGCGGGGTGACGCGGTTGCCGGCGTATGGCGGGTATACGGAGCATGAACGGCCGGTGCTCATGTGTGTCGTCGCTCAATCGGAGTTCACAAAATTGAAACAAATCGTGCGAACCATTGATCCGACGGCGTTTGTCATCGTTGCCAACGCCTCTGAAGTGCTTGGGGAAGGATTTCAACGTACGTAAAATTGAAGAAATCGGTTATAATAACGAAGGAAGCGAATTTTTGTTTTTAGGGGGAGTTCATCATGAAGTGGAAATTAGCAACCGTGTTCCTCGGCGCTTCATTGGCGCTTGCAGCATGTGGCGGCGGCGATGATAACGCTGGGGAGCAAAACGGCGGCAACAACGGTGGAGGGGATACCACTGCTGCTGCTGAGCAAGTCTATCAACAAAGCTGTGCATCATGTCACGGCCAAGACCTTTCGGGAGGGGTCGGCCCGAACTTACAAAAAGTAGGAAGCAAATACTCGGCAGACGAAATTAAAGAGGTCATCACCAAAGGCCGCGGCTCTATGCCAGGAGGAATCATCCAAGGCGAAGACGCTGACAAAGTGGCGGAATGGCTCGCCGCGAAAAAATAAGTCACGAAAACGAAACAAGCACCGTCCAGTTTCCTGTCAGGGACTGGGCGGTCTTTTGTTTTTTTTTTTGCCTCTCACGAATGTTCCACACGATAGATCAGTTGTAGAGGGCGTTCACAAGATCTTAGAGAGAAGGATGGTAGTACTTACGGTGTACAGAGTGAAGAGAAGATTCACTCTTTATATTGCATATATAGGTCTTTTATGCTAGTTTTGCTATTGTTTCCTATTTGAAATATAAATGTAAAATTCGACAGCAAGAAATCGTGCTATAATAAGCCTTGTGGAATTTTGTACAATTGGTTCGAAACAACTCGAGAAATGACAGCAAGCGAGTCGAAAAATAGGTGATTATGATGATTGAAATGCAAGATGTATATAAGACATACCCAAACGGAGTCGTAGCGCTAAACGGCGTTAGCGTCCGCATTAAGCAGGGAGAATTCGTCTATGTCGTTGGGCCTAGCGGAGCAGGCAAATCGACATTTATTAAAATGATGTACCGTGAAGAAAAGCCGACGAGCGGCACCATTATGGTCAACGGTGTCAATCTTGCCAACATCAAAGACAGTAAAGTTCCGTTGCTGCGCCGCAACATCGGTGTTGTGTTCCAAGATTTTAAGCTGCTTCCGAAACTCACCGTGTATGAAAATGTGGCCTTTGCTTTGGAAGTGATTGAAGAATCGCCGAAAGTGATTCGCAAAAAAGTGATGGAAGTACTCGAGCTAGTCGGCCTCAAACATAAAATCCGCTCTTACCCAAACGAACTGTCTGGCGGCGAACAGCAACGTGTCTCGATCGCCCGCTCGATCGTCAATTCCCCGAAAATCGTGATTGCTGATGAACCGACAGGAAATTTGGATCCTGAAACATCGTGGGGTATTATGGAACTGTTTGAGAAAATTAATGATCGGGGCACGACGATTGTAATGGCGACCCATAATAAAGAGATCGTCAATGCTACCCGTCGGCGCGTTATTGCGATCGAAAATGGGACAATCGTCCGTGACGAGGCGAAGGGGGAATACGGCTATGACGCTTAACACGTTCAAGCGCCACGTTCGGGAGAGCGTGAAAAGTCTTGGCCGCAACGGTTGGATGACGTTTGCATCCGCGAGCGCCGTCACGGTGACGCTGCTGTTGGTCGGTGTCTTTTTGGCCGTCATGTTCAACATTAACTATTTTGCGAAAAAAGTGGAAAATGACGTCGAAATTCGCGTCCATATCGATTTGGCCGCCGACAATAAAGAGAAGGATGTGCTGCGCCAGCGAATCGAAGCCCTTCCAAGTGTGAAAGAAGTTCACTACTCATCAAAAGATGAAGAGCTGAAGCGGTTGATTGAAAGCATGGGTGAGGAAGGCTCATCGTTCCAGCTGTTTGAGCAAGACAACCCGTTAAGCGATGTGTATGTTGTGAAAGCTGCTAATCCGCAAGATACCGTTAAAATTGCAAAGCAAATTGAAACGTTCCAGTCTGTTCATAAAGTCAATTATGGACAAGGGACGGTTGAAAAGCTATTTGATGCGCTTAAGGTCATGCGCAACGTCGGATTGGTGCTGATTTTTGGTCTGTTGTTTACAGCGATGTTTTTAATTTCTAATACCATTAAAATTACGATTTTTGCCCGTCGCCGTGAGATTGAAATTATGCGGCTCGTCGGGGCGACGAATGGGTTCATCCGCTGGCCGTTTTTCCTTGAAGGGCTATGGCTTGGGATGCTCGGTTCGATCGTTCCGATCGTCGTACTGGCGCTCGTTTATTACAATGTGCACCGTCTATACAAACAGCAGTTTTCCCTGCAGCTGTTCGAGCTTTTGCCGTTTTCTCCATTCATTTGGCAACTGAGCGCCTTGTTGTTGGGTATTGGCGCTTTGATCGGTGTCTGGGGAAGCGTCATGTCAGTGCGTAAGTTTTTGAAAGTATAAAAATCAGTTTGATAGGGAGAGGGGAAAAGCCATGAAAAAGAAAAAGATGATGGTGCTCGCTGTCGTGGCAACACTCGGATTGGGCGTTCTTCCGCCGGCGGCGAACGCTGTTAGCAACCGCGATATCGAACAAAAACGAAGCGAAATCAATGCGCTGCGCTCGAAACGGTCGGGCGTTGAAGAGAAAATTAGCGAGTCGCAAAAAAACATTAAAGCCCTGCAATCGCAGCAAAAACAAGTCGCTAATGAGATTGAAAAACTCAATAGCGCCATTGAGGAAACGAGCGGCAAAATTCGCAAAGTCAGCACGGACATTGATGAAACCGAACGGGCGATTGACAAGCTGAAACAAGAAATTGCCGAGATTCAGGAGCGGATTGAAAAACGGAATGAAATCTTAAAAGTGCGCATCCGTTCGCTCCAAGAAAGCGGTGGAGCGATCAGCTACTTGGAAGTGTTGCTTGGCGCTCAAAGCTTTAGTGACTTCATCGACCGAATGAGCGCGGTGACAACCATCATGGAAGCTGACCAACAAATCATCCGCGAGCAGGAAGCGGATAAAGCGCTCAAAGAGAAAAAAGAAACTGAGCTGACGCAAAAGCGGAACAAACTGCAAGCGGACTTGCAGGAGCTGAAACAGCTGCAAGCCAAACTTGATGCCCAGCTTGAACAGAAAAACCGCTTAATGTCGGATTTGAAGCAAAAAGAGGAAGAAGAGCATCATCATAAAATGGAACTTGAAGAGGAAAAAGAACTGATCGCGAAACAAGAAGCCGTTGTGAAGCAGCAGCTCGCCGAACTTGAGCGGCAGAAACGGGCCGAGGAAGAGGCAGCGAAACAGCGTGCACGTACATATACAGCGCCGAAATCTTCGCCGTCGACATCTTCGTCTTCATCGTCAACATCGAAAAGCGGCGGAGAAACGCCATCCGGCGGCAGCACACCGCCTGTATCAAGCGGAGCGTTTACTCGCCCGGCCAACGGACCGATCACATCCGGTTTTGGCTACCGGTTTGGCGGCTCCGATTTCCACCCGGCGGTTGACATCGGCAAGCGCGCTCCGGTCGTTCCGGTCGTTGCGGCTGCTGATGGGGTCGTGTTCCGTTCCTACTATTCTAGCAGCTACGGCAACGTCATTTTCGTCAGCCACGTCATTAACGGCCAAGTGTATACGACCGTTTACGCCCATCTCGAGGCGCGCTTGGCCGGGGAAGGACAACGCGTCAGCAAAGGACAAGTTATCGGTTATATGGGCAACACTGGACATTCAACCGGTCCACACCTTCACTTTGAATTGCATCGCGGCAGCTGGAATGTCGGGAAAACGAATGCAGTCGACCCGCGTAGTTATATCGCGTTCTAACGCTTACACCACCTCGTATACGCAACTTGCCTGCCTCGTTGAGGAAGGCGAGTTGCGTATTTTTTATGGCCATCGCTTCTTGAGAGGGGCGCCATCGTCAACCGGGAAACGACCGGCGTGCCTGCTGCCCGCATGAAGACCGTCTCTAACCTGCCCAATGGTTGACTTGTTGCTCGAAGAAAGGCGATAAAATGCATAGGAGCAAGGAGAAGCAGACACGAACAAGGAGGTTGACAAAAGAAGTATGCTCTTATATAATAATCTCGAATTCGAGATTTATGAATTAATGAGGTTTAGTGAATATCGCTGACAGCTTACTATTCGTATCATCTTCAAAGGAATGAAGGAGTGAAAACGGATGATCCGTATTGACCGGGCTTCGTCCCGTTATCATGCTGATTACGGTTGGTTGAAGACGTACCATAGTTTTTCGTTTGGTGAATATTACGATCCGAACAACATTCAGTTCGGGCCGCTGCGGGTGTTAAATGATGATGTCATCGCACCGCTGGCTGGTTTTGGTGCTCACCCGCACCGGGAGATGGAAATTGTGTCGATCGTGTTAAAAGGGTATTTGCAACATGAAGACAGCACCGGGCATAAGGCAGTAACGACGTTTGGCGGCGTGCAGCGGATGTCTGCGGGTACCGGCATCGTTCATTCGGAAGTAAATCCGTCGGCGACAGAAGAGGTCAACTTTCTGCAACTTTGGTTTTTGCCGGAAGAGTATGGATTAACGCCTTCGTACGAGCGGGTTGAATTTCCAGTCGAAAAGATGAGAAACGCGCTGCTGCCTGTCGTGGCGAAACAGCCTTCTTCTCCGGGAATTGCTCACATTCATCAAGATTTGACCATTTACCTTTCTGACTTGGAAGCCGGACATGAACTGACATTTACCCAGCCAGAGGAGCGAAACATCTTTGTCTTTGTCATCGAGGGAGACTTGTCATTGAACGGTGAGGCGGACTTGCAACGGCGCGATGCGGCTCGCATAACGGAGACGCCGACGCTTCGCCTGTTGACGAACGAAGGGGCGCGGTTCATGCTCATTGACTTACCAAACTAACACCAAAAGGAAGAGACATCTTTCGCCAATGAGGCGGGGTGTCTCTTTTTTTGAGCCCGTATGAGTTGAGAAATCAAAAGGGAGCGTGTAAACTAATAGCAGACGACGCTTCCCCTATGGCGACAATGGGGAAGCATACTCAGTACAAGCCTGACATATGATGGAGATAAGGGCATGGCACGGCATGATGCGGTGCTTTTCCTTTATGTATAGGGTGAGGAGGAAACAACGTGAAAAAAACAACGACGGCCGTATTGATGGCCCTATCGATGCTCATCGGGGCCGGTGGGACGTATGTCGGCTTGCAGCTGGCCGGCGGAGCAGAGGACAGTCCGATGTCAGCAGTCATTCCGAATGAATCGTCCAAGGGGGCAAACGACGAAGAAGAGATAAAAAAAATCCGCCAGGCATATGAGCTGATCAAAAGCCGGTACGTGGAAAAAGTAGATGAGGAAAAATTGGCGGAAGGCGCCATTCAAGGGATGATTGGTACGCTTGACGATCCGTATTCTGTCTATATGGATGCGGAAACGACCGAACAGTTTAACGAATCGCTTGATTCATCATTTGAGGGGATCGGTGCTGAAGTGAGCATGATTGACGGGAAAGTGACGATCGTTGCACCGATTAAAAACTCGCCGGCGGAAAAAGCGGGGCTGAAACCGAACGATCAAATTTTGCGCGTCAACGGGGAAAGCCTTGAGGGGCTCGATTTGTATGAGGCAGTGCTGAAAATCCGCGGCAAAAAAGGGACGACGGTGGAGCTTGAGATTCTCCGCCCGGGCGCCAAAAATGCGATGAAAGTCAAAGTCGTCCGTGACGAAATCCCGATCGAAACGGTGTATGAGGCGGTGAAAACGTATGATGGCAAAAAGGCCGGCTATTTGCAAATCACATCGTTTTCGGAAAATACAGCCGCCGATTTTAAAAAGAAACTAGCGAAGCTTGAGGCTGAGAAAATCGACGGGCTCATTATCGACGTGCGCGGCAATCCGGGGGGCTATTTGCAAAGCATCGAGGAAATTTTAAAAGACCTTGTCCCGAAACATAAACCGTACGTGCAAATTGAAGAGCGCAATGGCGACAAGCAAAAATTTTATTCTGATATAACAGAGAAAAAGCCATACCCGATCGTTGTGCTCATTGACAAAGGCAGTGCGTCGGCATCGGAAATTTTAGCGGGAGCGATGAAGGAAGCCGGCGGTTACAAGCTCGTCGGTGAGACGACGTTCGGTAAAGGAACGGTGCAGCAGGCGATTCCAATGGGCGATGGCAGCAACATTAAGCTGACGCTTTACAAATGGCTGACGCCGGATGGGCATTGGATCCATGGAAAAGGAATCAAGCCAGATGTGGCCGTTGAGCAGCCTGAGTTTTTCCACGTCGCTCCGCTTCATGTAGAAAAACCGTTCACGTATGATATGAATGATGAACAAATTGCGAATGCACAAAAAATGTTAAAAGGACTCGGTTTTGACCCGGGCCGTACGGACGGCTATTTCAGCAAAGAAACGGAAACAGCGGTGAAAGCATTCCAAAAAGCGAATAAGCTTCCCGCCACCGGTCGTATCGATGAAACGACGGCTAACGTACTGCAAACAAAAATTATGGAAGCGATCCGCGATCCGAAGCACGATGTACAGCTGAAAGCGGCGTTACACGTATTGTTCCCATAAATAGCGATGGGGCTCCCGAGCAAGGGAGCTCTTTTCTATCAACATGAGCGTTTCGTCTCGGGATGAAGTGTCAAATCCATTCATGAACGTTTTTGTGCAAAAAAAAAACGCCCTGCATGGGACAGAGCGCATGGGCCTTAAGCAAACAATCCCATCACCCGCCCGAGGCCGCGCCGTTTCCGCTTTGGTTCCTTCGGTGTTTCGTGGGAGGAAGGCGGCCGATTGTTCAGCTGCTGTTCAAGACGGGCGACAAGCTGCTCGAGGGCAGTGAGGCGGGCAGCGATTTCTTCCATTTCCTTTCGATGATGAAGCAGTTGGACCGAAACAACATCATCGGCTTTTTGCTCCAGTTGTTGTTCGAGTTGATTAAGGCGTGAGGTGACGCGTTCGATTTCCGGTTCAACATACTCTTGGAATAAGGCATGAATGGAGCTGTTCCGCGGCGGTGTCGAGGGACGGTCAGGAGCCGGAGGCGCTTCGAGTGCCGCACCTTGTTCAAATTTGACCCGTTCGAGCAAGGCAACTGTTTTTTCGTCAAACAAGAAGTGGCCGGCTTCGTTTCTCCGCAGCGGAATGTCATATTTCCGTACCCAACGTTGAACGGTTTTCGGCGAAACGCCAAGACGGGCGGCGACATCGGTCGTTTTTAACTCCATCGTTCCACTCCTCCTTTTCATCTTCTGTTATATCCTTTTTCTATCTTCATTGAAAATCCTGCCTAGCCGACAAAACTAGTGCCTATTCGGCAAAGAAAGTGGAAAACGGCACAAATTCGTCATGAGCGGCAAAAAAGATGGCCGCAGGCATGGGATTTGCCGTGGCCATTTGGTAGAATAGAAGATAAAGACTGGTGAACGAAGCAAGGGGGGAAGCGGATGGCAACATGGGGGCTGGAATTGCTTGAAGGGATCGCGGCCGTATGGCGGCAGCCGCTCCTTTATTATGGCGTCCTTTTAGCTATTGTCGCCGGCTGGCGGCGGGTAAAGCGGGAACGCCGTGACTTTCATGTGCGCGTCCATCATCCATGGCAAGAATGGCGCGGGCTCTGGACATGGGGATGGGCAGCCGGTGCGGTGTTGTCTGTGGTGGCGATCAGCGCTGGAGTCGCGTTGCCGCGCGAGGCGGTGTGGATGGTGACAGCGCTGACCGTTGTCATTGGCTTCACGATGGAAGCGCGCCTCTTATCGCCAGCGTACACCGTTGGCGGTGCGATCGTGCTGCTCGGTTTGATCGGGCAAAGCGGGATGGTGAGCGACTTATTCCCTGATGGCCCAACGGCAGGGGCGGCCTTGGCTTTGTTTCTTACGTTGTTGTTGGCGGCTGAAGGGTGGCTCATCCTCCGTTCCCAAAACGGGACGGCGTCGCCGCAGCTCGTGAAAAGCAAGCGGGGGATGACGATTGGCATGCAATGGACGCAACGTTTTTGGTTTGTGCCGATCGTGCTCCCGGTATCTGGCGGTGCGTTGTCACCGGTCTCATGGTGGCCGCTTCTTCCGGCTGGGGACGGTTATTCGTTTTGGTTGGTGCCGTTTCTTCTTGGATTTTCGCAACGCCGGCAACACGTCATGCCGCCGGAAGCGGCTCATGAGGAAGGGCGGCGTGTGCTTCGGCTTGCGCTCCTTGTCGCTCTGCTAGCCGTTGTTGGTATATGGTACTTGCCGTTGGCGTTTGTTGCGGGGGCTGTGGCGATTATCGGCCGCGAGTGGATCGCTTTTTCTGGGCACCGCGCTGACCGAGCCCGACCGCCCCGCTTCGCCCGTTATTCGCAAGGGGTAGTGATTGTCGGCGTGCTCCCTGGCTCGAAAGCGGAGAAAATGGGGCTACAAATCGGGGAAATCATTATGAAAGCGAACGGTGTCCACGTGCGGACGGAGGCGGAGTTTTATGAAGAGCTGCAGCGCAATCGGGCGTTTTGTAAGCTTGACGTCATCGGGCATAACGGTGAAGTCCGCTTTGTCCAAGGGGCGTTGTATGAAGATGAACATCATGAGCTTGGCTTGTTATTTGTCCACAATCGGGGCGCGTCGGCGTCCGAAGCTGTTTCGTAAAGGAGACTGAGCATATGTGGTTTCTCGCCGCACTCATCATTCCGTGCTTTCTTGTCTTGTTGTTTACACGGGTGACTTACAATCGATACATCGCGGTGTTGTTGACGATCGCGTTGCTTGTCGCTTCGTATGCCAAAGGGTATACGGATGAACTGCATGAAATCGTCGCCGATATTGCGTCGACGATCGCCGGTTTCTTATTGGCCGGCCGTATGTTGAACAATTTGAAAAAGTGACAGACAGGCGGGCCTTAAAGAGGCCCGCTTTTTCCTATTCTATAAGCAGACAAATGAGGAGCGGGCAATGGAAATCGTTACGTCGTTTGGTACGAATATCAGTTCGCATTTTTTGTGCATCCTTTAAGAGGATGTGATACAATGAGGAGAGACGGATCGGAGAAGGAGGAGAAACGGTGGACAACCGTTTTCAATTAGTGTCATCATATCAACCACAAGGCGATCAGCCGCAGGCGATTGAAAAGTTGGTTGACGGTTTAAAGCGTGGAGTGAAGCATCAAACGCTGCTTGGGGCGACGGGAACAGGCAAAACGTTCACGATTTCCAACGTCATTGCCAAAGTGAACAAGCCAACGCTTGTCATCGCCCATAACAAAACGCTCGCCGGGCAGTTGTACAGCGAGTTGAAAGAGTTTTTCCCGAACAACGCTGTCGAATATTTTGTCAGCTATTACGACTATTACCAACCAGAAGCGTACGTGCCGCAGACGGATACGTATATTGAAAAAGACGCGAAAATTAATGATGAAATCGATAAATTGCGGCACTCGGCGACATCGGCTTTGTTTGAGCGGCGGGATGTCATCATCGTCGCCAGCGTGTCGTGCATTTATGGCTTAGGGTCGCCGGAAGAATACCGTGAGCTTGTGGTTTCGCTGCGCGTCGGCATGGAGATTGAACGCAACACGTTGTTGCGGCGGTTGGTTGATATCCAGTATGACCGCAATGATATTGACTTTCAGCGCGGCACGTTTCGCGTCCGCGGGGATGTCGTTGAGATTTTCCCGGCATCGCGCGATGAACATTGCATCCGTGTCGAGTTTTTTGGCGACGAAATCGACCGCATTCGTGAAGTCGACGCCTTGACTGGCGAAGTGCTCGGTGAGCGCGAGCATGTGGCTATTTTCCCGGCGTCGCACTTTGTCACGCGTGAGGAGAAAATGAAGCTCGCGATTGCCAACATTGAAAAAGAACTCGAGGAGCGGCTTGCTGAGCTGCGCGAACAAGGGAAGCTGTTAGAAGCGCAGCGGCTGGAGCAGCGGACGCGCTATGACCTTGAGATGATGCGCGAAATGGGATTTTGTTCTGGAATCGAAAACTACTCGCGCCATTTGGCGCTTCGGCCGCCGGGCTCAACGCCGTACACGCTGCTCGATTATTTTCCGGATGATTTTTTGATTATCATCGATGAGTCGCACGTCACGTTGCCGCAGCTGCGCGGCATGTACAACGGCGACCGAGCGCGCAAGCAAGTGCTGGTTGATCACGGCTTTCGCTTGCCGTCGGCGCTAGACAACCGTCCGCTCACGTTTGACGAGTTCGAACAAAAAATTAACCAAATTATTTACGTCTCGGCGACGCCAGGACCGTATGAGCTCGAACATAGCCCGGGTGTCGTCGAACAAATCATCCGCCCGACGGGTCTTCTTGATCCGACGATTGACGTTCGCCCGATCGCCGGGCAAATTGATGATTTGATCAGCGAAATTCACGAGCGCGTCGAACGGAACGAACGGACATTGGTGACGACGCTGACGAAAAAAATGGCGGAAGATTTAACGGATTACTTGAAAGAAGCGGGCTTTAAAGTCGCCTATTTGCATTCGGAAATTAAAACGCTTGAGCGCATTGAAATTATTCGCGATTTGCGGCTTGGCAAATATGATGTGCTAGTCGGCATCAACTTGCTTCGGGAAGGGCTCGATATTCCGGAAGTGTCGCTCGTTGCCATTTTGGACGCCGACAAAGAAGGATTTTTGCGTTCGGAGCGCTCGCTCATTCAGACGATCGGCCGGGCGGCGCGCAACGCGAACGGCCACGTGATCATGTACGCCGATACGATCACCAAATCAATGGAGATCGCCATTCAAGAGACGAAGCGGCGTCGGACGATTCAGGAAGAATACAACAAGAAACACGGCATCGTGCCGCGCACGATCCAAAAGGATATTCGCGACGTCATCCGCGCGACCTATGCGGCGGAGGAGACGGAAACGTACGAGGCCAAGCCGACGGCTGCCAACATGACAAAACAAGAACGGGAAGAGCTCATCCGCCAGCTGGAAGCGGAGATGAAAGAAGCGGCAAAAGCGCTCGACTTCGAGCGAGCCGCCCAGCTGCGTGATGTCATTTTCGAGTTGAAAGCGGAAGGATGATGACTCGGTGAACGGAACCGATAAAATTATCGTGAAAGGGGCTCGCGCCCATAATTTAAAAAACATTGACGTTGAAATTCCGCGCGGACAGCTTGTTGTGTTGACCGGGCTGTCCGGGTCGGGAAAGTCGTCGTTGGCGTTTGATACGATTTATGCTGAAGGGCAGCGGCGCTACGTCGAGTCGCTATCGGCGTATGCCCGCCAATTTTTAGGGCAGATGGACAAGCCGGATGTCGATGCGATTGAAGGGTTGTCGCCGGCCATTTCGATCGACCAAAAGACGACGAGCCGCAACCCGCGCTCAACGGTCGGTACGGTGACGGAAATTTACGATTATTTGCGGCTGCTGTTTGCCCGCATCGGCCGTCCGGTCTGCCCGACGCACGGCATTGAAATTGCCTCACAGACGATCGAGCAAATGGTCGACCGCCTGCTCTCTTACCCGGAACGGACGAAAATGCAAATTTTTGCCCCGATCGTCTCGGGAAGAAAAGGGACGCATGCGAAAGTGCTTGATGACATCCGCAAGCAAGGGTATGTACGCGTCCGCATTGACGGTGAGATGCGCGAGTTGACGGAAGACATTGAGCTTGAAAAAAATAAAAAACATTCGATTGATGTCATCGTCGACCGGATCGTGATCAAAGACGGTGTTGCCGCAAGGCTCGCCGATTCGCTTGAGACGGCATTAAAACTGGCGGATGGCAAAGTAGTCGTTGATGTGATCGGCGAGGAGGAGCTGTTGTTTAGCGAAAAGCACGCCTGCCCGTATTGCGGCTTTTCCATTGGGGAGCTTGAGCCGCGCCTCTTTTCGTTCAACAGCCCGTACGGCGCTTGTCCGGACTGCGACGGGCTCGGGGCAAAGCTCGAAGTGGATCTCGATCTCGTCATTCCGAACGACAAATTGACGCTAAAAGAGCATGCTATTGCGCCATGGGAGCCGCAAAGCTCGCAATATTACCCGCAGCTGCTCGAGGCGGTGTGCCGCCATTACGGCATTCCGATGGATGTGCCAGTGAAAGATTTGCCGAAAGAGCAGCTTGACAAAATTTTATACGGCAGCGGCGAGGAGCCGATTTATTTCCGCTATACAACTGATTTTGGCAAGGTGCGAGAACAGTACATCCAGTTTGAAGGCGTCATTTCGAATATTGAACGTCGCTATCGGGAGACGAGCTCCGATTATGTTCGCGAACAAATGGAAAAATACATGACCGAACAGCCGTGCCCGACATGTAAAGGCTACCGGCTGAAAAAAGAGAGCTTGGCCGTTCTGGTCGGTGGTAAACATATCGGTGAAGTGACCGCCATGTCGGTGACGGAGGCGCTTGCCTTTTTTGAAGGGCTTGAGCTGACGGAAAAAGAAGCGCAAATCGCCCGTCTCATTTTGCGTGAAATTCGCGAACGGCTCGGCTTCTTGAAAAACGTCGGTCTCGACTATTTAACGCTCAGCCGCTCAGCCGGAACGCTCTCGGGCGGTGAAGCGCAGCGCATTCGATTGGCGACACAAATCGGCTCGCGGTTGACGGGCGTTTTGTATGTGCTTGATGAGCCGTCCATCGGGCTTCACCAACGCGACAACGATCGGCTAATCGCGACGTTAAAAAGCATGCGCGATCTTGGCAACACCCTCATTGTCGTGGAACATGATGAAGATACGATGCTCGCGGCTGATTATTTGATTGACATCGGCCCCGGAGCGGGCATTCATGGCGGTGAAGTCGTCGCTGCCGGCACGCCAGAGGAAGTGATGAACGATCCGAACTCGCTCACTGGCCAATATTTATCCGGGAAAAAATTCATCCCGATTCCAGCCCAGCGGCGCCAGCCGGACGGCCGCTGGCTGGAGGTGGTCGGCGCACGCGAGCATAACTTGAAAAACGTCACTGTAAAAATCCCACTCGGCACGTTTATTGCCGTCACCGGGGTATCGGGTTCAGGAAAAAGCACGCTCGTAAACGAGGTGCTCTATAAGGCGCTAGCGCAAAAACTGCACCGAGCGAAAGCAAAACCGGGGGAACACCGCGACATTCGTGGGCTCGAGCACCTCGATAAAGTGATTGACATCGACCAGTCGCCGATCGGCCGCACGCCGCGATCCAACCCGGCGACATACACCGGTGTGTTTGATGACATTCGCGAGGTGTTTGCTTCGACGAACGAGGCGAAGGTGCGCGGCTATAAAAAAGGACGTTTCAGCTTTAACGTCAAAGGCGGGCGCTGCGAGGCGTGCCATGGTGATGGGATCATTAAAATCGAAATGCACTTTTTGCCGGACGTGTATGTCCCGTGTGAAGTGTGCCACGGTAAACGGTACAGCCGTGAGACGCTTGAGGTGACGTATAAAGGGAAAAACATCGCAGAAGTGCTTGACATGACAGTCGAAGATGCGCTTGACTTTTTTGCTCCGATCCCGAAAATTAAACGCAAGCTTGAGACGCTGTACGATGTCGGCCTTGGCTATATGAAGCTCGGCCAGCCAGCAACAACGCTTTCGGGCGGCGAGGCGCAGCGCGTCAAGCTCGCTGCGGAGTTGCATCGTCGCTCGAACGGCCGGACGCTCTACATTTTAGATGAGCCGACGACCGGTCTGCACGTCGATGACATCGCCCGATTGCTGAATGTACTTCATCGGTTGGTGGAGAACGGCGATACGGTGCTTGTCATCGAGCATAACTTAGACGTCATAAAAACGGCTGACTATATTATTGACTTAGGTCCAGAAGGCGGCAGCCGCGGTGGGCAAATTGTTGCCGCCGGCACGCCGGAACAAGTGGCGGAGGTCGAGGCATCGCACACTGGCCGCTACTTAAAACCCATTTTGGAACGTGACCGGGCGCGCATGCAAGCGCGGTATGAAGCGGCAAAGGCGTAGTGCTTTGCCGCTTTTTCTATCGTTTGGGGAGAGTGATGGGCGCTATCTTTTTACGGTCAGCGGGAAACTTTTGACGATGATCGTCGTATATAAAAGGTGAAGAAATGGAGAAAGGAGTTATCGAATTGTCCACCAATAAAGTTCTATCTTCCCTTTGTTATTTCAGCATCTTTTTTGCGCCATTCATTTTGCCGATCGTTGTGTATTTTGTTGTGGAAGATCCAGGTGTGAAACACCATGCGAAACGGTCGCTTTTTTCTCACTTAATTCCGGCGATTACCATTGTTGTGTTTATTGCGTTCGCCTTTGTTCCTTTTTTGTTCGGTCAACAGGGAGAGGAAGCGTTCTTGTTTGGCGGCGGCCTTATTTGGCTCGGTTTCCTCGTCGCTGGAGCTTTGAACCTTGTTGTGTTGATTTGGAATATCATTAAAGGGATTCAGGTGTTAAAATAAAAGTGAGATAGAACTGACCTACATTTTGCGTAAGCGGGTCGACGGAGTGCATTGTTTCGGCCGGCATGTGCAATGTTTGCCTTGTTTTATGGCACTATAATAGAAAAAGGCATCTGCTCATGCAGGGAGAACGTTCGGCAACCGATTTTAGAGCAAAGATGGTGATGTGATGCTGAATTGGTTGATTGGAGTTTTTATTAATACCGTTTTGCTCATGGCGATTGATGGCTATTTTGCCGACATTCATTTCAGCGGCATTGGCGCCGCGTTTTTGGCGAGTTTGATTTTAGCGGTGTTAAATGTCGTTGTCCGCCCGGTGCTCATTTTATTGACGCTGCCCGTGACGGTGTTGACGCTCGGGTTGTTTTTGTTTGTCATCAACGCTATCACGCTGATGATGACGGCAGCGCTGATGGGCGATGCGTTTCAAATTGGAGGGTTCGGCACGGCACTGCTCGCCTCGATCGTCTTGTCGTTTTTCCATCTGCTTGTGCAAAAAGCGATTGTTGAGCCGCTTCGCAAACGGTCGTAACGGAGACGGGATGAACCGTCTCCATTTTGTTTCCCCGATGTTTTCCATTCAACGGCGAAACAAAACGTGCTACAATGGAAAAAGATGAAGAAAGGGGAGAAAGGCTGATTATGCCAAAAGTGCGGACAAAAGACATCATTGAACAGTTCCAGCTTGAGCTTGTCAGCGGCGCCGAAGGCATTTACCGCCCGATTACGACAAGCGACCTGTCGCGGCCAGGGATCGAGATGGCGGGTTATTTTGCCTACTATCCGGCAGAGCGTCTGCAGCTGCTTGGCCGAACGGAGCTGTCGTTTTACGAAACATTGACCCCGGAAGAAAAGCGGGCGCGGATGCAGCGGCTATGTACCGATATTACGCCCGGAATTATCGTCTCGCGTGGCTTAGACGTGCCGCCGGAGCTGATCGAAGCGTCCGAGCGCCAGTCGGTGCCGGTGATGCGTTCGACTATGAAAACGACCCGGCTCTCTAGCCGATTGACCAACTATTTGGAAAGCAAGCTGGCCCCAACAACAGCGGTGCACGGCGTACTCGTCGATGTGTACGGCGTTGGCGTATTGATTACAGGCAAAAGCGGGGTCGGTAAAAGTGAAACGGCGCTTGAGCTTGTGAAGCGCGGCCATCGGTTGGTCGCCGATGACTGTGTCGAAATCCGCCAAGAGGATGAAGATACATTGATCGGCAGCGCACCGGAGCTGATTGAGCATTTGCTCGAGATTCGCGGACTTGGCATTATTAATATGATGACCTTGTTCGGTGCTGGGGCGGTGCTGCCGCATAAGCGCATTTCCTTAGTCATCGATTTAGAGCTATGGGATCCGGAGAAGCAATACGATCGTCTTGGTTTGGAAGAAGAAAAGATGAAAATTTTAGATATCGAATTGCCGAGATTAACGATTCCGGTACGCCCAGGGCGCAACTTGGCCGTCATTGTTGAAGTGGCAGCGATGAACTTCCGGTTGAAGCGGATGGGCGTTAACGCGGCTGAGGAATTTTCGGCGCGACTGAGCGATGCCATTGAAGAAGGGGAACGTGACTGAAAACCGGTAAAAAACAGTGATGTTTCTTCTATCGCTCGTTTTTAGGGAAGAAAGAAATAGGGGGTTCATGCAGGGGGATTCTGCATGAAATCATCATCTAGGAAGCTGGAGAAAATCACTGCTTTCTGTCACCAGTGATTTTTGAGAATTCAAAAAATCAAAGTTTCTCAATGAAAACTATGCTTCTTTATGCCTTATTCCTCTCTAGGATGAACAAGGAAATTCGGATAAGGATGGCCACGGAGATATGACGATGATGAGCAAATGGACAGGGGGGAGCGGCCATCTGTCATCGCAAAGGAGGTGTTCATGATGGAACCGGCAATCGAGCCGCTGGACCGCGTGTTTTTGCAGCTCGGTCCGATTACAATTTACTGGTATGGCGTCATTATCGGCACGGGCGTGTTGATTGGTTTATGGCTGGCGACGCGTGAATCGGTGCGGCGCGGCTTGCCGAAAGAAACATTTGTCGATTTGGTGCTGTTTGCTGTGCCGATTGCCATTGTCTGTGCCCGGGCGTACTACGTACTGTTTGAATGGGACTATTATTCCAAGCATTTGGCCGAGATCCCGAAAATTTGGCAAGGTGGCCTTGCGATTCACGGGGGATTAATCGGCGCGGTGGCGACAGGAGCGGTGTTTGCCCGGGTGCGTGGGCTGCCGTTTTGGAAGTTGGCTGATATTGCTGCCCCAAGCATCATTTTAGGACAGGCGATTGGACGCTGGGGCAATTTTATGAACCAAGAGGCGCACGGCGGGCCGGTGTCACGCGAATTTCTGGAAAATTTGTATTTGCCGGATTGGATCATCAACCAAATGTATATTAATGGCCAATATTGGCACCCGACCTTTTTGTACGAATCGCTTTGGAATCTTGTCGGCTTTTGCTTGCTTCTTTGGCTGCGGCGCGTCAATTTGCGGCGCGGCGAGCTGTTTTTGTCGTATGTGATTTGGTATTCGCTCGGGCGCTTTTGGATTGAAGGGATGCGCACCGATAGCTTAATGCTCGCTGAACATTTGCGCATGGCGCAAGTGATGTCGATTACCCTTATTATTATTGCGCTCGTCTTGTGGATGGTGCGTCGGGCAAAAGGATGGGCAAGAGAACGGTATATGGACTAGTGGCGCCATAGGTCGCCTCTTACATATGGAAGACAAGCAAAGGAGAGAGGAGAACATGATCGGAACGTTGCAGCGCGGCGTGCTCGCCGGGCTGAAGACGTCGTGGGCGCTCGGGAAAATCATTTTTCCGGTGACGCTCCTTTTGGCATTATTGCAGCCGACGCCGCTTTTTTCATGGCTCATTGACTTTGTTGCTCCGTTCATGAAATGGCTCGGTTTATCCGGCGATGCGGCCGTGCCGCTTGTGCTCGGCAATTTGCTTGGGCTATACGCGGCGATCGGGGCGATGTTGACGATCGAGTTTACGGTGAAGGAAGTGTTGATTTTGGCGATCATGCTTTCTTTTTGCCATAACTTGATCGTCGAATCATCGGTTGCCTCGCGTACGGGAATGAGCGTGACGCTCATGGTCATCGTGCGCGTCGGACTCGCCATTGTGTCCGCATTGCTGATCGCCCATTTATGGGATGGAGGCCAGGAAATCGCCCAATACGGCTTTATGCCGCAGGAAGACGCGCCGCCTGTCGGCTGGGGAGCGATCGCCTTGGTGGCGTTGAAGAAAGCGGCCACTGGCATCGTGCAGTTGGTCGTGATCGTCATTCCGCTGATGACGGTCATTCAAGTGTTGAAAGAACGCCATTGGATTGAGACATTTTCGCGATGGATGTCACCGGCGACGAAGGCGCTCGGCATGAGCCCGAACACGTCGCTGACGCTGGCGGCCGGGTTTGTGTTCGGCCTTGCTTATGGCGCCGGCGTCATGATTCAAGCGGCGAAAGAAGACGGCGTCTCCAAGCGTGACTTAACGTTGGCGTTCATTTTTCTCGTCTCGTGCCATGCGGTTGTGGAGGACACACTCATTTTCGTTCCGCTTGGCATTCCGGTATGGCCGCTGCTTGTGATCCGCCTAGTGACGGCCGTATTGCTGACGATGGCGGTGGCGTTCATTTGGCGCCGCCTAGAACAACCGAAAAGAAAGGAAGCCGCTTCATGACGATTCGTACCATTTTATTTGACCTTGACGGAACGTTGATTGATACAAATGAGCTGATCATCCAGTCGTTTTTGCATACGCTCGAGAAGTACTATCCGGGCCGCTATGGCCGTGAGGACGTCCTGCCGTTCATCGGCCCGTCGTTGTATGAGACGTTCGGATCACTCGATCCAGAACGGATGGAAGAAATGGTCAAGACTTACCGCACGTTTAACCATGCCCGTCATGATGAGTTGATTCGCGAGTTTGACACGGTGTATGAGACGATCGAAACGCTTCACCGCCATGGCTTCCGCCTTGGCGTGGTGACGACGAAAATTCATGACACAGCGCTCATGGGCTTGCGGAAAACGCGTTTAGAGCCGTTTTTCTCGTGCGTCATCGGTCTCGATGACGTTAGTCGTCCAAAACCGGATCCGGAACCAATTTATAAAGCGCTTGATGTGCTTCGGTCGACACCGAACGAAGCGCTCATGGTCGGCGACAACTACCACGACATCTTAGCCGGCAAAAACGCCGGTGTAAAAACAGCCGGCGTGGCGTGGTCGATTAAAGGGCGCAAGTATTTGGAACAATATGAACCGGACTTTATGCTGGAAAAAATGAGCGATTTGTTGGCCATTGTCGGCATGAACGAATGAAAGGAGGAACCGTCCTCCCAGTGAGACGAACGACGAAATACCCCGTGCAAGGGGCGAACTCACTCTGGCAATTGTACCGCACCGTATCGTTTTGGAAAGTGCTGAAAAACGTCATCATTATCCAAATTGGGCGCTACACGCCGTTTTTGCCGCTGAAAAACTGGCTGTACCGCACGTTTCTTGGCATGAAGATTGGCGAACAAACGGCGCTTGCCTTTATGGTTATGCCAGATATTTTGTTTCCGGAAAACATCCGTATCGGCCGCAATTGTGTCATCGGCTACAACACGACGATTCTCGCCCACGAATATTTGGTGGACGAATACCGCCTTGGCGATGTCGTGATCGGCGATGAGGTGATGATTGGCGCCAACTCCACCATTTTGCCTGGTGTCGTCATCGGCGACCGCGCCGTCGTCGCCGCGGGCACTGTCGTCCATAAAGACGTCCCACCCGGGGCGATGGTTGCCGGCTGCCCGATGCGCATCGTTCGGATGAATGAACCGCCTTCCGAGTAACGGGGGCGGTTTTTGATTTATATAAAGAAAAGATTCTGAAAAAATGGTAAAATGAATGAAAAAACTATTTTTATTGTGTTGGAGGAGATTGACGAAAAAGGTTTTGAAAAGAAGAACGTTCATTCGTAATTCGGTCATGGCGATAACGAACGACAAGTAGCTTAAAGTGGTGAACTACTTCCATTTCGTCTTGCTTGAAGCAGGAGCTTGTCGGTTCTACGACGAAAGTGACCGTTTGTCTCGCTGAGCGTCACCTACATATCCGATGATTCGAAGTTCTTTCGCGCCTTGGATCATTTGGTTAAGTAGCCACATGCACAAGGTGGAGCGAAATGGACAGGCGTTTCTTCGTTTGGAAGAGTCTTTGTCCATTTTGTTGTCGATGGCGCGTTTTCTCTTGACGTAGGAGACAGCAAGGAGTAAACTACTAATAACTTCACTTCTCTACCATATTAGCAAACTAAAGTATTTAGATAAAGGGCGTGGGGACATGGCAAAAAGGCTGTTCATGTTTGAAAAACCGTTAGGCATGCGCGATACGCTGCCGTTTTTATATGAAATGAAAAAGCAAGTGCGTCGCACGATGGCGGAGGAAATCGAACGGTGGGGCTATGAGTTTATCGAGACGCCGACGTTGGAATATTATGAAACGGTTGGGACGGCGTCGGCAATTGCTGATCATCGGTTGTTTAAGCTGTTGGATCAGCAAGGGCATACGCTCGTGTTGCGGCCGGATATGACGGCGCCGATCGCTCGGGTGGCGGCATCGCGGCTGTATGAGGACAGCAACCCGCTTCGATTGGCGTACAATGCCAACGTGTTCCGCGCTCAGCAGCGTGAAGGCGGCCGGCCGGCGGAGTTTGAACAAATCGGTGTCGAGTTGATCGGCGATGGCACGGTGATGGCTGATGCCGAGGTGATTAGCTTAATGGCCGCGTTGTTGAAGCGCGTGGGGCTTAGTCACTTTTCGGTGGCGGTTGGCCATATCGGCTATGTGAACGCGTTGTTTTTGGAGATTTTAGGGAATGAAGAGCGGGCGAGCGTGCTGCGCCGTTTCTTATATGAAAAAAATTACGTTGGCTACCGCGAACATGTGAAGTCGTTGCCGCTTTCGTCCATTGATCAAAAACGTCTTCTCGATCTTCTTTCCTTGCGCGGCGGCAGTGAAGCGATCGAGGCGGCAAAAGCGCTGGTGACAAGCGAGGAAGGACAGCGAGCAGCGGATGAGCTGGCGGCGCTGTTGGCAGCGCTTAAGACGTATGGGGTGTCCGAGGCGGTGAAACTCGATATGGCACTCGTGAGCCATATGAGCTATTATACTGGCATTTTGTTTGAAGTATACGCCGAGCAAGTCGGGTTTCCGATTGGCAACGGCGGTCGGTATGATGATTTATTGGCCAAATTCTCCCGTCCGGCGCCGGCGACGGGGTTTGGGTTGCGTGTTGATCGGCTGATCGAGGCGATTGGCGAGACGGACGTCCGGGGAGAAATTGAGTGCATCGTCTTCAGCCAAGAGCGGCTTGCGGAAGCGGTTGAGCTGGCGGAGGCGAAGCGAGCGGAAGGTCAGCGCGTCGTTTTACAGCATATCACTGGTATTCGCGACATTGACGCCTACAGTCAGCGCTATCGGTCGATTGTCTATTTGCTTGGCCGGAGCGGGCACGACGGGCAGTAAACAGGGCGTCGAAGGAAGCCGGACGAGTGGCCGAAACGGCGAGAGCGGGGCACGCTGACAAAGAAAACGTGCACGCGGCGTGAATGGAATCCAACCCATTGCCGCAGGGATGGCTGCGCGGTTTATGGAGCTGACATGACAAGGAGCAGGGAGGAAGAGCGATGCTGACGATTGCGATGCCGAAAGGGCGCATTTTTGAAGAGGCGGTCGAGCTGCTGCGCCGGGCGGACTATATGCTGCCGCCGGAATTTGAAGAATCGCGAAAACTCGTCATTGACGTCGCAGAGGAAAATATGCGCTTTATTTTGGCGAAACCGATGGATGTCGTGACGTATGTGGAGCATGGGGTGGCGGATTTAGGCATAGCGGGCAAAGATGTCTTGATGGAGGAAGAACGGAACGTCTATGAGCTGCTGGATTTGCAAATCAGCCGCTGCCATTTGGCGGTGGCGGGGCTGCCCGGCGTCAAAATGAATGGGATCGCGTCCCGGGTGGCGACAAAATATCCGAATGTCGCGTCAACGTATTTCCGCGAACAAGGCGAGCAAGTTGAAATCATCCGCTTGAACGGATCGATTGAACTCGCTCCGCTTATCGGTTTGGCCGACCGGATTGTGGATATTGTTTCGACAGGAAGGACGTTGAAAGAAAACGGGCTTGTTGAACTCGAACGGATCGCTGACGTGACGTCGCGTCTTATTGTCAATCCGGCAAGCTACCGGTTGAATGGCGAGGTGATTGAGCGGTTGGTCGACCGATTAGCGGCGGTCATCCCACAACCGTAGGAAAAGGGGAACCGGACGGTTTCCCATGAATGGATTGGTAGAGATTCGGGACTGGTGTTGCCGAATGGTGGAGCGGCGTTGACAGCGCTGAAAAGGTTGCCAATGGACGAAAACCGATGGACGTCACAGAAAGGGGAGCGAACGATGAAAATCGAACGGGTGCAAGGAGGCGTCTCGCTAAGGCGCACGATTGAAAGCGGGACGGACGAGCAGCGACGAGCAGTGCTCGACATTATCGCCGCAGTGCGCGCCCGCGGTGACGCGGCGTTGAAAGAGTATACAGAACAGTTTGACGGCGTCAAGTTGGAGACGCTTCAGGTGACGGAGGAAGAAATGAAGCGGGCTCATGCGGCGCTGAGCCCGGAGATGCTGGCAGTCATCCGTGAAGCGGCGACGAACATTCGTGACTATCATGAGCGGCAAAAGCGCCAATCATGGTGGATGACGAAAGAAGATGGTACGATTCTCGGGCAAAAGGTGACGCCGCTTGACGCGGTCGGGCTGTATGTGCCAGGAGGGACAGCCGCCTATCCGTCGTCCGTGCTCATGAACGTCATCCCTGCGCAAGTGGCGGGCGTGAAGCGGATTGTCATTGCCTCTCCTCCGAATGCGGACGGCTCGCTTCCTGACGGGGTGCTGGCCGCGGCGTATGAGCTGGGAGTGACGGAAGTTTACAAAGTGGGCGGTGCGCAGGCGATCGCCGCTCTTGCTTATGGAACGGAAACGATTCGGTCGGTCGATAAAATTTTCGGGCCGGGCAACATTTATGTGGCGTTGGCGAAACGGGAAGTGTTTGGACATGTGGCGATCGACATGATCGCCGGGCCGAGCGAAATTGTCGTATTGGCTGATGAGACAGCCCATGCGGATGAAATTGCTGCTGACTTGTTGTCACAGGCCGAGCATGATGTACGGGCGTCGGCCATTTTAGTGACGCCATCGATGAAACTCGCCTTGGCGGTGGCAAGTGAGGTGGAACGGCAGTTGGAGACGCTGCCGCGTCGTGAGATTGCCCAAGCGGCGTTAGAAACCTACGGTGCCATTTATGTGACCGAGACGCTTGATGAGGCGGTTGATGTGGTCAATGAGCTGGCGCCCGAGCATTTGGAAGTGATGACGGCAGAACCGATGGCGCTATTAGGGAAGCTACGCCATGCCGGGGCAATGTTTTTTGGCCGTTTCAGCTCCGAGCCGGTTGGTGACTATTTTGCCGGGCCAAACCATGTGCTGCCGACGAACGGGACGGCGAGATTCTCAAGCGGCTTGAGCGTCGATGAGTTTGTGAAAAAATCGAGCGTGATCGTTTACAGTGAGGCCGCGCTCCGTGAACACGGCAAGGACATCGCTGCGTTTGCCCGCTTAGAGGGGCTGGAGGCGCATGCGCGCGCCATCGAGGTGCGGTTGAAAAAAGAAAGAGGGGAACGATAATGGCGAGAGAAGCGACGATCGCAAGAACGACGAATGAGACAAGCATTCAGTTGTCGTTTTCGTTGGATGGTGAAGGGAAGGCCGAGCTCGAGACGGGGGTGCCGTTTTTGACTCATATGCTCGATTTGTTTGCCAAACATGGACAGTTTGATTTGCGAGTCGATGCGAAAGGTGATACGCATATTGACGATCACCATACGACTGAAGATATCGGCATTTGCCTCGGACAAGCGATTAAAGAAGCGCTTGGCGACAAAAAAGGAATCAAGCGATACGGCAACGCGTTTGTGCCGATGGATGACGCGTTGGCGCAAGTCGTCATCGATTTAAGCAACCGCCCGCATTTTGAGTTTCGCGGCGAATTTCCGGCGGCCAAAGTCGGCACGTTCGACGTCGAGCTGGTTTATGAGTTTTTATGGAAGCTGGCGCTTGAGGCGCGGATGAACTTGCATGTCATCGTCCATTATGGACGCAATACGCACCATATGATCGAAGCCGTGTTTAAAGCGCTTGGGCGGGCGCTCGATGAAGCGACGATGGTCGACCCGCGCGTCAAAGGCGTCCCGTCGACAAAAGGCATGCTTTGACGCTGCGCTTGACGTACCATTGATGAAAGGAATGGGATGACGATGATCGGGGTAATCGATTATGGCATGGGCAACTTATATAGCGTCAGCAAAGCGCTCGAGCGGCTCGGCTGCCCGTATATCGTGAGCGGCGACAAAGAGGAGTTGGCGCGGGTGCGCGGGCTCATTTTGCCTGGGGTTGGTTCGTTCCGCGATGCGATGCACATTTTACGTGAAACCGGGTTGGCTGATTTTATTCGTTCGGCGGTCCAGGATGGCACGCCGTTGTTAGGCATTTGTTTAGGGATGCAGTTGCTGTTTGACGAAAGTGAGGAAAACGGACCGACCGAAGGGCTCGGTTTGCTTCGCGGTCGCGTTGTCCGTTTTCCAGGTGTGACGAATGACGGCGAGCCGTACAAAGTGCCGCATATGGGGTGGAATCGGCTTCGTTTCCATCGCTCGTCGCCGCTTCTTGACGGCGTCGAGGAAGGGCATGTGTATTTTGTCCATTCGTATTACGTCGTCCCAGGCGAAGAAGAAGTCGTGCTCGCAAGCAGTGAATACGACGTTGATGTTCCAGCGGTCGTTGGGCGCGACAATGTGTTTGGCACACAGTTTCATCCGGAAAAAAGCGGCGCGGTCGGCATGAGCATTTTGAACCGTTATGTCGGCATCGTCACAGGAAGGGAGAATGGCTGATGGCATCGTTTACGATTTACCCGGCCATCGATATGCGCGGCGGCAAATGTGTTCGCCTGCTGCAAGGTGATTACAACAAAGAAACGGTGTACGGTGATTCACCAGTCGCGATGGCTGAGCAATTCGCCGCCCAAGGGGCAGAGTGGATTCATATGGTGGATTTGGATGGGGCCAAAGAAGGACGCCGGGTGAACGATCGGTTTGTGATTGAAGCGGCCAATCGGCTTTCGGTGAATGTCCAAGTCGGCGGCGGCATTCGTACGGAGGAAGATGTCGCTTACTATTTGGAACGCGGCGTCGCCCGTGTCATCTTAGGGAGTGCCGCCATTTCCAATCCGACGTTTGTGAAAAAGATGTTGCAAACGTACGGCCGCCGCATCGTCATCGGCATCGACGCTCGCGACGGCTTCGTGGCGACAGAAGGCTGGCTTGAAACGTCGAACGTGAAAGCGGAAGAGCTCGGCCAAATGCTTGCTGAAGCGGGGGCGGAGACGTTTATTTTCACCGATATTGCCACTGATGGCACGCTGTCGGGGCCGAACATCACCGCTGCGGTCCGGTTGGCGGAGGCGACTGGAAAAGAAGTCATCGCCTCCGGTGGCGTCCGTTCTCTGGATGATTTGCGCGCGCTCCGCGAATACGCCGAACAAGGCATCGGTGGGGCGATCGTTGGCAAGGCGCTGTACACAAACCAATTTACGCTCGCGGAAGCGTTAAAGGCGGTGAACGAGCGGTGATCACGAAGCGCATCATTCCGTGCTTGGATGTGAAAGACGGCCGCGTTGTCAAAGGGGTGCAGTTCGTTCAGTTGCGCGATGCTGGTGATCCAGTCGAACTCGCGAAAGCATACGATGAACAAGGGGCGGACGAGCTCGTCTTTTTAGATATTTCCGCCTCGCACGAAGGACGGAAAACGATGGTTGATGTCGTCGAGCGCGTCGCTGCCCAGCTGGCTATTCCGTTTACAGTTGGCGGCGGCATTCATTCACTTGACGATATGAAACGCATTTTACGCGCGGGCGCGGACAAAGTGTCGCTCAATACGGCGGCGGTGCTTCATCCATCGTTAGTAACCGAAGGAGCGGACTTTTTCGGCTCGCAATGCATCGTCGTTGCGATTGATGCGAAATATGATGACACGATCGGGTCATGGCGCGTCTATACGCACGGCGGCCGCAATGCGACAGAATGGGAAGTCGTCGCCTGGGCGAAAGAAGCGGTGCGCCTTGGTGCTGGAGAAATTTTGTTAACGAGCATGGATGCCGACGGCGGGAAAAACGGCTTTGACGTTGAGTTGACACGGCGAGTGAGCGAAGCGGTCTCCGTTCCGGTTATCGCGTCTGGCGGCGCCGGTAAGGCGGAGCATTTTTTGGACGTCTTTGAGCGGGGGAAAGCCGATGCGGCGTTGGCAGCGTCTATTTTCCATTATAAAGAAACGTCCGTCGGGCAAGTGAAGGCGTACTTAAGAGAGAGGGGGGTCAACGTGCGATGATAGCGGACATTCGGTTTGACGAGAAGGGGCTTGTGCCTGCCATCGTTCAAGATGCGCAAAGCAAAGAAGTGCTCATGCTTGCGTATATGAACAAAGAATCGCTCGAAAAAACGCTCGAGACAGGGGAAACGTGGTTTTACAGCCGCTCTCGTCAAGAACTTTGGCATAAAGGAGCGACGTCAGGAAACGTGCAGCGTGTCGTGGACATTCGTTACGACTGTGACGCCGATACGCTCCTTGTGCTTGTTGAGCCGGCCGGCCCGGCTTGCCATACCGGGTCGTATTCCTGCTTTTCCCGCTCGCTAAATGGCGAGGCGCGCACGCCAACCGCCGATCGGTTCGCGATTTTGAATGAGCTTGAACAAATTATTGCCCAGCGCGACGCTGAACGGCCGGAAGGCGCGTATACGACGTATTTGTTTGAAAAAGGCGTCGATAAAATTTTGAAAAAGGTCGGTGAAGAGGCGGCAGAGGTGATTATCGCCGCGAAAAATCGGAGCCATGATGAGTTAAAATGGGAAGCGGCCGACTTGCTGTATCATTTGCTTGTGCTGTTGCGTGAACAAAAACTGCCGCTTGACGCGGTGCTGGCAACGCTTGTCGAGCGGCATGCGCAAAAAACAGGAGCAGTCGAAAATAAATAATTAAGAACTAATCGGGAACGACGCTTGTTTCCGAGGGGAAAACAGGATGCCCGTTGATGCCCGCCTGCACGGTCCATTGTTCATCTTGACGAACGATGGGAAGCAGGTGAACAGGCAAGGGCATCTTTTTTATGCGAGCGCATGCTCCGTTACCAAGTGTTTGCCGATGGTGTTTAGCAGGAGGAGATGGACTGAGTTTTTGGTCTCTTCCTTTTTAGGTGGGGAGGGGGTGTGCCCGTCAGCGGTGACAAAGTTTTTTGTTTGTTTCCGGCGGCAGTATGGTATACTGTTGTTCGACGAATTTTACGGACGACGGAGGACAGAATGGGGAAACAACTGAAGCGACCACCACGAAAAGCAACGATTGTGCCATTTATCCAAAGCGCGGACTATTTTTTTAAAAAAGGGATGAGAGCGTACGAGCGGGGCGATTTATATAAAGCAAGGAAATATTTTGAGCGCGCTGTCCGGCTTGATGAGCGCGATGCATCGTTCGCCTTGCAGCTTGCCCTTGTATTGTCCGAGCTTGGCGAATACCAAGTGTCCAATCAATGGTTACTCAAAATTATTCACGATTTAGACGAAACGATGTACGATTGTCTATATTTTTTGGCGAACAATTACGCTTGTCTTGGCTTGTTTCGTGAAGCGACGCAATATGCGGAACAGTATTTGACATGCGAATCAGACGGGGAGTTCGCTGATGATGCCGCCGATTTGTTGGAGCTGCTTAAACTCGACCGCCACGATGTAAGCGAAGAGCAAGAGCAGCTGATCACCATGCAGGAGCGGGCCCGGCATTTGCTTGAGCAAGAGCGGTTTGCGGAAGCGATTGAGGCGTTAGAAGCGATCGTTTCCCGGTATCCGGAATTTTGGTCGGCGCACAACAATTTGGCGCTTGCTTATTTTTACAACGGTGACGTGGAAAGGGCGAAACAAAAGCTGCTTGAGGTGTTGAAGCGCGATCCCGGTAATTTGCATGCACTTTGCAATGCGCTCGTTTTCGCCTATTATTTGCATGATCAAGAAGAGGTGGCTGCTCTTTGCGAGACGCTCGCTTCGGTCTACCCGTTTTTCCGCGAGCACCAATATAAGCTTGGCGCCACCTTTGCCCTTGTCGGGCGGTTCGACTCGGCGTTTCGCTGGTTGTACCGCCTCTATAAGAACGGTTTTGACGGCGACGGGCCGTTTTACTACTGGCTTGCTTATTCCGCGTATCATATTGGACACGAATCGCTAGCCCGACAAGTGTGGGAAACGCTCACTACCCTTCACCCGGAAAAGCGCGGCGAGGAGCCTTGGGCTGTTCCGGCGCTGTTCGATGAAACACTCCTCCGCATTGTTCACTTGTTTGAGGGAGAAGAGCTCGCTGACCGGCTGTGCGGGTTGTATTTGTTCAGCCGTTCGCCGCAAGCGGAAAAGACCGCATTGTCGCTGGCTGTCTGCCGTCTTTTGCCGGCCGACCCGCGCCTGCGCCCGTTTATTGATTCTTTTTTGTTCGGATTGGATGACGGGCGGTCCGCTTGGGCAGCGAATATCGGCCGCATGGTCGATGTGCTTTTGGCAAATAATGAGGAAAAGGAGGCGCTCTGCCGCTTCGCCTTCACAATGGCTGCCCACCCGTCAGCCCAGGGCGAACCGTTTGTGAACGGAGCTGCATGGGCGGCAGCGATCGAATATGTTTGGCGCCAGCAACAAGGGGAACGTGTGACGCAAAAAACGATGGCGGCGAAATACGGCGTTTCTACGACGACTGTAAAAAAGTATGTACAAAAAGCGCGCCAGTTGGATTCATGAGCCACCATGGGGACGGCGAATGTGTGAGCAAATCAATAGACGTTATGCCGTGACTTTTATACGATGAAGATGGAAGTGATTTTTGAGCGAAGGAGTGGACGTTGTGGCAGACGAAAAAATTTATGACGTCATTATCGCTGGAGCCGGGCCGGCAGGGCTAACGGCGGCTGTGTATACATCACGTGCCAATTTGTCAACGCTGATGATCGAACGCGGCGTCCCGGGCGGGCAAATGGTCAATACGGAAGAAGTGGAGAACTATCCTGGATTTGAGACGATTTTAGGACCGGAATTGGCCACAAAAATGTTTGAACATGCGAAAAAATTTGGTGCGGAATACGCCTACGGCGATGTGAAAGAAATCATTGACGGCGAGGCGTACAAAACAGTCGTTGTCGGCGACAAAGAATATAAAGCGCGCGCGGTCATTATCGCCACCGGGGCCGAATATAAAAAGCTCGGCGTGCCAGGTGAAGCAGAGCTTGGCGGCCGCGGCGTCTCGTACTGTGCCGTTTGTGATGGGGCATTTTTTAAAGGAAAAGACTTGGTTGTCGTCGGCGGCGGCGACTCAGCTGTTGAAGAAGGGGTGTATTTAACCCGCTTTGCCAATAAAGTGACGATTGTCCACCGCCGCGACCAACTGCGGGCGCAAAAAATTTTGCAAGACCGGGCGTTTGCGAATGAAAAAGTGGATTTTATTTGGAATCATACAGTGAAACAAATCAATGAAAAAGATGGAAAAGTCGGCAGCGTGACGCTCGTTCATACGCAGACTGGGGAAGAGCGTGAATTCCCGTGTGATGGTGTCTTTATTTACATCGGGATGGTGCCGCTCTCCAAGCCATTTGCGAATCTCGGCATCACGAACGAAAACGGCTATATTGTGACGAACGAGAAAATGGAAACAAAAGTACCTGGCATTTTCGCTGCCGGTGATGTGCGGGAAAAAATGCTCCGGCAAATCGTCACGGCAACCGGCGATGGCAGCATTGCCGCGCAAAGCGCCCAACATTACGTCGAGGAACTGAAAGAAAAATTGAATGCGCAAGGGGCCAACTGAGCCGGTAACGAAACCGCAATGAAACCGTAATGGTTATTTAATCCAGATGTAACACGAATGCAACACATATGTCGTATGCTATAAGTAAGTAATTGACCCCCTTTTATATAGATCTTTATGGATCGGCGTGGACGTTTGTCCGCGCCTCTTTTTTTGGGGCTGTTTGCCGGCTATTTTCATTTCCAACGGTTTGTCGATGGGATTGGCTTAACTATTTATGTATTTATGGTAAAATGGAAATGATGATGGATGTGTTTGTTCCATGTTTGGGGTGAATGAATTGCAACGGGTAACGAATTGCGTATTATATAAAGACGGCCGAGTGCTGCTTTTGCAAAAGCCGAAGCGGGGCTGGTGGGTCGCCCCGGGCGGCAAAATGGAGCCTGGTGAGACGGTGCGCGAAGCATGCATTCGCGAATACCGGGAAGAGACGGGGATTTATTTAAAAAACCCGCGGCTCAAAGGCGTGTTTACCGTCATGATCAAAGACGGTGAGCAAACGGTGTCCGAATGGATGATGTTTACCTTTTTCGCTGAGGACTTCGTTGGTGAAAATGTAGCGTCTTCGGAAGAAGGCACGCTTGCTTGGCACGATGTTGAGACGCTTTCGGAACTGCCAATGGCTCCAGGTGACTACCATATTTTAGACTACGCCTTAAAAGGCGAAGGGGTCATGTACGGCGCCTTTGTGTATACGGAGGAGTTTGAGCTGCTTTCGTATCGCCTTGATCCGAGTTGACGGAGAGGAGAGAAGGAAATGGGGCAAAACGGGACGGTGCAACCGACCCAGCTCGTGATTATTACCGGCATGTCCGGAGCAGGGAAAACGGTGGCGATTCAAAGTTTTGAAGACCTTGGCTTTTTTTGTGTCGACAATTTGCCGCCAACGTTGTTGCCGAAGTTTTTGGAGCTTGTGAAAGAGTCCGGGAATAAAATGAATAAAGTCGCGCTCGTCATGGACTTGCGCAGCCGCGACTTTTTTGACCATTTGTTCGTTGCGTTGGATGAATTGGCCGAACAGGAGTGGATTGTGCCGCAAATTTTGTTTTTAGACGCCCAAGACTCAACCCTTGTCGCGCGCTACAAGGAAACGCGGCGGACGCACCCGCTTGCGCCGAACGAGCCGCCGCTTGAAGGGATCCGCCTGGAGCGGCAGCTGCTTGAGGAAATTAAAGGGCGGGCGCAAATCATTTACGATACAACCGGGCTCAAGCCGCGCGAGCTGCGCGAAAAAATTGTCCGTCAGTTTTCCGTGCACGCCCAGTCGGGGTTTACGGTCAACGTCATGTCGTTCGGATTTAAATACGGCATCCCGATTGACGCCGATTTAGTGTTTGATGTCCGCTTTTTGCCGAATCCATATTATATTGAGCATATGCGCCCGAAAACCGGGCTCGATGACGAAGTGTCATCGTATGTGCTAAAATGGGGAGAAACACAAAAATTTTTAGAAAAGTTGCTTGACTTATTGGCGTTTATGTTGCCTTATTACCAGCGCGAGGGGAAAAGCCAGTTGGTCATTGCCATCGGTTGCACGGGAGGGCAACACCGCTCGGTGGCGTTGGCGGAATATATCGCTCGCCATTTTTCTGCCGATTATAAAACGGTTGTCTCGCACCGGGACATGGAGAGGAGAAAGGAAGCGCATCGATGAGAGATGAACAAACAGCAAAAGTTGTTGTCATCGGCGGTGGCACCGGGCTTCCTGTCTTGTTGCGGGGGCTGAAGCAATATGATCTTGACTTAACTGCCATTGTCACCGTCGCCGATGACGGGGGAAGCTCCGGGCGGCTGCGCGATGAGTTGCGCGTCCCCCCGCCTGGGGATGTTCGCAACGTGTTGGCAGCGCTGTCTGACGTCGAACCGCTCATTGTCGAGTTGTTTCAACATCGCTTTCAAAATGGCAATGGCTTATCCGGCCATTCGCTCGGCAATTTAATTTTAGCGGCGCTCACATCGATCACCGGTGATTTTATGACGGCGATTCGCGAAATGAGCAAAGTGCTGAACGTGCACGGTCAAGTGCTGCCAGCGGCGAACAAAAGTGTCGTGCTTCATGCTGAAATGGAAGATGGTTCGATTGTTTCCGGCGAGTCCAAAATTCCGAATACGGGAAAAAAGATTCAGAGGGTATTTTTAACTCCGGAAGATATTGAACCGCTGCCGGAAACGATTGACGCCATCCGCTGCGCCGATTTGATCGTCATCGCACCAGGAAGTCTATATACGAGCATTTTGCCAAATTTGCTCGTGCCAAAAATCGGGCAGGAAGTATGCAAGGCGAAAGCGAAAAAAGTATATATATGCAACATTATGACCCAGGCTGGCGAGACGCCTCACTATACGGTGAGTGATCATGTGAAGGCGCTTCACAGCCACCTTGGCTGCCCGTTTTTAGATGCAGTGATCGTCAACAACGGGGCGATTCCGGAAGCGATCCGCCGCCGCTACGAGGAGGAGCGGGCCGAGCCGGTGCGTGACGATAGCAGCGGACTTGGCGTCCAAGTGATTCATGACAACATCGTTACGTATGATGATGGGGTCATTCGTCATAATACAACGAAAGTCGCCTCCCTTCTTCTTGGGCTGCTTCCCCGCCGCTAGGCAGACGCCGGGCGGCTCGGGGCAAGATATTGTGATGAAGCACCGGAGTGAGGAGGCGACAGATGGCCGCGCCGAGGTTCAGACACCTCCAACCGGCCGATGCGGGGAACGAATGGAGGTGAAGCGATCGTGTCTTTTGCGTCAGAAACGAAAAAAGAACTCACCAATCTAGAAGTGAAGCACTGTTGTCTGCGGGCGGAACTGTCGGCGCTGTTGCGCATGAACGGTTCGCTGTCGTTTTCCGGCGGGCGGATGACAGTCGATGTTCAGACAGAAAACGCGGCGATTGCCCGGCGTATTTATATGTTGCTCCGAAAAGGATATGATGTCGCCGTTGAGCTGTTTGTCCGCAAAAAGATGCGTTTAAAGAAAAATAACGTTTATATCGTCCGCATTACTGACGGTGCGGCCTCATTGCTTCGGGAGCTTTATATTTGGAACGGTGATTTTTCGTTCGTTCACGATATTTCTCCGGAGCTCATCAAGAAAAAGTGCTGTAAGCGTTCGTATTTGCGAGGCGCATTTTTGGCGGGCGGTTCGGTCAACAACCCGGAGACGTCCTCGTACCATTTAGAGATTTTTTCTTTGTATGAGGAACATAATCGGTCGTTATGTGAATTAATGAACAGTCACTTTTTTTTAAATGCCAAAACGTTGGAACGGAAAAAGGGGTTTATTACGTATTTAAAAGAGGCGGAAAAAATCGCGGAGTTTTTAAACATTATCGGCGCCCACCAAGCGCTGCTTCGCTTTGAAGATATTCGTATCGTCCGCGATATGCGCAACTCGGTCAATCGGCTCGTCAACTGTGAAACGGCCAATTTGAACAAAACGATCGGCGCCGCGCTCCGCCAAGTGGAAAACATCCGCTACATCGACGAAACGATCGGCCTTGATTCACTGCCGGCGAAACTGCGGGAAATTGCCAAACTCCGCATCGAGCATCAAGATGTCACCTTAAAGGAACTTGGTGAGATGGTCGCAGGTGGAAAAATCAGTAAATCCGGCATCAACCACCGCCTGCGCAAAATTGACGAAATTGCTGAACGGCTGAGAGCCGGAAAGCCGGTCGATTTCCATAAATCGCTGTAAGGGGGAGATGGAGAATGGTCGAAAAACAAGTTGAAGTGAAACTAAAAACCGGACTGCAAGCGCGCCCGGCGGCGTTGTTCGTCCAAGAGGCGAACCGTTTTTCGGCGGACGTCTTTTTAGAGAAAGACGGCAAGCGGGTGAACGCGAAAAGCATTATGGGCTTGATGAGCCTAGCGATCGGCCATGGGGCTGTCATCACGTTGATCGCCGACGGTCCGGATGCACAGGAAGCGGTCGAAAAGCTTGCCGCCTATGTACAAAAAGAAAAATGAGCGGCGCGCTTGTACGGGTGATGTGGAAAGTTTCACCGGAGGAAGGCAAACAAGAAAAAAGGCTGCTCCGTTCGTAACGGAAGCAGCCTTTTGTGTTTACTTATCTTCCAAGCGTGTCAGCACGCGGTCAATAATGCCGTATTCTTGCGCTTTTTGCGCCGTCATAAAGTTGTCGCGATCCGTATCGCGCTCGATTACTTCGATCGGCTGACCAGTATTTTCCGCCAAAATGCGGTTTAATTTGTCACGCAAGAACAAGATGCGTTTCGCTGCGATTTCGATTTCTGTCGCTTGCCCTTGGGCACCGCCGAGCGGTTGGTGAATCATCACTTCGCTGTTCGGAAGCGCAAACCGTTTTCCTTTCGCTCCCGCTGCTAACAAAAACGCTCCCATCGACGCGGCCATGCCGATGCAAATCGTCGACACGTCCGGTTTAATGAATTGCATCGTGTCGTAAATCGCTAAGCCCGCTGTGATCGAGCCGCCCGGGCTGTTAATGTAGAGAGAAATGTCTTTTTCCGGATCTTCAGCGGCCAAGAACAACAGCTGTGACACGATCGAGTTCGCCACTTGATCATCGATTGGGCTGCCGAGGAAAATAATCCGGTCTTTCAACAACCGTGAATAAATGTCATACGCCCGCTCCCCGCGGTTGGTCTGTTCAATGACAGTTGGGATTAAATACATGCAAAACGCCTCCTTTTCCACTATAAGGGTCCCTATGTACGCCTTAATCATACATGAATGGTCAATGAAGGTCAAACAAAACGCCTTCTCCCATTCACCTATATATATTCGCGAACAACAGCGAACATCCCTCTTTTCATCATAACCGCTTTTTCAGTTTTTAAACCAAGGTTTCCCTCGCTTCCTTTGTTGGCGATCGCGATAAAAGAATAGGAACGCCAACAGCAGGGAATAGCCATCCAATTTTTCCTCTTTTTTTATTGTATTTTTCCTCTTGCATTTTTTTTTGATCCTGCTATAATAGAACATGCGACGGAACGAAGCAGAAAAAACAACAACATAACATGCCCTCGTAGTGTAGTGGATAGCACGAGAGATTCCGGTTCTCTTAGCGTGGGTTCGAATCCTGCCGAGGGCGTCTCAACAAAACGGTTGCGTCAGCAACCGTTTTTCATTTGCCAAGCTGTTGCCGTGATGCCGCGGAATGGTTGTGGAGCGGTAAACGAAGTGTCTTTTTCGGTTTTGCACGTTTGAATGATATTGTAACAAAAGATCTGCCCCCAAATCCCTGTGTCATACATTTTTCATAGACGGGATTATCTGAGAAGCTCCCACTTCAATCAAACCATAAGGTGGATTAAGTGGTGGGGGCACAGAAAAGATGTTGTCTTCGGCCCGAGCATGAACGTGGCATCCAACGTACGTACATGTTCATAGAAAAGACCCATGAGCGTTTCACCTAGGCATGAGACCTAAGGAGAGCGCGTTTTGCTCTCTGCTCAAGTATGAAAGGTGGCCTTTTAGGCATATCCGTGTTCAACGAAAAGAGGAATGAAAGCATCCGAGTCCTCGGGTGCTTTTGTTTTGCCTGCGGGCGGCCGTCAAAAATTTCTCCTACCCCCCATCGTCACTGTCGTGTACAATATAAAGAAAGGGGGCGTGACGATGAGGGCGGAGTTATGGCAAGAGCAGCGGCTGCAGTTGTCGCTGACGAAGGAGCTTGTGCAGGCGATTGAACTGCTGCAATATTCGGCACTTGATTTGGAAGCGTTTTTATACGAGCAGTCGCTTGAAAACCCATTTTTAGAAATCCGCCGCGGTCGGATGCGGCGGAGAACAAGCCGAACGGACAAAGATCGGAAGCAATGGCTCGAAAATATCAGCGGCCGGACGGAGACGCTTGCTGGCCACTTACTTGCCCAACTTCCGGGATTGATGCTGCCGGCGAAGGAAGAGCGCATGGTTCGTCATCTGATCGCTGCGCTGGATGAAGACGGCTATTTGCGCGTACCGCTTGCCGAGTTGGCAGCGCGATTCTCCGTATCGGAGCAAGAGGTCGAACGTGCGCTGCGTTTTGTGCAATCGCTTGACCCGCCGGGAGTCGGTGCGCGTGATTTGGCCGAGTGTCTCCTTCTGCAGCTTGAGCGCCGGCCGGAGCGCGATGAGTTGGCGGAGACGATCGTTCGCCATCATTTTGTCGCCTTTGCCGAAAAAGCGTGGAAGACGCTTGCGAAACAACTCGGCGTCAGCCTCGGTGAGCTGCAGCGTGTCTTCGAGCTCATCCGCACGCTTGAGCCGCGGCCCGGTATCCATTATGCGAACGAAACGCCGCATTTTATCGTGCCCGATTTGATCGTCACCCGCCAAGCGGACGGCGGTTGGATTGTTACCTATAACGATGACATCCATCCGGAGCTCGGGTGGAATAAGGAATACGAGCGGCATATTGTTGCCGTTGGCGATCGGCACGCTGAGCGATTTATGAAAGAAAAGTATCGGCAGTTTACATGGCTCGCCAAAAGTTTAGAACAACGGAAGCAGACGCTAGTTCACCTCATGGGCATCATTATTGACCGCCAGCGCTCTTGTTTTGAAAGCGGCCTGTCGGCGCTGAAGCCGATGACGATGCGCGAAGTGGCCGAAGAACTCGGCGTCCATGAATCAACTGTGAGCCGTGCGGTCCGGCATAAATATGTGCAAACGCCGTTTGGCACAATCGAGCTGCGTCGCTTTTTTTCCAGTGCTGCCACGGCTGGAGCGGGGGAGACGGCTTCCTCTGTTCAAGTGAAAGCGATCATTCAAACGCTCATTTCCGCCGAAGACCGGCGGGCGCCGCTTTCCGACCAACAGCTTGCCGATTTGCTTCGCGATCAGCATGGCATTGCCATCTCACGACGCACGGTCGCCAAATATCGCGAACAGCTGCGCATTCCGTCATCAGCCAAACGAAAACAATATACGAGCCTGCCGTAAAGGCAATGAACAGAAAACAAGTGGCAAACGCTATAAGAAAGAAAGGAAGAAACGCATGCACATCCGTCTGTATACAAAAACGAACTGTCCGCTTTGTGAAAAGGCCAAAGCCGTTTTAACCGAGCTGCAAGCGGACTATTCATTCACGATCGAAGAGATCGATATTTATCAAGATGACGCGTTACTTGAGAAATACCAGTTAATGATCCCAGTCATCGAACTCGACGGTGAAGAAATCGGATACGGGATGATTGAAAAAGAAATGGTGAGAAAGCGGTTGCGGCAGGCGCAAAAAGGTTGAACACCTTTATTCCTCCTGCTATAATGAAGATGAAGCGGGAGGAATTTTTTATGGACTAGTGGGACATAATATGTCATACCGGGACGTATAATGTCCCTATGATTGGTTAGGGAGAAAGGTCTGATGCAATCGTTATTAGAGGCACAAAAAAAATTATTGCCTGACTTGCTTGAGGTTATGCAAAAACGGTATCAAATTTTGCACTCTATTTCGCTCATGGCACCGATCGGGAGACGGGCGCTAGCCGCCAGCCTTGGCATGAGCGAGCGAGTGCTTCGATCGGAAACCGAATTTTTAAAAGGGCAAAACTTGCTTTCTACCGATGTGTCAGGCATGCGGTTAACGGAAGAAGGCCAGGCGTTGCTTCACACGCTTAATGACTTGATGAGGGAAGCGCTTGGGCTCAAGGAATTGGAAACAGCGCTGAAACAGCGGTTGAACGTTGCGCGCGTTGTTGTGGTCGCTGGGGATAGTGACCGTTCTCCTTGGGTAAAAAAAGAATTGGGAAGAGCGTGTGTCGCCTGCATGAAAGAACAGCTCCGGCCCGGCGATATTGTCGCTGTGGCTGGCGGAACGACCATGGCAGCGGTGGCTGAAATGATGACGCCGGATCCGAAGCTTGCTGATGTGTTGTTCGTCCCGGCGCGCGGAGGGCTTGGTGAAGATGTTGAAAACCAAGCGAATACGATTTGCGCCAAAATGGCGGAAAAAGCGACCGGCCGTTACCGGCTGTTGCATGTACCTGACCAGCTGAGCGGTGAGGCGTATGCATCGCTCATTGAAGAACCGGCAGTGAAAGAAGTACTTGAGCTGATTCAATCGTGCCGTATGGTCGTCCATGGCATCGGCGAAGCAGTGACGATGGCGAAACGGCGGAAGACGCCGCCTGTGGAGATGGGAAAAATCATCGCCCGCCATGCGGTCGCCGAGGCGTTTGGTTATTATTTCAATGAACACGGTGATGTCGTCCACAAAGTAAAAACCGTCGGCATTCAGCTCGAAAACCTCCCGCATGTTGAACATGTCATCGCCGTCGCTGGAGGCGCCTCGAAGGCGAAGGCCATTCAGGCGTACATAAAGCGGGCACCGCATTCCCTCTTGGTGACGGACGAAGGCGCCGCCAAAGCGTTAGTAGGGGATTAACGTCCCTTGCCGATACAAATCATCCATAATGTAAGGAGGAAAATACGATGGCAGTAAAAATTGGGATTAACGGATTTGGCCGTATCGGGCGTAACGTGTTCCGTGCGGCATTGAAAAACCCGGACATTGAAGTAGTGGCAGTCAACGATTTAACAGATGCGAACACGCTGGCTCATTTGTTGAAATATGACTCGGTTCATGGTCCGCTTGATGCCGAAGTGTCGGTGAACGGCAATAACTTAGTCGTCAACGGCAAAGAAATTATCGTAAAAGCAGAACGCGATCCAGCACAACTCGCATGGGGCGATATTGGCGTTGAGATCGTTGTCGAATCGACGGGCCGCTTCACGAAACGTGAAGATGCAGCCAAACATTTAGAAGCAGGCGCGAAAAAAGTCATCATTTCCGCTCCGGCGAAAAACGAAGATATTACGATCGTGATGGGTGTCAACCAAGACAAATACGATCCGCAAAACCATCATGTCATCTCGAACGCTTCGTGCACGACAAACTGCTTGGCGCCGTTTGCGAAAGTGCTGCATGAAAAATTCGGTATCGTTCGTGGTATGATGACGACCGTTCACTCGTATACGAACGACCAACAAATTTTGGACTTGCCGCATAAAGACTTGCGCCGGGCTCGCGCTGCTGCGGAATCGATCATTCCGACGACGACTGGTGCAGCAAAAGCTGTTGCCCTTGTTTTACCGGAATTGAAAGGAAAATTAAACGGAATGGCAATGCGCGTGCCGACGCCGAACGTATCGGTTGTTGACTTGGTTGCTGAACTCGAAAAAGAAGTAACGGTTGAAGAAGTGAACGCTGCGTTGAAAGCTGCTGCGGAAGGCGAGTTAAAAGGTATTTTGGCCTATAGCGAAGAGCCGCTCGTTTCGCGCGATTACAACGGCAACCCGGCGTCGTCCACGATCGATGCGCTTTCGACGATGGTCATCGAAGGCAAAATGGTCAAAGTGGTTTCGTGGTATGACAACGAAACGGGTTATTCGAACCGTGTTGTTGATTTGGCCGCCTACATTGCGTCAAAAGGACTGTAAGACCAGCTTGGCATTGAGTTTTCCATTGATTCAAGTCTATAATAGGGAAATGGAGGGGAGCGGGGAAATGATCCCCACTCCTTTTCCTTTGCCAAAACTGTGACCAAAGGGGGCCAGAACGATGAACAAGAAGACGATCCGCGACGTTGAGGTGAGGGGAAAGCGCGTCTTTTGCCGTGTCGATTTTAACGTGCCGATGGAAGATGGCGCCATCACCGATGATACACGCATTCGTGCGGCACTGCCGACGATCCAGTATTTGATCGAACACGGAGCGAAAGTCATTTTGGCCAGCCACCTCGGCCGTCCGAAAGGAAAAGTCGTCGAAGAACTGCGCTTAGATGCCGTCGCCAAGCGTCTCGGTGAATTGCTTGAGCGGCCGGTCGTGAAAACGAACGAAGCAATCGGCGATGAAGTAAAAGCGGCGGTCGCCAACTTAAATGAAGGCGACGTCCTCTTGCTTGAGAACGTCCGTTTTTATCCTGGTGAAGAGAAAAACGATCCCGAACTCGCTCGGGCGTTTGCCGAACTGGCTGATCTGTACGTGAACGATGCATTCGGAGCGGCGCACCGTGCCCATGCGTCAACCGAAGGGATCGCTCATTACTTACCAGCCGTTGCTGGGTTTTTGATGGAAAAAGAAATCGAAGTGCTTGGCAAGGCGCTTTCGAACCCTGATCGCCCGTTTACGGCGATTATCGGCGGCGCAAAAGTGAAAGATAAAATCGGAGTCATCGAAAACTTGCTCGATAAAGTCGACAACTTGATTATCGGCGGCGGGCTGGCGTATACGTTCGTAAAAGCGCTCGGCCATGACGTCGGCAAGTCGTTGCTTGAGGAAGATAAAATCGAGCTGGCGAAATCGTTTATGGAAAAAGCGAAAGAAAAAGGCGTCCGTTTTTACATGCCGGTTGATGTGGTTGTGGCAGACCGGTTTGCCAATGATGCCAATACAAAAGTGGTGCCGATTGACGCCATTCCAAGCGATTGGGAGGCGCTTGACATCGGTCCGCAAACGCGTGAATTGTACCGCGATGTCATTCGCCAATCCAAACTTGTCGTCTGGAACGGCCCGATGGGCGTCTTTGAAATGGAGACGTTCTCTCATGGGACGAGAGCAGTCGCCGAAGCGCTCGCTGAAGCTGCGGATACATACTCGGTCATCGGCGGCGGAGACTCGGCTGCGGCGGTTGAAAAATTTGACTTGGCGGACAAAATGGACCACATTTCTACGGGTGGCGGCGCTTCCCTTGAGTTTATGGAAGGCAAGCAGCTGCCAGGGGTCGTAGCGTTAAACGACAAATGATTTAGCGCGTCCGATGGGACGCCCCTGGCGGCAGTCGCCGCCTAGCGAAAGGAAAGGTGAACGATGAGAAAACCGATCATTGCAGGCAACTGGAAAATGCATAAAACATTGACGGAAGCTGTTCAGTTTGTCGAGGAAGTCAAAGGGCTTGTACCTCCGAAAGCGGAAGTTGATTCCGTCATTTGTGCACCATTTTTGTTTTTAGATCGGTTGGTGCAAAATACAAACGGCACCGATTTACAAATCGGGGCGCAAACGATGCATTTTGCCGACCAAGGAGCATATACCGGTGAAGTGAGCCCGGTGATGCTCAAAGACCTTGGTGTGACGTATGTCATTCTCGGCCATTCCGAGCGTCGACAAATGTTTGCCGAAACGGATGAAACGGTCAATAAGAAAGTGTTGGCCGCCTTCACCCGTGGTCTCGTGCCGATCATTTGTTGCGGCGAGACGCTCGAAGAACGGGAAGCAGGGCAGACGAATGCGGTTGTCGCTTCACAAGTGGAAAAAGCGCTCGCTGGATTGACGCCAGATCAAGTGAAGCAAGCGGTTATCGCTTACGAGCCGATTTGGGCGATCGGCACTGGCAAATCGTCGACCGCTGAAGATGCCAACAACGTCTGCGGCCATATCCGTTCTGTCGTCGCACGTCTGTTTGGCGCGGAAGCGGCGGAGGCCATCCGCATCCAATACGGTGGCAGCGTCAAACCGGAAAATATCAGCGACTTTTTAGCACAAGAACACATCGATGGAGCGTTAGTTGGTGGCGCGAGCCTTGAACCGGCTTCGTTCTTGAAGCTTGTGGAGGCGGGGCGCCATGAGTAAACGTCCGGTTGCTCTCATCATTTTAGACGGATTTGCGCTGCGCGAGGAAACGTATGGCAATGCGGTTGCCCAAGCGAACAAGCCGAATTTTGACCGTTATTGGAACGAGTATCCGCATGCGACATTGAAAGCGTGCGGCGAGGCGGTCGGGTTGCCGGAAGGGCAAATGGGCAACTCGGAAGTCGGACACTTGAACATCGGCGCCGGCCGCATTGTGTACCAAAGCTTGACGCGAGTGAATATCGCTATTCGCGAAGGCGAATTTGACCGGAACGAAACGTTTTTAGCGGCGATGAACCATGTGAAACAACATGGGACAAGCTTGCATTTGTTCGGCTTGCTTTCCGACGGCGGAGTCCATAGCCACATCCATCACTTGTACGCTCTTTTGCGCCTAGCGGCGAAAGAAGGCGTAAAACGCGTGTACATCCATGGCTTTTTGGACGGCCGTGACGTTGGCCCGCAGACAGCGCCGCAATACATTAAAGAACTACAGGAAAAAATCAAGGAATACGGCGTCGGCGAAATCGCCACCTTATCAGGACGCTACTACTCGATGGACCGCGATAAACGGTGGGAGCGTGTTGAAAAGGCATATCGGGCGATGGTGTACGGCGAAGGCCCGACCTACCGCGATCCGCTCGAGTGTATCGAAGACTCATACAAAAACGGCATTTACGATGAGTTCGTGCTTCCATCGGTCATCGTCCGCGAAGACGGTTCACCGGTGGCGACGATTCAAGACAATGACGCGATTATTTTCTATAACTTCCGTCCAGACCGGGCGATCCAAATTTCGAACACATTTACGAATGAAGATTTCCGCGAGTTTGATCGCGGCCCGAAACATCCGAAAAACTTGTTTTTCGTCTGCTTGACGCATTTCAGCGAAACGGTGAAAGGCTATGTCGCGTTCAAGCCGACGAACCTCGACAACACGATCGGCGAAGTGTTGTCGCAGCACGGCTTGCGCCAATTGCGCATCGCGGAAACCGAAAAATATCCGCATGTGACGTTTTTCATGAGCGGCGGCCGTGAGGAGAAATTTCCAGGCGAAGACCGGATTTTGATCAACTCGCCGAAAGTGGCGACGTATGACTTAAAACCGGAAATGAGCGCCTATGAAGTGACGGAGGCGTTGTTAAAAGAGATTGCAGCGGACAAGTACGACGCGATCATTTTGAACTACGCCAATCCGGATATGGTCGGCCACTCCGGCATGCTCGAACCGACGATTAAGGCGGTCGAAGCGGTCGATGAGTGCCTTGGCAAAGTCGTCGATGCCATTTTAGAAAAAGGTGGAATTGCCATCATCACTGCCGACCACGGTAATGCTGATGAAGTGCTGACGCCAGAGGGCAAGCCGCAAACGGCTCATACGACGAATCCGGTGCCGGTCATTGTCACCAAACACGGCATCGAGTTGCGCAAAGACGGCATTTTAGGCGATTTGGCGCCGACGATGCTTGATTTGCTCGGCTTGCCGCAACCGAAAGAAATGACCGGAAAAACGTTAATCGTTAAATAACAAACACGGAAAAGGAGAGTGTCGATATGTCTGCGATTATTGATGTGTATGCGCGTGAAGTGCTCGATTCGCGCGGCAATCCAACCGTAGAAGTGGAAGTATACACGGAAGAAGGCGGCTTCGGCCGTGCGTTAGTGCCAAGCGGCGCTTCGACGGGCGAATATGAAGCGGTTGAATTGCGTGACGGCGACAAAAACCGCTACCTCGGCAAAGGGGTGCTCAAAGCGGTTGAGAACGTCAACGAAGTGATTGCTCCGGAAATCATCGGCTTAGAAGTGACTGATCAAGTGGCGATCGACCGCGCGTTGATTGAACTTGACGGCACGGAAAACAAAGGAAAGCTTGGGGCGAATGCTATTTTAGGCGTGTCGCTCGCGGTCGCTCGCGCTGCGGCTGATGAGCTTGGCTTGCCGTTGTACCAATACTTGGGCGGCTTTAACGCTAAAACGCTGCCTGTACCGATGATGAACATTTTAAACGGCGGCGCGCATGCGGACAACAACGTTGACATTCAAGAATTCATGATCATGCCGGTCGGTGCGGAAAGCTTCCGTGAAGCGCTGCGCATGGGTGCAGAAATTTTCCATAGCTTAAAAGCTGTGTTAAAAGCGAAAGGCTACAACACGGCTGTCGGTGACGAAGGCGGATTTGCTCCGAACTTAAAATCGAACGAAGAAGCGCTGCAAACGATCATTGAAGCGATCGAAAAAGCCGGCTACAAACCAGGCGAACAAGTGATGCTCGCTATGGACGTTGCTTCGTCGGAGCTGTACAACAAAGAAGATGGCAAATATCATTTGGAAGGCGAAGGCGTCGTCAAAACATCAGAAGAAATGGTTGCTTGGTATGAAGAGCTTGTGTCGAAATATCCGATCATCTCGATCGAAGACGGACTTGACGAAAATGACTGGGAAGGCCATAAACTGCTTACTGAGCGCCTTGGCCACAAAGTGCAGCTCGTCGGTGACGACTTGTTTGTAACGAACACGAAAAAACTGGCCGAAGGCATTGAAAAAGGCGTCGGCAACTCGATTTTAATTAAAGTGAACCAAATCGGTACACTGACGGAAACGTTCGATGCCATTGAGATGGCCAAACGCGCCGGCTACACGGCGGTTGTGTCGCACCGTTCCGGTGAAACGGAAGACAGCACGATTGCCGATATCGCTGTCGCAACAAACGCTGGCCAAATCAAAACGGGAGCACCGTCGCGTACGGACCGCGTCGCAAAATACAACCAGCTGCTCCGCATTGAAGACGAACTTGGCCACACGGCTATTTACCAAGGCATTCGTTCGTTTTACAATTTGAAAAAATAACGGGAATCAACAACAAAGGGTGTCTCCAACGTTGCGAGACACCCTCTTTAATTACGGGAAACAGAAATGATTTCCTATCGATAGCAAAAAATGGACGTGGGTAAACCATTCGTTTATAATATCTTTTTGTAATCGTTAGAATATTGAAAAAGGGGATGGGAACCGTGATCGTGGAAACAAAGTACGGTCGGTTGCGCGGGGGAACAAATGAAGGGGTTTTCTATTGGAAAGGGATTCCGTACGCGAAAGCGCCGGTCGGTGAACGCCGTTTTTTGCCGCCGGAACCGCCCGATGCATGGGACGGAGTGCGTGAGGCGACATCGTTTGGACCGGTCGTCATGCAGCCGTCCGATTCGATGTTCAGCCAGCTGCTCGGACGGATGAATGAACCAATGAGCGAGGATGGGTTGTATCTGAACATTTGGTCACCGGCGGCGGATGGGAAGAAGCGCCCGGTATTGTTTTGGATTCATGGCGGCGCTTTTTTATTCGGCTCCGGTTCATTTCCATGGTATGATGGAACGGCGTTTGCCAAACACGGCGACGTCGTTGTCGTGACGATCAACTACCGGATGAGCGTGTTTGGCTTTTTGTATTTGGGAGATGCGTTTGGCGAAACGTATGCCCAGGCGGGAAATCTTGGCATATTGGATCAAGTGGCGGCGCTGCGCTGGGTGAAAGAGAACATTGAGGCGTTCGGCGGTGATCCGGACAACATTACGATTTTTGGCGAATCAGCCGGAGCGGCAAGCGTTGGCGTGCTGTTGTCGCTTCCGGAAGCAAGCGGGCTGTTTCGACGCGCTATATTGCAAAGCGGTTCCGGGTCGCTTCTTCTTCGTTCTCCGGAGACGGCGATGGCTCTGACTGAACGCATTTTAGAACGTGCCGGCATCCGTCCGGGTGACCGCGATCGGCTGCTGTCGATTCCAGCAGATGAGTTATTGCAGGCGGCGATGTCGCTCGGCCCAGGAATCACGTATGGCCCAGTGATTGACGGACATGTGTTGCGACGCCATCCGATCGAAGCGCTCCACGACGGGGCAGCAAGTGACATTCCAATCCTAATTGGCGTGACGAAAGACGAATACAATTTGTTCTCATTGACTGATCCGTCATTGACAAGACTCGAAGAAAAAGAACTGCTTGACCGGATGAACCGTGAGGTCGGGCCTATTCCGGAGGAGGCGGTACGCTATTACGCGGAAACAGCGGATCGGTCGGCACCCGCGTGGCAAACATGGCTGCGCATCATGACGTACCTTGTTTTTGTCGACGGAATGTTGCGAACGGCGGATGCCCAAGCAGCGCAAGGGGCGAATGTGTACATGTATCGGTTTGATTATGAAACGCCGGCGTTCGGTGGACAACTGAAAGCGTGCCATACGCTCGAGTTGCCGTTTGTGTTTCATAACCTCCATCAGCCCGGTGTCGAGAATTTCGTCGGCAACCGACCAGAGCGTGAGGCGATTGCCAGCGAAATGCATGGTGCCTGGCTTTCGTTCGCCCGCACCGGCAACCCGAACGGCGCTCATTTACCAGAGAAGTGGCCCGTATACACAAAAGAGCACAAACCGGTGTTTGTCTTTTCGGCTGCGAGCCATGTGGAAGACGATCCGTTCGGTCGCGAACGGGAAGCGTGGCAAGGACGCCTTTGACGAAAAAATCCATAAGCAACATGTGTCCTTCGTCTGAACACGATCAAGGTACGCGCATTTTCGCGGAAAAAGACCGTGGGCAAACGTTCGCCTTTACCTCTAAAAGGAATGACTCAACGTGTCTGCACTTCACAGGAAAGAGGACGAAACGGTTGGTTTTCAGAATAGGAAAAGGTGTCCCGTTTTTTGGGACACCTTCTTCTATGTATCGCTCAATCATTTGCTTCTGTGGCAGGAAGCCCGAATCGCTCGGCGAGTGCCGGATCACGATCGATCGCCTCAATCAGTTTCCGCATGACGTTCACATCAAACGTAAAATTCGAACCGATTGGCGAGGTGACGAAAATTTTCCCTTCTTTCGCCTCGCGTGCTCGTTTAAATTGATAGCCGTCAATCGCAATGACGACTCGTTCGTCTGGCCTTGCCATTAGGAATCCCTCCATCGCTGTTTTTTCTTTCATTGTACTTGATTTTGAGGATGAACACCAACGTTCATGCCATGCTCTTAAGGATAACGGATGGGAGAGCGTTAGAGGGCGGTGAATTTCATCAAGAACGTGGCACAAAACGACATTTTTTCATTATAGACGCCTTGATGTTTGGAATGATCGGAAAAGGCGATTGTTAGGCGGGGATCATGATCCACTAGCAGATGAAAGTGAAGAGCAACGAAATGGTCTCTTTGTTTCACAACAAATGAATTGGTGCCATTCAAGGCGGAGACAGGTGAGGCAGTTGCTGCAAACGATAATGTATGGTATAGTAAAAATATTGCAACGTAGGTCGTTGGAGGTGTCAGGCATGCATGCCTTGCTTGTGACGTTGCTTGTCATTGTATCGATTGCGCTGATTGCGATTGTGTTGTTGCAGTCAGGCCGAAGCGCAGGGCTGTCGGGGGCGATTACCGGCGGTGCCGAACAGCTGTTTGGCAAACAGAAAGCGCGCGGGCTTGATGCAGTGTTTCAGCGCGTGACGGTCGTGTTGGCCATTTTGTTTTTTGTGCTGACGATTCTCGTCGCATATGTCCAACCATCATAAGCGAAAAGCGGGGGGCGGTCCTTACAAAAACGGGCTGCCTTTTCTATTTCATCTAGAGAGGAAGGAGAACGATGATGAAAATTGTTCCGCCAAAACCGTTTTTCTTTGAAGCCGGTGAGCGTGCCGTTTTGCTTTTGCATGGATTTACCGGAAACTCCGCTGATGTTCGGATGCTCGGACGCTTTCTCGAATCAAAAGGCTACACGTGCCATGCGCCGATTTACAAAGGGCATGGCGTGCCGCCGGAAGAGCTCGTCCATACCGGTCCGGACGATTGGTGGCAAGATGTGATGAACGGTTATCAGTTTTTGAAAAACAAAGGATATGAAAAAATCGCGGTTGCTGGGTTGTCGCTTGGAGGCGTATTTTCCTTAAAATTAGGTTACACTGTACCTATAGAAGGAATTGTGACCATGTGCGCACCGATGTACATCAAAAGCGAAGAAACGATGTATGAAGGTGTGCTTGAGTATGCGCGCGAATATAAAAAACGGGAAGGAAAATCGGCAGAACAAATCGAACAGGAAATGGAACGGTTCAAACAAACGCCGATGAAAACATTAAAAGCGCTGCAAGCGTTGATCGCCGATGTGCGTGAGCAACTGGATTTGATTTACGCGCCGACGTTTGTCGTTCAAGCGCGCCATGACCACATGATCAACCCGGACAGCGCCAACATCATTTATAACGAAATTGAATCGCCGGTCAAGCAAATCAAATGGTACGAACAATCCGGCCATGTTATTACGCTTGATCAAGAAAAAGAGCAGCTGCATGAAGATATTTATGCGTTTCTTGAGTCGTTAGATTGGTAACGACGGAAAGGAGGAGAGGGCCGATGGATCACGCATTGGCCGAACGAATTTTAACGTTTATGCGCGACGAGGCGTACAAGCCGCTGACAGTTCAAGAGCTCGAAGAAGCGTTTGGGATCACGGAGGCGGACGAATTTAAAACGTTCGTTAAAACGCTTGTCGCCATGGAAGAGGAAGGGCTTGTCGTTCGGACACGCAGCAACCGCTACGGTGTGCCTGAACGGATGAATCTCGTGCGCGGTAAAGTGACTGGCCATGCGAAAGGATTTGCCTTCGTCACGCCGGAAGAACCGGGAATGGACGACATTTTCATCCCGCCGTCGGAGCTGAAAAATGCCATGCACGGCGACACGGTGCTCGTACGCGTCCAATCCGAGTCCGGCGGAGCGCGCCGCGAAGGGACGATCGTCCGCATTTTGGAGCGCGGGGTGAAAGAAGTCGTCGGTACATATACGGAAAGCAAATATTTCGGCTTTGTCATCCCCGATGATAAGCGGATCGTCAACGATATTTTCATCCCGAAAAACGCGGCGAACGGGGCGGTCGAAGGGCATAAAGTCGTCGTCCGGCTCACATCATACCCGGAAGGACGAATGAGCGCCGAAGGGGAAGTCGTCCAAATTCTTGGCCATAAAAACGACCCGGGCGTCGATATTTTATCGGTCATCTATAAGCACGGCTTACCGCTTCAGTTTCCGGATGATGTCATCGATCATGCCAATCGTGTTCCTGATGTGATTACGGAAAAGGATCTCGAGGGGCGCCGCGACTTGCGCGGTGAGATGATCGTCACCATCGACGGCGAAGATGCGAAAGACTTGGACGATGCGGTGACCGTGACAAAACTTGAGAACGGAAACTATAAACTGGGCGTCCATATTGCCGATGTGAGCCATTATGTCGAAGAAGGCTCGCCGATTGACCGCGAAGCGTACGAACGCGGAACGAGCGTCTATTTGGTCGATCGTGTCATTCCGATGATTCCGCACCGGTTGTCGAACGGCATTTGCTCGCTTAACCCGAAAGTCGACCGGTTGACGCTATCGTGTGAAATGGAAATCACCCCGCAAGGCGAAGTCGTCAGTCATGACATTTTCCAGAGCGTCATCCGCACGACGGAACGGATGACATATTCTGACGTCAATAAAATTTTGGTCGATAAAGATGAGGCGTTGCGTGAAAAATACGCGCCGCTTGTGCCGATGTTTGAACTCATGGCTGAGCTCGCCGACATTTTGCGAACGAAGCGGATGAAGCGCGGGGCGATCGATTTCGATTTTAAAGAAGCGAAAGTGCTCGTTGATGAAAACGGCAAGCCATATGACGTCGTTTTGCGCGAGCGATCCGTTGCCGAGCGGCTCATTGAAGAGTTTATGTTGGTGGCGAACGAAACGGTCGCCGAGCATTTCCATTGGCTCAACGTGCCGTTTATGTACCGCGTCCATGAGGATCCGAAGCCGGAGAAACTGCAGCGCTTTTTGGAATTCATTACGAACTTCGGCTATGTCGTCAAAGGGACGGGCAACCAAATCCATCCGCGCGCCTTGCAGCAAATTCTCGAAGCGGTGCGCGGCGAACCGGAAGAAATGGTCATTTCCACCGTCATGCTCCGGTCGATGAAGCAAGCCCGTTATGACGCGGAAAGCCTTGGCCATTATGGCTTGTCCACCGAGTTTTACACCCATTTTACGTCCCCGATCCGCCGCTATCCGGACTTAATCGTCCACCGGTTGATTCGGACGTATCTCATTAACGGACAGATGGATCCTGACACCCAGCAAAAATGGGCGGAAAAGCTGCCTGACATCGCCGAACATGCGTCCAACATGGAACGGCGCGCCGTCGAGGCTGAGCGTGAAACCGATGACTTAAAGAAAACAGAGTTTATGGAAGATAAAATCGGGATGGAATTTGACGGCATCATTAGTTCCGTCACGAACTTCGGTTTGTTTGTGGAGCTCCCGAATACGATCGAAGGGTTGGTGCACGTCAGCTATTTAACGGACGATTATTACCGTTACGACGAGCGCAACTATGCCATGGTCGGCGAGCGGACGGGGAAAATGTACCGCATCGGTGATGAAATTACCGTCCGCGTCATTAACGTCAACAAAGACGAACGAATCGTTGATTTTGAAATCGTCGGCATGAAAGGGCGCCGCCCGCCGAAAGCGAAAGCGGCACCGGTTGTCATTGAAGGGAAAAAGCAAAAGAAAGCAAAGGCACAAGCGAAAAAGAACAACGCTGGCCGCCATACCAAAGCGAAAAAGAAGAAAAAGAAAAAACGGTGAGGAAAAGCCGAGCAGGCGGCTTTTCCTTCTTTTTCGTTTTTGGTACAATAAAAGCGCTACAAATGAGGAGGAGGACGTTCATGCCAAAAGGGGAAGGAAAAGTCATCGCGCAAAACAAAAAAGCGCGCCATGATTATTTTATTGAAGAAACGTATGAAGCGGGGCTTGTTTTGCAAGGGACGGAAATTAAATCGATCCGCAACGGCCGGGTGAACTTAAAAGATTCGTTCGCCAAAGTGGAAAAAGGGGAAGTATTTCTCCATAATATGCATATTAGTCCGTATGAACAAGGCAACCGCTACAACCATGATCCGCTGCGGACGCGCAAGCTCCTCCTGCACCGCCGCGAAATCAACAAACTGATCGGCTACACGAAAGAGCAAGGGTATACGCTCGTACCGCTGAAATTGTATATCAAAAACGGCTTTGCCAAAGTGGAACTTGGCGTCGCCAAAGGGAAGAAAAAATACGACAAGCGCGAAGACATGAAGCGGAAAGAAGCGCAGCGAGAAATCGAGCGGGCGTTCCGTGAGCGGCAAAAAATTTAGCGCATATTTCCATTGAAAATGCGCTCAGCCATGATATAATAAGAGTACGAAAGCCAGTGATTCATGCTTAAGCTCCGATCTTTCTTCGCAACCGCGGGGACGATCCGGATTCGACAGGGGTAGGTCGAGCTTAAGCGGCGAGCCGAGGGAGACGTCCTCGTAAAAACGTCACCTAAAGATAACTGGCAAAGAAAACTACGCTTTAGCTGCCTAATTGCTGCAGCTAGCTCCTCCCGCCATCGCCCGTGTGGCGTCCGAGGGGTTCATATGAAGCGGGCTACGCCCAAATCCGCCGCCTGAGGACGAGGGAAGAGACGAACCAGGCTAGCCGTCGGGAGGCCTGTCGGTAGGCGGAACGAACGGCGAAGCAAAATATACCGACTACGCTCGTAGATGCTTAAGTGGCGATGCCTCTGGACGTGGGTTCGACTCCCACCGTCTCCATTCATTTGATGTCGTAAGTGCCAAAATCCTTGATATAAGGGTTTTGGCACTTTTTGATTTTGAAGCTATTTCTCGAAAGCGACGGATCTCTCACTGTAGAAAAAAGAAAGAGCGAATGGAGAACATCCGTCGTTTTCTTCATTCGCTCTTTTTTGGACATTCCGGTTTATGATGCGTTAGGCATTCGCAGCTGCTTTTAAAGCCTCTTCAATCGCATGTTCGAGATCGATGATGGAATCTGTAGGTTCAAATCGTTTCAGGACTTGTCCGTTGGCATCCACTAAAAATTTGGTAAAGTTCCAACGAATGTTCTTGCCGTCAAGGAAGAATGGGTTGATTTCTTGAATTTTCGTTTTCAGCATTTTCTCTTCCAAATTAACACCGAACTCACGACAATCTGCTTGTTCTTTTAAGTATTGGAAAAGCGGATGGGCGTGTTCTCCGTTGACATCAATCACTTCAAAAATAGGGAACGTTACACCGAATTTGACTTTACACATCGTTGCCGTCTCTTGGCCGTTTTCAGGATTTTGCTCTGCAAACTGATTGCTTGGAAAACCTAAAATCACGAATCCTTGATGGGCAAACTTTTTATACAATCTTTGTAAATCTTCAAATTGATATGTAAAACGACAGTGGTTTGCTGTGTTCACAATTAACATCGTTTTATTTCGCTATGTTTCCATGGATAAGATTTCACCATTAGGCTTTTTTACTAGATAATCATAAATCGTTGTCATCAGCCATCCCCTTCTGAAGAATGATTTTTATCTAATGATTAGTATATCTTTCCTCTTTGTTCCTTCAACTCATATGCAACGACTTGAAGATAGGAATGATGAGCCGCTCCCGCTTCTACAAGTGAGAGAGGTTCATTAAGGCATACACACGAAAAAACGCATCAAAGAAAGCCTCTTTTTCCTTTGCGGATGAAGAGGCTTTTTATATTTACTGTTTTGTCGTGCCATTGATGCGAAACGCCCCGTAACGAGATGCTTGACCGGGCTTGGTTGTTGTCATGTTTTCGGTGGGGCTTCATACGTATAAAGAGGAACGATTTTTTACTTTAGTTTATAAGGAGGAACAGCGCATGAACCAACCGTATGCGTCCCCTCAGCTCGTTTCGCTCATTGATCCTTATGTATATCATGCTCTTCAATCACTGCTCGGTCAACAGGTGGTAGTGGAAACGACTCGGAATTCGCTGCTTGGCACGTTGAGAGACGTCAAGCCGGATCATCTCGTGCTTACGGCTCATCAAAAGGTGTATTATATTCGCTTGGCGCAAGTCGTTTCCGTTCACCTTGGCGACGTAGGGAAAGGAGGAGCATACCGTGGTGTTTCAGAGGATTGATCGGTTGGCCATCGAATTGCCGCCACCGAAGTACGCGGACGCGAATGCGGCGGCCGCTGTTCAAGAGCTACTAGGCGGTCGCTTTGGAGAAATGTCCACGTTGAACAATTATTTGTTTCAGTCATTCAACTTTCGGCAAAAATCAAAACTGCGCCCGTTTTACGAACTGGTGGCGAGCATTACGGCGGAAGAATTCGGCCATGTCGAGCTTGTCGCCAATACGATCAACCTTTGTTTAACTGGGACCACCCATCCCGGCGATCCCGATTGTACGCCGATGAGAGAGGCAAAAGACAAACGCAATTCGTATCATTTCATCGCCACTGCGCAAACCGCCTTTCCTGGTGATTCTATGGGCAATCCGTGGAAGGGAGAGTATGTGTTCAACAGTGGCAACTTGATTTTGGATTTGCTTCATAACTTTTTCTTGGAATGCGGCGCGCGCACGCATAAAATGCGCGTGTATGAAATGACGAACCATCCGACTGCCCGTGAGATGATCGGCTACTTGTTGGTGCGGGGCGGTGTTCATATTTTAGCGTATGCGAAAGCATTGGAAGTGGCGACTGGCGTTGATGTGAAGAAGATGTTGCCGATCCCGAAGTTAGATAACCGGGCGTTCGATGAAGCGCGCAAATATGAAGACCAAGGCCTCCATCGCCGTTTGTATACGTTCAGCGATCGATATTACAAGGAGATCGCCCGCATTTGGCATGGGACGCATCCGAGTGACGGACAGCCGCTGGAAGTGGTGGAAGGCGCCCCGCAAGGAGGAACGATTCCGGATTTGGATGCCGTGCCGGAAGAATTTGCCCCTGGCATTTCCATGGAAGACTTTTTGGACATTGGCAAGCGGCTGATGCGTTCGGCTGGGTTGTAGAAAAGCTGTTTGCGTTCATCTATCACCATCTTTGGGCATGGACGGATCGAGGGGTCCCTATATAAACGAGCCCCTCTTTTTTCTATGCGCATCGATCCCACGGTATGACCATTCGCATTCCCTCGGCAGTTGGCTTTCTCCCACTTGGCATCGGAACTCGATTGCTCCTCTCTGCCTCATTTCGTTTCACACATGGTTGCTTTTTTCGTTCATGATGGGCATGGCGACGGTTTGTTGCAACAGGTTGAGAAAATGATGGACGCTTTTGGGCACATAGCGTTGTCGATCGATGATGACGGCGGCTTCTGCTTTCATTGATGAGTCAACAATTGGGAGGACGCGAATGCCAAGAAGACGAAACAAGGAAACGGTTGACTGTGGCACAATGGTAGCGCCCATGCCTTGGGCGACAAGGGAAAGCAAAATGGTTGCATCCGGGCATTCGCATAGAACGTTTGGCTCAAACCCATGACGGCGGCATTCCTCGACGACCCGTTCGTACTGTCCGGCGCCGTGTACACGGTGAAGAAGGAGGAGCGGCCACTCTGCAAAATCGCGCATCGATAAGGAAGAGCGGCTCAATGCCCAATGCTCAGGCAAGACGGCGACATAACGGTCGCTTGGCAGCGGAATGATGTCGTAATGAGACGAATCGATCGGTAGGCGGACAATGCCGATGTCAATGTGCCGCTCTTGAAGAAGCTGGCAAATGGAAAACGTATCTCCTTCGCGAAGATGAAACGTGACGTTCGGAAACTGTTCGTGGAATTGGCGGATCGTTTGGGCCAAATAGGAAAAGCACGATTTGACGCAGCCGACAGCCAATGTTCCCGTTGCCCCCGTTTCGATTTCTTTCACTTCCGCGATGGCGTCATCTAGCTGGTGCAACAGTTGTTTCGCCTTTTCGTAAAACAATTTGCCCGGTGCGGTGAGCTCCATTTTTTTCGCTTTCCGGTCAAACAATGGGACGCCGAGCTTTTCTTCGAGTTGCTTCAACTGTTGGCTGAGCGGCGGCTGAGCGATATGAAGTTTTTGTGCCGCCTTCGTGATTTGTCCCTCTTCGGCGATGGTAACGAAGTATTTTAGCTGTTTCACATCGATCATGTCCGTGTCTCCTTTCTCTACCGCTTCTATATATTTTTCATATAGAATAGTTGATTCTTTTTGTATTTTTCATATATGAAATCATATGTTATATTAATTTTGAACATTCTGAATGATAGCGCTTACTTCATCTATTATACTTGAAAATGGGAGGAATGAAAATGCCAGCCAAAACAGGAAATCAGTATATGGAGAGGCTGAAGCAGGCGAAAAGCAGCGTGTACATTCATGGGGAAAAAGTCGAAGATGTCACCGTCCACCCGGCGTTTCGCAATGTCGTTCGCTCCATGGCGGCGCTGTACGACCGGCAATATGAAAAGCCGGACAAGATGTTGTATCGGTCGCCGACAACCGGACAGTTGGTCGGGATGACGTTTATCCAGCCGACCACGATCGATGAGCTCATCGCCCGCCGCGAAGCAACGCAAGAGTGGGCGCGGATGTCGGCCGGAATGATGGGGCGCTCGCCGGATTACTTAAACGCCGAAGTGATGGCGATGGGCATCGCCAATGATTTGTTTGCCGAAGACGACCCGATGTTTGCCGAGAATGCGAGAAACTATTATGAATATGCGCGGGAAAATGACATCAGCTTGACCCATACGCTCATCCATCCGCAAATGAACCGCGCCAAGGCGCTTCACGAGCAAAAAGACGCCGATGTGCCGCTCCATTTGGTGGAACGGCGAAAAGACGGCATCATCGTCAGCGGTATCCGTCTGTTGGCGACGCAAGGTGGAATCACAGATGAAATTTTAGTGTTCCCGTCTACGGTGAAAAAATCGACAGCCGGTGAAGATCCGTATGCGCTCGCCTTTGCCATCCCGAACAATACGCCGGGGGTGAAGTTCATTTGCCGCGAGGCGTTCGATTACGGGCGCAGCACGTGGGATCATCCGCTCGCGTCTCGATTTGAAGAAGGCGATGCGATCGTTTCGTTTGAAAACGTGTTTGTGCCATGGGAGCGCGTCTTTGTTTGCGGCAATTCGTCGATTTGTAACCGGACGTTCCGTGAAACGAATGCGGTCGTTCATATGTCCCATCAAGTTGTGGCGAAAAACATCGTCAAAACGGAGTTTTTGCTTGGGGTTACCCTTTGTCTCATTGAAGCAATCGGCATTGGTGAGTTTCAACATGTGAAGGACAAAGGGGCGGAAATCATGCTTGCTCTCGAAACGATGAAAAGCCACTTGTACCGGGCTGAGCATAACGCAAAGCCAGATCGTTGGGGAACGATGACACCGGATTTTGCCGCTTTGGATGCTGCGCGCAACTGGTATCCACGCGTGTATCCGCGTTTGGTGGAAATCATCCGCATTTTAGGGGCGTCCGGCTTGATGGCGATTCCGACGGAAGCAGATTTTGAACATGAAGAAATTGGGGACATCGTCCGCCGGGCAATGCAAGGGGCGACGGTGGACGGTTATGAACGTGTCCAACTGTTCCGGCTGGCTTGGGATTTGACGATGAGCGCGTTCGGTGCGCGGCAGACGCACTATGAATATTACTTTTTCGGTGACCCCGTGCGGATGGGGATGGCCTATTTCGACGGCTATGAAAAAGAGTCGTATAAACAGTTTGTGCAAGAATTTTTACGTACGAAAAAAAGTGTTTCGATTCCGTTGAACAGCGATCATTGATTAGAGGGGGAGAGGAACAATGACGTTTTCCATCATTCGTTGTGCTCGCGCGGTGCTGCATGTGACTGATTTGGCCGCGTCGCGTGACTTTTACGAACGGGTGCTTGGATTTGTCGTGACGGAAGCGGATCGTGAGCATATCTATTTGCGCGGGTTGGAAGAATACCACCACCATAGCTTAGTGCTGAAAAAAGCGTCGCGTCCGGCGGTTGAAGCACTTAGCTACAAAGTCGGTTCCGAGCAAGAACTCGAAGCGCTGTACGAATGGTTTGCGGCGCAACAGCTGAACCCGAGATGGCTTGAGGACGGCTCGCAGCGTGCCATCGGACGGGCGTTTCGCGTCCAAGACCCATTAGGGCTGCCGCTTGAGTTTTTCGCGCATATGGAGAAAACCGAGCGGTTGTTGCAGCGCTATGACTTGTATCGCGGTGCCCGCGTCCAACGCATTGACCATTTCAACTGCGCAATAACGGATGTCCAGAAAGGATACGATTTTTACGTCCGCGGTTTAGGTTTTGCCTGCTCAGAATATACGGAAACAAAGGATGGCAAGCTGTGGGCGGCTTGGCTGCATCGGAAGCAAAATGTCCATGATTTGGCGCTCATGAACGGGAAAGGTCCGCGCCTTCATCATATCGGTTTTTGGCTGCCGGATCCGCTCAGCCTGATTCATGCGTGCGATGTGCTGGCGGCATCGGGATATAGCTCCAGCATTGAACGGGGGCCGGGGCGGCATGGGTTATCCAATGCGTTCTTTGTCTATTTGCGTGACCCGGACGGCCATCGAATCGAGTTGTATAACGGTGATTATTTGACGAGCGATCCGGATTTTCCGCCGATTCGCTGGGATTTGGACGATCCGCGGCGTCAGACGTTTTGGGGGCATGCGGCGCCGGATAGTTGGTTTGAAGAGGCGTCGGACATGTTGGACGTCCATAGCGGCGAACCGATTGAACCGAACGAACCGACGTTGCAGAAAGTGAAACCGACCTTTTTGATCTAACAAAAATCATATATGATTTTATAGTTGATTTGATATATATTATTCTGTATAATGTGATTAAGATTCTGAAAAATCAGTCCATTAGGAGGCAAGGGGGATGGCATACCGCGAGGTGAAAGAGCGGCTGCGCGGCTCGATTGCGCCGGTCGTCACGCCGTTTGATGAAGAAGGAAACGTTGATTTGACCACGTTGACGTCGCTCATTGATTGGCATATAAAAAGCGGCACACACGGCATTTCGGTGACGGGAACATCCGGCGAACCGAGCTCGCTGACGCTTGACGAGCGAAAACAAGTGATGGAAACAGCGAAAAAGGCGGTCGCCGGGCGCGTGCCGTTCGTGCCGGGGACAGGCTCGACGAACCATGCAGAAACGATCGAGTTGACCAAATTTGCGCAAGAGATTGGGGCCGATGCCGCCATGGTCATCGTCCCGTATTACAACCGCCCGTCCCAGCAGGCGCTGTATAAGCATTTTAAGGCGGTGGCTGAGTCGGTTGACATTCCCATCATCGTCTACAATATCCCAGGGCGTACGGCGGTCAATTTGGAAGTTAAAACGTTGGCGCGGCTCGTCGAGGACTGCCCGAACATTATCGGGGTGAAGGAGTCCAACAAAGATTTCGAACATGTCAATCGGGTGCTATGGCATTGCGGGCGCGATTTTCTACTGTTCTCCGGCATCGAGCTGTTGTGCTATCCGATGTTGGCGATCGGCGGCGCCGGTTCGATCAGCGCAACGGCCAACGTGGTGCCGCAGAAGGTAGCCGAGCTGCATGATGCTTGGTTTGACGGCGACGTCAAGCGGGCGCAAGACCTTCACTTTGAACTGATGGAGCTCAATGATGTGCTGTTTATTGAAACGAACCCAGGACCGGTAAAGGCAGCGCTTGGCATGTTGGGAAAAATCACCCCGAAGCTTCGTCTGCCGCTTGATTTGCCGAGTGAAGAGCACCAGGAACAAATCCGCCGCACGCTCGTCAAATATGGGTTGTTGACTGAGGCGGCACAGCAGCCGGCGAAATAAGCGTTGCCGGCTGTTCCGCCTGAAGGAAGGCGGGCGGCGCGCCCACCGGTCTTGACATGGAGAGGCTGTGACGTTGATTACCGCGATGGAAGGGAGAGAGGCGATCGTGAATGTGCGGCTGCGCCTGGCCGGACGGCGGCATTCGATTGAGGCGGAAGTGGACTGGCGCGGCGGGACGGTGACGTTGGACAGACGAACATCGCGCATCGATGAATGGGAGTGGGATGCGCCGGAAGTCGGTGCCGTGTATGGGGTGGCGCTCAATGATCGACGGGAATGGGAGGCGATGGCCGAGGCGATGACCGCCCCGCCGTATCGGAAGCCACCGGAAGGTCCGGTGCTGTATATGAAGCCGGCCAATACGATCAACGCCCATCGGAGGCCGGTCGTTCTCCCGTCCGGCGTCAACCGGCTTCGCACCGCTCCAGCGATCGGCCTTGTCATCGGGCGGACGGCCGCGCGCGTCCGTCCTGAGGGGGCGCTCGATGTCGTATTCGGCTATACGATTGTAAACGATTTGTCCATCCCGCATGAGCAGCTGTACCGCCCGGCGGTGAAGGAGCAGGCGCGCGACGGGTTCACTCCGATCGGTCCATGGGTGGTGCCAAAAGAGGAAACCGTGCCGCTGTCGTCGTTGGCGGCACGCGTATATGTAAACGGCCGTCTTGTTCAATGCGTCGATCTCCGTCGTTTTCGGCGCCCGCCTGAACAATGGCTCGCGGACGTGACCGAGTTTATGACGCTTGAGCAGGGCGATGTGCTGTTTTTCAGCTGGCCGGCCGACGCCCCGCTCGTTTCGGCAGGGGATGTGGTGCGCATCGAAATGGACGGGATCGGCGCGTTGGAAAATCCGATCGTTGCCGAAGAAGGGGGAGAAGGGGAATGAAGCAGGCGCGCGTCGCGTGGAACGGAACGGTGACCGAAGCCGAGCCGCTTGACAGCGGCCGCCTTCTTCTGCCGGATGGAACGATCGTCGATGAGCATGAGGTGATGTGGCTTCCCCCGGTCGAGCCGCGCACGATCGTGGCGCTTGGGTTGAATTACGCGGATCATGCCGGGGAGTTGTCGTTTGCCGCTCCGAAAGAGCCGCTTTTCTTTTTCAAAGGGAAAAACACGCTAATCGGCCACCGCGGCCGCACCGTCCGGCCGGCAGGGGTTGACATGATGCATTACGAATGCGAACTCGCCGTGGTCATCGGCCGCCCGGCTCGTCGAGTGAAGGCAGAACAGGCGTATGATTACATTTGGGGGTACACGATTGCCAACGATTACGCTGTTCGCGATTACTTGGAAAATTACTACCGACCGAATTTTCGCGTTAAAAACCGTGACCGAACAACGCCGCTCGGCCCGTGGATTGTCAGCCATGAGGAAGTTGGCGATCCGATGGCGCTGGCGTTGCGGACGTATGTCAATGGAGCGCTCGTGCAGGAAGGATATACAGGCGATATGATTTTTTCCATTCCATATTTGCTTGAATATATTACGAGTTTTATGACGCTCGCGCCAGGCGATCTGATTTTGACCGGCACACCGAAAGGGGCGGTGAACGTTCAGCCCGGCGATGAAGTCGTCGCGGAAATTGAGCGTATCGGCCGGCTCATCAATTACATTGAATAACCAGCATCCAACGATGCGCGAACCATTCAGTTAAAGAGCACGGGGCCTTTTCAGAACGAAAGGGAGGAAGCGCGATGCCGCACTTTGTTTTGGAATATACGGACAATCTTGGCGAAGAGGCCGACATTCGCGGCTTGCTGACGAAAATCAATCAAGCATTGATACGCCGGAGCGATTGGTTTCCGATCGGCGGCATCCGTTCACGAGCCATCCGGCTTCATGAGTATTGTGTGGCGGATGGCTCCCATGATGATGCTTTTGTGCATGGGACGCTGAAAATCGGTGCCGGTCGCCCAGAGGCAGTGAAAAAAGCAGTCGGCGATGAACTGTTTGCGATTATGAAAGACCATTTCGCCCCGCTGTTTGCCAAGCGGTATTTGGCGTTGTCGCTCGAGTTATATGAATTCAGCGAGGCGGGGACGTACAAGCATAACAACATTCATGCGCGTTATCGAACAACGCCGTAGCAGAGGGGGAGACGAATGGCAACGCAACCGAACGTGCTTCATTATATTAATGGGCAGTTTGTCGAAAGTGCGAACGGCGCGTTTTTTGACAACATAAACCCTTTTACGAATGAACCGATTAACCAAGTGGCGGAAGGGAACAAAGAAGATATCGATGCGGCGGTCCGGGCTGCGAAGGACGCGTTTGATGGCGGCCCGTGGCGGACGATGCCGGTCGAGGAGCGGCTTCGTTACGTGCTTCGCATCGCTGAGTTGATTGAACGGTATAAAGAAGAGATCGCCTACTTAGAGGCGCTCGACACCGGCATTCCGATCAGCCAAGCGAAAAAACAGGCTGCCCGTGCGGCGGAAAACTTCCGTTTTTACGCCGAAATGGTAAAAACGCGCCTTGTCGGTGAGGCGTATCACGTCAATGGACAGTTTTTAAACTATACGGTCTATAAACCGGTCGGAGTCGCGGGGCTGATCACACCATGGAATACGCCGTTTATGCTTGAGACGTGGAAAGTTGCCCCGGCGCTCGCAACCGGCAATACGGTCGTCTTGAAACCGGCTGAGTGGTCGCCGTTGACGGCTAATAAACTGGCAGAAATCATCGATGAAGCCGGATTGCCTGCCGGAGTGTTCAACGTTGTGCATGGATTTGGTGAGACAGCGGGTGCTGCGCTTGTTGCCCATCCGGACGTGCGCCTCATATCCTTCACCGGGGAGACGACAACCGGCATGGAAATCATCCGCAACAGTGCCGCGACGTTGAAGAAAACGTCGATGGAACTTGGCGGCAAGTCACCGCTCATCGTCTTTGCCGACGCGGACATGGAACGGGCGCTCGATGCGGCAGTGTGGGGCGTGTTTTCGCTCAATGGCGAACGGTGCACCGCCAATTCGCGATTGTTGTTGGAACAATCGATATATGATGAGTTTGTGGAACGGCTGAAACAGCGCGTCGATCAAATCGTCATCGGCGATCCGATGAATCCGGCGACCGAGCTGGGTCCGCTCATTCATCGCGCCCACTGGGAGCGGGTGAACCGCTACATTGAGATCGCCAAGCAAGAAGGAGCGGACGTTTACGCCGCACGCGTGCCGGAAGGATTGGAAAAAGGCAATTTCGTGCCGCCGACGCTGCTGCTTGGCTGTCATAATCGCATGAAGGTGGCGCAAGAAGAAATCTTTGGCCCCGTGATGGCGGTCATGGCGTTTGCTGATGAACAAGAGGCGATCCGGTTGGCAAATGATGTGAAATACGGGCTAGCAGCATACGTCTGGACGAACGATATGAAGCGTGGACACCGCGTCGCCCAAGCGATCGAAAGCGGGATGGCGTGGGTCAACTCGCCAAACGTCCGCGATTTGCGCATTCCATTTGGTGGGACAAAATATAGCGGCATCGGCCGAGAAGGCGGGCATTACAGCTTTGACTTTTACACGGAAGTGCAAGTTGTCCATGTCGCCGTCGGCGACCCGCCGATTCCTTCATTCGGCAAAACGAAGCCTTCATCCGCCTTATCGGTCGAACAGAAATAACTGCTAGCGAACATATATGGCATGGTATATGATAAACGTATGGAAGCAAAAGCGAAAAACAAGACACAGTTGGCGTATGAGTATATTTTGTCCCACATCGAAAGCGGCGCCTACGGGCCAGGATATCGTGTCGTCATCGATCAAATTGCTCGCGAGTTGGGGTTAAGCAGCATCCCGGTGCGCGAGGCGATCCGCCAGCTTGAGGCGGAAGGATTGGTCGAGTTTAAGCCGTATGCTGGCGCCGTTGTCAGCACGATTAACGAGAAAGAATACGTGGAAACCTTGTCTGTGTTGGCGGTTTTAGAGGGCTATGCGACGGCGCTCGGCTCCGCTAAACTAACGAAGGAGGCGATCAAGCAGCTGGAACAGTTGAACGAGCAGATGGAGCGAGCGCTGGAAGAGCTGGAGCTGGAACGGTTCAGCGAGCTGAACTATGCGTTCCATTCTTTGATTTATTCGCACTGTGGCAATGCGTATTTAGAAGAGCAAATCAAGCAAATTTGGCAGCGCATGAAGCGCATTCGCGCTTACGGGTTCACCCTCGTCCCGCAGCGGGCGAAAGCTTCGATTGGAGAACATCGGGAAATGATTCGCCTGTTACGCGAACAAGCACCGCCGCACGAGGTGGAGCAGTATGCGCGCCAACATAAAATGAACACCATCGAAGCATTTTTGCGGCGGCGTTAACTTCCTTCCGCCAAGCAGGAGCGCTTGGCGGAGGAAGGCTGATTTGATTGGAAGCGATTTCAATTAAAAGGGGGGATAAAGACGATGAGAAAAAGGGTGTATGCTTGTTTGGCGGCATTGCTCGTTCTTTTGGTTGCCGCCTGCGGAAAGACGGCGACATCCGGAACTGAGGATGAAATCAAAATTGGCGCCATTTTCTCTGCTTCCGGAGGAGCGGCCCCGCTCGGCAAACCGGAAATGGAGACTGTCAAAATGTTGGTGGAGCAATGGAATAAACAAGGCGGTATAGATGGAAAGAAAATCAAGTTGATTGCCTATGATGACAAGTCCAACCAAAACGAGGCCGTATTATCCACGAAAAAACTGATCGAGCAAGACAAAGTGACGGCGCTGATTGGCGGCACGATCAGTGGCAACTCCCTAGCTATGATCCCGCTCATCGAAAAGGCAGGCATTCCTTACATTTCCCTCGCAGCAAGTAAACAAATCGTCAACCCAAGCGATGGGTCCTCACGCCATTGGACATTCAAAACAGCCCAAGGAGATGACATCGTCATTCAGAAACTGCTCAGCTTTTTGAAAGAAAAAGGCTGGACAAGCATCGCCTGGCTCAACGTCGCCAATGCCTATGGCACAAGCGGGCATAGCGAATTTGCGCACTATGCTCCGGAGTACGGAGTCAAAGCTGTGATTGAAGAGGAATTTGAGGCGACAGTCGACGATGCAAAGGCGATGTTGACAAGAGTGAAAAAAGCCAATCCGCAGGCGATCGTCGTCTGGGGAACAGCGCAAGAATCAGCAGTTGTGACGAAGAATATCCGCGAGTTGGGCATTGATGTGCCGATTATTGAAAGCCACGGTGTTGGTACAAAAAGCTTTATCGATTTGGCTGGCGAAGCGGCGAACGGCGTCATTCTCCCTGCTGGGCGTATTTTAGTGGCTGATCAGCTCCCGGACAGCGATCCACAAAAGGAGACGCTATTAACCTATAAAGAACAGTTTGAGAAAACGTACAACTATGAACCGACGACATTTGGCGGGCATGCTTGGGATGCGTTCCATCTGTTGATGAACGCCATCAAAGAAGGGAAAACCGACAAAGAAAATATACGAGAAGCGTTGGAAAAGACAACGGATTTTGTCGGCATCTCAGGTGTGTTCCGGATGTCGAAAGACGATCATACCGGGCTGGATGCTGACAGTTTGGTGATGGTACAGATTCAAGATGGAAAATTCGTACTGGCAGAGGATTAAGAAAGTGAAAGGGAATTAGGATGCTAATTCCCTTTTGTTTCACCTAGCCAATGGGGGAGGACAAAGCTGATGGAAGCATGGAGCCAGTTTGTGCAGCTGCTGTTTTCTGGGCTGACGATCGGCAGCATTTATGCATTAGTGGCGCTTGGATTTGTCATTACGTACAGTGTGACCGGCATTTTGAATTTGGCCCAAGGTGATTTCGCGATGTTAGGCGCCCTGATTTGTATTGCGTTGGTCAACAGCGGCGTGCCGTTTGTTCTTGCCATCGGGTTGAGCATGATGGCTGCGATGGTGATCGGCGGACTGTTTGAGCGGTTGGCGATTCAGCCGGCGCGTCATTCGTCTGTCGCCGTGCTCATTATTATTACGATCGGCGCATCATTTGTCTTTCGCGGGATCGCTTTGCTTGTTTGGGGGACGGATCCGTATGCCTTGCGCCCGTTTGCTGGGGGTGGATCGCTTTCGATGTTTGGGGCGGTGCTCCAATGGCAAAGCGTTTGGGCGATCGTCATTTCGCTCGCTAGTTTTATCGGGTTACACTTGTTCTTTCACCGGACGTATTTTGGGAAAGCGGTGACCGCTTGTGTGATCAATCCGTTTGCTGCTCGTCTGATGGGCATTGACATCCGCAAAATGTCCCTTGGCGCCATTGCGGTCAGCGCGGGACTTGGTGCTTTGGCGGGGATTGTCATCGCCCCGATCTCCGGCGCCTCATATGATATGGGGATTATGATCGGGTTGAAAGCATTTATCGCGGCTGTTGTCGGTGGATTGACGAACGCTCCGGCCGCGATCGCGGGCGCGTTTCTTGTCGGCTTGCTCGAATCGTTTGCCGAAGGGTATTTGTCTTCTGGATATAAAGACGCGGTTAGTTTCGGGTTGCTGTTGCTTGTGCTCTTTGTCATGCCGAATGGATTGTTTGCGAAAATGACAGGGAAACGGGTATAAGGAGGGATGGCGTTGGAGCGGGATGAACGGATCAAAGGTGGACGAAGGCGGCTAGTGCTGCTCGTTTTGGTGGCCGCCTGGCTTGGTTTCCCTTGGCTTGTGGCAGGAAACAATTATTTGTTGAGCACGCTCATTATCATTGGGGTCTATGCGCTAGTCAGTACAGGGATGACGCTGTTGATGGGATACGCTGGGCAAATTTCGCTCGGCCAAGCCGCTTTTTATGGTGTCGGCGCTTACACGTCTGCCTATTTGACCGCTCATGCAGGATGGCCGCCTTGGCTAGCGATGGCAGTTGGGGCGGTATTGGCCGCTTTGGTGGCGTTTGTCGTGGGTATCCCGGTGTTTCGGTTGCGTGAGCATTATTTAGCCTTGGCGACGTTAGGATTTGGTGTCATTATGTTTACGCTGTTTAAGGAGTGGGAAGCGATCACCGGAGGGTTAAACGGCTTTTTTGGTATTCCGCCGATTAGCGTATTGGGGATGTCCTTGCAGACCGATATTCAGTTTTATTACCTTGTTTGGCTGTTTGTCCTTGCCGGTTTATGGTTTGCCCATAACATCGTCCGCTCTCGGGTCGGAAGGGCGCTGCGGGCGATTCACGGAAGCGAAGTGGCGGCCAGTTCACTTGGGGTGAACATCACCAAATACAAGCTGCAAATCTTTATGCTTAGCGCCATGTATGCTTCGGTTGCCGGCAGTTTGTATGCCCATTATGTGACGTTTATCAACCCGGACTTATTTGGTATCGTTCCTTCGATTTATTTTCTCATTATGGTCGTCATTGGCGGAACGGCGGGCGTATGGGGTGGCCTTGTTGGCGCTGCTGTTTATGTTTGCTTAGGCGAATGGCTAAAAGCGGTCGTTCCAATATTGATGCCGGATGCCGGCGGGGAGTTTGAAATCGTCTTTTTTGGCTTGCTGCTTATTATCATGCTTATTTACATGCCTAGCGGATTGACAGGCGCCGTGCAAAAGGGAATGAAACGATTTAGAACAACGGCTGGAAGTCAGACAGGAACAACAGCAACGACCGAACGCCATGAGGCACGTTCGATAGGGGGAGGGAACGGATGAGCGCCATGCTGTTGGAAGTCGAACAATTGTCCAAATCATTTGGCGGGGTTCAGGCGGTGCAACGTGTGTCATTTGGGGTGAAAAAAGGAGACATCGTCGCTGTGATCGGGCCGAACGGGGCAGGAAAAACCACATTGTTCAACGTCATCAGCGGTATTACTCCGCCGACAGATGGTGTCGTCCGTTTTCGCGGAATGACGGTCAATGGCAAGCGGCCGGATGAGCTGGCGATGCTTGGCATGACAAGAACGTTTCAAAACTTGCAGCTGTTTGCCGATATGACCGTATTGGAAAACGTGATGGTCGGATACCATCCGCGTTTGAAAAGCGGGATCATAAGCGCCGGTTTTCGCTTGCCGCATACGGTCAAAGAGGAGAAACGGGCGCGGGAAGAGGCGTTCGCCTGCCTCGAGCAAGTCGGATTGGTCGATTTGGCGATGGAGCAGGTGGGAACGCTCCCATATGGGATACAGCGGCTTGTGGAAATTGCCAGGGCTGCTGTCTCCCGCCCTTCGCTCATTTTGCTTGACGAACCGATGGCCGGGCTCAATCCGCAAGAGTCAAAGCAGCTTGTTGATGTATGGTTGGCGATGAGGGAGCAAGGGATCACGTTTTTGTTCGTGGAGCATGATATGGAAACGGTCATGTCGGTCGCCGATCGAATTGTCGTCCTCGATTACGGCCAAAAAATCGCCGAAGGGACACCGGAAGAAATCGCCCGCCATCCGGATGTCATTAAGGCGTATTTAGGTGAAGAGGAGGCGGCGCCATGTTGATAGTTGGCAACGTCCATGTGCATCATGGCCATTTGCACGTGTTAAAAGAGGTAGATCTGCAAGTGAGAGAAGGAGAAATTGTCGCTGTCGTCGGAGCCAACGGGGCGGGGAAAAGTACGTTGCTTGGGACAATTGCCGGCATTTATGCCCCGAAGGAAGGGGAAATTCTCTTTGAAAATGAACCGCTCCCGTATGGAAAGGTGGAACAAGTCGTCGAAAGAGGAATTTGCCTTGTTCCAGAGAGACGGCAAATTTTTGATGGCTTGTCTGTCAAGGATAATATACTTCTTGGGGCCTATCGTCGCTATCGCCGCGATCTTCATGAAGTAAAGCGCGATTACGAGCAAGTACTTGAGTTGTTTCCGAAATTGAAAACGATGCTTGATCGCCCAGGTGGATTGTTAAGCGGCGGGGAGCAGCAAATGTTGGCGATCGCTCGTGGCTTAATGGCAAAACCGAAACTGTTGCTGCTTGACGAACCATCGCTCGGGTTGGCGCCGCTCATCGTTAAAGAAATGATGGAGTTGCTGAAGCGATTGCGCGACCAGCTTCATACCGCCATTGTGCTTGTCGAGCAAAACGTGCGCGCTGCGCTGCAAACGGCGGATTATGCGTATGTTCTCGAACGCGGTCGGATCGTGGCAAACGGGAAAGCCGCTGATCTGCTTGTTGATGAGCGGGTGGCCGAGGCGTATCTCGGATCGGCGGGCCATGGACGATAGTGGTTATGATTGCTTTCTTTATTTACCATGATCAGGAGGGCCTTTGCCGTATAACATCGAAATGATGGGACGGCCATCGCTTTAGGCTCTGTCCTTTAGCTGTGCAAACGAAGTTTACGAAAAGGGAAAGGATGGGAGAACTGATGGATGATCGCACATTTCGCAACGCGATGGGGAAATTCGCAACCGGTGTGACGGTCGTGACGACCGAATTTCAAGGGGAAGTGAAAGGGATGACGGCGAACGCGTTTATGTCCGTTTCGCTTG
>Ga0207870_100127_pt1 | contig 79656 bp, 108 predicted proteins | sample CeladaPassage60B_FD_187477 | JGI IMG/M metagenome (GOLD analysis project Ga0207870, IMG submission 187477) | Cellulose-adapted microbial communities from the Joint BioEnergy Institute, USA - Passage3 60B (SPAdes) (version 2) | ecosystem: Engineered > Bioreactor > Continuous culture >... | reverse complement strand
TATGATGCGTCCTTCTGCCATCGTAAAAAGCCAGTTCTTATGACCATCACAGAAAAAAAGACTAAAATTACCGGTTTCAGGAATCAGGTTCCAAAACTATCCGCGGACGATCACGGATTCAGGTAACGTTTGATTCTCATTGTACTACAAAATATACAAAAACTGGATACTCCTTTATTGAAGGTCTGCTGCAAACTGATAGGGTCAAGCCTTAGAAAAAAGCGACCAGAACAATGCTGGTCGCAATGCGCATAACTAGACGGACATTTTCATCGAAACATCTTTTACGATTCGGGCGTCGCCATTCCCGCTTCCCTGCAGAGACTTTACGCCGCGGTCACAATGATCGGCCGGTCCTTTGTAATAATAATGGTGTGCTCTTGCTGCGCCGCAAAGCTGCGGTCCGGCACACACAACGTCCACCCGTCCGGCTGCTCCACCACGTATTCCGCCCCTGTCGACAAGAAAGGCTCGATCGTAATCACCATTCCCTCTTTCAACACCCGTTTATCGTGCTTGTCATAAAAAGGGAGAATTTCGTTCGGCGCTTCGTGCAGGGATTTTCCGACCCCGTGACTGCACAAGTTTTTGATGACCTTGTAGCCGCCTTTTTCGGCTTCGGTTTCGATCATCCTGCCGATCTCATTCAACTTCACGCCGTGTTTGAGAGAAGAAATGACCTTCATCATCGTTTGGTGCGTGTATTGGCAAAGACGCGTTAGTACACGGTTGTGCGGAGGCATCGTAAAAGAATGCCCCGCATCCGCGAAATAGCCTCCGAGTTCGGCGGACACATCGATGTTGATCAAGTCGCCGGGCCGAATTTTCCGATTGCCCGGTATGCCGTGCGCGATTTCATGGTTGATGCTGATACACGTGTGGCCGGGAAAGTTGTAGACGGCTTTCGGCGCGGAAACGGCCCCGTGCTTTTGCAGAAATTGTCCTCCGATCTCATCCAGTTCCTTGGTCGTCATTCCGACCCGCGCTTGGCGTTTCATCTCTTGGATCGTGAGTGCGACGATTCTGCCGATTTCCTTGAGCGCTTCGATATCATGTTGCGATTCCACTGTCATGGATTACCCTCCCGATTCTGCTGTTTTGGCCAACTCCTTTTATCATTGCTTCTCCTCATGCTGCTGCACCTTTTCCGTAATCCGCCTCATATTCCTCCCATGTGACATTATAGGGGAAGCCCTTCCGTGTTTCCGGCCATGACACGGCCCCACCTCGAAACTCGTCAAACCGCTTACCCTTTATCTTATGAACATCGAGGCTTCAGTCACACTGGAGCGCTTCATTTCGCACTACCGAAAAGTATAACATAACACACTCAAAAGCCAGAAGAAAGGTCATCCGGCCGATCGCCATATACCGGAGAATACTTCCGCGCTGCTCTTTCGATCCCCGACAACGCCTGCCAGCTACGGGGCGGCTTGGCCTTTCCCCCGACCGGACTTCACTGCAAGTCATGTCCGGCTTGGCCGGGATCGCGTACGAATTTTCCTTGGAATGCGCCGCGAAATCCCTTTTGTGCGAAATTTTACACAAATCGCATACCCCTGCCGGTATATACCGGTCCCTTTTATGTGAAAATTCAAACAAAAAGCGCCTCCTTGCCGTCTTCCCCGGTCCATTTATGCGCTATTTCACACAAAATGCGTTTTCCGCGCCGCTTTCCGACTCCCCCTTCAACTTCCCCCTTCAACATCAAAAAAAACCGCCGTACAGGCACATCTGGGTCTACGCCCACATAGAATGTAGCATTCGTGAAAGGAGAATGTTCGGGATCCGATGCCGGGGACATTCTCCTTACCTTTCTGTGGGGGGTAAGCTCAGTGCCCGGTTTGTTTGCGTCCATCGCGCTGTTCATCAAAGAACTCATGCTGCTCGTATCGTATGTCAAAAACAACGTGTTTCCGCAGCCGCTGACGGAAGAAGAGGAAATGCAGTATCTCGCGCGGATGGCGGAAGGCGATACGGTGTCGCGCAATCGGCTGATCGAGCACAATTTGAGACTGGTGGCGCATATCGTCAAAAAGTTTGACAACACCGGCGAAGACCAGGAAGACTTGATTTCCATCGGCACGATCGGGCTGATCAAGGCGATCGAGAGCTACCAGCCCGACAAGGGAACCAAGCTCGCCACCTTTGCGGCTCGTTGTATCGAAAACGAGATTTTGATGCATCTCCGTTCCCTGAAAAAAACGCGCAAGGATGTGTCCCTGCACGATCCGATCGGAACGGACAAAGAGGGCAACGAGTTTACATCAAATGGTTATCTGTATCCTTATGTACATCCTACCCATTATATGGTATAATACCCTTAACGATGCGGTGGCGGAATAGGTAGACGCACAACCTCAAGGGCAATAACGGGCGCGGTAAGGGTGCAGCCCACTAAGGACCGCCCGCGTCATGCAGGGTGCAAATCCCTGCCCGCATCTTTTGACCGCGACGGGACACGCGGGATAGAAATATGGCCCAATTTCTATTTTGGTGATCAAACATGTCCTTCGACCACGAAATGGCCGAACTGATTCAACGATATTTACATGAACAAGGACAAGAACTGACCATCGAAGAAATTCTCATACGACCACGATGGAAACGCGTATGGTACTGGTGGAAGGCGTTGGAGAAGTATGAGGGAAAGCCGATGCCACGGGATATAACGATGGAGGAATGTAAGAAGATATATGGGGAGGAGTGAGCATAACGCCCACTCCTTTTTCATTACAGAATCGCCTTTTCCTCCATATCGTCCGCGATCTGATTCAGCTTGTATACCGCATCATCGTGGAACTTGCTGTTGATCTTACTGTACAAGTCCTCAATACGATTCCGAACGGCTACCGCACGTTCTAATGTTGCTTTTTCCTTCGTGTACGCAAGCCATTCCTCGAATTCGTCCATGGTCATCCGGTCGGCCTTGTACAGGAGATTGTACAGCCGCGCCCACGGGAAATTGACGCCGGGACAAAAAGGCTTGTCAATCGGGTCGATCTGGAAGTGACCAATGACATGCTGCGGTGTGAAAGGGATTTTCACGCCGAGAATATCCTGAACTTTTGTTTGAATGTACTTGTGAAGCCATACACTGGCAAAGAATTGCTCGTTGGTGAGCGACCCATCCAGACCATTTCCAGCGTAACCTTCGTGCTCGATGGAGATGCAGTAATTGTTCGGGTCCGTGTTCAGTTGCTTCACAATGGGCGCGGTAGCGTATTTGATTTCATGTTGACGCAAACCCTGTGTCCATGCGCGGTCGGTCATTCGCACATATTGATGGATTTTCCCTTCTCTCGACACACCGAAATGAGCCGATGCTTTGGATTTCGGATTGGCAAAGTGATTGTCCATGCTTCCCATGGTGCCGGCGGAGATGTGATTGACAATCACCATGGGTTTCCACTTGCCCCATCCGGAATAATAGTTGGGCGATCCTTTCCACTCGATTTCGTACATAGGAACCTCCTAGTGGGACAGTTTTTCGCCGGGATCATCGACGGATTCTACTTGCGCTTTCGCGCGGGTGGCATCAATGGCCGATTCTCCTAGAATCCAAGTGGCAACCAATCCGGCAAAGGCAAGGACGGTGTCTTGATCAATCCCAAGATCAAGTCCATCATTCAACACAATGAGAATTGCCGAAACAACCGCCAAAATAAACTTCCTACTCTTCAACTTTTGCAACATGCTTTTCATCCTCCTTAAATTCATGAATTTGATTATGGACGGGACAATAGATTTGCCCGTTCGTGACAATGTGAAAGACTTTGATAAGCTCGACGGAGTATTTGCTTCGTAACGCTTGGATATAGGCGCACATGCCCCTCCCTCCAATTCAATCAAATAGTCCAGTTTCGATTCGATTCGGTTTAATCGCTCATCATCATGGTCGCGCAGAATCTTCGGTAAATGATGGTTGATGTACCGTTTCAATCGACGATTTTTGAGCAAAAGAATGAGGACTGCCGCGAGAGAAGTCCACGACAGTCCATGTCTAATGAAGGTGGATAAGGCGTCTAAGATCAAGTCGTACACGACGTTTCACCTTGACATATTTCGGACCGTAGTAGTACAAGTCCTGGATGGCCTCTTTCGGAAGAAACTTCTTTAAGAGGCGCAATTCCTTTTCGGAGACGATGCAGTTACGTTCCATGGCATCACCTACTCAACATCGGCACGCCAGCTTCGCGCATCCGCGTGTTAACATCGATGTAGATTTCGTTCATTTGACGCTGAATGTCACGTAGCTTTTGCGCTTTTTCTTCCGCGCTCAACGAACGATCCAGATTCACCTGACGTTTCTGTTCGGTCAATGCGCTCAGGCGTTTCGTTACCGAACCGGCAGCGGTCGAAGTCATCATACGGCGCAGGCTATCGTCGTACCATTCCGGCAACGGTGCTCCGGCCTCTTGATGATCCCGATACGCTTGAGTGAGCGCTTCTTTTCCACGGTAGTAGTCATCCGTGAGCGTGTTGGTAAATACCGGGTCGGTAATCCAGTTACGAAGCAGCGTGTTCCTCGTCGTTCCTCGTCCGACTTCGGATGTGAGAGGCAAGAGAATCCGCGCCGGGTCGCCGCCGTAGGCGCGCAGCACATAGTCAATCTTCATCGGCGACCATTTCAGTTGTTCTCCTAGCCATTTGGCTATCGAAGACGTGCGCTCATCGTAACGATACTGCGGCGAGCGGTCTTCGACTTTCCGCGAGTCGATGGGTGCGCCGGTGAAACTTTGATTCGCCATGACCGCTGCGAGTGGTGCAAGAGATGTAGCGTTTGCCGCACCTGCAAGGCTTTGATCAATTCCACCGCCTTGGGTGAAGCCTTGAGCCAGACCAGAAACAAGAGGCGGTGTATAGGCGTTCATTAAGGCGTCAGACGCGCCCTTGAATGCTTCTGGGTCGCCGTCTTTCCATGCCCGGAGCATATCCACCATAAGCGCCCCCAATGCGTTGTATTCCGGCGAGAGAGGGATTTTGTTAAACGTCCCGTCGGCATTCTTGGACAGATACAGATTCCGGTATCTCTCCCGCGCAGGAAGGTTATTGTAATCTGGATCGTCATGAAACTGCATGTACTCGTAGAATTTCGGCGCCAAAACCGTCAGTGTTACCATCGCCGTTGTCTTGACCGGATTTTTCTTCCATGCTTTGGCAAACCGGTACAATCCCTGTATGGCGGCGTTATTGTAAGGAATCAACGCTTCTAAGAGTTTGGATTGTCTGCCTTTCCGGCTGTAATTGATGGTGATTTCTCTCGCGTAATTCATCGCATCACGGATATTTTCCGGTGTCCGTTCGCCGCCGAGTTGACGCAATCGATGATGAAACGCCGCGATCCGGTTCATGTTTTCGGCAATATCCGCGATTTTGAGAGATGCACGATACGGCGCGGCGATTGTTCTTACCGATGCTTTTGCGAGTGTGCGCGGGCTTAACAATGGATCAAGTCGCATAGAACTGATGCTGCGACGCAGACCGCGTTCGCCGCGTAAAGCTGCCGAATATCCACCGCCGGCACGGTAGAAGTCCTGCGCCATGTTGCGTAGTACCGGGATGTTCAGCGCGTCGGCAATGGAGGAAACGACAGACCCCATCAAATATCCGGCGTGTTGCAACGGGTTTTTCGATTGAATGAGTGCTTGCGCCACATCCATCGTCGCGCTTTTGACCGCAAACAGCGGAGCCAGCGCACCGGTTGCGCCGCGCTTAATCGCGTTGCTGAACGCGGTCATGGTGCGTAAGACCAGACCAGCGTTGTCCGCACCCAATCCGAGCAAGGTTTTCAGTACTTCGGGATCGTGGACTTTGACGTAAACCGGTTGGCCGTTCACCATAGCTCTCACGATGTTGTCTTTGTCCACGCGCTGGCGCTGGAACAGTTTATTGAAGTCATCGGCAAGGTTTTCCAGGAATCCATCTTCGCCTTCCTTCTCGATCAGTTCACGCAGATTCGGACTTCCCTTTGGAGGCTGGACAATCTCCGCGATCCCCTTCATGTCCTCCGAGTTTTGAAGGATACGATCCACGATTTCACGCATAACGCGGTTTCTCATGGCGGCTTGCACCCATGCGCCGGTTTGCTCGATCGTAGAACGTACCGGATCGACGATCTTGCGTGCCGAACCGGTTGGGCTGACTTCTTTAATCGGCGCTTTCTGCCCGCTGAACATTTGCCGCTGTCCCGTGTACTGTTTAATCTTCTCCGCATCCGTAAACTGACGGCGCATCGGCGCATACGTCGGGTTGTGTTTTTCCAGGTAGTCGGCCAATTCGCGGGAAATCAAACCTTCCTCCACGCCGTACACTTCGCGGATGTTCTTGAAGTATTGGTCCCATTCGCGCGCGATTTCGCGGAAACCTGGGTAGCGTTGTTCCAATGTTCGGATGCGTTCTGCCACTTTCTCAGGCGTCATTTGCAAATGTTCAGCATATACCCGTTCTCCGCGTTGCATACGGGTTAAAGCATGGCGTGCAATCAGATAATCCGTGAAGGCGTTATAGTTACCGCGTCCGGCCTTGCGTATGATGTTTTGTAGGCCTTCGCCTATTACCTGTCCTTGCAGATTCACAAACTTATCCGTGATAATGACGTTTGCGATTTGGTTTGCTCTCGCCGCGTCTATAGCGGCGTCGTAAGCCTTCGGGCTGATCTTTTTCAGCGGATTTACCATATCCACCAGATCGTTATAAGCGGCTCTCGCAGCGGCCTGCGCTGTTTCTTTCGCTCCTGAAACGGTTCGCTTGATCGGGGTATCTACGATCTGCCCTTCCGTCGTCAGCGGGTTTCTACCGCCTCTGGAGAGGCGCGCGACGATCCCCAAAGGCTGAGTGCCAAACAATCGTTCAAACCATCCTTGGCGGACGGGTTGAGCGGATTCTTCGGCAACCTGAGTTTGTGTTTGAGCGGTTTTCGTCGTTGTCGGTTCCGCACTTCTGGTGGCTATCGTGGCAGCTTCATCCGCTTGTCGGCGCGCCAGTGACGAAAGCCCTTTTTGTATCGCCCCTCCTAAAGCGATTCTCCCGGCTTCCAACCCTGCCCCTAAACCGGTGCGCAGCGCCACATTCCCGAGACGTTGACCAATGGATTCGTTCTCATTCCGGCGCGTGTCCATCGCCACATCAGCAAGCTCTTGAGCCGTAGCAAATGCACCTTCGGCAATCCCGCCGCGAATGGCTCCTTCCGCGACTTTTTGGCCCAATTTGCCTGTGGATTCACCCACTACCCGTCTTACCGCTGCGTCTGCGATAGGACGGGTCAATCGTTGAACGACACCAAATCCAAGCACTTCACCAGCAATTTGTCCGGCGATTCCGGCGGGTGTATTCGTATCCCTCGCGGCTTCACCTTGCGTTAGTGCGTTAGGTACACCAAGCATCACCGTATTGGCGAGTCCGGAAACGAGTTGATCCGCCGGGCTTTTTGGTGTACCGGTGTAGGGTTTATAACGGTCGATCTCTTTCCGCACTTCCGGGTCGGTTACTTGTTCCGGCGTCAAGTATGTTTTGGTCGGATCACGCGGGAGAATTTGCGGCGTCTCAGGCGGACGGCGTTCTTCCGCAATTTGATCCACGCGGTCGCGCATGATGCCCGTGATACCGCGCGGGTCGCCTAGCGATTGGTAGAAGGGAGACTGTGCAATCATAGGCTGGCTCGCTTCGAAATCGGCCAACCTTTCTTGGGTTGATCGCGTGTCGGGGATGAGTCCGAGTTTCATGCGTTCTTTGTCGTACTTGCTTTTGGTCTGTTCTGTGGATTTCCCCTCATCCCCGATAGGCGCGAGGCCGAGTTTTTTTCTCTCGGCATCATACTTGCTCATCTGCATTCCCCCTTTAGTTAATGGGGAGTCCGTAATACAACAACAGTTTGTCGGTTTCCGAATCCGGCAGGCCGAGAGCGATGATGGCGTTTCTCAGTCCTTGCGGATCGGAAATCACCTTATTTCCTGACACTGGATCGGTCGTTAAAAATCGAGTGTTCAGTTCTTGGACGTATGACATGCCATCCACTGTCTTGCCAGACTTCAAAGTGGAAGCAATTTGCTCCCTTTCTAAAGCAAGTGCCGCTTCTTTCAATTCCCGTTCTTGTTGCAGCGCCTTTTCCTTATAGGCCAGTTCCGCCACAAACTGCTGCTGTTGTTGGTTTAGACGAGACCATTCCAGACCCATCTTTTGCGCTTGTTCCTTCACAGCTTGTTCAAAATTGCGCTCTTGGAATTGATTCTCCCAAAGCTGTTGAGCGACTTTGAAATCAAACTGCCGTTCCGCAAACGTGTTCTCCCACAGTCGTTGTGCTTCTTCCGCATCAAAACGTTGTTGTGCCATACGTGCCTCATAGGTCGGATAACCTGTAGCGATGTTCTGTACAGCCTGAGAATACGGAACATCCGCGCTAATCCAAGACGGGTCAATGCCGTAATTTACGGCCAATTGTTGGCGAATCTGATCAGCGCGTGCGCGGTATTGCGCCAATTGTTCACGCGAGATACCCGGTTGTTCTGCCGCCGTTTTCAGGCTCAGTAGTTCATTGAGTAACGGTTGTGCCTCTTGCGGCAGATAACGTCCCGTCAAAGCGGCTTGTTGCGCTTCATTAGCCCGTGCAAATTCACGCAACGCCATCGCTTGGTTAAACAATTGGTTTTGAGCGGACAAGGTTAAGGGGGCAGTGTTACCACCACCCCCGCCAGTAAAATTTGGCAACACCCCGTTTAGGCCGCTGTATGGCGTCGGAACACCACCCGGCAAGTATCCGAACAGTTGCGCGTATTGAAGCGCGTTTTGGTATGCTCGTTGGGCTTGTTCATTTTGATACTCCCTTTCGAGTCCCGGCAAGGCGTTCACGAAATCGAGGTATCCGCCGCGAATCGCCGCGATCCGGTTTTCCAAGTCTTCTTGCCGCTCTCTGTCCGTCCGCGCTCGTTCCATATTCAGAATACCCATGGCGTAGTCCGATCGCCCGGAGAAGGGATTCAGTTGTCGTCCTAGTTGGAGATTTTCCAGCACGCGGTCTTGTTGGATGTTCTGATTCAACCGGGAAAAGTCCGTATTCAGTCGGTTAATTGCCTCGTTCATGGCGCGTTCCCGTTGAGCGCGTTCATATTCCAGTGAAGCATAGGGAGTAGGAACGGCTGATGTCGGGATCGTCGGTGTTGTCGTCGTTGTTGGTTGCGTGGTTGTTCCCGGCGGCATCGGCACTTGTCCGGCGTTTCTTGCCGCTGTTTGCAAGTCTACGGCAAAGGGGGAATAGTTCGTCGCTCCCGTTGCCCACTGTGTGCCTTGACCGGGCTTGTAGTCGAATACGTTCGCGATCTTGCCTTCCCGAAACTCCTGTTCGAGAGCGGCACGCTGTGCATCTATTCCAGCTTGATTCATCTGTCCCGGTGCGAGTGTCCCGCCCCAACCGGTGATTTCTCCACGGTCGTTCAATGTGATGTTTCCACCGCTTTGGAGATACACCGTTTTTGCACCGGGTGTGCTCAGTTTGTTTTGTATGGCCTGCTGTTGTTCTTGCGGCGATTGGAGATTATACTTCTGTGTTGCGGATTGTGCGGCTTGTGAAGTTAATTTGATTTCTCTGCCGTTGACGACTTTATAAACATTCCCCTGGTCATCGCGTCGAAATTGTTGGGCAGTAGACGTTGCCATGGATTCACCCCCAAAAGAAAAACGCCCGTTTGGGCGTTAGTTGCAGCCATTTTCGGCTAGTTTTTGGTCGCGTTCCAGTTCTAGCAGATACTTTTGAAGATTATATTGTGCTGTCGTTTTCGTGGTGTAGGACAGCATCGCGATCTTACCGGCGTATTCTTCACTGATCGATCTACACAACGGCGCATTATCAGGTTCTTGCGGTTCCTCCGGTTCCTGCGGTTGTTCAGGCTCTTCCGGCTCTGTCGGTTCAGTCGGGTCTTGCGGTTCCTCAGTAGGATCGCTCGGCTCCGAAGGTTCTGCGGGTTCATTCGTTTCGCCGGGTTCTGTCGGGTTCTCCGGTTGAGTAGGTTCGGTCGGGTCTTCTCCCGGTTCCTCGCCCGGTTCTTCTGTGGTGGTTTCACCTTCCGGTGCGATTTCCTGTTTCTCCACTTCGATGACAACCGGTTCCGGTGGCGTGACGGTGACGCTGTACGTATCGCTGTCCCAATCCACTTTGAATCCGAGTTGTTCAATCATCCGAATCGGCACCATCGTCGTTCCCTTGAAGTTGATCGCCGGATTCGCTGCCGTCAGTTCGCCATCCGGCCCATACACTTTGACGATGTTGTACCCTTCAAACGTACCGTGGATGCTGGATGCTTGGACGGCTCCCGCAAACATCAGCATAAGTGCTAGAATCAAGATTCCCTTTTTCATAAAATCACCTCAATACCAATGTAGCATGTTTGGTGAATGCTGGTAAGACCTTTCTGTTCACCATTCCCAAGATATATTTGTTTTGATTACTCTGGCCGGGTTTCCGGCTACTAGGCTATTTGGTGGAACATCTCTCGTAACGACTGAACCGGCTGCAATAATGGAATTGTCACCAATATGTACACCTTTTAGAATGGTAACATTGGAGGCAATCCAAACATTGTTTCCAATAACAACAGGTTTTGTATTCAATCTTCTCTCCCCGTCAATGATGACATGATGAAAATCGGTGTCCATAATCTGGACTCCCCAAGAGATTCCGCACATCGAACCGATGTGAATCGAATTTTTACACAAAATTTTGCTACTAATGATTGTGCGATCTCCAATACTGAGGGAAGCGTTCTCGCCGACAATGACTCTGGCGCCTGGCGCAATCGTTACATGGCCATTAATTTCTAGTCGGCTGTTTTTTGCTAATTGTACAATCGTTCTGTCATATTTCATTTGGCCGATTTCGCCAATTTGCGTAACTAGTTTACCCAGTATTAAGCGACCGTTGATTTGAAGTGAAGCACCTTTTGCTTTCTTAATCCTTGTAATCCAAGATGCCCTGATAGGAACCTTCAATACATATTTTGGACAATGGCGTAATGATAACCATAAACTGTACAACGTTCTTCCGGGATTCGCTATTATGGATCGAATTTGCATAACTACTTTCCTTCCGTCGAAGTTACTTCATATTCGAATTTCGACAGAAGGATGCAATTTCCTTCATTTCATTATGGTGTCCAAACTCCAGAAATATAGTTATTGAACTTTTGCACACCACTTGCAACGGGTTGTACGGTTATACTGGTTTCTACAAAATTATTGGTGACGACAACCCTGCTCGCAAAGTGGATATCAATCTTTGATGCGGTATTATTTGCGACAACGACATCCGTTGTGGCTGTATTAACCCCTTCATTCGCTCCAACTCTAATGTCATAATTATTATCCAAAAACAGATTATCACGAAAAGCATTACTTGCTACGCTGACTCTTTTGGACATATATAACCATAATCCTGAGTACCCACAACGAGTAATGATATTACCCACAACAGACCAATCTTCTGTATATTCAACCCCAATTCCATGTCGTGAAACATCATCAATAATATTACCGATGATTATTCCTCTTTTTGGCCCATATTGATTCGGTACTCCGGTAAACACCATGGCTCTAGCTAGAACATCTTTCTTAATGTTTTTCAATACATTATTAGCTATGTTGTATCCGAAGCAATCTTGACCGTCTACAAAAACGTAAATTCCGCGCCAACAATCATAAAACGTGTTCTCACTCACAACCAAATTTTCATAATTCATAAGGTAAAGCGCTTCATTCCGGAAGTTTTCGAAATGATTTCCGACAATCTTGATATTGGTTTGTTTTTTTCCTACTACACCTGTATGCGTTCCTATTGCTCTGGAACCGTTGATGAAAGTACATCCTTGAATCAGAATATCATCACAAGGTGTTTGATCGAGATTTCCGAACCAAACCCATGCACTTTCATTAGCCATAAGATCAATTTGTACCATTTCACCTGGATTTGGGCTATCAAAATTTTGGAATGTGCAATTAAGAATGCGTCCCGTTTTGACTGCATTAAACTCAACGTGATGCCAAAGGTAAACGTTTTTGACGGTTAAATCACGCAATGTAATCCTCTGACAATGACCAAATGCGATGACCGTTACTTCAGAGGTAAACTGATCCTTGTTTCCGTCCCACGTACCGCCAATCACCTCGATGTCATGATCGCCGTCATATGCATTGACATTTTCTGTTCCATTCAAAAGCATGGCATTGATATGCGCACCACGCAGAATCGTTGCGTTTTGACTCAATATGAGTTTGGTGTTGCTGTAAATACGAAGAATAGCCGTGATTAAATACGTTCCATTTGGAACATAAACTGTTCCTCCACCAGCGTCTCTTGCAACATTTAAAGCAGATTGTATGCCGAGAGTGTCATCCGTTACCCCGTCGCCTTTGGCGCCGTAATCCTTGACGTTGATAATCTTCATATCGCTCAGTTTGTCCGATTGAACGAGTCCGGCGGCGTAGTTGTACAATTCGTCAATCGTGTTGTAAATCACATCATTGTTCGCTTTCAGTTTCGGCGCATCGGATGTGACACCGTTGACCAGGTTTGCATCCAATGCGATTTTCGCTGTTCGATCAATAGGCAGGCTCATGCTCCGCTCACCCTTCCCAATAGTTTATAGCGGTATATCTCAACCTGTTCGTCGCGATTATTGCGCATACGAATCTGAAAAAAGTACGACTTTTTCTTGATCGGCTTTCTGACGGGCCTTCCGACCAAATCCGTGAAATTGACGTTGTACCACACCGCTTCTCCCCAGTTTGCTATTCCCCAAATCATATAAGCATTCCGCACCAAATGCTCATATTCTTCCGTTCCCGAGAAAAAGTTGATGCTCACATCGATACTGGATTTGGAAGCTTGTTGCTTGGCCCATATTAAGAGATAATCCAGGTATGAAGCATAACCTGTATCTTCAAGCGCAATCACGTCCGAGTATAGGTCCATGTCGATAGGCGTTTTTGTGGTCATATCACGGTCTTCACAATCCGACCCAAGTTCATCGTCAAACTTTTGAAGATGCCCTGTTTCCCCGGCGTAGTAGAGAGTGTCCCCCACTTTGACAAACCCGTTCGCTTTGATATTCGTCCACGGATACCATTCTCCGTTTCGCGTATCGTAGGCGTATACAATGCGTTCTGAGCCTTTGTTGAACTTTAAGATATACAACGATGAGGACTCGTCAAAAAAGGCCACAGCCGCCGCTTTTTCGGCTTCTGTCAGCCCTAACGCATCAAAGTCGATTTTGTTTTTCATCAGGCTTCGAGTGGAGTAACGACGCGACCCTTCGCCCTCAAACCCGGTATCGTAGATTTCATGCACGCCGTCATCGGAGAGATAGGCAATCGTCTGCGCGCCGTTCGGATACATAATCTTCGCAATCGAACGCGGCGCGATCACTCCGGCGGTAGTATTCAAGAACAAGTTTCCTTGAAAGTTGTCGAACGTTGACCCAAGCAAGATTCCCCAATTTCTTCGCATCGGTACCAGCATGGCGTTATCAAAGGCGATGCCGCACCCATTGACATAATCGTTATTCCGCACCCATCGCTCGTACTGGACCGATGGAAAATAGTCGAAATAGAAGCGTTTGGAATACCACACTTCGTCCGACTTTTCAAAGGCAATGAATACATGAGATGAATATGTCCACACGTATTTAATGCCCCGACCATTCAATGTAGATAATACGTTTGGCGCTCCCGGTGAAGGATCATCTGCCGCTGGCGTGATGGCGGAAACGGTTTGTGTGGCATCATCATATGCCTTGAGCGCCCCTTTGTCTGCAATAATCTTCCTTGAAACGGTGTTCGCGTCCGTAAAGTCCACATCGTAAATGTCCGCTTGATTGAGCGCGCCCGTTAAGGATACCCATTCGCCGGTAACCGAATCGTATTTATATAAACTCGTCCCACTCGTGGCGAGAATCTTGTCGTTGGCTTTGTAGGTTGTGAGATGTTTGATCTCACCGATGGGCGTACCTGTAACCGGAATCGTGCCGGGACGTTTCTTGATCGCGCCAATAGACGCGCCTTGAATGGCGTTTTTCAACGCCCGAAACTGTCCCGGCGCGAGTCCTCCCGGTTTCATGGCGGTGTTCAGTCCCAAGAACACGGGAAAGTCCAGTTCGGTATACTTTTCTTGATCCACGGCCATGTTAACCACCTCTGGCAATACGCAAATCGTTTTCGCCGATAGGCTGTCCTGTTGTTCCCGTTCCCCTTGCGCTGACGGCAGCTTGCATCAGATTGCCCATGCTGAGTTTGGACTGTGTATCCATAAATTCGGCGCCGCCGTAGCTGTTCTTCGAGTATTTTATGAGGCTAAGTGTTTTCTTCACCAGCGTCATATATCCGCTCGGCGGGAATTCCACGGTGTCGGTTTCAAGTGTGACTTGCTTCGGATACTTGATGTATTTGAGTTGGTACTGGCCCGATTGCAAAGGTTGAGACGCGGCGGAAAATCCCCGGATATGAATTTCCTGATTCTCTGCTTCTCGCCACCATCCGAGCGGCGCGTCATCTGCCGTGCGTTTTGGTACGGGCTTACCGTTCGGTCCGAAAATCATCAGCGGTTCAAACATGTTCGTAATGTCCGCCCCGTTCTGCTGAAACGTCACATACCCGTCGGCGGATATGGTTTTCATGTCGCTGTACTTCACCTGGTTGGCGAGTCGGGCGAGTTCCCACATCGCAAGGTTCATGTAGTAGAAGATGTACGTGTTCTGCGAATCGGTGTCGGAGCCGAGGTCTTCTATATCCATCTCTCCAAGTTTGCGGATGATGGAGGCAAGCTGCCCCGCATTGTACAGATTCGGCATGGGATCACTTCCTTACCGGTTTGAAGATGCGGTAATTGTTCTGCACGCAAAAGTTGTAGATGGTTTCGCTGTTCATGGCCTGTGAAATGTTCTCGGCGGTGACGATGGGTGTCAAGATCAGATTCCCGTGTTCGTCTCGCGCTTCCTCAAGCGGGTTGTCGTTTGTGGATACGGAGAATTGGAATTGTTTCATCACCATCTCTCCTCGATCACATACTGCGGGTTCTTAAACTCATAATAACTTTGCACCTGATCACGCATGTGATAGTAAGACGCTTCCGCCCGCTCTTGTTCCCGTCTTGCGACAGCATCGCCGAAACGTTCCTTCGCTTCCGGGGATGCGTAATATTTCATCAGGCAATAGAACGTGTAAATGGGACTGAAACGGTCTTCCAGGTCAATCGTATCCGTGATGTCGGTAAAATGCGTCAAATCCTTGTAATACTGGATGTTCAACGTGTCAGGTTCGCGATACGGCAGTTCAAACCAAATCGCACCGTTAAACCGACGATACGGCCATTTGAACGGGCGGTTGATGCCGTTGTCGAAATCGCTTTGCAGATACATGTAGACGATCTCTTTCAGTCCCGTCGGTTCGGGATAACTCAAATCCGTTTCGTTTAGTGAAATCGTCGCCGTGGCGGGGATGTTTAACCCCACGCCAAAATCCATGTTGGCGAAGTTGCACCATGCGATGACTTGCTCATTTTCGAGTGTGGCGCGAATCTCTCTTTCTACGGTAAAGCGAATATTTTCCAATGTAGTTGCCATGGCGATCACCAATACAATCCGACAAGGTTGGTCGCTGTGGTTCCCGTGGCGTTGATTCGCTTGAGCTTCATCGGATAAATTTGCCCTGCCAGCAAACCTTTCAAGGTAACGGTCGTATCGTTTTCAAACACAACCAACGCGTCACCGGCACCTCCTACATAAAAACCATTGATGGGCCTGTCAAAGTTTACCGTATCACTCGGTGTGATGGCTATTCCTGCGACCGCCGCGTTTACGTGTAACGGTGCTTTGCTGCTCGTGATCATTCGGTTCCCTCCTTACTGGCGTTACAGACTTTTGCGGTTGCTTCTCCCTCAATAGTTCCTTGATTTCAAGCAATTCCATTTTGATTTCACGCAATTCCTTGACAATCGCATTGAGCGCATCCAATTCCATTCGATACATGATATATCCCCCAATACGAGAAAAGGGAGGCGTTTAGCCCCCCTTGTTCTCCATTTTGCCGCTGGCGATTAACTCTGCTCGCATGGCGTTGAATAGTTTCGACTTTTCCTCATCCGGCAGTTTATTGAAGCTCGACCATGTGCCGACATAGGGAAGTTTCGGCGTGGACGGCACTTCCTGACCGCCGATAAACCATTTGATTTCCTCTTTCACGGCCGGATCACCTGCACCGTCCATGTGCCTTCGCCCAAATCAATCGTGCCGCCGGTGGGATTGAACAGGGAAATCTTGATCGTGTCTGGTGCGCTCACGAAACCTTGGAACAGGATGCCTTGTGTGTCATACGGCGGAAACAGTTCCACCCGGTCGCCCAACGCGGCGCCTGTAACCGTAATGCCGCTCGATACGGCACCGGTTGCGGCGGCGAGTGAAGGCGGGTCGAACGTGATCTGTTGCACGATCAGATTGGTCACCAAATCGGCGGGAGGCTGTCCAAACTTCTTGATCCCGAGCGCTTCCGAATGCAGTCCCTTCATGCGGACGCCCCCTTACTCCGTCGCCTGATGGCCGTAAATCCACGAATAATGGATAAAGCCATGGCTCCAACGCCCGATAACTTTATACTTCGCCACTTCCGTGTCAAAGTCCGTGATCGAGCCGTAGTCCGGCTTTCTGCGCCAGAACCATTTGTTCATGCGCGTCATGCGGCTTGAATCGATGGCAAACCAGTTGAATTTGTTTTTCAGGAACGGGTTCACAATGACCGTAATGCCGCCGTTGTACACAGCATAAACGTTCGTGTTGAAGTCCGCGCTTCCCGGTTCATATTTTGGTGCTTCTTTCCCCGGCAAACCGGCGATCTGGAACGCTTTGCGGGCGTTGTACGGATGCACCAACAACGTATCCGGGAACACGCCCATGATGTTGCCGGTGTCGTCCACCCATCCTTGCATTTCAACCGCCGTTTCATCCCAAGCGTCGATGGACAGCGGTTTCGTGCCTTTGTTCGACTGCGTATCCGTTGTATTGGTCGGGCTGTACGGATGATCTGTCGCGCAAAGGGCTTTTCCGTCCGGGCCTGCGGCGTTGTACGTCCGTCCGCGAAAATCGACGCCTGTCGCGGTGGCAAAGGCGTTGTTGTAGGTTTCAACGGCTTGGTATTGCTGTGTCATGTAGACGGCGGTTCCCAAGCTTCTCAGGCGGTCTTTGATGGCGGTCAGCTTCAGGTCGTCCAACAGGTCGCGGTCGATCTGGCGGCCAAGCGAGAACTTTTTGTTCTTGATGTACTTTTGCCACAGTTCATTCACGTCGGCATAGTACACCTGATTGTTCGACTGGCCCCATTCTTCCATCAATCCTTCTCCGCCGATGGATTCGAGGCTTTCCGTATCCTTTGTGGAATTTTCCACACCATACAGTTTTTCGATAAAGTCCGGGCGTTTGGTCATTTCAATGCGAACAAGTTCGCGAAAAATCGGTTCGAGTACTTTCGCGTCCCATCTCAGTTTCGTTTGCATTCAGCGTCCCTCCCTTAGCTCAATTGCCGCGACTTGAATTTGAGTTGGCATGTTGCTTTGTCGGTGTTGACGGACAGAATGGCGATCGCCCCGCCGGTGACCGTCGCTGAATCCACGGCAAGTCCGTCTGTGTCGAGAGCGACGGCGTTTGCGCCCGGCACAAAACCGCCTGCAGGCGTGCCCTCATAAGGCGCTTCAAACACGTCACCTTCGCGGATCAATTGCACTTCCGCTTCTTTGTCCGTTCCTGCGGTGACGTTATGCGTGATGATGCCGGCAGGAACATCCGCGCCGCTGGCTTTCGTCCAGCGTCCGTTGACCAACTTCACCGCTTCCCCGGCGGTAAAGGCTTCGCTGTTGGTGCAAAGGATGTGCGTGATTCTCGTCGGCGGTGCGCCGTAATCGTTGTGAATGAATTTGAATCCCACGGTTGATTCCTCCTATCGTTTTGCGTACTTTTTGGCGAGTTTCGGGTCAAGCCCGAACAAGGCAAAGGCTTCTTTCAGTTCTTCCGGAGCTTCCGGTTCCATGTCTCCGCCCGTGTCGGTTTCGACTTGGCTGCGCTTGTTCAGCATTTGTTCCTTGATTGCCGCTTGTCTGGCAAGCTCTTTCGCTTGCGTAGTCAATTTGTCCATGTGCGCCAGCTTGTAAGCGTGCAGGGGATGATACCCACGCTCCACCAACGCTTGCATTTCGGGCGTGTAGAAAGATGGCGTTTCGCCCCTTGTCCACGCTTTTGCGTCCTCTATGAGTTCCGGGAACGCTTGATACAGTTCCGACCACTGGCGCTCGATCTCTTGCTGTTGCCGAAGCTGTTTCTCGATCTTGGCGCGTTCCTCGTTTTCGGCCTTGATGCGGCGGGCTTCCTTCATCAACGGATGGTTTTCGATGAACTGTTCCACCTTCTCAGGATCAAGCCCGGCATCTTCGGCCTGTTGCCGCAAGTCCTCGCGCAGTTGCTTGAATTGATCTTCTTCGCGCTGTTTGGCTTCGGCTTTGAGTTTTTCAAGGTTCTGCATCAGGTCATTGTGATCTTTGAAGCCTTGAAGTTTAGCGACTTCATCCAAAGCTTTCTGATACTCGCTGATCTTCCCCTCGATGCGGTCATGATTGAGTCCTTTTCGCAACAATTCGGGATAACGTTCTTCCTCCACAAAGACTTCTTCGTGAAGGAATTTGACCTTCATCCCTTTCTTTTCGGGTTCGCTCGACTCTATGGGAGGAGTCTCCGCTACTTCCGATTGTTCCTCGGGATGAGTTTTCTTTTCCAGTTCAGGCGGTGTCAATCCGAATACTTCAAAAACGTTTGACAACTCATCCGTTTCGTCTACCTGTGGGGGGGTAGGCGCATTTGTGACTTCCGCGCTATGGGTGGCGCTTTCGTTCACGTTTTCCATGCTTTAACCTCCAATATGCCCTATGGGTGGGGCAGAATTTTGCAAAATAAAACGTGCCCTGAAAGTCTCATTCAAGGCACGTCATTTCTTTTTCTTGGATTTCCCTGCTTTCCTCATGGCGATTGCCACGGCCTGATCTTGCGGGTATCCTTCATGGCGAAGTTTACGAATGTTTTGGCTGATCGTCTTTTGCGACGATCCCTTTTTGAGCGGCATTTGATCATCTCCGTTCTTTTGGAATAAATTCACCGTTTACGGCAAGTTCATAAATGGTTCCCTTCGCCATTTCCAGCATACCAAGGGCATTGATCACGTTGTAAGTGTCATATACAAACATGGTCGTTCCATCTTTCATGGTGAATTGAACAACGTATTCGTCAATATCATGAAAGTTCTGCTCAATCCAGTTAATCAGTCCCGTTTTTGATTCTGGATAGATTCGCTGTACAACAGCCATTATCTCACCCCCGCAATCCTTGCCATGGCGTTCGCTTCATCGATCTGCAATTTCCGCATCTGTGCCGCGCGGTTGAACTGTTCTCGCTCAGCTTCCGTCTGCGCCTTGATCAAGTCAGCTTCCGCCTGCACGTTCGCCTGCTGTTGCTGGCCAAGCGCCTGTTGAAGCTGTTGAATCGTCGCGCCCATCTCCTGCATTTGCATCTGCATCTGCTGGAACTGTTGCATCAGACCGGCCTTCTGCTCAATGCGCTCCCGGATTTTCTCGAACGGCTCCAAGCGCCCATTATCAATCGCATACGTTACGCCTACGCCGTCCATCATCGGCAGTCCGGTCAACGGGTCTTTCATCTGCAACAGGTTGAACGCAAGCTGAACCCAATACTCACGATCATGCGGCCTATCTACGCTGATGTTCACGCGAATGTCGAACTTCGGCACGTATTCCTCGTAAACGGTCTGCTCGATTTCCTCGCCTGTCGTCGGGTCAGTGAATCGGTAAATGGTCGGCGCATAGCTCAAAATCTTATTCCGGCTCATGCTGACCATTCTGCCGGTAATGCGCCCGATTCGCTCATCCGTATAAAATTGCGCCATCAGTTCGATGTATTGGGCGAACACTTCTTCGAGCGCGTCTTGGATGATTTCCGCCGGCAAGTTGAGTCGGATGGACGCAGCATTGATCAGCGCTTTCGCCTGTTCGCCGCTCGTCACATTCGGATTCGCCATGCCGTTCGCGCTGTCGAATTGCCCCGGAATCTTCTGCAACATCTCATCGTAATACTGGAGCATGTTGAAGACGGTGTTCGGCACGTTCACGCCCTGCAGTTCTTTCCAGTCGTTCATGCGCCCGTTTGCCACGGGAAGCATCGCGCCCGGCAAGCTCCGCTGTTCTTTCCAAGTCTGCGGCTTCGTGATCGCGCCTTCCTCGTACACAATCGCATTGTTCCCGGCTTTCGCCATGGTTTCCACGGCGATTTCTGCGAACTTGTTCTTCATAATCTGCGGCTTGATCATGTCGCGCATAAAGCCCTTGCCCCAGACCGATTGTTCATCCGGGAAAAGCGTGCGCGCCACGAACGGATATTGACCGTGATCGTACACATACGCCTTGTGTTCGAGAAACACGCCGTCAGACGAGATGTAAATGCAGTGGATGCCTTCCGCTGTTCCCTTAGATTTGGCGTAGCATTCGGAAGGGTCGATGCCGTTCGCCAGTTTTTCGTCGCCCATTTCGCGGAATAAGCGCTTGTCCTCGGCGCTCATATACTTTGGAACGCCGCGATACCAGTATTCGATCAGGCCGCATGTCTGGCTGTCCGTGTTCGGGTCGTATGTGCCGTTGTCCAAAGTCGTATTGAACGCGGTCATGGAATATTCGTTTTCGTCGAAGATATGCACGTCCTCGGAAAGCGTGTCCGGCATGACCTTTTTCCCTTGTTTCGGCCAGCGTTCGCGGAAATACTCAATCGGTTTCCGCGTATGGATGATGTGCGCTTTTCCCTTCTGGAGATAAATAAAGTCTCGGATACGTGGATCAGGAAAGAAACTGCCCAAATCGACGGGAATAATGTCGTTTTGGCCGATATATTTGTGCATTCCCTTCCCAAATTCCACGGTCGGATCATAGATCGTTTTATAAATCAGCGGCCCGTGAATGACGAATCGACGCACGGCCCGGATGTGTTTCTGTTTGAATTTGATACACCGCAGTTCATAAGGCATGTAATCGTTCAGGTTCTTCGCTTTTTCGTCGTCTCCAGACTCTTGCGGCTCAAACTCCGGGTACGGCATCCAGCCCGTCAGCTTCGACACAATGTTTTCGATCTGGCTCCACGCGATGTTATCCACGCTGTTCGGGCGCAGCTTTGACACGCTTTCCGGGCGCAACCCGTGCCAGTGATCGCCCATGTAAAAGCGTTGTTCTTGCCGCCAAATCGGTTCGATCGGCTGACGCGCTTCTTTGAAAACGGCATAGTCTTGCATCACCATAGACACCAGTTTCTGTTGCTCCGGCGTGTTGATCGGCTCTTGCTGGCTCGAATCTTCGCCCGTGAAGATGCCTTTGATTTTGTCGATGATGGCCACTTGCTCACCTTCTTTCTTTGCAAATAAAAAAGCCGCTAACTCACGGCCTCATCCTCGATATCCGGATCATCAAAGAAACTCATCGGCTTGCGCTTCGGCTTTTCTTCTTCCATCAGCATCGGTTCCCGGTATTCCCGGTGTCCCATGCGCACCATGAGTTTGTCTGTGAGCGCATCAATCGTCTTCTGTTGCGCCCTAATATGCAGGTAATAGACAACGCTTTGCACGATGATAATGCCGGTTAGAGCGGCGATAGAAGCGATATAAAGGGTCATAATGCACCTCACCAAAACGAGCCTGTACTCGTGTATTCTTCTTCCTCGTCCGTGTCAAAGTCGGGTCTGCGGTCGGCGTCCGGTTGTGCTGTCCATGCGCCTTGCGTCTCCCGGACCGTGTGTACCAGTTCCCCGGCCATGCTGATGGTGTCCACCTGGTCGTCATTCTTGCCGCGCGGGAAGGAAAGCAGTTCATCTTCAAAGTCCGTCAGCCACGGCGCGCCCTCTCGATGATACACTTTCCCGACTTCGTACCGTGCCGCAATCGGTAATGCCCGTGTCACTTTGTCTTTATCGACTTTGACCGGTCTTATCGTCATACCGTCGCGTTTGCACTCTTGGATCAGGTTTGTGCCGAATGTTTTATCCTCGATGGCCTGAAACTTCGGCCGGTGACGGTGTGCCATGTCCTTCATCAGTTGCTTTTGCTCCGGCCCTTCGATGTGCGTGCGGTATACGTCGTATATAAGCAAATCATGTTCCGGCGTTACCCAGACGGTTGTGACGACGAAATAGTCATTGATCGTTTTCAAACTGTTCGCCGTGTCCACGGTCTGGAAGTTCCAGCATTCGTCTTTTCGGTATCGTTTGCCGTCGCGAAGCACGAAATAGGGGATGTTGTATATGATTTCCTCACGAAAATAACGGAAATGTTCACGTTTGAAAATCGTTCCGTCCGCTGCGCTCGGGCGCTGTTGATACAGCGCATTCCAGACATAGGTTCCGACCTCGTTTCGTATCTCCGCAAGCCTCTCTTTCGTGAAGCCAAATTCCGGCCAAAGGGGCTCGCCTTCCGCGCGGCCCAGATAGTCGTTTTCCTCCGCAATCGCGGGGAAATTGATGACCGTCCAACGTTCGCCCAAGTGCGTGCCGTTCTCGATCTCCTCACGCTCTTTTTTGAGTAGCCGGCCCACCAAATCATCCTCGTGCCAGCGCGTCATGACGACGATAATGCGCCCGTCCGGCGTGAGACGTGTATAAAGCGTAGACTGGTACCATTGCCATATCTTTTCCCGGATGACCTCACTGTTCGCTTCCTCCGAGTTTTTCACCGGGTCGTCAATAATCGCGATTCGTGCTCCGCGTCCAGTAATCGGTCCGCCGACACCAGCCGCTTTTACGCCGCCGCGATAACCTTCGATTCCCCAAGATTCGGCGCTCTGCCGATCTTTCGCCAGCTTTACGCCGAATATGTCTGCGCGCTCGGCGAGTGTGTCCCGTGCGATCATGGAGTGTTCGCGGCTCAAATCAATCGAATATGACGCAAGAATGATTTCGTCCTCGGGATTGCGTCCGACGTGCCACGCCGGGAATTTTTTCGATACGCGTTCAGACTTTCCGTGACGCGGCGGCATGGCGACGATAAGGCGTTTGATCTTGCCCTCGGAAACGTCCTGTAGTGCACGGTCAAGCACGTCCAAGTGCCGACCGTCCACGTCTTTCCCGTCGCTGTCGTAGTCCATGAAATAGGAAAAATCCACATAGGCGCGAGCGGCGCGGACTTGTTCAAGGGTCGGTATGCTTCTTTTTGCCGTCAACACCGCTTACACCATCCCGTTTCACCATGATGCACAGCGCATGGCCGCGATGCTTGCCGTCGTCGTTCGCCCACGCTACCGGCACAGGCCGGCCGCACACTTCGCATTTCGCCGTCCTTCCCAAGTCGATCATCATGCATCACCTTTCCGTTTTTTGAGCCACGTTTTGCGGCGGTACAAACGTCCGTATTCCGCACCCGGATCCATCCACAGTTTCCATGGCAACAGGATTTTCCGTCGTTCAAGCGGATCGGCGTTCATCACCAGGCGGCAAAGTGTCGCATTGATGCGGTTTCTGTCGCCGCAAAAGATGATTTCCGGGTTTAGATACAGCGGTCGCTCCTCCACCACACGACCGTGACGCTTGATTTGCTGCACGTCCACAAATTCAAAGATAATACCTTTTTCCAGCAGTGACGCAATGAGCGTACGCGCCTGTCGAACGGAATATTTCGCCGACTCTGCCAGCGCCGTGATCGTCATATATCGCCCGTCCGAATCCACAACAGCGTTCGAGTGCATTTCTGTACGTCCCATAATGGACATAAGAAAAGCGAGTTCCGATGTACTCAGATACTCGCTTTCTATGATGTAGTTCAGGTTTTCCGCAATCACTTGCACAAACCCCGCTGGGTTTCGCGGTGTCACATGTACGATCTTCACATTCTGTTCGGATGCCTTTTTCAGTTCCCGCGAAAGCGAATCTATGTCTATTTTCTGTTCCATATCTCGCTTTCTTGCATTTCTTTCCGCATCCAAGAAAGACTGTTGTAATGCGGTTTTTCCCACATTTTCACCACCTTTTCAGGTAGGAAATTTTTCGCCTACATGTAGGAAATTTTTATCCTACCTCAAAAGTACCTTAATCCCTTGTCTGTCATGGCTTATCCGGTTTTTAGGGTATGGTCGCTTCTCTCACTCTGTATATATAGCAGCGACGTGACCAAACCAGCCTCCACAATGTGGTAAATTTACCACATGAAAAAACGCCTGACTTCCCTTTCGGCTCAAGGGATTTCGGCGTTTCTGTGTTTCGGCTAATTCTTTCTCTATATATTATTCCTGCGCCTTGCTCAAAATCGCTTCCAACTGCGCCAGTTCCGCCGCGCTCAGTCCGCGCAAATCGACGTGCTGCGCTGTCTCAAACGGTTTGCCGTCTTTGTTGCCGATGTTGGTGTCTACTTCTTGTTTCGGCGTATACATGCCGCTCATTTCGAGCAGCATTTTTCGGTCCTGGTGGCATTTCGGATTTTCTATCGCGAATTTGATCGTTGATTGCAACACTTTTGCGATACTGCTTTTGACTACTTCATACTGTATTCGCTTGTAATATTCTACAAACGCCGGTTTGCGCATCATCTGATAATAGGCTTCCCGGCTGATCCCTGCGACTTTACACAATTCCGTTATGTTCAAATTTCGGTTTTTCGGGTCCGACATGGCTTCAACAAGCCTTTTTTCTTTTGCTGTCGGACGGTATTCGTCAACTTTTGTGACTGTCTCAGCCATTCTAATCATCATCCCCCTTCCTACTCCGAAAATACGCTCTAAGCCACATCCACCACCAAAGGGTTGCAAACAGCAGCAATATCACAAACAAAATCAGCGTTTGCTTGAAATGCGGCGTGAAAACCATCCTTACCACGCCTTTGTGTAAAATAAAAAGCACCCGTTAAGGCGCTCGTTTGTATGTCCAACATCTTTCTGGTTCTTCGCCCATGTAATTCATCACAATTTGGATCGGATGTGTTCGTTGCAGTTCTATTAGCAATTCTTCGACATACTTCACGTCTTTTTTGGGTAACGCCCGATCACGGATTTCTTCCGTGCTCCATATCGTGTCTATTTCTTTCAAAGCAACCAATACCAAGTTTTTGTCTCGTTCACGTTTCCCTCTCCAGAAATCGCCGTTCATCAATTTCCTGATCAATTCATTGATTACGGCCCCTATGATGACTCCAGCAATACCTATCAGCCATTCCCGAAAATTCATATTCATCACCCGATGAATATTTCTCCAACGAGACGACTTTTCCTTTCTTAGCAAAAAGAGCCGCACGCGAGTTTGTGCGACTCTTGGGGTTCCAGGCACGGATCACCCGATATCATGATAACACAAAAATGTTAAGCGGTTTGTGGGTTTGTTGTGGGTTTGATGCGTTTCAGCTTGGCGCTCCGTTCCCTGATCCAATCGTAACTATACTTCAGTTCATCAGCAATTTGCTTCAACGTTTTGCCTTCAATGTCGCGCTTGAATACGATTTGATAATCCAGCCCTTTAAGGCCGTTCAATCTCAATTCAATACGCGCTTTAGCTTCACGCTTCAAATCCAGTATGTCTTCAATATCGTTGATCCGGTTTTCGATGTCCAGATACCTTTGCGCTAAATTGATGAACGGCTCTTTGTCACCTTGTCCCTTCGGCAATCCGTCAATTTGAGAGACTAGCCTCATACGGGGACTGCCGTTTCGCAGCATGATGCGTCTTAATTTCCTCAGTTCGCTCTTGTACGATGAAAGGCATTCCTCGTATATCTCGATTTCCTTGCACAGTTCATCGTATGTTCCGTATATCTCCATGCCTGGACCCTCCTTTCGTTATGCCGCCGGCTCACTCTGCCATCCCCTTCCCTCCTTCAACAAAAATAAAAGCCTCTGTCTGCGGCTCTCTATCGCACATATTCGGTTATATCTATCATAGCACGTCAATTGATGATTTTGCGGGCAAAAATGGGACATTTGTTCACATAATTGTCACATTATGTTCGTATTATGTTCGTATTGACATAGTGTTATCGCCGTGATAATATAAAGTCAACAAGGCCGACAGCCGACGATAGGGCGGCGGGCTGAAAGGAGCGAACGAAAATGAATAACGTATTCATCCGAATCGACCTCAAAGGCGAATGGAAAGGGTCGGAACATCGTAGCACAGCGGGATACGACGATTTCAGGGAAGACGAACATGCCGGCGCCAGTTGCTTCAAAGTTGACGACGGGCATGGTATAGAAAAACTCCGCCAATACTGGACAGAAAACAACTTGCTCACAAAGATCAAGGATTACGAAGATAAACAAGTGACCGTTTTTGAAGGGGAAAAGGTAGGTGAAGGGCCGGACTGGGAAGACCTCGCGATTTGCACGAGAACGATTGCAGAAATTGATGCAGCACCTTTCATGACCGAAGTATTTGACCTGTATGATCATTATTACATTGACGAGGAGTTCAGCAAAGACGAATATTACGAAAAACTCATGCAATTACTTAGCGAAAGGGGAAATGCAAAATGGCAAAAGTAAAAGTGTACTATGAAAACATTGAGGTCGGTACTGTTTTGACAAATCGTAGTCTCTCGATCGAAGAAGCCTTGGAGCTGGTTAATTTCGACGAGGAAGCGTTTTGTCGGGAGCACGGTTTTGAGGCAGTCGATCTTGACGAATTTTACCTTGATTATTTGCACGAATAAGCAGGAAACTTTGAAGCCTGCCGGTCTCACACACTGGCAGGCTTCGGGGAGAGTGACTTCGCAGGCCGCTCTCCCCTCCATTATAACACATTTGGAGGGAATGAACATGAACATGGACCAACTACAAAAGATCGCAGAAAAACACGGTGTAAAAACTTCGATCCGCAAGGTATTCGGCGAATACTACGGCCACATTAACGGCGTATCGTTCCGGATCAGCGACACCCGCAATTTTGAGCGGAAATGCGCCGAACTGAAAAACTACCAGCCGCCAGCGCCGATCAACCTGACGGAACGGCTGATTAAGATAGAACAAGCGTATTTTGGAGGGGTTGAACAATGAAATTCGCAACCATGCAAAACGGCGTCATTACTAAAGCGTTCAACACATACGACGAGGCCGAATCGTATTTCGGGACGGACGCAATAATCATTCCGATCCTCTCGCTCAATGATTGGGCGAACATGCACAAGGATTACAAAACCGTTATCGATGGAAAACCGCACGTCGTCTACTACGGCAAAAACGGAACGGTCCTCGGGCCGTGTGAAATCGTATACGGTTATCCATATTCCCCCGCCTGACGAGCGCGAAAGCGCCTTTGGGCCCGGTGGCTACGGGTCGAAACGCCCTCCGGGGCGTCGCGGGAAGCCGCAATAATTGTAGGGAGGATTCAACCATGGCAACCAAATCCACATCCGTTAACTTTCAACCGCACATTTTGGAGGAACTCGCAAAACGCGGGCCCCAGCGCGCACCCATAGTCAACCGCGACTTGGAACGTCTTTATGGTCTTTACGCGCGCGCCCTGCGCCGCGTGAAACTCACGATCGACGAAGCGTGCCTCATCGTGGACGCCCTCAACGGCACGCTACACGATGTAACTTCCGGCACCCGGTTTTGGATCGGCGTCCAAGACTCGATTGAAATGGATGAGTTGGACGAAAAGTGGGGCGTGGATGGAAAAACGCTGATCGAAAAACTTTCCAAACTTGACGATCTTACCGCTATGGCGATTGTGGACGCAGCAGAAAGGTTTTGGTGCGACGAAAAAAGTGGAGACGATTTTCGTAAGGCGGTTGCTGAACATTTCGGTATCGGGTGATGTCAAATGATCGACTTGACAGGTCAACGTTATGGCCGTCTTGTTGTGATCAAAGAAGTCGAGCGAAAAGGATATACGCGTCGATGGTTGTGTCGATGCGATTGCGGCAACGAACGCGTTGTCGCAATGAGTAATTTGCGTGTTGGTCACACAAAATCTTGTGGATGCTATCAACGAGAAAAAAGTTTTGCAGCAAACACCGACGACTTAACCGGAAAAGTTTTTGGCAGATTAACCGTTGTGAAACAATCAGAGACGAAACCCTATAAATCCCGTCACGTTTTTTGGGTTTGTCAATGCGAATGCGGAAATACAACTATTGCCGACGGTGTTCACTTAAAAGAAGGTGCTATAAAATCATGTGGATGCTTATTGAAAGACAGCGGATATGAATTACAAGAATACAACGAAATGAATCTCCGTATTGAGGGTGTATTTGTTCCGTCATTGACAAAAAAACTACAAAAAAACAATACTTCTGGAGTTAAAGGAGTTTCGCGAGTTCGAAGAAAATCGGGTTATGCGTATGTTGCCTATATTTGTCTTAAAGGAAAAAATTACTACCTTGGCACTTTTCCAACGATAGAGCAAGCTGCTGCAGCCAGAAAACGCGCCGAGGAAAAATATCATCTGCCGTATTTGGACAAGCTGGAAGAAAAGAAAACCCCCTCATCATGAGGGGATTTTTTCTTGCCACATGTGATGGAACGTCGTGATCTCCGTCTCATCCTCGCTCAGCGGTTCCAGCGCAATGCTCAGCCGGTTGATCGCGTCATTGTGCAAACGGGATACTGTTTTGCGATCCCGACACATATCGACGGCAATCTCACTGAACGACTGCGGGTTTCGGTCTAAGTACCGACGCGTGATGATTTTTCGCTGATCATCACTCAAACAATGATCCACGGCACCGCGGATGAAAATCACGATCCGGTTATACCGGCTCCTGTCCCACATGTTCAGGTTCCGTTTTCGCTCGGAGATCACCAACGGCATCGCACCGTCCGCCGGCCCGCAATTCATCGCCGCGTATTCGTAGCACCGGAAATTTTTGAGCAGATCCACAACCATCGCTTTGTTCATGCGATCCCTCCTATGCTGCCGGTTCACTGTGCCCGGAAATCCGGTACAGATGATCCACCCTGCGTTTCAACGCCTCAATTTCCGCCTTCGCCCATGCCTCAAATCCCAAGCCTCGATCATTTCCCGCTGTTTCCTCAGATACCCCGGCAGATGCTTGATTGTCGGGAACACGAAAGCCTACCTCCTGCCCAGCCTCATTACGTACTTCATCGGCAGGCTGAGCAGATTCCACGTTTTCTTCACGAAACGATTCGCCGGACGGCTGATCACCCCGATAATTCGACGTATTGAATGCGGGGAGTTGGATTCCAGCACGTTCCATCGCGATTTCCAAGCGCGACTTGATGCGCGGTTCGTCCGAAATGCCGCTCGACAAGTTCAAACTGAAATTCGTCTTCTTCGGCTTCTGGTACGCCGACAATTGCTGCTCTAATTCGTCAATCTGTGCCTTGAGTGCGGACACTTCGCGCATCGCCGCATCGCGTTTTTGTACGGCGTCATCGCGTTCGCGGCGAGCCTCGGAAAGTTCGGATCGTGCCGATTCCACCTGTTGCAGTAGGACTTCACGATCGTATTTCAGTTCATTGTATTCCTGGTACAGCTTTTCATACGTCTCGCTCGCAATTTTGAGTTCCGTTTTCTGACCGCTCACGATCGCCTGCAACTCTTTGTTCTGCCGCTGCAACTGTGAAATTTGCTCCTCATATCCCGCGTGCAGATCGCGAATTGCTTGCACGTTCTCCTGATCTTTTTCAACGAGAATGCCTTCGTAATACTCGGACACCTGATCGATCGTTTGTTGTACAAGGCGCAGGATTTCATCGTTTGCGCGGTGATCATCGAAAAGATCGTTGTAGTCTTTCGGTAGCCTGAAATTCTGTTTCTGTTCCTCCGTCAATTGCTTCCGTTCCTCCGCCTCCTGCTTCGTCCCTTCCAATGCCTCCAAATGAGAAATCGCGTTCGTGATCACGTTGTAAAGTCCCCGGTCAAAATCCTCTTGGCCCGCGAGTTCGTCCCTGCGCCGGTACAGTTCCGGCAGTCCCAGCGCAACCGCTTCGTTAAAGTTCAAGGTCATGCTTTTATACCCCCATCCTATAAAATTCCGTTTCATGATAGTTAATACTTATATCATACCACATATTGATAGTCTTTGCACCTGTTTACGTGGTATGATAAAAGATTAGGCACTTTCTTCCTGATCGTCTTCATCTTCCTGCCGCTCGATCAGCTTGGCAAATCGGACTTGGCTCCTGCTCAACTTCCACTTTCCGGCGATAATGCGAGGGTTTCCATGTACGTCCGGTTCCTCCTCCTTCCATATCGGCTCTGCCAGTTTCGACAGTTTCGTGATGTGTGTCGGAACGGTCGTGTATACCGTCCAAGTTTTAGTCAGGTAATCATAGCTGCAGGTGGTTTCCATTTCATCGCGTGAATAACCCATGTTTATACCCTCCATGTTAGGTTTTTTTGTGCGTATAACCCCGCATTTTACGATGCATCGTTTCCGGGGAATGGTATAACACCTGTTTTGTGTTTTCGCCCTCTAAGGTGCTATTACGCGCGTCTGGTGACGTTTTACGCCGCCCCATCCGGCCCGTCATAGTTCTCGAACATGAGCGACGGCGGGAGATTCGGCAACGGTTTGATTTTCTTTTTCGTATCGATCAGTTCAAAAGGTGCCGAACGAATCACGCCCACCACACGTTCGTGTTCATTGACTGCGACAAAATCCTTGCCGACACGTTCATATCGTTTAATCATGGTCAATCCTCCTAACTAATCTCCTTTATCTCGATTCCGTACCGACTTTCCACCAATCGCTTTTTCAGCTTGTACACCGGCGTTTTCACGCCCTTTACGTCGATCACCTCCACCCGTCCGTCCGCATACGTCACACGGAAATCCGCGACATACTTCGTAGCCCGTTGCTTTCGTCCGTTGATCTCGTACTCGTCGATGATCACAAATTCCGGTTGCAACTCGATCTCTTTGATACGCCCCTGCTGCTTCTCGCTTTTGAGATAGAGATAGTACATGGCTTCGGCTTTGCTGTCGAAGCGTATGCCGTCCACGACGGTTTTCCTGGCTCGGTATTTGGTCATGCCGTCACCTTCTCGCAATTCAACAAGTCATCTATGGTCTTGATCGCATACATGATCGGGAATATCTGCAACGGATCAACTGCATTTCCAAGCGCTTTCAGCCGCGCTACTCGATTCTTTACGCCGATTGCCACCCGCGGCGGTTCCCAATCGTATTGCGGTTGTCCCAACAGCGCCGGTTGCGGATAAGAAGCGATGAAGTCCGCCAGTGCGTCCAGCGGGTTCATACCTCCGTCCAACCCGGCGGAAAGTTCATGAGCACTTCCACCCATTCCGGATTGAGTTGGCCCGCTAGTTCGCTTTGAGAATGATGAACCGCACCTGGAAGTGCATAGTTCCCCCTGCTGTCCCGTTGATTCGGTCCTCCGTGTTCTCCATCGCTCGATCGTGGAGTCGGCCACATCTTCACCGCTGTCTGAATGTTCATCCAGCCTTCTCCATACTCCCTGGCTCCCGTGTAGCAATTCGCATGAGGCGTGCGCCACAACAAAGACTCGATCTCGTCTGTGCGGGGCACCGACGGCACAAGCCGGAATAACAAACGCCTGCGCGGTGTAGCCGATGCTTTCCAGGTCAGCAAGGACGTCGTCGAGCCCCAAAGTGACGTGTCCAGCAACATTCTCGCCAACAAACCAACGGGGTCTGATCTCCTCAAGTATTCGCTTAACTTCCGGCCAGAGGTGGCGGTCATCTTCCGCGCCTCGTCGCTTCCCGGCGTAACTAAAAGGCTGGCATGGTCAAGGGTACCCGCCGGAAATAATGTCAATTGTTCTACTTCCGTTGGGAACATCGTCGATCACTCCTTTCGCTGCCAGTTCGGCTTTGGTTAATTTGCAGATGTCGTCAAAGACTGGAATGTGTGGCCAATGTTTTTGAAGTACCTTTTGACAAAACGGCTCGATTTCGCAGAAAGCTACAGTCTGTATGCCGGCCCATTCACACGCCAAGTCAATACCACCGATGCCGCTGAACAGACTTAACGCCTTCACCCTAGCCCCAACCTCTCTTTATCCTCCTGCGGCAAATCCTCGATCCGGTACGTGCGCTCCCAATATACGCGCGTTCGACATGATTCCCGTTCCGCTTGCTCACGCGCCAGCGCTTCGGTCAAGTCAATTTCGCGATACGGACGCATAGAGCGGTATTCGTCCATCACTTTGCGCCACTGTGTATGATCCAGTTCCGTGAACGTTCGTTTGAGTCGGCGTGCGCGGCGTTTCATGTCGGGTCGCCTCTTTTGACTATTTCGCGAAACACGATATTCCTCATCACATTTCACCCCTCGGTAAATCTAACTCGATCAAAATCTGGTTGAACACGAATTTGTTTGTGATGCCGACTTTCCGCATGAGTTTTCTTCGATTGCGCCTGTATAGTTTATAGTGATTGACGATGTATGTCCGCACATCTTCGGGAAGCTGGTCGACATACGCGGTTCGTACTTTACCCATGCTCACGCCCACATCCTCCTTATATCAGCTTCTTTCGCCCGCGCCGCAGCGGTTTCCAGACGGTGACTCGGCGCTTTGTTCTCGACGATGATCGACACTTCCAGTATTCGGTCATGGATGCGTTTGGCCGAGATTTCTTGTTCTGCTGTCGGGCGCTCCGGCATAAACCGGTATAAAAGGTCGGTCGGTGAAAAGTTCGTCGTGAACATGGTCGGTTTCTTGTTCCGGTATCGCCCGTCGATGATCCGAAACAGCACATCCAGCACCCAATCGGTGACTTTTTCTGCGCCAATATCATCCAAGACAAGCAAATCGCATTCCCGCAGCGCGTCCATGATCTCGCGCTCGCTCTCATGGCTTTTCTTGTTGAAGGTGTTTCGGATGCGCTCAAGCAGTTCCGGCATCGTTTGGAACACGGGAATAAAGCCTTTTGCCCGGATTTCATGACAGACCGCCGCGGCTAGATGACTTTTCCCGTTGCCGGGCTTTCCCCATATCAGGAGTGATTCGCCGCCATAATCCCCAAAATTAAGGGCATACCCACGAGCCATTTCCGCCGCTTTGCGATTACCCTCTTTGAGGATAAACGTGTCAAACCGGCAATTTTGAAACCGTTCGCCCAGGTTGTCCAGCGAAAACTTGCGCTCGATCTCGTTTTTTTCTTTCCGCTCGACCGCTTCGGTAACGCCCCTTTCAAACTCCAACACTTCGCACCGGCAACGCGGTTGAACGGTCTTTTCCATTCCGAACACGTGAATGGTCATTTTGGGCACCACCTGATGGCAATGCGGGCACACATGTTCATCAGAGAGAGAGGCTGTTATAGTCAAAATCGTCTCCTGCAACGCTTGTCCGAGGTCTTGCAAGGGTCACCCTCCTTTTTCTGGCTTCCGCTCTGGTATAGATACCTTTCCTTTCCCATTCCTCCGCGATACTCCTGATGTATCGCAAACTTGGCTTGGTTGCCGAACTTTCCGCCGCTTCCAGAAGGACTTCGATCAGAAACTGGTCGGTAAATCCCTTTTTCTTGTAATCATGCACAAACTCCAAAAACAAACTTCCCATTTGCCCGGTATTGAACACTTTCACGTATGCGTCATCGATGGTTCGTGGCCCTATTGTTGTTGTTGTATTGTCTATAGAATTGTTTATAAAAGAATGTATATCTTGGTCAGCAAATTTGCTGACTGTCTGTGTCAGCGTTTTTGCTGACTGTTCCTCAGCTTTTTTGCTGACTGTCAGCGTTTTTGCTGACTGTCCATTTTTATGCTGACTGTCCGCACGTTCGATGGTCCAAGCGTCGTAGTGTTTGTTAAAGGATAACTTTCTGGACTTCGTATAGGTTGATTCCTCTGTGACCGTAAGCACGTTTCGTTCAATCAACGTTTTCAGTTCCCGATCAAGCTGCGTTTTTCCTAAACCGGTTGCTTTCATGAAGAAGGATAAAGACATTTCATGATCTTTTCTGCCGAATCCGTAAGTATAACGCCAAACAACCATGATGATCCGGAGTTGAGTTCCGTTGAATTTGAATTTCGGTATAACTTCAAGAAGTTCGTCGGCGATTTTCGTGTACCCATTCTCAGTTTGAACATCAGCCACACCGATCACACCGCCTTGTCGCACTTAGCCAACTTTTCCGCGATGGCTTCCATGATCCACTTATGCATCGTGGTGTTTTCCCTCGCCGCCACAATGCGCAATTCCTGGTTCAATTTATCCGTCATGCGCAAAGGGAACGTCTTGATTTTCATTTGCTCCATCTCAACCACCCTTTCTATGTTACTTATATGACTATTATATCATACTTTGTAATACTTTGTAGTAGTTCGTGGTAATCGTACACACTCAGTACTCCATTGTGATATAATCTCATGCTGAGGTGACAACGATGGAAAAGATAAAAACGTCGATAAGCCTTGATAAAGACGTTTATGATTACATTGTTGAACTGGCCGAACGCGAACGGCTGAATGTCAGCCAGGTCATCAATAAAGAATTCGCGTTGAAGATGGAAAGGGAGAGGAAAGGGGATTAACCCCTCTCCTTCCTCAAAAACTTCCGTTTCCACCACAACAGATACATTCTCTCTGGAAGTAGCAGCCAAAGTCGCATGGTGTGCCTCCTAGTAGCGATAATTCCCGCCCGTGTGCCTGATATAGACTTCGTACTCGTCCAGACGATGTTTCGCGCGTACTTCTTCGATGAAGGTTTTGATCATGTCTCGCAGGTGCCGTTCCTGTTCGCACGACATGGCGATGTTTTGCTTGTAAATTTCGATAAGTTGGTCAAACGTGACAAACTCGACTTGGACATAGGGTTCCCATTCATACGATTTGCCGACAAAATCATAAGTGCTGTGCCTGCCAATTTTCATTGTCCCTTCGCAGTTCTGTAGGTTGTGATAATGGATTCCGCCGGTTTTATCGTCGATGTAAAGGGTATCGTGCGTATTTGTGCCTACCACATGTACGTGTCCGGTTTCGTTGTCGCGTACTTTGATGATGGGGAACATCATGTCAATAATCGCTCCTCTCTATATCGTTCAAACCATTCTCGTCCTTCTCGGCAACTATGCGCCCATGCGTGACATTTCCGACACACGCAAACGCCGTTATCGACCGTTCCTTTGCCGCCGGCAGAACGAAAGATGATGTGGTGAATATCGTCGTATAACGCCCCGCAGCGGACGCAGAAACCTTTGTCTCGTTCGATGATGGTTAATCTAACGGCGGTGCTGTATTTGCTGGCGTTGCCGCGTTTCCGTACTCTGCGCTTATGCTTCGGCTTCGGCACGGGTCTAGCCGGTTGTTCATTGAGAGGGGGCATAGGATCACCCCTTATCCCAACGGAAATAGCGTGTCGCTCATCATCTGCTCAATCTCATCCGGTGTTTCAACTTCGCTTTCCTCTTGCACAGACCAGTCGGTCACATCGATGACTTCCGACATATCCTTCACTTCAGGATCGAAATATTTCGTTGTTTCGTCCTGGTCCACAGCCTTTTGAAACTCAACGCTAATCGGCATGTATTTCATGAGTGCTTTCAGGACGGTCTTTTTCGCCATTTCGTCGAAGTGATCAACCCACGGACCATACGATTTCGCTTTCGCAAACTTGTCCCGGTGAATTTCAATATCTCGTTTGGTCATGACCAAGAAAGAATAGCCACCGTCTTTGAATTTCGCATAGGCGTAATACTTAACCACCGGGCCTCGATCGCCTTCTGCCGGAACGTGTCGCAGTTTTTCATTAATGCCGTATTCGTACTCAAAAACGTCTTTTTCGTGGACGGCTTGCGCCATGATGCTGCTGATTTGTCCCGTCCTCCGGGCTAGTTCGATCAAACCTTTGTATCCGATCTGGAATTGCGCCTCGTCCACGTAGTATTCCTTGCCGTTCTCATCCTTCCGCTTGTTTCTGTACGGAATAAGGTAGGCATGTCCCAGAATAGACGGCTCCAATCCAAGCTGCGCACATTGCATGACAGCCCCCAACAGGGATTCCGGAGTGCAGACTTTCAGTTTCGGATTCGTCCGAATCGAAGTCATGGCGATCCGGAGAAGTCGGTCGGGCGTCAGGTGTTTGGGAATCGCCTGAGCAATGGCCGGTTTCATTTCCTCAAAAAGGTCGGACAGCGTCCTTCCTTTCTTGGCCGGAGCCACGGCTTTGGATTGCAATTTTTCCGCAAGTGCGGTTTGGTCTGTTGCTTGTTTAGGCATTTCAAATTCCTCCCACGATTTTGAAAACTCGTTTTCCAGACTTGTCAGTTTTCCAAGAGACAAACTTTTCTCCTTGCCAGAAGGCGAGTTCGTTTTCTCCCATGAGCGCCTTGATTTTGTTTTTGGCATCTTCGTGCCGTTCCTCGGCTCGTTTTAACGCCTTTTTGCTGTCGAGCAGTTCTTTTACAAGGTCGTAATATGCTTCGCTGATCTCCATACTCGACGGTTTTGACTCAGGATACATGGCGTTTAAAAGGTCTGTATCTTGTGCATTAGGGGCGGGCGGAACCTTCGCCAGCACGTGATTGTTCCAAAAGTTTTCCTCGATGGTGATGAGACTTTGAATTAACCTTTCATCCCGTTCGATCATGCGCCATTGAAAGTCCCACCCGCCGATGAGGACAGCGATAAACCAACGTTCCGCGCCAAGGATTGCCATATAGTGGTTCGCCTGCAATTGATATTCTGTCGGGATGATCTCAGTCTGACCGTCGAACCAATCTTGGCGGTTATATTCGGATGTGTTTTTGATCTCCAATCCGGCGTTTTGGCCGGGGAGCCATCGATCAATGTTCGCCAGCATAAAGGGATACTGCGGATGTTGAAAAATAGAGTTTTGCCGCATCACTTTATATCCGGTTTCCTCGGAAAACCATTCCGCAATCAGCGGTTCCAACTTTCTCCCGGCCTTCATGCGTGGCGTTTCTTCTTTTTCAGGAAGTTCCCCGATCTTGTCCAGATAGACTTCCAGCGGAGAGGAAAACCTGGACATCCCGCAAATAGCCGCGACATCACTTCCGCCGATCCCCTTTTTGCGCCATTGAAGCCATTCTTCACGGGGCATGTCCTTTGTATTAACCAGTCTCACGGCCTGCATATACTTTCACGCTCCGTTCGTTTATAATAGGATTGAACCTTTGCCAAAGGGTTTTTCTCTATGCGCTCCACTTGGTGGAGTGTCTTTTTATCTCGTCACACGCCCATCGATATACGACTTTCCACAACGCCCGTTCATGCTCCGTCTGTGCTTCCATCATGCGGTGTAGGGCAAATCTGCGATGTTCCAGCAGTTCGTTGTAGCTCATTCGTATTCACCTCCTTTCAAAAATTCCTGTACGCTTCTTCGGCTTCTTCTTCCGATTTGAAGTCCATCATGTCGTACATCATGCTGTCCAGTTTGCGGATGAGTTCATCCGGGATGGGTTCGCCCTTCTTTTGCAACCGTTTGGCCGCGAGAATCATGTACCCGATAGCGGCGGCGTTAGTCATTGAGTGTCACCCCGATTTCTTTGAGGATGTTGCGGGCGCGTTCACCCCTGGGATTTCGACGCCTAAATGATCTAACGTGCGTCTTACCCCAAATCTCACACCGTCAGAGTATGATCGTGTATGACTCGATGGCAAATCTGCATCGTATGAATACACCAAACGAATATGATCCATTTGTTTAGCCGTCACTGTTACCGTGATCGGCTCCGGCTCGATTTCATATCCGTAGCGGAGCGCGTCAACAAGTTTGAAAAAGTTTTCTTCATTGTCGGGGAAAACGTAATTATGCAGAACGTTCCAATCCGGGTCATTATATCGACTTACGCTCATTGATCCTGACAATATAGCAAGATTGCTGTTTTTATATTCATTTTGTAGTCTTTCAATTGCCCCCGCCACTTCGCGAGGCAAACGGACTTTTTGGGTCATTGGGAATCCTCCTTTTCCATCACCGCCAGTAGTGCGGCTTTGCAAATGGCTTCGGGGATGGCTTCGGGGGCGGTTGCCACAGTAACATTAGGCCAACCATAACCATCAAACCCCCACATGACACACCACCCGGTATCCACCCGAGCAATTGAGAATTGAGGCCATTCCTCGCTCATTTTCTCCGCCACTTCCCACGCTGCGGCTATGTCTGTGGAATAGCTCGGCAACGACGTATTCAAATCGTCAATAAACCAGTAGTCAGCAACATTGAGGATATTTTTAAAGCCGAAGATGTGTTCACCGATTTGTCTGTCCAACTCCCGCCCCGGCTTCATCGCCAAAATATCATCACGGGTCAATTGTTCAGTCATAGTTCTGTTCCTCCAATCCGGCCAGTTCTTCTAGGGTTTCGCGCATCATTTGGCGATACTCTCCGCTCGAGTCCTGATAGTCAGCCATCGCCAACTTCCATTCCAACACCTTGCGAACGACTTCTTCGGGGGTTTCGGTGATATGACGGACTGCATCAGTTTCAATATCCGTAGTCAATTCGACCGTTGTACCCCCATTGATACATCCGATCGAAATAATGTGATCGGGATTTACATACCAAACGTTATTCGTGTATTTCGATGTCAACCGTATCATGTGTTATTCCTCCTTCAATTCCGTTTCAAGCCGTTCTATCGCCTTTCGCTTGCGTTCCAGAAATTCTTCGTAGTATGCCGCACAATGCCATGGCCCAAGTCCTTTTATTTTTCCCGTCTTCGCATACTCTTCCAAGTCCGACTTATAAGCGTTCTTCATCAGGCGTAGTCGGATTTCTTTACTCATCCTCATCCCTCACATGGTCAAGCAGCATGATTCCAAGCGTTTCGGCACAGTCGCGGCAAAGAAAGATACTGTTTCCGCTTTTTTCAAAGATACTGTCTCCGCTTATTTCGACAAGCAGGTGCGTGTTATGTTTGTTCGGGTATTTGCAAGAATCGCATTTCCAATTGGGTTGATGAGGCGTTGAAATGCTTATCATGCGTCCTCGTCTCCTTTCAGCAGTTCCGGGTTTTCGTATATGTTGCCGATGATTTCGTATTCTTGTTCCGCAATCGACATTTGCTCCTCTTCTTCACGGGGATAAACTTCCCCATTATCCCATTCGTCCGGGATAATTACCTTGCGTTCGACATAAAACCCAACGCACGAACGCGGACTATATTCTCCACCACTTCCATCCTGACTGTAATGGCCGAAGCATACGACGCCAATCAATTCGTTCCAACCCGGTTTATACCGGACAATATCCCCCTCATAAATCTCCCGCCCGTTCTTGTCTTTGAGGCCGGTATATTGCCCTACTGTTTCGGGATCGACTTCATCCTCACAATAGAAACCTTCCAAATCACCATAAATGATTGTGTGTTTGCCAAGGCACAAAACATCGGCTTGATAACTCCCGTAAACCCATTTGCCGTCGCTTAAACGCTTTCCCCTGAAACGTACCTCACGCATCGTTTCCCTCTCCTTTCGGCGCGTTGATGTCGTATTCACAACCAACCAACGAACACCATTTGTCTCCGACTTTGTTTCCCAGTAAATTCGCTCCACACTTCGGGCATCGTTCGTCTGTCCAATCGCCCAATAGATCATCATCCTGTTTTGTTTCCGTTGCGTTGATGCCGGGGATTGTGATGCCGAGAAAATTCAATACATTGCAAATATCAGTAATTCGTTGCTCATACTCAATGGCAGCATCACGATATTTTGTTCGATTTCGCAATTCTTCAAGTTTGCGATAATATTCCCTCACCCGTTCCACCTTCGCCGCATTCATGTTCAGCAACGCCACGATTCCCTCCACTTCCTGCTCATTCCGCTCGGTTCCCGGTTGCAAATGCAGAACTGTAAACCCGTCTCGCTCGATGGCGACGGCATGACCGTATTCGTCGCGGCGGATGGTGTAAGGGTCGGTTGGTTCGGTTGTGGTTGAGAGAACATCACACAGTTTCGACTGCGCCGCAACGACATCTGCTTTGTCACAATCACCCTGCCAAAAGCTGTTGATTGTTTCATGTAATTTAATTGCCGCCGCCCGCAGACGCTTGATTTCGCTGTTCATCTGTGCGTTTTCGCGCCCAAGGACTTCAGCGGTCGCTTTCCAAGTGCCTTCGGATTCATCCGCATCAAATTCGCCGGATTGGATTTTTGATTTAATTATCGACAATGCATCCGCATCATGACGGCAATCGCGCTCCCCCAATTCATCTCCTTGATTCCTGAACACAATTGCCAAACCACGAACGGAAATGATCTTTTCATCCAACCACTCCAACACCGCTTTCTTGCTCAGGTATTCAGTCATGCGTTTTCGCTCCTTTCACCTGACGTTTATCGCCCACACCGGAATTGCTCCGCGTCCGGGCTTACCGAACGTGTAGCAGCCTTTGTCACCGTCATAATCGCAATCTTCAGGCGGAACAGGATACCATCGGACATATTTCTCGCGGATATTTTCCGGTTTAACTTCATCTGCAAAATCGTACCCATCGCTTTCAAATTGCGCGGTTTCCAAAAATTCCTCTTTCGTGTACTTCGATTTCGGCGCAACGATGTCGGTCACATAACAACCGTCGTGGAAAAACATGAAGTCAAATTTGCTCACTTTTGTTCGCTCCTTTCACATTTTCCGTTGGCAATCTCCGCAGAAACCTTTGAAACGCTTCGGAAAGAATTCTTGCGTGATGTTCGCATAAGCTAAAGGCGACATGTTCAATCTCGTCTTCTGCCGAAATCGAAACTCCACGTTTCACTTCTTCACACTTCATGCACCAAATCTCGCTATGACGTTCGAATTCGAATATCACGGTTAATACTTACACCTCCCGCCGGGGCAGTCATTGCCGTAGACGGTGGATACGCGGTTTTTCGCCACGTATGCGGCGGAAACCTCATCCCACGAAAAGCCCAGACGTTTCCCTAACGTAATAAATTCGTTCCACGCATGGTAGTAAGCTGGTTCATAGACTCTTATCATGCCGACGGATGACATCAGTCCAGAAAAACCAGCAATGGTTCCTCTTTCGATAACCGATGAATCCGTATGTTCGAGCTTTTCAACAGGCACGTCCAATTGCCGGGCGATGCTCAAGAAAAAGTGCAGACAGTCAACGTATTCCTCCAGCATCCGCTCCCTGCGAGGCTCCCGATCATTCGACCAATGTTTGAAGCCGCGCCATTCGTTGGCAAGTTCCCCGATCTCGACTTGCAGGGCCAGCACTGTGTTCGGAAGCAAGTCCTGCCCTTCCAGCCCCTTCTCGCGGATAATCCGCGCGTCCAGCGTCTTCTGCATTTCGTACAGCGTTTCGAAATTCACGTTCGTTCCCTCCTGATTAAAATTCACAGCGCCCGCCCGGACAATCCTGACCGTATGCGGTTCGCTCGTCCGCGATCCATTTTCCCTGCACCCTTCCGCTCGGACTTACCACATAACCGCCACATTCGCATTTGTAGGGACCATTTAGCGGTACATCGGAATATTCTTTTCCGCATGTCCAGCATAGCAGGACAATCTTCATCCCTTTTCCCTCCCTCATTCACACAGTCCATAAACGCTTGAACATACCGGTACATCCTCAAATCCAGCAACTTTGAAAAGATCGTACTGCTTTCCCCCATATCCGGTTTTCGACCACTCGACGGCCTCGTAAATGTTTTCTCCCCAGTCATTCGTTGAACAGAAAAATGTTGCCGATGCTCGTTTTGATGCCTTGCTGACGATCTTTTCCCATTTCGCCACGCGCTCAATTTCCTCCGGATACCTTCTGGCGATCTCATAGAGTTCGGATTTCTGGCAGTTGATGCAGGGCATACATCCAACGCGGGACATGCCTTGCAAATACAACGGATTCGGCTCAATTCCGTGCCGTTTGTGGATGTTGAACACATCTTCGACTGTCCATTTGAGTAACGGCCTGTATATCTCGAATCCTTCTGGCGTTTCTTCTCGTTCCGGAAGTTTTGCTCTGGCCGCACTCTCCTGCGCTCTCACGCCTTGCCAGCTAACCACCTGCTTTCCTTCATCCATCAGCGGCAAATAGATTTGGTTGAATACCGGCTCCCTTTTCAGAAACTGAGTGCAGAAACGTGCTTTCGTTGAAGGGAAGCGCCCTTTCCATAAGCACAAGTCAAGAAACGGAATCCCGGTCGGTTGCAAAACTTCGAGTGCTTGTTGAATTATTTCTTCCGATACGCCTTCTTCGCGCCAATGCGTTTGTACATATTCGCGTTTTCTTGCGATTTCTTCCGAGAAGTCTGTTTTAATACGCCGGATCGGCCCCAGCTTGGATTCGAGATAGTCCAGGTATTCGTAGGTCAACGGATGTTCGTGGCCTGTGTCTGCGAAAACCGGTAGAATATCACCTTCCGGTTTTGTTTCCAACGCGTACAGCCACATAGCTGTACTGTCTTTACCCCCGCTGATGGAAAGGACGTTGACCGTTGCCATCCCTTTTCCCTCCCTCACCATAACGTCATTTGCTCCGGCTCCGGCACATACGGCTTCGCGCGCTTGTCGAACTGCTCCGCTATCCAACGCCCGCAGTAATCGTCTGCGCGGAAAAAGACGATCTCGTATTCATGCCGTCCTACGATGCAGCGTTCAACAACTCTGACAGGCTTTCCGTCGATCATGTGCGTCCAGTTTCCAAGTGGCTGTCTGAGAATTTCCTGCGTCAGTCTGACGGATTCTTCGTAGGAAATTCGCTTCACGCCACTTCTCCTCGTTCAATCGCCTGTTCATGTTCCGTGTTCAACTCCGGTTGTGCGTGTGGGTCGTGCATGAGTTTGTGTAGACGCATTTCCAAGTCTCCCAAGGCGTTTTCGATCAATTTGGGATAGGTTTTGAGCCAGATTTCCAAGTCGGATAAGTACCAATCTTTGCTACGCTGGATTTCGTGTAACTCGTCCAACGCTTTGCGGATAATGAAAATCTCGCTAGTCAACTTTCACAACCTCCATTTCGTCTAAGAATTGGGATTCGGTCATCCAGTGATCCATGAACAGCACGCGCAATCCCCAACCGTCCAAATCGTAATCGTCAGCCACGGCGCGAATTAAACAAACCTCATCGGCGTAGTATTCGCCAGTTGCGCGGGAATAGATGTAGGCGTGTTCCCGCAAATTGATGTTTCCACAGCCACATGCACAAGGGACAATCGGAAACGCAATGATCTCGGCGGTGTGTTCAATCTTCTTCGGTAGGGCCATGGTATTCCGACTCCCTCTGCTTTTTCTTGCGGCGATCCACGTACCTGATGGCGATGAAGAAGATGAGCAGAAACGTTGCGATGCCGGTTTCAGTCCATTGTTTGTTGGTCATTTCATGCACTTCCTTTTGTGATATAATGAGGCTTGTCTAGCAGGGAGAGGATTACACTTCCTCCCCGGCTTCAATCAGTTCGTCTATGATGGCCCAAGCGGCTTCAACGACTTGTTCATTGTCGAGTTCAATTTTTTCGGGATCGCGAGTGCGAATGTAGCTGTCGTCGATCATGATCGTGGCGTTACCTAGCTGATACACCGCAGCATACATATCCTCACCCCTCGGCTTATGTGTATGCCGTAGAGGTTGGTGGACGACACTCATAGGCTAGGCTCCTTTTTTGATTTGTTGTGCTTTGTTTTGCTGGGTCTCTTGTTGGTGATGGTTCAGGTCCCTTTCTCGCGTTGGATGTAGTCTCTAACTAATTCCATGATGAAATCCGTACCTCTTTCGGGGTGTGTCGCCCCTTGATAAATGTCATTGCAATGTTCGAGAATCGCGGCCCGAAGTTCATGTTCGTTTGTTGGCTTACTACCGGGAAAGTGTATAAGATTCACGCACTCACGCCCTTGTTCAGGAATTTATTGATGAAATAGATTTGGCCTTTACCGGTGATCTTGGGCGTGCGCGTGATTTTTGTGGTTCCGTCTGCTCCGGCACGATAACCGACTTTGATTTCCATAATTCCGAGTTCCATGGAACGCTGTGTGGGCATGTTGTATTCGGAGCCGGATTTGATCAAATATCCGTTTTCGCGAAGCCAACGGAACAGGCGCATTTCACCAACTTGGATGCCGTTTTGTCGCAGGAGTTTGGCAAGGTCGGCCACAAGAATAGAGTCTTTGGAGATTTGCAACGATTCCGCGAACAATACTTTGGGTTTGTCGGCTTCAATCTTCGCTTGAAGACGCGCCTTTTCTTCGTTCGCTTCTTTCAGTCGTGTGGCAAGATTGATGATGAAGTCAGGATCGGTTAAAGTCTTTTCGATGACTTCCGGCGTCATGTACGCGCCGTGTTTGCGGATCGTCGGAAGGATTTCTTCAAATACATAACGTTCGAATTTTTCTGCTTCGGGAAGTCTGGATTTGACGATCAATCGGTATAGATTTCCTTCGTCAATGAATTTCATTTGCTGTACGCCGCCGTTGGTAAGGACCTCGCGAAACGCGACCCCCTCTTGCCGACAGTGTTTTGATATGGCATCGTGGGGATTCGCATAACCAAGGGCGAGCGCTGCTTGTGTTGCGCCAAACCATTCCTTACCATCGATCACAACCAGTTCCACTTTTCCGAATTGAGGGTGATGGAAAGTTTGGAGTTTGTTCACGTTAAACACTCCTTTCATGCTGATTTTGGTTTCTTTTGCTTCATTTCGGCGCATTTTTCATCAAAAAAAATATGCCAATTAAATCCGAGAGCCTTAGCGACTTTCTTAGCTAGTGATACGCTCAGACCCTTTCCTCGTTCGATGTTGGAATATGCACTTCTACTAATTCCGGCAAGAAGCGCTACCTGATGTTGCGTAAGACCTTTTGACTCCCGGATTTCAATAAGCCAAGTTCTCGGTTTCATTTACTCACCCCTTTTCTTCATAATGAAGCAATTTGCATCTTTATAATAACTCTTCATTTTGAAGCTGTCAATACAATTTGCTTCTTTTTGGGGAAAATAATTTTTGGTTTCATATTGAAGCTATATAATGAGATGATGGATTGCTGATTGGGTGGTGGTGGTGGTGTTAAGCAAAAGATTGCAGCAACTGAGGATGAAAAGTGGTAAAACACAAGAGGAGACTGCAAAATTACTTCAAATACCAAGAAGTACATATTCAAATTATGAATCCGGTAAACGCGAACCAGATATAGGTTTACTTAACAGAATTGCAGACCATTATGGAGTATCCATCGATTACCTTGTGGGAAGGACGGACAATCCAAAAATGCAGTTCAGTAAAGAGGAACGATTCATATACGATAAACTAGACTTAACAGACGACGAAATCATGAATCAAGTGGATATGTATTATGACGGTATGAAACTAACGGATGAAGAGAAGAAAGAATTTTTGGCGATTGTTCGAGGGATTTTTTCCTTTCGTCGAGCCTCGAAATAAAACGCTTCAATTTCTGTCGATCTTCTTCGGGGAGATCGACAGAATCCATGGCTTGCAGAAACATTTTCACATCGAATTTTTCCATGCTCACACCGCCCATTATGCAGGATTGTATTTATTCGACCTGGACGACGGACTGTTCCTTCATTATACAAACATATGTTCGTATAATCAAGGAAAATAAAGACAATAAAATATACTTTTTGAATTTTTGCCGAATTGTGACGATATGTGAAGAAAATATTACCATGTAAGCACTTCCAAGGCAATAGTGCTTTTTGGTTATAATCCGTTCTTCCTATGTTAGCAAGTCCCCGAGCCGATCGGGAATATTTAGGTGTCAAAATGAAAGCCAAGATTATCATCGGTTTATTGGTAGTTGTATTTATCCTTTTTTTTCTTGGTGTTCCGAGCAACATTAGGTACTATTTTGAAAAGAGGTTTGGTGACCCTCACACATTTTTCTATGACGTGAACTTAGCTATAAAATTGAAAGGTAATAACTACTATACAGATGAATTTTATTTAGATGACAATCCAAGATTAAGGATCGACATATCTCCTTATCAGAAATCAGAAATTGAAATGTTCTTATATGGAGGATATACAAATAGTGCCGATCCTTTGATAGTGATATTGAATGATAAAGTTATTTTTAATGGACACGGAACAACATACAGTCGCGCCAATTTTTATGGCAGAATTTATATTACTAAGCGTTTTGTAGTCGAACTAGATGGGTTTAATTTGAACGGAACGAATAAAATAATTGTGTCTACCGGAAATGCCAACGAAACATACTTCATAGATACCATTACAGGAGGGGAAATGATGTGAAAGCCGCCATCTACGCACGCACCGCACATCACGATTCAAGCACAAAGGAGCAAATTGAATTGTGCCGAGAATATATCTTAGAGAAAGGCGGTGAAGTCGTCGGGATTTATGACGATCCCGGCACTTCTGCCCACCAATTGTTGCGCGATGGGTTAAGTTTGTTGCTCGATGATGCTCGCAAAGGAAAGTTCGACACCTTGGTTTTAACATCGTATGATCGCCTGTTTCGCGACTCTTTGAAGATCGAAGACTTTATAGATGAATTGGAGCAATTGGGAATCAGCATCATTACCGTGAAACAGTTATAGGAGGCACCATGCAAAATCTACCTTCCGGCGAATACTGGATGTATTTGAGAAAGAGCCGTGCAGACCTTGAAGCAGAAGCGCGTGGCGAAGGCGAAACATTGAAGAAACACGAACGGATGCTTTATAAACTCGCCAAAGACTTAGGCATCCTAATTACGGAAGAACCGTTCCGAGAAATCGCGTCCGGGGAGAGTATTTATCACCGCCCGGAAATGCTGCGTATGCTCGACCTGATGGAAGAACGTCGTCCCAAAGGCATTCTTGTGATGGACATCGACCGCCTTGGTCGCGGCGATATGCAGGAACAAGGATTGATTTTGGGCACGTTCCAAAGGCTGAATATTCTCATTATCACTCCTCGTAAAATATACGATCTCAACAATGAATTTGACGAGGAATACAGTGAATTTGAGGCCTTCATGGCGCGCAAAGAATTGAAAATCATCACCCGCCGGCTGCAACGTGGGCGGGTTTTGTCCGTTGAAGCCGGAAACTACATCGCCACCCGCCCTCCTTACGGTTATCAAGTCATCAAGGATGGGCGGAACCGCTATCTGGTTCCCCACCCCGAACAAGCGCCGGTCGTGAAGTTGATTTTTGAACTATACACCCATGACGATCCCGAAAAGCGTATGGGCAGCAACAAAATTGCAATCAAACTGAACGAGTTGGGATATACATCTTACACCGGAAAAAAGTGGACTTCTTCTTCGGTGCTGACGATCATAAAAAATGCCGTCTATATCGGACGTATCCAGTGGAAAAAGAAAGAAGTCAAAAAGTCGAAAATTACCGGAAAGAAAAAGGACGTTCGCACCCGACCGGTGCAAGAATGGATTGATGTTCAAGGAAAGCATGAACCGTTGATTGACGAGGTAACGTTTCAAAAGGCGCAGGAAATTCTTAAACAAAAGTATCATGTGCCCTATCAGCAATTGAACGGCATCACGAATCCATTGGCCGGCGTCATCAAATGCGCGAAATGCGGTGCGTCGATGATTTTGCGACCTTATACCAAACAGGCTCCCCATCTCATGTGTTACAACCGTTTCTGCGACAATAAAAGTTCGCAGATTGCTTACGTCGAGGAAAAATTGTTGCAAGCGTTGGAAAAATGGATGGATACCTATGTGATCGAATACGGTCAACGGAAACGTAAAGTTTCAAATATGGTGGAAGTGAAACAAAACGCGGTGAATTTATTGAAACGGGAAATGGATGAGTTGGAGGCGCAAAAAGAACGCCTGCATGATCTATTGGAGCGCGGCATATACGATGAGGAAACGTACTTGGATCGTTCAAAGAAACTGGCCGAGCGTATCTCCTCTACCAAGGAACGGATTGAACGTGCGGAACAAGAATTGAAAGAGGAACAGCATAAAGAACAAGCGCAGAAGGATGTGATACCCAAACTGAAAAACGTGATCAAGTTGTACTGGAAATCCAAGTACCCCGCAAAGAAAAACGCCCTTCTCAAATCCGTCCTCCTTCATGCCACTTACAAAAAAGAAAAGTGGCAGCGTAAAGATCAATTCGAACTTGTCCTGGTGCCGAAGTTCAAATAATACAGATAAGGTATTGATGAGAACGAAATTACGTTAATCGATATCCTGGGAACCGATACCGACGAAGTCGTCGACAAAGTGCAGCTGAAAATCGAGAAAAGCAAAATTTTTCGCAACCTGGACATTCTCGATGAACGCGAAAAAGAAGTGGTGATCGGCCGTTTCGGCCTCGATGCGGGCGGAGAAGAGCGGACGCAGCGGGAAATCGCCAAGGAACTCGGCATCAGCCGGTCCTACGTGTCCCGCATCGAGAAGCGCGCGCTCATGAAGCTGTACCACGAATTTTACAAATCGAAACGATAAATGGAAGATGGGCAGATGCGCGCGTTTTCGTTATCATGAAAAGCAGGGGAAACATCCAAACGAATCCTTGAGAGGGACAACATGCACCTGAACGGCAACTACCCGTTTTTCACGATGCTCAGCGCGCTCGTCTATTTGTTCATGTTCATCTACACGTTCCGTATTCGCAAATCGCCCGGAGCGGTATTTCTCATGGTCATGATGGCGCTGTTTTCCGCCCAGGGGATGTTGAGCATCGGCGAGCTGCTGGCAGACGGGGTGGACGAGAAATTGGTGTGGCGCAATCTGCAGCAAATCCCCCTATATTACTCCCCGATCTTGCTGCTGGGCATCATCATGGTCAATATGGGCGCATCCGGCAAAGTTCTTGCCCGAATCATCGTCATATTAAGCGGCATCATGCTCGTTTATTGGATTTTATTGTTTACCGACGGTTACCACCATCTGATTCGGGAGCGGTTTTGGGTGGAACCCTACGGGGATTTCGAACGAATCAGGACGGAAACGACGACGCTCGGCAATGTGTTCTATCTCCTGATTTACGCCATCTCTTTATCCGGATTCGGACTGCTCTTGCTCAATTACCGAAAAGCGATCGGAATCCAACGAACGCAATATTTCCTGTTGGCGTTGGCCGCGTTTCTGCCTCTCGTGCTGCCGCGGCTGACCGATTCCTTTTACGGGCTGCGGTTGAATGTGGCCGCGTCGGCGCTGCCGTCTGCGGTGCTCATTTTTTACGCGCTGCATATGTACAAGTTTTTGCAAGTGCGCCCTTTGGCCAAGGAAAAAGTGCTGGAACATATGTCCGAGGGCATTTTGGTGGTGGACGAGCAGGATCGGATTATCGACGCGAATCCGGCCGCCCAAAAGATCCGGTTTGGGAGCGGAAAACAGAACTTGGTCGGAACCTATCTTGCGGATTTGTTTGCGGACAAGCCGAACCTGCTGGCGCAAAGCGAGAAACGGGAAGAGAGCAAAACGGAAGCGGATCTCGGCGATGAACATTTTGAAGTCCGGTACATACCGATTCGGGTGCGCGGCAGGCATACGGGATCGCTGCTGATTTTTCGCGACATTACGGAACGGAAAAATTATGAAAACGAGCTGATCCGGCGCGCGACCACGGACGGCTTGACGGGGCTGCACAACCGGCTTCATTTTCTTGAGCTGCTCGATGAAGCCAAGAAGGAATGCGAAACGTCCGGACTCCCCATCAGCTTGATGCTCATCGACGTGGACTATTTCAAAAACATCAACGATCAATACGGGCATATCGCCGGTGACCGCGTGCTGCAGCATTTTGCCGCGCTGTTGGAAGATTTCACTCGCGACAAAGGTGTCGCCGGGAGGATCGGCGGCGAGGAATTCGCCGTCTTTTTTCCGGGAATCGCCGGCGCCGAAGCTTATCGCATCGCCGAAAACATGCGCCGGCAATTGCAGCGGGATCCGGCGGACCCGGTCGCATCCGGCGAACCCGCGAACAGGCCCGCCTACTCGATCAGCGTCGGAGTCGCCGAACTGGGAGATTCCCGCATGTCCCTGGAAGCTTGGATGACGCTGGCCGACACTTGTTTGTACGCTTCCAAGCAAAAAGGCCGAAACCGGACGACGCTCGCGTAGAAAATGCCGTTCGAAAGCGTTCCTTTAGCGTATTTCCTTTAGCGTATTTCCTTTAGCGTATTTCCTTTAGCGTATTTCCTTTAGCGTATCTTGATTTTTCCCTTTTAGGATAGGATCATCCGAACATGCCTGAAGGGGTGAAAACAAGATGGAACGATTCCTTCTGCAAACCGCACAATTAAGCAAACGGTACGGCAAGCATTACGCCGTCAACCGGGTGGAAATGAAAGTGAGGGAACGGACGATCTACGGGCTGCTGGGGCCGAACGGGGCGGGGAAATCGACGATCTTGAAACTGATCGCCGGCTTGATCCGTCCGACGGAAGGCGAGATCCTGTTCGAAGGCCGGCCCTGGAAGCGCAGCGACTTGGGACGCATCGGCGCTTTGATCGAAACTCCCGCCCTGTACGGAAATTTGACGGCCCGCGAAAATCTCAAGGTGCATACAACGCTTCTCGGACTTCCGGATCAGAGAATCGACGAAGTGTTGGAAGTTGTGGATTTGACCGATACCGGAAAAAAGAAAGTTTCCCGTTTTTCGTTGGGCATGAAGCAACGCCTGGGCATTGCGATCGCCCTGTTAAAAACGCCGAAGCTCTTGATCCTGGATGAACCGACCAACGGCTTGGATCCGATCGGCATTCAGGAGCTTCGCCGTCTGATTCGGGCATTTCCGGAACAAGGCATGACGGTGATCCTGTCCAGCCATGTTTTGTCCGAAGTGGAGCAAATCGCCGACGACATCGGCATTATCAGCGAAGGAAAACTGCTCCATCAGGAAAAAATCCGGCCGGGAGACGATCTGGAATCGGTGTTTTTCGAAGTGGTCGGCCGCGGAAAAGACGGGGGGCGTCGGCATGCTTAAAGCCGTTCGATCGGAAAATCTCAAATACAAACGCAGCTTCGCCCGGAAACTGGCGCTGTCGGCCCCTTTGTTTTTTGTGTTGTTTGCGGCGGTTTCCAGATTGTATCTTCCGGCGGAAAGCGGCCTGGAGTCGAACCTCATGCTGGCGATGATCTTCAACTGGTGGCCGGTCATCTTCATCCCGGTCGGCACGGCCGTGCTGTGCGCCCTCGCCGAACTTCGCGAACGCAAAGCCGGCCAATATCGCCTCCTGCGTTCCCATGATGTGGCTCCGTCCATCCTGTGGTACGGCAAGATCGGCGCGATCGGATTTCACACCCTGCTTTCGTCCATCATTTTGATCGCAGCGGCGATTGTCGCCTGCCTCATCGCTTCCCGCATCGGCATGAAACAGATCGGCACCGTCGTTTTATCGAGCCTGTTGCTCTGGCTCGTGTCCCTGGCCTTGATTCCGCTTCATCTGTTTGTCGCCTTTCTTGCGGGACCCTTCGCGACGATCGTGTTGGGCTTCGCCGGTCTGCTGCTTGGCGTGATTGCAGCCGTACAACCCTATTGGATTGCGGTTCCATGGAGCTGGCCCACCCGGTTGATGGCGCCCGTCATCGGCGTGCATCCGAACGGCGTGCTTCTGCCCGAGGGCGATCCGCTGTCGGATCCGTCGGCGGTGCCGATGGGCCTTGCGGCGGCGGCTTTGTTCCTGCTCGCAACAACGGTCCTGACCGCGAGGGGATTCCAGCGCAGAGAGGTGCACTAAATCATGTTCTGGCGCCTCCTTCGATCCGATTGGTTGAAGTTGAAAAGATCCGTCTTGTTTTGGACCGCGGTGTGGATTCCCGCGGGATACGCTTTGTTATTGACCGCCTATTTTGCCTCATCCCCCGATTCACCGGAACTGGCGATTCGCAGTTATCGCGTTTTTATCGAAGGGTGGTCCGTTTTGTTGCCGATGATTCTGGGGGTATGGTCCGGACTGATCGGCGCGCAGGAAGAACAAGCGGGACAGTTTGCCGCCATGCTGGGGACGGGGGCGTCAAGACCGCTCATCTATATCGGAAAATGGTCGATGCTCGCCTTCATGACGATCGCGGGAACCTTCCTTTCCGCCGCCGTATTCCTGTTGGGGTCCGCTCGTTTCACAAACATGAAATCGGAAATGTTGGGGCTGTATTTGGGCGGAGTCGGGAGCATCTGTCTCGGCGTCCTGTTTCTTGTCGCCGTCCACCTGTTTTTGAGCTTCGCTGCGGGTCTCGGCGCCACGATCGGAATCGGGGCGGCCGGTTCGCTGATGGCGGCGATTGTCGGCTCATCGGTCATCGGCGACGCCATCTGGAAATGGGTTCCCTGGGCATGGGGACCCAGAATGTCGCAAATGGTGGGGATATGGATGACCGTTCCGGATACGGAACCTTACGTTTCCTTCATTCGGTCACAATGGTGGGAAGGTGCCGCGATTTCCGTTGCGGCAACCGCTTTGGCCGTGATCGGGAGCCTGTTTTGGTTTCAACGCTGGGAAGGTCGCAAGACGGGAGATTGACCGGACAACAAAGAATAAGGGGAAAGGGATGCGGGTGTGAGCCGAATTCTGATCATCGACGATGAACGGGAACTGGTCTTGTTGTTGAAAGACGAGTTGGAGCGGCGGGGGCACGACGTCCTCGTCGCTTTTGACGGGATGGAAGGCGTGAAACTGGCGGAGAGCGAGCCGGATTTGATCGTCCTGGACATCATGATGCCCAAACTGGACGGCTTCGAGGTATGCCGAAGCATTCGCGATGAAGTCCGGTGCCCGATTCTTTTTCTGAGTGCCAGACATTCGGAGCGGGATCGGGTGAAGGGGCTGATGATCGGAGGCGACGACTATATCGTAAAGCCGTTTTCCCTCCGGGAACTGCTCGCCCGCGTGGAAGCGAATTTGCGGCGCGAAGCGCGGGCGCGCTCCCGTTCCGGAGAGTCCCGTTCCCATATGATGTCCTTTGGGCCGTTGAAAATCCTGATGCAAGAACGGCGGGTGATCTTGCACGGGCAAGAAGTCCATCTGACCCGGCGGGAATACGAGATAACGGAATGGCTTGCGCTGCATGCCGGCCAAGTGTTTTCCCGCGAGCAGATTTACGAGAAAATATGGGGGTATGACGCGGAAGGAGACGCCTCCACCATTGTGGAACATATCAAGAACATCCGATCCAAACTGGCGGCCATAGACGATTCGGCGGAGTTCATCCAGACGGTTTGGGGAATCGGGTATAAATGGAACAAAACCATTCGTTGAAGTAGCGAGGACTCGACGATGTTGAAACACAAACCGTTAAAACAGCAATTTCGATGGATGATGGTTTTCATGATCGTCGCCAGTCTGGTCGCCACCGTCATCACTTATGGGGTCGCGATCGTCATGTTCGTTTTTACGGAAAACAAGCTGGTCCGTCCGGCCAATTACTATGAACTGCAGCTGCCGGAAATCCGGCGATTCATCCATGCGAAAAACACCGATCTGCTGGAGCCGGATGCCAGAGAACAACTGGAAACGGTCATCCCCCTGGAAGGCATCCAATACCAGATTGTCAATGCCGACGCCCGTCCCTTGTACGGCACGTTGACGAACCCCGTTTTCCAGGAACGGAAAGAGATGTACGAACGAATGAACACCACCTTCGGCAAACAAGGGCGTTATATTTATACCGTGCCCATTATCGGGAAGGAAGGCCGGATCGAAGGTGCCGCCATCCTGTCCTATCAGTTGCGGATGTCCGGCGCTACGAAAACGGGGAATCTGTGGGTTCTTTTGTTCTATGGGACGGTATTAATCAGTCCGATCTTATACGTGATTTTGTTCACACTCATCTTTTCCCGCATGTTCGCCAACCGTGTGAACCACCCCCTTCAATTGCTTATGGAAGCCGCCAACAAAATCAAAGAAAAGGACCTGGACTTTGAGATCGATTATCGCGCCGACAACGAACTCGGCCAATTGGCCGGCGCGTTTTCGGAGATGAAGGATGAGCTGAAGCGTTCGCTGACGACCCAATGGCGCATGGAACAGGAACGGGCGGAAATGGTGGAGGCGATTGCGCATGATTTGAAAACCCCGCTTTCGGTCATCTCCGCCTATACGGAATCGCTAATGGATTGCGAGCGGACGCAGTTCGACAAGCTGGATCGGGACAAGCTCCGGCGCTATCTTCAGGTGATTCGGGATCATGCGGCGAAAGCCTCCTCGCTGCTGAAAGGGATGCAGGACATTTCCGAATTGGACTATGCCCATCCGGAAGTCAACGCGGAACCGGTCCCTCTTCGCTCTTTCGTGGAACGCGCCCTGTTGACGTACGAAGTGCAGCTGCAGCGCAAAGATATTCGCCTGATCATCGATTGGTCGGGAGTGGATGCGGAAGCCCGGTTGTGGACGGACCCGGAGATGCTGGCCAGAATCATCGACAATATCATGTCGAACAGTTTGCGGTTTACGCCGGAGAAGGGGACGATTCGTGTATCCGTCAACCGGGTTGGAGAGCGGGTCCGGTTTGAATTTGCCAATAACGGGCCGGCCTTCAGTCCGGAGACCCTGGACAAAATGTTCAACCGCTTCTATAGGGAGGACAAAGCAAGAACCAGCGAAGACGGCCACTCCGGTTTGGGGCTTTACATCGTCTGGCGGTTGGCGGATCGACTCGGCGGCTCGGTCCGCGCGTATAACGATGCGGAGGGCGAAGCTTGCATGGCCTTCGAGCTGCCGACGGCTCGGTAATATTGGTTTTATGGATGTGCAGCCGATACGGGATTCATCCTGTCGGAGGATCATGCCGGCCTTGATGACGTTCTATTTGAGCGACTATTTTCCTTGTGATATATTGAGGGGAAAATGGGAAGTCGGGGGCTGACCGATGGTCGACAGGCATTGGATGGAGCTGATGTTCGTCTCGTGCAGTGAGGCGGCCGCCGAACGCGGATGGCATATTTGGCGGAAGCGGCAGGTGGACGCCATCCGGTACCGGTCGGACAAGGCGGCGACCCAGGTGCTGGATCGCGGCGCGATGCATCTGGTCATGCTGGATACCAAGCGGCCGGCGTCCAGCCGCTGCGACTGCGGGACGGAAATGTGCGCCCATGTGATGGCCGCCGCCATTGAACTCTTAAGCAAGAGCGGATTTACGCAGCAAACCATATGGCGAACGTTCACCTCGCTGCGGAATACGGAGCGGAATGCTTCCGGTGCGCTCCCCCAGGCCGGGTCTTCCCCGCGTTCTGCAGCGATCGCGGCCGGGCCCGCCGAAATGACGGCCGGTTCCGCCGATGGGATCTTCAGCGGCGACGACGGCATCTTCAGCGCGCATGATGAGGTCCGGAAACTGGTTCGGCCAACGGTTGGCGGACACGACACAGACACGGCGCATGCGCCCACAGCGAGCGGCAGCGGATTGATGGACCGTTGGTTTCACATGATGGACCCAGTGTGGCGCCGATTCGCCAACGTTTCGGTCAGACAACGGTTTGAGCAATATCGGGAAATGATACGCCGCTTGGGCGATTCCGCGCATCCGGACCCGGTGATGCGGGATTTGTTCCGCATCGCCGCCACCCTGTACCCCATCCGCCAGTGGATCGGATCCGTTCAGGAAGGGGGCGCGGGCTACTCTTACGCGCGAGCCTCCGAAGCGATGCACCAGTTGGACATCGGTTACGACGAAGTGACACGCATCCTCGAACCATACAACGGCCATTGGGAGCGGTTTCGCGCGGAGCCGTATGAAGCGGCGCTGGACGCGCTGGCCGATTTTTTGTACCGGTGCGTGTTCGCCGGGCGCGGGCTGGACAAATGGTTTTACCTATATCAGGTGCTCTGGGGCACGATCTTGAACGCGCCGGCGAGAGTTCGGCGGGAGCGCGAGCGGCTTGCGCGGCTGTTGGAAAGCGACGAACTGCTCCGCTCCGCGGCGGCGCTCGCCCGCAAGGCGATGGGCCACTTCGCCGTGATGGACGGGCGCGATGAGGAAGCCTGGCGCTGGTTCGATGCGTCCGGGCATTTTCCGTTCGCGCAGGGGGCGCTCTATTTGCGCACTTTTAAGTCCCGTCGGGAAAACGAACGGTTCGTATCGTGGCTGTCCTGGTATGAAGAGCGCATCGTTCGGGAACACCGGGACGAGCTGCCGGATTATTTGAACAGCTGGATGTACGCCCGCACGCTCGGGTTTTCGGACGCGTGCCTGGCCGCGATGCGGCGCATGCTGCCCTACAGTTATTCCTATTACGAGTCGATTCTGAGAGAAGAATTCCGCGGCAAAGAGTGGGTGGAATTGCATATGGCGCTGAAATTGCCGCCGCTCGGAATGGAACCGGAACGATGGAAAATGTGGGAAGAACGACAACCCGAATGGCTGCTTCCGTGGTTTCACCAAGCGGTCGAACAGAGCGTCTCCCGAAAAAACCGCGAAGGTTACCGGCAGGCGGTCCGCTATTTGAAGAAGTTGCGCCAGCTGTACGCGCGCCTGGACAAGCGCCGGCAGTGGGAAATTTACATGGAAAAACTGATCCATCGATATAAACGCATGCGCTTGTTCCAAACGGAACTGCAGAAAGGAATACTGGCATGATGTCCGCAGGTCCGCTGCAGGTCGGAGCGGAACGGCTGGACGACGGGCGCTTCTTTGTGTGGTGCGATGCGGATCCGGCGGTGACCGACTGGAAGCAGGCGCTTTTCGCGTGGCATGCGGCGACGTTTTACGGCACGGTGCTGACCTATACCGACATCGATTCGCGCATCGGCGTCATCTTGGATCCGTGGACCGCGATCGGCTTTCTCGCGTACCCGCGACCGATGGAAATGGCGGAATGGGAATGGACGGACCGTTTTGCCGAGTGGCGGCGGGCGGCGAGAATTTGTTTGGCCGCACTGGAAAACGGCCGGTTTATGCCGGACGCTTCCCGCTGGGACGGCGAAACCGGACGGTGGAAGCTGACGGCGCCGGAGGAATCGTCTGTGGACGCCCCCTTGCGCCGGCGCGCGGAGATGATGCTGGACGCCGGGCTGCGGCATCTGCTGTCGGCGCATGCGCCCGCGCGCGAATTGTTTCGGCGGCTGCTTGACCGCTATCCGGCGCTCGGCCGTGCGGCGGCCGATGCGGACGTGCCGGAGGAAATCTGGCTGGAACAGGTCGGATTCATCGCCGATGAATGTCCGTTTCGCATCCTGCTGCGCCTTTGCGAACCGAAACGGGACGGCGGGGATGCGTGGCCGCTTCACCTGGTGCTGCAGGACGCCTCCCAACCGGAGCGGCAGTTGGACGTGCCCGCCGCGGCGGCCGCAGCAAACCCGCCGGATACGGCCCCGGACGAATGGAAACCTTATTGGGCCGACCGGTACGAGCGTACCGTGCGCAAATGGATCCGGCTCGTGCCGGAACTCGAAGATCGGAAGCGGGACGGAAAGCTGCGGAGCCATCTGGACGAAAACGCGGCCTGGCGGCTCTTGACCGAAGGATGTTTGCGGCTGGCCGCGGCGGGGCAATCCGTGCTGCTGCCGGATTGGTGGGACGTCGCCCGCTTCACGCGCCCGTCCGTCCGCGCGGCGGTGAAACCCCCCCGCCAAAGCGCGGAATCCGGGCTGTTTTCCCTGGATCAGCTCGTCGAGTTCGACTGGAAAGTGTCCGTCGGCGGCGAACCGATCAGCGCGGAACTGTTTTTGCGAATGGTAAGGAACGGACGGAAGCTGTGGAAGGCGCAAGATCGGTGGGTCGTGCTCGATCCCGCGTATTTGGACCGTCTGCAGGCGCAAATCCGGCGTCTGCGCAAACACGGCATCACGCTGCGGGAAGTGCTGGAAGCGCATTTGAGCGGAGGATGGCTCGGCGAAGAACCGACCGAGAAATCCGGAGCGACCGCCGAGCCGCACGATCCCGTGCTGGAAGTGGAACCGGACCGGCCGCTGTCCGACTGGATGGAGCGCCTGCGGAACAGTTCGTCGATGCCGCGCATCGAGCCTTCTCCCCGCCTGCGGGCGAAGCTGCGCGAATATCAGCTGACCGGCGCGTCATGGATGGCCTGGCTCGGCCGTTTCGGCTTGGGCGGCTGCCTGGCGGACGACATGGGGCTCGGAAAAACCGTGCAGTGGATCGCCTACCTGCTTCACATGCAGGACGCGGGCGAAATATCGCCCGACGCTCCGGCGCTGCTCATCTGCCCGACGTCCGTGCTCGGCAACTGGCAAAAAGAGCTGGACAAGTTCGCCCCGGACCTGACTTGTTACGTGCATTACGGGTCCAGGCGCGCGAAGGGAGAGCGGTTCCGCGAAGCGATCCGCGGCGCGGATCTCGTGCTGACCACCTATCCGCTGGCGCATCCCGACCGCGAGGAACTGCAGTCCGTCGAATGGTCGTCGATTTGCCTCGACGAGGCGCAGCACATCAAAAACGCGTCGACCAAACAGTCTTCCGCCATCCGCCGTCTCCGCGGCCGGCAGCGGTTCGCGCTGACCGGCACGCCGGTGGAAAACCGGCTTGCGGAACTGTGGGCGATTTTCGATTTCCTGAATCCCGGCTATTTGGGCGGGCAGACCGCGTTTCGGAAACGGTATGAGCTGCCGATCGCCAAAGGAAACGGCGAGAAGCTTTCCCGCTTGCGGAAGCTGATTCAGCCTTTTGTCCTGCGCAGAGTGAAAAAGGATCCCGCCATACAGCTTGATCTGCCGGAAAAATACGAAACGAAAGCCTATCTGCGGCTGACGGCGGAACAGGCTGCGCAATACGAAGCGGTGGTGCTCCGTTTGCTGGAAGCGGTCGACATGCTGCCCGCGGCGGAACGCCGGGCGCAAATTCTCGCCTCGATGACGAGGCTCAAACAGGTGTGCGACCATCCGGCCCTGCTCAAGGAAAATCGGGAACGCCTGCACGCGCGGGACGTCCGCCCGGAACAGTCGTTCAAATGCGTGCGCCTTTTGGAAATGGTGCGCGACATTCGCGCGGAAGGCGAACGCTGCCTCGTGTTTACCCAGTTTGTGCGCATGGGCGAACTGCTGCGGCAGTGGCTCGCGGACGCGCTGCGCGAACCGGTCGAGTTTTTGCACGGCGGCGTTCCGAGAGCGGCGCGCGATGAGATGATCGAGCGGTTTCAGCGGGGCGCGGACGGAAAAACGGGCCCCGGAGTGTTCGTGCTGTCGCTCAAGGCGGGCGGCACCGGGCTGAACCTGACCGCCGCGAATCACGTCATCCACTTCGACCGTTGGTGGAATCCGGCGGTGGAAAACCAGGCGACCGACCGCGCGTTTCGCATCGGGCAGACGAAGGACGTGCAGGTGCACAAACTGATCACGCTCGGCACGCTGGAAGAGCGCATCGACGAACTGCTCGAACGCAAACGCGATTTGAGCGAACGCATTGTCGGCGCCGGAGAGCGGTGGATCACCGAACTGTCCACGGACGAACTGCGGGACTTGTTCACGCTGCGGAAACAATGGGTGGAGGATTGAAACGAAACATGTCGAAAAAGGATACGCAAACTTCGAACTTGCATGCAGCCGAAGCGTTGTCAGCGGGCGCCCAAGTGACTGTCCCACAAACGGCGGACGCGAAAACATCGGGCGCGCATATGACGGACACTCACCATCCGGGCGCGCAAACCGACGGCGCTGCGCAAGCCGACCCGCTCTGGAAGCAGCTGTATGAATGGATTCAGAAAACGGCAAAGGAGCAGGAAGCCATTTGAGCTGGGAGATTCTGAATATTGTCGGCACGATCGCCTTTGCGGTCAGCGGCGCGATCGTCGCCATGGAAGAAGAATACGATATGCTCGGCGTCTACCTTCTGGCGCTGGTGACCGCGTTCGGCGGCGGCGCGACGCGCAACCTGCTCATCGGCGTGCCGGTGTCCGCGTTGTGGGAGCAGGGCGGGCTGTTCGCGGCCGCGCTCGCGGCGAGCACGCTCATTTTTTTCATCCCGAATTTATGGTTTCGTTTTTTGAAGCAGTGGCGTTTTTTCGACGCCGTCGGTCTGGCGGCGTTTGCCATTCAAGGCGCGCTGTACGCGGTGGAGATGGAGCGTCCGATGATTGCGGTCGTCGTCGCGGCGCTGTTGACCGGCAGCGGCGGCGGCGTGATCCGCGACGTGCTCGCCGGGCGCAGACCGCTCATTTTTCACGACGAAATTTACGGTATGTGGGCGATGCTCGCCGGCTTGATCGTCGGACTCGGTTTCGGCAGAGAAGGATGGGAACTGTTTGCCCTGCTCGCGCTCATCGTCACGCTGCGCATGCTGACGATCGCCCGCGGCTGGAAACTGCCCAAACGCAAACTGCGCGGCTGAACGCGCGGTGCCGCGTCACGTTTCAAAGTCATGTTCGGACGTCCGGTTCCGCTCCCTTCCGATCCGGTACACCTGATTTCCGCCGTTGGATTTGGCGCGATACAGCGCCCGGTCCGCCCGTTCGATCAATGCCGTCACGCCGGTATCGGCCTTCGGCCTGATCGTCGATACGCCGAGACTGACGGTCACCACATCGGCGATCCGTGAACCGGCGTGGGGAATGCGCAAATCCGCCACCCGCAGGCGAAGGCGATCGGCAATGTCGATCGCTTCTTCTTTTCCCGTTTCGGGAAGGATACAGACAAATTCTTCGCTTCCCCGCCTGACGACCACGTCTGTATCCCGGCGGACGCCGGTTTTCAGCGCCTCCGCCACCCGCTTTAAACCATCGTCTCCGGCCAAATGTCGCTGTTGTTCTTCAGCATATGGAGTTGAATCCCCTTGGCTGCGCGGAAAAACAGCCGATGGAACATCCTGCGGCGATCGCCGTATTACAGGACGAACGGTCATTTGCACCGCGGCCGGATCCTGTCCGACCAGTTAAACAAAGCCGACGGAAAGACGATGAATTAAGTATAAACCCGAAATATGCAGCACGGTTTCAACATCATTTGCCGAGTGGTGGGATCGATTTGGATTCTCCATTAACCGCCTACATGACGCTGGTCGTCGCTTCGGGTGTGCTGAACCTTTTGATGGGATGCTATGTGGTCGCAAAGCGGCACCTTTATGAGAAAATTTTCACATATTTTATCCTGGCCACGGCGGCGACGACGATCTATTGTTTTTCCTATGCGTTCAGCCTGACGTCGTCCACTTTGGAGCAGCTGCGATTCTGGAGCGTCATGCAGTATTTCGGCATGCCGTTCGCGCCGCCGTTCGGGCTGATGTTCGTATTGAAATATTTGGGTTACAGGGTGACGAGGGCGAGGGTTGCCGCGCTGCTGGTCATTCCCACCCTTAGTCTGCTCAGCAACGCCACCAACGAACTGCATCATCTCCACTACAAAAAGTATCAAGTTCACGAGACGTTCGGCGCCCCGTATAACGATATTGAAGTCGGCGTGACGTATATCATTCACGGTTCGTTTACGTTCGTGTGTCTGCTTAGCGGCCTCCTGCTCTTGTGTTCGCGATGGAAGGATACGGCCAAGACGTATCGTCCGCAGCTCGTTTCGCTGATCGGCGCGCATCTGATTCCCATGGTGACGTCTTTCCTGTATTTGGTCGGCGTCACGCCGGCCGGCCTCGACCCGGTGCCGATGGTGGTGGGCTTGTCCGCCATCCTGATGTGGAGGACGATCGTGTCTTCCCACCTGCTGACCATTATTCCGATCGCCAAGGAAACGATTTTCCACAGCATACGGGACGGCGTCCTCGTACTGGACAAATCCGACCGGCTCGTCGAGTTCAATGAGGGCTGCCGGCACATGTTTCACCGGCTGAACCGGTCCATGTTCGGCAAGCCGCTGCATCTGGTCTGGTCCGCGCTGTTCGGCGCGTCGGCGCTCCCCGCCCCAAATCTTGACGCGTCTCCGCAGGAGCTGGAAGTCGTCTCGCGCGAACCGGAAGAACGCTTCTACCAAGTGCGCATCTCGCCGCTTCGGCGCACTGTCAACAGCAGCCGGGCGGGAACGGTGATGATCATTACCGACATCACGGAACTCAAAAGCTTGCAGAAACAGCTGGAGCATCACGCGTATTATGACGAGCTGACGCAAATTTACAACCGGCGGGCGTTCTTCGAGCGGTGCGAAGAAGACTATCATCGCGCCAAGCGGAATGCCGAACCTTTCACGGTGATTTTGTTCGATATCGATCATTTCAAGACGGTAAATGATACGTACGGCCACACGGCGGGCGATCAGGCGCTGCTGCACGTCGTGCGGATTTGCAAATCGATGCTGAAGGACGGCATGCTGTTCGCGCGTTACGGCGGAGAGGAATTCGTGCTCGCTTTATCCGGACGTACGGAAGCGGAGGGGAAAGAATTCGCCGAGCGGCTGCGGCAAAACATTGCGTCACAGCCGCTGACGGCGGGAGAAACGGTCATTTGGATCACTTCCAGTTTCGGCGTGGCCGAAACGTCGGGCCGTACCGACGAGTCGCTGCAGCATTTGCTGCACCGCGCCGACGAAGCGCTGTATACGGCGAAACGCGGCGGCAGAAACCGGGTGCACGTATACGCCGATCGTACGGGATGAGGCGGGAACGTCAGCCGGGCCTGAACCTTGTCCTGTATGTTGTCCTGTAAGCTGGTGCGATTTTCCGCTCGGCGTGTGCCCGATACGGCGAAATCCGTCCGAAGTGCCGCCGTCGTTCCCCGGATCGATCGACGGCGCGCCGAACAACGGCGGAGTCCAGCCGGCGGCCGAACAGAGCGGGACACGACATCGCTTCGACGCACGCGAAGCCGAAAAAATGAAGTCCTCCCTTAAGAGAGGACTTTCAAACAGATTTTTCCCAAATAATGCCGGTTCAGCGCATCGTGCGCCTGATGCGCATCTTCCAGGGCAAACGTATGGCTAATGTGCGCGCGCAGTTTGTACTTTTCGATGTAACGGTGAAGTCTCCCCAGGATATCGGGATCCGGTTCGCCGTGATATCCCGCCGTTACGACGTCCGCGGTTTCCTTCGGCGCCGGTTGTATTCCGTATGGATAGGCGATTCGCCCGCCTTTTCGTATGCAGCCGACCAGCGCGTCGGCGGTTTCTCCCCCGGCGGTGAACAGCGCCGCGTCGAACCCATCCGGAGCCAACGCAAGAATGCTCGAGCAAACATTTCTCTCCTTGCCGTTCACCGCCGCGTCGCAGCCGAGCCGTTTCACCATGGCGACGCCGTCCTCCCCCGATGCCACCGCGAACACGCGCGCTCCGAGACATTTCGCCAGCTGCACCGCCATGTGTCCGATGCCTCCGCTGGCGCCGAAGATGACGACGGATTCCCCCGGACGCAGCGCCAGGACATCCTCCAGCCCCCGCAGCGCCGTCAGTCCGACGCCGGCAATGACGGCCGCCTCCGGCATGGACAATCCGTCCGGAACCGGCATCACGCACTTGGCGTTCACGGCCGAATATTCCGCATAAAAACCGCCGTTCGGATTCAAAAACGCCGTCGCATAGACCCGGTCTCCCAAGCCCACATTCGTCACCCTGCTTCCCCGCGCGACGACGGTTCCCGAACCTTCGGAACCCAACACATACGGGAATCGGGGATTCATTTGAAGCATGTTCGCATACCCGCCCTCGCGTTCAAAGGCGTCCCACACCCCAACCCCGGCGTAGTCAACTTGAATCAACACTTCGTCGGGTCCAATCTCCGGCACGTCGATCTCCCGGCATGTCAGTTGTTCCGGACCGCCAAACCGGTCAAGAACCGCAGCTTTCATGGTTTTCGGAATGGTTTTCATCGTCTCCTCCTCCATGCACCATCGTTCTCCTTGCCAATCCCAACTTATCACATTAACATGTCAGTAGTTGGCATGTTTTATCAAGGAGGAGGGATTCGCCGTGTCCAAGGCCAAGCTGCTGTTTGACTTGATCCTGTATGTCAATGCGAAACGCCAATTTACGGCACAGGACGTCGCAAACGAATTCCATTTGTCTTTGCGGACGGCTCACCGCTACTTGTCGGAACTGGGAGAAATGGGGGTGCCGATCTATGCGGTGCCCGGCCGCAGCGGCGGCTTCCGCGTGCTGGACAACCGGCTGCTGCCCCCCGTGCTGTTCCGCGAAAATGAAGTGCTATCCGTTTTTTTCGCTTTCCAGGCGTTGAAATATTACGCATCGCTCCCCTTTGACATCGACATCGCCTCGGTTTCCAACAAACTGCGCGCCAACCTGCCGCCGGATACGCGGAAGAAAATCGATCGGCTTGGGGAGGTCATCTCCTTCTGGAACATCAAGAGAAGCGTCCCCTCTCCCCACCTGAAGGATATCATCGAAGCGGCCGCGGAAAACCGGGTCGTCATTATCGATTACGAGTCAAAGTCGGGAAACTTCCCAAGAGAAGTGGCCCCCCTCGGCATTTTCTCCTACGATGGCTTCTGGTACATGCCCGCTTTCGAGTTCGCCCGTCACACGGTGAAATTGTTCCGGACGGACCGGATCGGGAAACTGCGCAAACTGGAGCGAACGCATTCCCCCGAAATGACATTGCACGATTGGTTGCACCGCTATACGGAGCAAAAACCGAACGCGCCCGTAAGATTGTATGTTGAGCTGACCAGGGAGGGATGCCGCCAATGCCGAAGTCAACCTTGGCTGGAACCGCATATTGTCGTGAACAATCGAGATCTTGCCCACATTGACACCATCATCGACCGAACGGAGATCGAATTCGTTTCCCGGTACTTTTTCCAGTTGGGCACCGCTGCAAAAGTCATGGAGCCCCGGGAGGTCGTCCATCGCATATGCGAATTGTCCCGTGAACTTCTTGAACATTATGGTTGACGTTTATTTCGGCAATCTCCTCGAATCCTTCAAACCGTTGTTTCACGGACCGTCTTTTATCTCGATTCTTAAGACCTTTAAATCATAACGAACCCGGTACCGAAACCGGTACCGGGTTGGAAGGGTGTACGCACAATTTGAAAGCCATCATGAGTTACATCTGGATGATCTGAATGAGATTGCCGCACGTGTCATCGAAGACGGCGATCGTCACAGGCCCCATTTCGGTCGGTTCCATCGTAAAGCGCACGCCTTTTTCCTTCAACCGTTCGTACTCCTTGCGAATATCGGCCACGCCGAACATGGTCGCGGGGATGCCATCGGCGAATATTTTCTTTTGATACTCTTTGGCGGCAGGATGTTCGTTCGGTTCGAGCAGAAGCTCGGTGCCGTCTTGATCTTCGGGAGAAACCAGCGTGATCCACCTGTATTTTCCCGAAGGCACGTCCTGCTTTTTGACAAACCCCAGCTTTTCGGTATAAAACTCCAGCGCCTTGTCCTGGTCTTCCACAAAAATACTGGTCACAACAATTTTCATAAAGCGATGACCTCCATGATTTGGTTGCCTGTTGCCGCGTTCTTCACGCCGTCATTCCAGCCATTTTTCCAGCAAATGTTTCAGCGGTTCCTTGTTGAATACGAGTACCCGATACTTCCCCTTTCGCTTGGATTTGACAAGTTCCGCATCCCCCAATACGGAAAGATGTTTGGCGATCGCCTGGCGGGAAATGCCGAGGTGGTGCTTCATGATCAGGCGTGCCGTAAGCTCATACAGCGTCATCTCGCTGCGTTCGGTCAGTTCGTCCAGGATCAGCCGCCGTGTCGGGTCGGCCAGCGCTTTGAAAATCGTGTCCCTATGATCTTCCATGGCCCCATTATAAGCAACCACAAAGTTGCTCGTCAATACGCGAAACCAAAAAGTTGCACGTAAGCCACATCCGTATGCTCGCATTCCATTCGCCCCGCCTGCCGCCATCCGCCTGTTGCTCTCAGCCTGTCGCCATCAGCCTGCCGCCCTCAACCTATGAAAAAAAACAGCCGATCGCGCAGCCTCGGCCTTTCGAGGCGACGGAACAGCCGTTTTGGAAGTTCATCTCATTGCCGTTTGGCAAAAAACCTCTTTCGTCGTTCTAAACGGTCTTCCCCTTCTCTGCGATCACGAGCGTTCGATTCAGCCGCTCCGTCATCACCAGCATGAGAATCGCGAAGAAAAGCAAATAGAGCGGATACAGTCCGATGTGGATGTTGTCCGCAATCCATCCGAAGAGCGGGGGCATGAACGTGCTGCCGACATAAGCGCTGGCCATCTGGATGCCGATGATCGCCTGCGAATGCTCCGCCCCGAAATTGGACGGCGTGGAGTGGATGATGCACGGATAAACAGGAGCGCAGCCCAGACCGATCACCACAAGGCCGAGCAGCGCCGTGACCCCGCTTCCGCCGGGAATTCCCACGAGAACCACTCCGAAAAGGATGATGAGGATTCCCCAGCGAATGAGCCGCCTGTCCCCTGTTTTGTCCGCAATAAATCCGCTGAGAAAGCGCCCGAAAGTAATGCCGATGAAAAACAGCGACGCAAACTTGGCGGCCGTTTCGGATTCCATGCCGCGAAACTCCGCGAGATAACTGCTCGCCCACAATCCCGCGGTCGTTTCCATCGCGCAGTAGCCGAAAAAGGCGAGCAGCACGAACTTGACGCCCTTGATGTTCAGCGCCTGGAGCAGGGTCAGCGAAGCCGCCGGCGTGTTGGCGCCGGTCGCGGCTTTGGCGGCCGTATTTTTCTTTTTCCAAAGCGGAAGGCTGACAAAAAGAAACGCGGCCAGCGCGATCTGAATGATCGCGACCGAAAGGTAACCGCTCTGCCACCCCCAACCGCTGGTCAGGCTGTATCCCATAATGTACGGACTGACCGCCGCGCCGATGCCCCAGCAGCAGTGCAGCCAGCTCATATGCCGGGAAGCGTAATGCAGCGCGACGTAGTTGTTCAGCGCGGCATCGACGCCGCCCGCGCCGAGCCCGTACGGAACGGCCCACAGACAGAGCAGGGCAAAAGAATCGGAAACGGAAAACCCGTACAGCGCCGCCGCCGTCATCATCACGCTGATGGCGGTGACCGGCCCCGCTCCGAGTTTTCTCGTGACCTTGTCGGACATCAAGCTGGAGACAATCGTACCGCCGGCGATGATCATGGAGACAATGCCGGCGTAAGACATCGGCACGCCCAGTTCTCCGTACATGACCGGCCATCCCGAACCGAGCAGCGAATCCGGCAGTCCGAGGCTGATGAAAGCAACATAGATGATGACAAGCAGTAGCGAATACACGCAGCATCCTCCGGTCTTCATTCACTGTGAAGCGGCATACGTCGCGGCCTTGCGTTTCATCGCATGCGCAAACACGCGCAAAAGCGAATGGCGGCTTGCCATGCGCTTGCAAGTGCATGAGCAATGGCGGTCTGCCGAGCACCAAACGGCCGTTTGCCGCCATCCTGGCCGCCGAACCTTTTCTATCGTTTCATTTGCGCGAACCGTTCGCCGCTATGATCCTATCTCCTGCGGAACGGACTTCTCTTGCCCGAATGCCGGCGGAGAGGGAGCGCGAACTTCTACCAACGCGCATTGCTATAAATATACCACGCGGCTGCCAAAAAGCCAAAAAAGATTCGCGCCGCGGGCCGAGTCCCCAAATAAACGCTCCGAACTGTTCAACGGAAAGCACAACCAAAACAACTCGCTGAAACGCTCGACAGATAGCATACCAAAAAAACGCTCCGAACCGATGCCGGAGCATCGATGCTTGCGTGGCGCTTCTTAACCGCGGCACACGACACACTAGCCGCTACACTTCCCGGTCACACTTCCCAGTTACACTTCCCTGTCACATTTCCCGGCAAAGTTTCACGAATACGCCTGTCTATGAACATAATCAGAGCTTCTATTGCCATACATATTTATCATGGGAATTTCGGGAGGTGGTCGTGTGTCGAACGAATTTGTCGTTCGTTCATTGGACGAAATCCGGTTTTGGTCGCGCATCATGAAGGAGCATTCCCTTTTTTTAAGACTCGGTTTCCGGTGTGAAGATACGCAGCTGATCCGTGAAGCCAACCATTTTTATGCGACGTTTGAAGCCATCGAAAATCGGGCGCATTCGTTGGATGCGGGGACGGATCCCCAGACCATCCAGCGCTTTAACGCGGAGGTTCATACCGCCGCATCACACATTTGGGCGTTCAAAAGAAAGGTTCTCGGATTGATTTTGCAATGCCGGCTCCCGGGAGCGAATCTCTTTCCCTTGCTGGTGGATCACGTCAGCAGGGAAGCCTTCTACTTCCGAAATCGATTGGAACAGCTGAACACCGGCAGGCTGGATCCTCTGCCCGACGCCATTATCAATGAAAACGTATTTTTCCTGCGAATCATGGCGGACCATGCGAAATTTATCGGTCATTTGCTCGATCCATCCGAGCGCAAACTGGTCGATATGGCGCGGGAATTCAGCGAAGATTTCGACAAGCTTTTGTTCCAGGCCGTTGACCTGGATTCCATGCGCCCGCAATCGCAAACCGTGCCGCTGCTTCAACAATTTTTGGACCAAAACCGGGTTTCCGTCAAATCGCTGCGCGATTTTAAGAAAACGGCCCGCGAATTGATTGAAGCCTGCCGAATCAAAAGCATTATCCATCCGCTGCTCGCCGATCACGTTTTCCGTGAAGCCGAACGATTTTTGACCATCATCGACATGTTCGAAAACGCGCTGACGGGAAAGTCCGTTCCGCAAAAGAAATAAGCTGGTTGAAAAAGATGCGACGGCATGGCGCATCTTTTTTTTTTGCGCGGAAAAGCAGGCAGCGCGTTGAAAGTCCCGATGCGAACCATTAATTTCCCTTTTAGGAAATTTCCCTTGACGGAAATTTCCTTTTGGTGTAAATTAGAGGACATGAAGCGCATTCGTTCCATCAGGGGGTGATTCCAACGTGACGTATGCAACGCTCAGTGCGCTCGCTGAGCCCACCCGGTTCAACATCGTCGAGCTGTTGCGGGACTTCGGCGCGATGACGGTCGGCGAAATCGCCGAGCGGCTCAAGCTGCGGATGCCGCAAACGTCCAAACATCTGCATGTTCTTGCCGAAGCCGGCATCGTCGAAGTGAAGGTGGATGCCAATCGCCGCATTTACTCGCTTTGTCCCACCCCGTTCGTCGAGATGAATCGCTGGCTGGAGACGTTCACCAAGATCAAGGAAGAGCAGTTCGACCGTTTCGAGGAATTGTTGAAGAAAGCGCAGGAAAACGAACATCACGATCCGTAAAAAACATCCGAAAAAATCAAAAGTAAAGGAGAAATCCCCCATGTCCAAATTGAGTGTAACTGCCGAACCCGGCAAACAGGAAATCGTCCTCACGCGCGTTTTCGACGCTCCCCGCGAGCTCGTGTTTCGCACCTACACGGACCCCGCCACGATCGGCGAATGGTGGGGACCGCGCAGCATGACGACGACGGTGGATCGGATGGAAGTGAAAAAAGGCGGCGTATGGCGCTTCGTCCAGCGCGAAAGCGACGGCACGGAACATGCGCATAACGGCGTTTACCACGAAGTGTCCGCTCCCGAGCGGCTTGTCAACACGTACGAATACGAAGGATTTCCCGGATCGGTCGGGCTTGTGACGACAACGTTCGAGGAATTGCCGGACGGCCGGACGAAGTTTACCGAAGTGACGCTCTACCCTTCCCTGGAAGCGCGCGACGGCGTGCTGCGGTCCGGCATGGCGGAAGGCGCGGGGGAACTGTTCGATCGGCTGGAAGAGTTCATGGCCAAACTGCAATCCTGATCGATGGTGAAAATGGGATGAGGGCAAAATGGCGGTTTCATCCTTGCTCCAGCGCTATTGTACCGTTGATCGGCAGGAATCCGTGTTGAAGCAAAGCCGGCTGCCGGTCGGCACGTCCCGGACATAAATGGCGAAAACCCGGAAATAAAAGGATCAACGGCGGGGCCGTTCCCGTCCGTTGATCCTTGCATCTCATTCTACCGCTTCTATATACATGTAGAGACATGCAGGATCACAAATCCCCGCATGCCTCTCATGCTTCAAAACTATTGCTTCAATCTGCCGAGCCTCCACTCCCGTTCCCGGAATTTCCATGTCTCGATTTCAAATTGGTTTCGCTCCGCGGCGTGGTTTGTTGTAGGATTGTTGAAGGGGGTTGGGCAACTTCATCACCTACCGAATGAATTGGATGTTATCCTGACACATCATGCCACCGCCGGTATCTTTCCTTATTTTCCAGTATTCGACATATGATTTTTTAGTCCTTCTTTCCTATTCCTATTGAGTCTATTTTTCCAGTTATCGAATTAGTGTATAATGTATGTGTATAATGTATATCGAAAAGCACATGCATTTCATGGAATCGAGGCGAATCCCCGTGAAAAGAAAACAGATCTATTTGACCGAACAGATGGACCGCAAACTGTCCGAAATCGCCGCTTCCCGAGGCGTTCCCCAGTCCGAAGTCATTCGTGAAGGATTGGAATTGTATTTGCAGTCGGTGGAAAGCATGGACAAGGATTGGGATGACTTGATTCAAAAGATGAAGGAGTCTCCATTGCAAAATCTGAATTGGAGCAGAGACGAGCTTTATGCGGAACGTGTACGGAGGACGTCCAATGAACAATAGCAAAATTCTGGTCGACACGAATATTTTGATCTATGCATGGGACAAAAGTAACGCCGCCAAACACGAGAAGGCGGTTGATTTGTTCGCATCTTTCCGAGGTCAACTGCACCTGTCCGTTCAAGTTCTGTCGGAATTTGCCGCTGTGATGATCAAGCACCGGTGTGATTCGGGATGGCTCTCGGACACGATTCGTCATCTGAAAAAGGTCTTGCCCGTCCTTCCGGTGAAAGATTCGGATGTGATAGAGGCGGTCCGGGCGGTGCATCAATACAAGATGAATTATTGGGATGCGCAAATTTGGGCCGTCGCGCGATCCAACCACATCCCTTCCATATTTACCGAAGACGGACCCAACGGCCAAACGATTGAAGGCGTAACGTATATCAACCCGCTGGCATAACACCATTGGACACGGTGTACAGTCCAAAGCGACAATACAACGATTCCCCTATATTCCGTCGTCGGATTATAAGGTAAACATTACGGATTCAGGACTTTGTTATAGATGTTCGATGATCTTTTTTGCAACTCTCCATGAACACTCGAATGAACCTGGCGGATAAGTCCAGCCAAAACCATCATGCCTGTAACGCGGAAAAATATGCAGGTGGAAATGCCCGAAATCGCAAAATTCCCCGCCGTTTTGCATCATGCCGTATCCATTCGATTTATAGATTTGCATCAAGGCAGATACCACTTTTTGAGACAATGCCATCATGTCATTAAGTATAGACAAAGGGATTTGATCAATTGAGGGTCGATGGATTTTCGGCACAATGAGCACATGACCTTCATGAATCGGATCATGATCCAAAAAAGACACCATCGTATCCGACTCATATATTCGATAGCATTCCTGCTCTTTGTTTATGATTTTGCAAAATACGCATTCATTCATGGATTTACCTCAATTGAATATTTGATCTCCGTTCCACGGCCATATATTTTTCCAGCATAAAACCAATCTAATTTTTCCTGCAGCAAATGACGCGATGTCCGGCGCTGCCGGGGTCATCGATTTCATGGATGATCACCCGGCAGTTCTCCTCGGCCAATATGCTTTCATATTGCTCCGCGGATAACGAACTGTAGTAGAATGTTTTGCCGAACATCTCGGATACGAGTTCACCATAGTCCCCGCCTGCCGTAAAGAGAAACACCCCGTCGGTATCCAGCCATCCGACGATTTTGCGAATGACTTCCTCTTGCCTGGCCAGGGGAAGATGAAAGAGCGAGTCCCAGGCGAACACTCCCTCAAACTTTATGTCAAATCGGGTCGTGACAATATCCCCAATCATAAAATCGGCATTCGGAACATTCTCTCTCGCTTTTTCAATCATGGTCGAGGAAATGTCCAGTCCGACGACCCGTGCCCCGGATGATGCCAACCGGCGGGTTAGCGGGATGCCCGTGCCGCAGCCGATATCCAATACCGTGCATGATTCGGGCCGTTTGAAATGGGAAACAAGCAAGCGCAAAAACTTGTCGGCATAATCCACGCCGATCGTCAAAGACCTTTTTTGTTCAAAAATATGCGCGATCTCATTATAGCGCCTGCCGATTTCGTCAGGTGTAATCGGATCCACGATATATACGGCCCCCTTAACGTCCCTTCGACAACAAGACCACCGACGGCGACGGCGATTCCGAAACTTATCGACGAGCCGATTCATCGCCCGGTTCGCTCCAAATGCCTGCGCCGGGACAAATCGTTCCCGAAGCTGCGCAGCCCTAGTGAGCTGGCCAGACTTTCTAGCTGCACAACTTTGCACGGACTATCCGTCCCCCACAGCAGCGCAACGACATTTGTCGCGGCAATCCGTTTCCTACAATATCGTCACGTGACCGGCACATGGCGCAGCTTATCCGGATTGACGACGACGTAAACGTCCGCGATGCGGCCGTTCTCCATGCGAAAGGAAGTGACGGCGATCGTTTGCCCCTGCGTCCGCACGACGATACCGGGCTGGCCGTTGACTTCGGTCAGGCGGTAATCCAAAGGCGGAAATTTGGCAGGCAGCAACGCGAGAAACGTGGCGATGCGCCGGCTTCCGACCACCGCGCTCGGAGGTGCGAGCACTTTGCCTCCGCTGTCCATCATGAGCGTCGCGTCCGCCGTCAGCGTATTCATCAGCTGGTCGACATCGGCGTTGGCCAACGCGCGCACAAACTGCTCGACCAGCCGGGCCGGGGCGGCCGAGGCGGCCGAAGCCGGAGGCGATCCTTCCACCGCCGCGGACGCCCGGCTGCCGAGGCTGCGCTTGGCGCGGTGGTAAATTTGCCGGCAGTTGACGCTGCTCTTGCCGACGATGTCGGCGATTTCGTCGTAATCGTACTGCAGCGCCTCGCGCAGCAGAAACACGGCCCGCTCCACGTAAGAGAGCTGCTGCAGCAAGAGCATGTAGGCCGTGGCGAGCGATTCCTTGTGCACATAGGACTGAAGCGGATCGTTCTCCTCCCCGACGCTGCCGGCCTCTCCGACAAGCGGTTCGGGCAGCCACGGTCCCGGATACAGCTCCCGCTTGTTCGCGGAAGAACGCAAATGGTCGAGACAGCGGTTGGTCACGATTTTGCACAAATACGCCCGAATGTTGCCGACGTGTTCCCATCCCGTCTTGCGCAGCGCCAAAAACGATTCGTGAACAATATCTTCGGCATCCATCACGCTTCCCAGCATCCGGTAAGCCAGCGAGAACAAGAGCGGCTTGTAGGTGCTGTACAGCGATTCGGGAAAATCTTCGTTGTTCGACACAGCCATCGCCACACTTTCCAAAAACAGGTTGGTATAGTTGATTCTGCACCGGCCGCTCATCTTCCTGCCGGACCACGCATGATCACGCTTCAATGGAACGAACCGTTTGCCATCCGCAGATCTTCCAACAGCCGCCGCGCCGCCCGTCTCCCGCTCGCCGCCGCCGCATCGACGAGCAGTTCCCCGTGACTAACCCAATCTCCCGCGATGTAAAGCCCGCGAATTTCCGGCACGGCCGGCCCGGGCGTACGGTCGTGGCGGCCGGTGTGAATGTAGTCGAAAACGGCCGTCATATTCGGCAAATACTGCCGGGCGACGACTTCTTTCCGCCAGCCTGGCTGAATGATGTCCATCGCGCGTTCCAACATCTCCTCGTCCTTTTTCGGATCCTTCTCCCCGACAGCGTGGTATTTGACCGCGTGAACCACCCACCCGTCCCGCGCCAACGAAGGTGTCGGCAAGGAATGGTTGGAAAAAAACACCGGTTCGTCGATGCCCAACACCACTTTGTTGCGGGGGGCCGGGAGACGCTTGAGGCACAGGTCCAGGCAGGCGACCGTGACCGGTCTCGCCTGTTCTTTCCAGATCCGCAGCGAAGTTCGGCCGGCATCCTGCACGAGGCGGAACGTTTCCGCCGGCGGCACGGCGGCGATGACCCGCCCGATTTCCCATTCCGCTCCGTCGGTCAGGCGCAGCTTGCGGACTTCACCGTCATGCTCGATGGCGGCGACGCCGGCCGAAGGCATCAGCTGCGCTCCCTCGCGAATCGCTCTTTCCTTTAGCTGATCGACGATCGACTGCCAGCCGCCTTCCACATAGAGCACTCCGTTCGGGCGCAGAGAACGGCGCGCCTGCGCGAGCGCCGGACCGGCGCACTGCGTGTCGGGGGCGTGGGTAAAGGTGCTGGTGCGAATCAGCGAGTACAACAAATTTCGCGCCATCGGCTCGCGAATGTGCTGTTCGATCCACGACCTGACGTTGACGCCGGCGATATCGTCCGCAGCGGGATCGATTTGCATCAGTTTCGCTACCATCCTCATCAGTTCGATTCTCCCGGACCAAGTAAAGTTGCGGTTAAAAATGAACCGCGGCAGCGAAACCACTTTGTTGTTCCAGAGTACGGATACGAACATGGACGGGCTGCCGCCCTTCAGCCTAACCCCCAGTTCCCGGAAAATCCGGTCCGCCGCCCCGCCGCGGTACAAGGCGTGACCGCCCATGTTGAACAATGCGCCGTTTTTTTCGATGGTCATCGCCCGGCCTCCGAACTTCTCCGCCTTCTCCAGCACGATGACCCGCTTCCCCGCTTTGGCCAGATCGCAGGCTGCGACCAATCCCGCAATACCGCTGCCGATGACTGCGACATCCGCATGTTTCATACAAGTCACCCTCCGTTTTTTTCTTCTCATCCGTATGACGGATAGGGTGCCGAATCTGTGACAAAACAGTTCGTCTTTTGGGCGGCGGCGGAAGGTGCCCTTCACGATCTTTGCGGAGCGGTACTGTTCGGATCGTTCACCGCGTTATGTTTCGTGTTCGCCCGGCGTTTTTCCGGAAACCGTCAAAAAAAATGGGCGGTTTACACCGCCGTATCGGGCATGCTCGTGCTGCTGTCGTTTATCGCATGCAGCTTCATGGTTTCTTTGAAATTTTCCGGGGCGGTTACACTGCTTTACAGCGGGCTGCTCGAGAGAATCTCCAACATGGCCGGCTGCGCGTGGGTCGCTGCATTTTCCGTTCGGCCTGCTCACCTTCGCGGATGAATGAGGAACCTTGCCACGATTACCGATCGGTTCCAAAAATCGCCACCCACTGCTGCTGGATCGCAAACTTGGTCCCGTCCCAATGGAGGGTATTGATCACATAACCGAGGGAATCCGCATGATACAGCCCGCTCAACTGTTGATAGGCCTGCACTTCATACACGCCGTTGCGATCGATATCGACCGGATAAAATCCGCTGACGCCGTCGTTCCATCCTTGAATCGGCTTCTTGAGGGTGCCGTCCGTGTTGTAAATTTGCGACAAATACTCGCTGCCTCTGTCACTGATATCGATCAAAAACGTCCGACCGGTCGCCGGACTTTCCACCCTGACCTTATATTGATCCAAGTAGGTAACCGTATACTGATTCTGCTCGTTATACCGGTTAAAATCGAACAGCAGTCGAGCCTGGCGGCCAACAAAAGAATAAATGTAGTCAAAAGTAAATGCGCCCGAACCGCCGGAATCGATCGAGATCAAAATATCCTGCACGCGATCGCCGGTAAAATCGCCCAGGAACAATGTGGGATTGTAGCCGCTGTTACCGTCCGGATTCAACGAAACGGTGTACAATCTCCTCGTTGCCCCGTCTTGGATGTGCAACGTAATCTGCGTCACATAGGGGCTGGAAGGGTCACTGGATTTGACCGCCGTCAAAAATACGCGATCGGGCACCCCATCCCCGGTCACATCGCCCATCGCCTGGCTGACCACGACCGGTTGAACGTCGCGATACGGGATGCCGAATCCCGGCTGCCATCCCCCGCCCGGCCAACCGTAGTTACCGTACGGATGTCCAAAATACATACCTCATCGCTCCCACCTGGTTATTCGTCCCTGTTAATGTATTCGGCAGGAGCGGAGATGGTGAACCGCGTAAAATCGTGGGGAACTCCATGCAGCCGTTAAGGCGCGCGCAAATAGGCGCGTGCAAAACACGCGCCTTCCTACTTTCAAACGTATACCTAGTTCCCTTCTTTGGTCGGGCCGAGAACCCCGGGCACAGGCAAACCCGCTTGGCGAAGAAGCACGGTCATTTGCCCGCGATGATGAGTTTGATGGTCGATCAACATCCTCAGCAAGGCTCCTCGCGGCGAAAGGCCCGCAAAGGTTTCGACGTTTTCGACCATCTTCTCGTCCGTGAGATTTTGCTCCACTTCGCGTTTTACATCTTCAGCCATTTTGGAGTATGCGTTCACAATGTCCGAAGCTTTCTTGGGGATGGCGTCACCCGCCGGAACGACGGTGAGGCCGACCATCTTCATAAAAAATGCCGGCGTTGTCGCCAAATGCCAACCAAGCCAACCCAGGGTGTTGTGCCCTTCGACAATGGCTTGATCCAATTTTTCATCCGTAAGCGACTGCAGCACCCTCAGAGTGCCTTGCACGGAATGCGACCAATCGTTGAGGAAATCTTGTACCGTCCTGTACATTTTTCTTCTGCTCCCCTTTGTTGAAAAATATTGCGGCATTCCTATCACATTTTATATCAAAAATCGCATGGGAAGGGTATCCCTGCTTCCATGCTTTCCATATGCCCGTCTGCGCAAACGACATCTCGAGCATCAACGGCTCCGGTTCGGTTTCCGATACGTATCATGGTGGTTCCATACCGTTTTCTCCTGTCCTATTCCATCTTCTCCTATCCTATCCACCCCACCCCATTCCATACCATTCCATTGGCTTGCATTCCACCGCTTTTTGCCCATATCCCCTTCGCTCAATAATTGCTCACTGGCTCAATAATTGCTCTCCTGCTCAAGACTTGCTCTCCTGTTTCGCACAACCGCTCTTGTCTCGAACGCATTCAAACCGACCAGCCACTTCAGCCAATCCTTTCCGGTGTCTCTCCTGATCACCCCAATCCGCCTATAAACGCGAAATGCTTTCACTCCGTCAACGAAAAGTTCACATTTTCACATCGTTCGCTTCTTCAAATCATCAAAAAGTTGGTATAATCATACATTTTTTTCTTGAAATACGAACATATGTTTGGTATAATTTGTGTGAGACGTTACCGAATGGAGTGGAAACGGACATGCACAAGGAGGAGCCGGCATTTCGTTTTCTCCAATATTCGGAGCAGGAGTGCGTCAATCTGCTGATGCAAGCGCGCTGGCCCGACGGATTTCGGTGTCCTGCTTGCGGCGGCGCGAAGCATTACCGTTTGTCCGGACGCCGGCTCCCGTTGTTCGCTTGTGCAGCGTGCCATCGTCAATGTTCGCTCATTTCCGGAACCGTCATGGAGAGAAGCCGCGTCCCCTTGCGGAAATGGTTCACCGCCATCGCACTCATTTCCCTCCGGCCGATCAGCGCCGTCGCGCTTGCTGAACGGATCAGCGTGACGTACAAGACCGCCTGGCTTATGCTGCATAAGCTGCGCAGCGCCATGACCCGGCACGAAGATTTCGACAAACTGACCGGGCTGATCCGGCTGGAACTCGGCATTTCCGGAACCCGAATCCCGCCGTTTTCGCGGAAACTCGATGATCGGATACATCCCTTCGTGATCGGAGGCAGCATGGAAGGCGGTCGCGATGGATGCGCGCTGAGCATCAAACTGATGCAGGACACCGGGGGCGACACATACCGGAACAAAATCACACCTCAAGGTGCGCTCCGCTTCATCGACAAACATGTGGACCGCCGCGACGCCACCATCGACTTGCACACCGACAGCTTCGGTCGGACTCTTGTTGTTTCTCTGAAGAAAATTGCCTGGAGCATCGAGTCCCATATCGCTTCCACGCATCGGGGAGTCGGCGCGAAATACCGGCAATTCTATTTGAATGAACATGCCTATCGGTATAATAGGTTGCGCCGTGAACTTGCAGCCCCTCGGCATCTACTGCACTTGGCCGCGGCTTTCGGCGCGCCTACTCGGAAAGAGTTGAAGAGCCGGCCCAAGCCGGGACGCCCGGATTGGGACACGTACCGGAATACGCACCGAATGCTGGCCGAATTCAAAGCGCTCGCGGCCCGCTTTCTGCCGCAAGCCTCAGGAGTATAATCCCTAACTCCGCGGCAACATGCTCCCCAGGGCACGTTTCATCAAAGAATTAGGTCAAATCAACAACAGCCTGTGGGCATCGGTTACGCTCTGAAAATGCCCCTGATTGTACCTGTACCTGGATTCTCCGTGTTCCTGCACTACGGCGACCGGGTTCTTACGTGATGCTCCGTTACCCTTGTCTCGGAGTAGCTGTGATCATTAAAACGAGTTTTCTCTGTCGGGGGTTTTGTCGAGATCGGAGGCTTTGTCGAGGAGCATTCTCTATCGAAAAGTTTTTCTGTGAGCACTTTCCTTCTGCATGAGCCTTTCCTATTGTTGAGCAATCTCCTTTTGTGTGACGATCTCCTATCGTTAAGCATTTTCCTTTTTTTGGGTAATTAACTTTTTGGGTAATTCATTTTTTTGGGTAGTTCATTTTTTTGGGTAGTTCATTTTTTTGGGTGATTTCCCTTTTGTTGGGTGATCTCTGTTTTGGGCAATCTTCATGTGTTGAACGATCTCCCATCTGTTGAGCGAAGGGGATATGGGCGAAAAGCAGTTACAGACACCAAATGCAGCTACATATACAAGCCTCGCTCCTCATCCTTTAACATTTCGATCATTCTTTTCAAAGGAAGGGAAACGTACTGGTCTTTCCGATAGATGAAAACGGTCTTGACTTTTGCGAACCGCTCCGGAATGGGATGTTGGAGTATCCGATGATCCTGGACATGTTTTTCCACCACGCTTCGCGGAAGCAAACTGACCCCCAGTCCCGCGGATACACAGCCGATAATGCCGTCCAGCGTACCGAATTCCATCGTTTTCTCAGGAATAATCCCTTCATGACGCAGCCATTCCTCCAACCTTGCCCGATAAGAGCACCCGCGGCGAAACACCAGTATCGTCCGATGTTGAATGTCTTTTACGAAAGACAGACGGCGATGCAACGGGTCGGTGACGAGCACCAACTCTTCTTCTGCGACCGTTTGGCTAACGAGCTCCGGATGCTCGATAGGACCGGCGACAAAAGCGGCGTCCAATTCATAATTCAAAACTTCCGCCACATGTTGTTCGGTAGGCCCTGTTTTGATCGTAATGTCGACTTCCGGGTATTTTCGATGAAAACCGGAGAGCCATTTCGGCAGACGAACGGCGGCCGTCGTTTCCATCGATCCGATCGCCAAGGGACCTCTTGGCGTATGATCGTCGCTCAACACATTCTGCGCCTCGTCGAGGAGTTGAAAGATTTTTTCCGCATAGGTGAGCAAGATCTTTCCTTTATCCGTCAGCGCGGTCCCTCGATGATGCCGATAAAAAAGCTGAGTCTTAAGATCCGACTCCAGCTGCTGAATTCTTGCGGTGAGATTGGATTGCGCGTAATTCATTTCCCGAGCCGCCTTGGAAATGCTTCCCGCCTTCGCGACGGCTTGAAAATATCTCAACGCTTGCAAATCCACGATTATCGCCTTCCTGTCTTGCGTTTTGATATATAAAAAAGTGATGACTCTGTATCGTTTTTTTGTATTTTACCATATAACCAAAAACAACTAGGATGGAAGATGGGAACGGAAAACCTCATTTGACGGAGTGGAAAAGGTGAACAAATCTCTTTTTTTGTTGTTGATCGGAGGCATTTTTGCATTAATGGTGGCTATGGGAATCGGAAGATTTGCCTATACTCCCGTCTTGCCGCTGATGCAAGAAGCTCTTCATTTTTCCGACGCGATGGCTGGCTATCTGGCTTCCAGCAACTACGCAGGGTATTTTGTCCCGAGTTCGACAGTTGCTAGGTAAATGAAATGCCCGTCATCCCTTGAGTAGACTGGATTTTCGGGCATTCATACGCAAAATGGCGTGTATCTATGCTCCAGGGTGGATTTCGAGGAACCTTGGAGG